>Ga0209048_10002779_pt1 | contig 17208 bp, 14 predicted proteins | sample FrelakmetCRP12CR_FD_187146 | JGI IMG/M metagenome (GOLD analysis project Ga0209048, IMG submission 187146) | Freshwater lake sediment microbial communities from the University of Notre Dame, USA, for methane emissions studies - CRP12 CR (SPAdes)... | ecosystem: Environmental > Aquatic >... | reverse complement strand
GGTTGCCGCCCCGGAGAGCGGTGCGGCAAAGGAGAAGGAGATTCCTTCGGCCGCGGAAAAACCGGCGAAAGCCTCGAAAGGAAAATAGCGTTTGCGGAAAGCAAGGAGGTTTCCATGAATTTGAATGAGTTGCTCAAATTAACAGCTGAAAAACGGGCATCCGATCTGCATCTGAAAGTCGGCGTGCCGCCCATTCTCAGGATCGACGGCAGGCTGATCCCGATCGAGACCGAAAAGCGAACGAGCCAGGAGGAAGCCCTTACAACTGCGCTGGGCATTATGAACCCTGTCCAGAAGGCTAAGTTCCAGGAGAAAAAAGAGCTTGATATGGCCTACGCCGTGCCGGGGATGGGTCGCTTCCGCGTGAACGTGTTCCAGCAGCGCGGCAGCGTGGGCATGGTCTTCCGTTTGGTCCCGGGCAAAATACTGACCTTTGAGGACCTCATGCTTCCTACAGTGCTCCAGAAAATCGGAAGCGAACAGCGCGGCCTCATTCTTGTCACGGGAACGACCGGGAGCGGCAAGTCCACGACCCTCGCGGCGCTGATCGATTACATCAACATGTCCCGGACCGCCAACATCGTTACCATCGAAGACCCGATAGAATTTCTGCATCGGGATAAAAAGAGCATCGTCAATCAGCGGGAGATCGGTTCGGACACATTTTCCTTCAGCGAAGCGCTCCGGAGCGCGCTCCGGCAGGACCCGGATGTTATCCTCGTGGGTGAAATGCGCGACTTCGAGACCATATCCACGGCACTGACCGCCGCCGAGACAGGACACCTGGTGCTCTCTACTTTGCATACGCTGGACGCATCGGAGACGATCAACCGTATTATCACGGTGTTTCCTCCCTATCAGCAGAAGCAGGTCAGGATGCAGCTTGCATCCGTGGTCAAGGGGATCATTTCCCAGCGCCTTGTTGCCAGGGCCGACGGCAACGGCCGCGTGCCGGCGGTGGAAGTGATGCTCGGCACGCTGTCGGTGCGCGAGGCGATCATCGACGAAACCAAGACTCGTCAGATACCGACGATCATTGCCGGAGGACAGCTTCATTATGGTATGCAGACCTTCGACCAGTCGCTGCTCATGCTCTATAAGAAGGGGATCATCACCTACGACGAGGCGCTGATGACAGCGAGCAATCCCGACGATTTTGCGCTCAAGGTCAAAGGCATCCAGTCAACGAGCGATCTTGCGATGGAAGTGGACGAGAAGAATACATCGTCTGGCATAAAAGGAACGATCGGCGGCACCAAACCCGCCGGGAGTCCAGGCGCGGCCAAGAAGGAGCCCGAGGCGCGGGAGTACAGGGGAACTTCAACGGACAGCGATTTCAAGATAGACCGGTTCGGGGACAAGTAAATGCGGGAGGGACGAGGAGACGAGGGACGACAGACGAGGGACGAGGAAGATATATAATTCGTCCATCGTCCTGGTGAGCGAAGCGAACGGTCGTCAATCGTCCATCGTGCAGTGCATAAGCAATCGTCCATCGTGTCCCCCGGGGTAACGAAAAGGACGGCGCAGTCACGTGAATGAAAAGGAACTCACCCGCGCTAAAAACGCTGCTTACCGACTTCTCACCTATCGATCGAGGAGCAGGGCGGAGATCGAGGCAAAGCTTCATGATAAGGAATTCAATGATGCGATAATCGACGCTGTTCTTGCCGACCTGGCGCGGCTCGGTTATGTGAATGACGTGCAGTTTGCGCGTGAATGGACGCGGAGCAGAATCAGGCTCCGGGGATTCGGCAGGCGTCGGATCGGGCAGGAACTCAAGAACAGGGGGATTGACGCGGAGATCATCCGGGAGGTCTTTGTCGAGGTTTTTAGCGACGAAACCGAGATCGAGACTGCGAAGCACGTTGCCGAAAAAAAACTGAAGACAATGAAGACCCTTGACCGCGTGGTCCGCAGGCGCCGGCTGGCGGGGTTTCTGGAACGGAAGGGGTTCTCTTCCGAAATTATCAGGGATGTGCTGAAGAGTACTGAGTCTTTTTTGCCGCGGATGGACACAGATTGACACGGATTGAGATACAGGAGAATCTTAGGCCAGGTTTTTATCCGTGTTCATCAGTGTGAATCCGTGGTTAATATATTTTATTCCGGCTTTTCCGGGGTAGGGAGCAAGACGTGAAATCGAACGAATTACGGAAGCTGTTTATCGACTATTTTTCCCAAAAGGGCCACAAGGTGGTGCCGAGTTCGTCTCTCGTGCCGAAGAACGACCCATCGCTCCTGTTCACGAATGCGGGAATGGTCCAGTTCAAGGGTGTGTTCCTCGGCGAGGATGAACGGGACTACAAGCGCGCGGTCACAAGTCAGAAGTGCGTTCGTGCCGGCGGCAAGCACAACGACCTCGAGAACGTCGGTCATACGGCGCGGCACCATACGTTCTTCGAGATGCTCGGCAACTTTTCCTTTGGAGATTATTTCAAGAAACAGGCCCTCGAGTACGCCTGGGAGTTTCTCACCAGAAAGGTCAACCTTCCGGCAGACAAGCTCTGGGTGACGGTCTACAAGGATGATGACGAGGCCTTTGAGCTTTGGCGGACCATGATAGGCGTGCCGGCTGATCGTATCGTCCGCCTCGGCGAGAAGGACAACTTCTGGTCGATGGGCGACACCGGGCCCTGCGGCCCGTGCTCCGAGATCCTTATCGATCAGGGGCCTGAGATGTCCTGCGGGAAGCCCGGATGCGCCGTGGGGTGTGACTGCGACCGGTACCTCGAGATCTGGAACCTGGTGTTCATGCAGTATAACCGCGACGAGACGGGCAAGCTCACACCACTTCCAAAGCCGAGCATCGACACGGGCATGGGCCTGGAGCGCCTGTCCGCCGTCGTGCAGAAGGTCAGGAGCAACTTTGAAACCGACCTGTTCCAGTCCATCATCAAGGAGATCGCGATTCTGGCCGGCGTGCCATATCACAAGGACGCACAGGCGGACATCTCCTACCAAGTGATCGCTGACCATCTCCGAGCCATGACGTTCCTCATTTCCGACGGTGTGCTTCCTTCGAACGAGGGAAGGGGTTACGTGCTGAGGCGGATTCTCCGAAGGGCTAGCCGCTATGCAAAGCTCATCGGCATCAACAAGCCGATCCTGTATAAGCTCACCGGGGCTGTGGTGGACGAAATGCGGGAAGCCTATCCCGAGCTCGCAGACAGCCGGGACCATGTGGCAAAGGTGGTGCTCCTTGAGGAGGAGCGGTTCGCTACCACGCTCGACTCCGGCCTTGCCCTCTTGAACGAGTCTGTTGCGAAGCTCAAGGCCTCGGGCCAGGTCATGGTCCCCGGCGACGTGCTGTTCAGGCTCTACGATACCTTCGGATTTCCCCTGGATCTCGTGGCTGACATGGCCAGGGACATGCATCTCGAACTGGACGAAGACGGCTATCGCCGCGCCATGCAGGAGCAGCGCGAGAAAGCACGGGCCGCCTGGGCCGGTTCGGGCGAGGAGAAGGTCAAACCTATATATAAGGAAGTCTCCGCAGACATCAAGAAGCCGATTTTCGTCGGCTATACTGAGATCGAAGGGACTGCGGAGGTCCTGGCCATCATCAAGGGAGATAAAAAAGTTACCGAGGCCCATGATGGCGACGAGGTGGAGATCGTTCTTGACCGCACGCCTTTTTACGCAGAGTCAGGCGGACAGGTCGGGGACACGGGTGAACTTCTTGGAGAAGCCTCGAAATTTGACGTCAAGGACACGACAAAGCCGGTCCAGGACCTGATCGTTCATAAGGGGAAGATACGGAAAGGGACCTTTAAGGTCGGCGATGCAATACTCGCGAAAGTCGAGTCCGACAACCGGGCCGATATCGCCAGGCACCATACCGTAACGCATATTCTCCACGCAACGCTCCGTTCAGTGCTCGGTGAGCACGTGAAACAGGCGGGATCGCTTGTGTCGCCTGAACGGCTCCGGTTTGATTTCACGCACTACACGGCGCTCACGGAACGGGAAAAGGAACGGATCGAAGAGCTGGTGAACGAGCGTATTCTCGAGAACCATCCCGTGGATACTGCGGCAATGGACATCGACCAAGCCATTGCCGCCGGCGCCATGGCGCTCTTTGATGAGAAATATGGGGACAAGGTCCGGGTGGTCACGGTGAAAGAGGTGAGCAAAGAGCTCTGCGGCGGGACCCATACCCGTGCGAGCGGAGATATAGGCATGTTCAAGATCATTGCTGAAGCCGGCATCGCAGCCGGGGTTCGCAGGATAGAGGCGCTTGCCGGAAGACGGGCGTACTGGGAAGTAAAAAAAGAAGAGAAGAGCCTTCAAGAGATCGCCCAGGCGCTGAAGGCATCGGACCCCGACATTGTCGGACGGGTCGAGAAGCTGGTGGCACAGCTCAAAGAGAGTGAAAAAGAGCTTGACCGGATGAAGCACAAGTTCCAGTCCTCCCAGGCCGGGGTCATCGTCGAAGGCGCAAAGATGATCAACGGTGTCAGGGTGCTTGCCAGGCGCGTGGAGAACATGGACCAGAAGGATCTCAGGGACTTTGGCGACAAGCTGCGGGACAACATCAAGAGCGGCATCCTGGCCCTGGGCTCCTCGAAGGATAACAAGGTGAGTCTTATCGTGATGGTGTCGAAGGACCTTGCCCCGAAGTACCATGCAGGCAATCTCATCAAGGGAATGGCCGCGATCCTGGGCGGCACGGGCGGGGGCAAGGCCGATCTGGCCCAGGCCGGAGGAAAGGACCCGGGCAAATTGGACGCGGCGCTCGACGCGTTGTACGAAGCGGTAAAAAAAGAGGCCGTATAGGCCCCGACAAAAGGAGAGCGCCTCCGATTTCTGCGATCAATCCCCTTCCTGTCCGCTCACCGGGCTTTGTGATATGTTATAATCAAACAGTTACTTTACAGGGACCCAATATCCGTATTCCCCCAATGCCCTTATCTCCGATAAAGACATTCGGGGACGGACCCCGTGAAGTTGAAGACATCTGGATTCCCGATCAAAGCTTTCAGGAATGACGACACAATGCAGTAGAGCGGCAGCATATGTTTCGTGGTTCTCGATAATTTCAGGCCATCTGGGTAGTTACATCCAATAAATTTAATCAAGGAGGACATCATGAATGTCGCGGATATTATCAAAAGAGCAATGCTGGTAGGGCTGGGAGCGCAGGAAAAGGCCAGGGAATTAGTCGACGAACTGGTGAAGGCAGGAGAACTTTCCAAGAGCGAGGCTGCCGCACTGGTGAAGGAGTGGACGTCCAAGGCCGAAGAAAGCACCAAGGATATGGACCTCAAGGTAAAGGACACCGTTGCGGGTGCATTTGAAAAGCTGAATATCGCGACTCGCGACGACCTTGAAAAGCTCGAAAAGAAAATACAAGGCATCTCGTTACGACTCTCAAAACTGGAAGGCGGCGAGGGGAAAGGCGGGGCATAAGTTCAGGGCTCCGGTGTTTCGAAGTTTCTGTCGGGCATTAAAAAAGACCTATCCGCCCGATCTGCAGATGGGGCAGATCATCGCGTTGGGATCCGGTCACCTTGTGGAAAGGCCGTGCTTGCGAGAGTTATTTTCGCTCGGCAGGCGCATTTATCTGAAAAACTCCCCTTCACAGAGATCATTCGTTGGGTGCGGGGGAATGTCTCGGACCCCTGTTTGAGAAATTTGGGTCCGCATTCATACGACTCGGACAGGTGCCGGAATGCGGACCGGACCTATTACCCCATCGAGTATTTTCAAAGAACAACTCACCGCATTAACAGACGCCGGAGCGCTGTTCCCTCTCCCAATGAGCTTCGTTGGAAAGGTTTTCTGCACCTGAATCGTCCATGAACTGTATGTACACAAACAGAAGTGATGAACATCGTCGTTTTCCGTCAGCCTGACCATCACCCCTGTCTGCGATATGGTTTATGATACACCTTCTCACCTCTGAGGGATTGCCGATTGGGGTGAGGTGCATTATGAAGAAGGTGCTATGAAGAAAGGCATTCTTAGATGAAAGTAATGAGCAAAGGATTAAAAGTCTTTGCCGTAGCGTGGGGAAAAACACGAAGATGGTTGAAGAAGAAGTCGTGGTTGTCATTCCTTGTCGCTACGGCAACGCTTCTGTTTCTTATTCATTTTTATATCGCTCTCTTCGTTCCGCCATCCAACGAGAAGGTCTGGAAAGAGGTCCAGGTGACCGAAGGGATGAGCTTTAAAGCGATCGCCGGGGAGCTTAAGAAAGAAGGCCTCATCCGCTACCGTGGATACTTCGAGATCATCGGCAGGTTGCAGGGAATCAGCCGCAAGGTGCGTGTGGGCTACTACGGGCTGAACACGAAAATGACCCTTTGGGAGGTACTGGACCACCTGCGAAAAGGCAGTATCATCGAATATGAAGTAGTGGTCCCCGAGGGGTATAACCTGTATCAGATCGGCTGGACGCTGTCCGGCACGCCGCTCGTCTCCGCGCCTCATGAATTCATAGATCTGGTGAAGAATAAGACGTATGTCCACTCTCTCGGTATTGAGGCTGATACGCTCGAAGGATATCTGTTCCCGGACACGTACTATCTTCCGAAGGGCACTAAACTTGAAGATATTCCCAAAAAGATGGTCCAGCGATATAAGGCCGTGTTCTCTGACAGCAAAAAAAATCGTGCCAAAGAGCTCGGGTTCACCGAGCAGCAGATCATTACACTTGCTTCGATCGTGGAAAAAGAGGCCAAGGTTGCTTCGGAGCGGAAGCTCATCTCAGCTGTTTATCATAATCGGTTGAAGCAGGGCATGCGGCTCCAGGCGGACCCGACCGCTGTATACGGCACCAAAGCGTGGATCACGAAGGTAACCAAGGAAGACCTCAAACGACGGTCTCCTTACAATACCTACCTGCACAAGGGGCTTCCCCCGGGACCGATCGCGAACCCCGGCGAGGGTGCTATCATTGCCGCGCTCTATCCCGAAAATGTGGACTATCTTTTCTTTGTTGCCCAGGGAGACGGAAGCCACTATTTCTCAAAGGATTTCAATACGCATGAAAAGGCTATCAGCAGGTATCGGTCGAATAAGAAGAAGGCAAAGAAGCAGGTACGGCCCTGACGCGGGCAGCTACATCCGCTCCCTTGTAACATATGCCTCGATCTTTGCTTTACTTTCCGTCGCGATGTTGGTATATCTGATCCCATAGAGTGTCTCATTTGAACCTGCCTGCTTCAACACCCGCACAACTTCGCCTTGCGTATTGACCTTGGTCCCGTCAGGAAGATAAAAAAAGCATGAGATGCAACTTTGGGGGGAGAGGTCCAGTTCCGCCCTGATGAGCGCGCCAGTGGCGCTGACGTTCTCTGGTTGACACAGAAAAGGCTGGTCATTGAGCTTTCCCTCAAAGGAGACCTTCAGAAGGACCCGGTAGGCCTGTCGGCGCGCGATATTCAGGAATTGCCGCACGTTTTCCTGGAGCACGTCAGGATCCACAGGCATAGCCAGGATGGCATGGGCCCCGCACCGTTTGCAACGCGCCTGGTTGGAGACGTTGTCTTCGCAGATCATGACGACAAAGACCTCCTTGAGGGATTGCGATTGCCAGATGATGTCGTAGACGGACTCGCTGCGGGTGCCGGGCAGATCGAGCATGGTCACGATGATATTGAGGGTTTCCTCGATGTGGATCTTCAGGATATCGTCGGTCGTGGCCGCAGCAAAAACCGTGATGTCCGCGTGGTTGAGAAGGGTTTCGCCCCGTGTTAAAATCGGGATCAGGTCCGTTGAGAACAATATTTTTTACATATTTTCATTAATCTCGCGTCCCCTCACCAGTGATATCCGGCAAACTGTTACTTTTTTCACTTGTGCAAAGATAGCCTAAGCAGCTTTTATAAAAAGTAACTGCTGGTGACCTAACAACCTTGCAGGAGAAAGGGTGAATAGTGACCTGCCGAATACGCAATTACTCTCTCTGCCTCGGATCAAGCGCATCACGGATGCCTTCACCGAGCAGATTGTAGCCGAGCACCGTGATGAGAATAGCGAGGCCTGGAAAAGCCGAAAGCCACCAAGCGATCTCAATGTTGTCCTTGCCGGAGGAAAGCAGGCTGCCCCAGCTTGGGGTTGGCGGCTGCACGCCAAGGCCGAGAAAACTCAGGGCCGACTCGATGAGAATCGCGCCGCCGATGCCCATGGTGGCGGAAACAAGGATCGGGGAGAGGCCGTTCGGCAGAACATGCTTCATGATGATGCGGCTGTCGGTAGCTCCCATGGCGTGCGCAGCGATCACGAACTCCCGCTCTCTGAGAGAAATGAACTCCGCGCGAATGAGACGGGCCGGCTCCATCCAGCTGGTGAGGCCGATCACGATCATAATATTTATGATGCTCGGCTCCAGGATGGCGATCACGGCCAATACCAGGAAGATCGTGGGGATGCTCAGCATGATGTCCACAGCCCGCATGATCGCACTGTCGATGGCACCACCATAGTAGCCTGCGATGGCACCGAGAATGATGCCGATGAGCGTGGCTATCCCGACTGCCACGAAACCAACCTCAAGCGAGATCCTTCCGCCCCAGAGCATGCGCGAGAACACATCCCTGCCCAGATCGTCCGTCCCGAGAAGATGGGAAAAGCTGGGGCCTACGAGGATGTTCTTGATGTCGATGGTTGATGGATTATAGGGCGCGATCAGCGGCGCAACAATGGATAGAATGAAGACGAGCAGCACGAGCATCCCGCCGATGACGGCGAGCTTGTTCTTCATGAGGTAATGAAGTGTTTGTGATGTGAAGGATTCGGTATTCTGCATCGTTATTTCATTGGTGTCACCCTGAACAGAGTGAAGGGTCTTGTTCGATGAAATCCAAGATTCTTCGCATCGCTCAGAATGACAAATTATAAATTCGCCGATTTTCGCATCTCACATGCGACATGCTTATTTCAACCTTACCCTCGGATCAGTAAATGCATACCCGATGTCCGCCAGGAAGTTCCCGAGCAAGGTCAGGAACGCGGCGGGCACCAGGATCCCCATGACGAGGTTATAGTCCCGTGACAAGACCGACTGGAACATGAGCTGACCCATGCCGGGTATGCCGAAGACCTGTTCAATGATCACACTGCCGCCGATAATGCCGGGGAGTGAAAGGCCGAGGATGGTGATTACCGGCAAAAGCGCGTTCCTGAGCGCGTGTTTGTAAATGACCACGCTCTCGGAAAGCCCCTTGGCTCTGGCTGTGCGAATGTAGTCTTGCCGCATGACCTCGAGCATGTTATTCCGGACATAACGCGAGAATCCGGCCAGACCGCCGAAGGACAACACGAAGACCGGCAGGATCAGATGAAGGGACCTGTCCATGAGCCTGCCCCAGCCCGAGAATCCCGTCACATCCAGACTCTGGATGCCGGATATCGGAAGCACACCCCACTGCACTCCGAACAGATAGATGAGCAGGAGCGCCAGCCAGAACGAAGGCGTGGAAAATCCTATGAAAACGAACATGGTCGTAAACCGGTCAAGGAGCGAGTATTGCCGGGTGGCGGACATAATGCCGATGGGCAGAGCGATCAAAAGCACCAGTCCGAGCGAGAGCAGGTTGATCGTGAGCGTGATCGGGAGGCGTTCAAGTATCTTGTCCTTTACCTTGCGACCGTCGGCAAATGCCTCGCCGAAATCGAGGGTAACAAACTTCGTGAGCCACGTGGCGTATTGCTTGTAAAAGGGCTGGTCAGCGCCGTAAAGTTTGCGGAGCCGCTCCCGGGCCTCGGCGGACGCCTTTGCCGAAAACTCCATTTGTGCCTCGGCGGGACCGCCCGGGGCCAGCCGCATGACGCCGAAACTCAGCACGGTGATGCCGAGGAGGATGGGGATCATCAGGAGCGCGCGTTTTATGACGTAGGTGAGCATCGGCTGGCGTTTATTCCGTGACCTTGTACACGAGATCGAAGGGCTTTGCGTGCTGGGTAAGCTTGATGCCGGTAAACTGGCCGCGCATGGCTTTCTGGACCGGTTTGTGGTCGAACTCCAGGTCATCTATCTTCTGAGTGAAGTCGGTGTTGTTCCCCTTGATGTGGATGGTATCACCGATCGCGAGGTCGCCGAAATCAAGCTTGACCGCCGCAATGGAGTTCTTTTCGAAAAATCTTATCACTGACCCGATCCGTTCTTCCATGGGGGTAATCATAGTATAAAACTCAACTCAATTCAAGGGAAAAGGATCATGAGCCGGAGATCAAAATACGGATGTTCAGAAAAATTGACTGAAGCAGCGTGTTTAGTTTCTCGTCTGTCTTCAGTGATCCTGTCGGGACATAGCGCTTGACAATGCGGAGGAGTGTGAGTATTATATGGCCTACCAGTCAGGGTATAAATCGTGTTGTTGTACTGCGGGGCGTGGCGCAGCCCGGTAGCGCGTCTGCTTTGGGAGCAGAAAGTCGGAGGTTCGAATCCTCTCGCCCCGACCAATTTTCGAATGCGGTTTTGAGTTCGTAGTTTATGGTTTTGAGTTCCACATCGGGTTTGATTTTTCATGTCGGATTCGACTCAACACTGATCACTTATAACTGACAACTCAAAACTGAAAAAGTATGCGCCTGTAGCTCAGTTGGATAGAGCAACAGCCTTCTAAGCTGTGGGCCATGGGTTCGAATCCCGTCAGGCGCACCAAAAAAAATAAATAGAAATATTTTACTTTTTAAGGTATCATATCTCCTGTTATTTTTCGCTGCTCTTTTAGATTTTCATGGTGGGCGTAGCTCAGCTGGTAGAGCTCCAGGTTGTGGCCCTGGTGGCCGCGGGTTCAAGCCCCGTCGCTCACCCCAATTTCGATCGTAGAGACGGTCACGTCGGCCGTCTCTACAGCTTTTATAAGGTGTTTTTGACGCGCCCGTAGCTCAGCTGGATAGAGCGTCGGACTTCGAATCCGCAGGCCGCAGGTTCGACTCCTGCCGGGCGCACCATATGAATTTCACTATTGTGAAATTCAAGTTTTGAGTTCAGCGTTGAGAGTTCGGAGTAGCCAAATCTTTATAATATGCTTATGTCTCCGAACTCTGCACTCCGAACTTGACACTTATACGCGCCTGTAGCTCAGCTGGATAGAGCGTTGGCCTCCGAAGCCAAAGGTCGTGGGTCCGACTCCCGCCAGGCGCACCATAAAAACAGAGGAGACAAAAAAAGGATGGACGACGGACGAGGGACGATGAATTTAATTCGTCTGTCGTCTTAGTGAGCAAAGCGAACGGTCGTCGATCGTTCATCATGCAGTGTATGAGCGGGCGTCCATCGTGGCATCGGTTTTTTATGTTGCATCAAGCTTTAAAGATAAGTATAATGACAACTCTTTGCATCTGATACTCTCATCAAGTATGGGCCGTTAGCTCAGTTGGTAGAGCAGCTGACTCTTAATCAGCGGGTCGAAGGTTCGACTCCTTCACGGCTCACCATATTAAAACTCAGGGAGCAGTGAGCAGCAGGCAGCGGATCACGAAGGCTGCTTCACGTTCACTGCTTTCTTTGTTCTTAAAGCGAGAGTGGCGGAACTGGCAGACGCGCCAGACTTAGGATCTGGTGGGCGACCATGGGGGTTCAAGTCCCCCCTCTCGCACCAATCAGTAAAAAGCGATTGAGACATTACGTGATATAGTTTTTGCAGCAACTTAGTAATCTCCAATTTCTGAAGCTCTCACAGGGGGAACAGTAATGAAAGCTGTCGTCGAAGAAATAAATCCCGTAAAGAAAAAGATCAATGTCGAAATTGAGCCCGAGTCCGTGGATAAAGAAATGGACAAGGCGATCAAAGATGTTGCCAAAAAGGCAAAGATACACGGTTTCCGTCCCGGCAAGGCGCCGAAGAATATCGTTGAAAAACATTATGGCGAAGAGGTCCGGTCCGAGGTCATGAACAGGCTCATATCGGACTCGTACCTCATGGCGCTTCGGGAGCACCAGCTTAGCCCCGTGGACATGCCGAAGATCGAGAATATATCGACGCTTGCCAAGGGCTCCTCACTGAGCTATACCGCCACCGTGGAAGTGCGCCCGAGCATCACGCTCGGCGCCTATGACGGTATCGAAGTGAAAGAACAGGACCTTGCGGTGACTGACGAGGAATTGAACCAGACGCTTGACCGTCTTCGCGAGATGTACGCACAGCTCGAAGTTGTCGAAGGCCAGACGCTTGCGAAGGACCACACGGCGATCATCGACTTCGAAGGGTTCCATGATGAAAAGGCCATCGAAGGCGCTAAAGCGGCGGACCATATGCTCCCTATTGGTTCGGGCAATCTGATCCCGGGGTTCGAGGAGCAGCTTATCGGCATGAAGAAGGGCGAAACGCGGGAAATCCAGGTCACGTTCCCGGCAGATTATACCAACAAGGAAATAGCGGGCAAGGACGCGCGCTTCACGGTGACGCTCAAAGAGATCAAGAAGAAGGTCCTTCCCGAACTGAACGATGAATTTGCGAAGGATACCGGCGGCAACAAGTCGGTCGATGAGCTGAAGACGAGGATCAGGGAAGATCTCGAGGCGCGAAAGCGCGACGAGCAGGGTTCTGCCCAGCGTGAGGAATTAATGTCGAGATTGGTGGATGCTCATACGTTCGACGTGCCGGAGGGCATGGTGGAACATGAACTGCAGACCATGGCGCGGCAGCAGGCCACCCGCTTTGCCCGGCAGGGCATGGACATCAAGTCCTTTGATGTGAAGAAGTTCATGGAGAAGAACCGGGACCTGGCAGTGAAACGGGTCAAAGGGATCCTGCTGCTCGAAGAGATAGCGGAAAAAGAAAAGATCAGCGTGACCGACCAGGAGCTGTCCGCATCCATCGCGTCGATGGCGAAGGGAGCGAAACAGAGTGCGGACGCGGTAAAAAAATATTATGAGTCACAGGACGGCGGCCTTGATAACCTGCGCGCCTCACTCCTTCAGGAAAAGACGATGGATATCTTGCTTTCTCGTACAAAGAAGAGCTATAATAAAAAATAATAGCGAAAAAAAAGTCTGCGAAGACAGTACGTCATTGAGGGACTCGAGGGTTTTTCTCGGTTGTTTCGTTTCTCAGCGGCGATCCCGAAGGAGAATATATGTCGTTGATCCCCATGGTAATAGAACAGACAAGTCGAGGCGAGAGGGCGTACGATATTTATTCGCGCTTGTTGAAGGACCGGATCATCTTCCTCGGCACCCCCATTGATGATATCGTGGCGAACACGGTGATTGCGCAGCTTCTTTTCCTTGAGGCCGATGACCCGGATAAGGACATCTTTCTCTATATCAATTCTCCGGGCGGCATTGTGACCGCCGGACTGGCGATCTACGATACCATGAATTACATCAAGTCTCCGGTCTCGACCATCTGCATCGGTCAGGCCGCGAGCATGGGTGCGCTGCTCCTGGCATCGGGCGCCAAGGGCAAGCGATTCTCTCTGCCGCACGCCCGTATCATGATCCACCAGCCCATGGGCGGTTTCCAGGGACAGGCCACGGATATCGAGATCCATGCCAAGGAAATGCTGAAGATGAAGGACACGCTGAACAAGATCCTGTCAAACCATACGGGGCAGACGCTCGAGAAGATCCATGAGGATACGGACCGGGATTATTTCATGTCTGGCGAGGATGCGAAGGCGTATGGTCTCGTTGACGAGGTCATTGCCAAGAAGGCGCCCCGGCTTGTGAAGGAGAAGTAACCCTATGGCGGAAAAGAAAGAGCATACAACGACGCCGCTCAAGTGCTCGTTCTGCGGCAAAGGGCAGGATGAGGTAAAAAAACTGATCGCGGGCCCCTCGGTGTTCATCTGTAACGAGTGCGTGGACCTCTGCAACGAGATCATCACCGAGGAGTGGGAAGAGACCAAGGAAGCGAAGGTTCCGCGGCTTCCAAAACCGGCAGAGATCAAGCGAAATCTCGATGAATATGTCGTCGGCCAGGACCGCGCCAAGAAGATACTGTCCGTGGCCGTGCATAACCATTACAAGCGCATCGGAGTGCAGCACGAGATCGGCGACGAGGTCGAACTCCAGAAAAGCAACATCCTGTTGATCGGTCCCACAGGCGTGGGCAAAACACTGCTCGCCCAGACCCTGGCGAGGATCCTCGATGTGCCCTTCACCATCGCCGATGCCACGACACTCACCGAGGCGGGGTACGTGGGCGAGGACGTGGAGAACATTATCCTCAAACTTCTCCAGAACGCAAGCTACGACGTGGAGCGGGCGCAGCGCGGCATTGTGTACATTGACGAGATCGACAAGATCAGCCGCAAGTCCGAGAGCCCTTCGATCACCCGTGACGTCTCGGGCGAGGGCGTGCAGCAGGCGCTTCTCAAGCTCATCGAGGGGACGGTCGCCAGTGTGCCGCCGCAGGGCGGCCGCAAACATCCGCACCAGGAGTTCATCCAGGTGGACACCAAGAACATCCTGTTCGTTTGCGGCGGGGCTTTTGTCGGCCTCGACACGATCATTGAGCAGCGCATCGGCCAGAAGACCATGGGGTTCGGCGCCGACATCCAGAGCAAGAAAGAACGGAAGCTCTCGGAGACGCTCGCCAGCCTCCAGCCCGGTGATCTGCTCAAATACGGGCTCATCCCCGAGTTCATCGGCCGCATGCCGGTTGTGGCAACGCTCGAAGAGCTCGATGAACACTCATTGATCGACATCCTTACGCGTCCCAAGAACGCGCTTATTAAGCAATACCAGAAGCTGCTTGCGCTCGAGGGCTGCAAGCTCCGTTTCACGGACGGCGCGCTCACGGCCATTGCCAAAAAGGCGATCAGCCGCAAGACGGGCGCCCGGGGCCTTCGCGCCATCCTCGAGGACGTGATGCTGAACGTTATGTACGACGTTCCTTCCCAGCCCGGCATCCGCGAATGCCTCATCAGCGAAGAGGTGATCACCGAAGGGGCGGAGCCGCTGCTCATCTTCGAGAAGATAGCGTAAATCAGACGTCAGAGAACAGAAGACAGAGGACAGACAACAAAAAGTGCCTGTCCTTTTTTTTCATCTGTCATCTGTTTTCTGTCTTCTGTCTTCTGAACTCATGAAAATACTCTCAGCCGAATTCGTCATCAGCGCCGTGGGGCCGAAGCAGTTCCCGCAAGACAGCAAACCCCAGATCGCCATTGCCGGCCGCTCGAATGTTGGAAAATCTTCGATCATCAACTCGCTGCTTCACCGGAAGCACCTGGTAAAGACGAGCCAGACGCCCGGCAAGACCCAGCTTATCAACTTCTTCATCATCAATGAATCCTTCTACTTTGTGGACCTGCCGGGATACGGTTATGCCCGCGTCCCCCATGCAGTGACCGATGCCTGGGCGCCGATGATCGAGGGGTATCTGAAAAACTCACCGCGCCTGTCCGCTGTCGTCGTTCTTCTGGACAGCAGGAGAGAACCCGATGAGCGGGACGTACAACTGATCAAGTGGCTCCGGCAGTACGATCTCCCCGTGATATACGCGCTGACCAAGATCGACAAGCTGAACCGTCAGGAGATCGAGCGGGCCCGACGGAGCATGAACGCAGCACTGGGGACCGCTGATGACGTGGTCCTCACCTCTGCTAAAAGCGGGCAGGGGATCAAGGAGCTGTGGTCGGCAATAATAATAAAATTAAAGGAGCCAGGAGTCAGAATTCAGGAGTCAGGAGAAAGCTGTTGATTGTCTTTATTTCTTTTTTCTGATTTCAGACTTCTGACTTCTGTCTACTGTCTACTGTCTTCTCTGCTTTTAGGGGGCTCCATGGAATTTCTCTATAATCTCACGGGTTCGCTGTTCTGGGCCACGGCGCTCAGTATTCTCTTCTACGGATCGGCCAGCATTGCCATCGGCTTTCTTGCGAAGAAATCAGCGCAGTTGAAGCCGATCGGGACCGGTCTCAAGCTCATCGTCCTCTTTATTGCTGTTCAGCTATTTCTGCATCTTGGCGCCGCCGAATATTACCCGAGAATATCGCAACCGCTCAACTTCTTCTCCTGGCTTGTGTTCACATTCGCCGCGCTCCGTCTTGGACTCTATCTCTACGGTGATCTCTTCGTAGTGCGCTGGAAGCGGGGCAGTTTTCCCGCGGCGTTCAAGAACATCATCACGGTTACCGTGATCGTTGTGGTTGCACTTGCGCTGCTGAAAGAAATCCTCGACATCAACGTCACGTCGCTTATCGCCACGACCACGGTCCTGACCGCAACCATCGGCCTGGCATTCCAAAGCACACTGGCAAATATGCTGGCAGGACTCACCATCCATCTTGAGAAGCCGCTGAGACAGGGTGACTGGATCCAGGTGGGCGGGCATGAAGGTCAGGTGATGGATATAACCCTTCGGTCGACAAGAATGATGACGGTCGATAATAATGAAGTGTTTGTCCCGAATAGCAAGGTCCTGAGCGAGGCCGTAGTGAACTACAGTCTGCCCAATGCGACGGTGATGCGAAAACTGCAAGTGGGAGTAAGTTATGCCATCCCGCCGAACAAAGTTAAAAACACCATTCTCGAAGTACTGTCTGCGGTGTCGGGCGTGGCCAAACTCCCGGGATCCCGGGTACGGGTAATCAGCTATGGTGACTTCGCCGTGCTGTATGAGATACGGTATCCGCTCATCAATTTTCCTGCCTATGGGGATACGGAGGCCGAGATCATGAACCTCCTTTGGTACCATTTCCAGCGCAAGGGTATCGACATTCCCATGCCGGTCAGGGACATCAATCTGAGGCAGGTGACACCCGAGAGCCAGCTGACCGAACAAAAACGCAGGGCTAATGAGATCATGTTCCTGATGGAGAACGTAGAAATATTTTTTCCGCTTACCAAGGTAGAGTTGACTAATCTTGTCAACCAGGTGAGTGTGATGACCTACGCCAAGGGAGAGGTCCCGGTACGGCAGGGAGAAGCCGGAGACTCGTTCTACATTATTAAGAGCGGCAGAGTGGACGTTGTAGTAGAGAAGTCCATGCTGGAAAACGCGGTCGTGGCCACGCTCGGACCGGGAAATTTCTTCGGCGAGATGAGCCTTTTGACGGGCGCCGTGCGCACGGCCAGCATCCGGGTGAAAGATGATGCGGAGTTCATCGTGATCGATAAAGAAAGCTTCAAAACCACGCTTGTCAATAATCCTTCCATTGCCGAATCGCTCAGTCAAATACTGTCTGCACGCCAGGCAGGACTTGACGCGGAACACGAGCGGCTCGATACATCGGCGCTGGAGCGCCGTAAGAAAGACGAGTCAGGCAGAATGCTTTCAATGATCAGAGACTTTTTCGGACTTA
>Ga0209048_10002778_pt1 | contig 17210 bp, 18 predicted proteins | sample FrelakmetCRP12CR_FD_187146 | JGI IMG/M metagenome (GOLD analysis project Ga0209048, IMG submission 187146) | Freshwater lake sediment microbial communities from the University of Notre Dame, USA, for methane emissions studies - CRP12 CR (SPAdes)... | ecosystem: Environmental > Aquatic >... | reverse complement strand
GACTACCTTTGCGAGCTGCTGGGTGATGGTGCTACCGCCCTCCCTCAGACTGAGATGAAGCATGTCCTTGAGGAGTGCCCTGCCGATACCGATGTAATCAATACCGCTGTGTTTCCAGAACCGGGAGTCCTCGACGGCGACGACAGCGTTCTTCAGGCTATCGGGCATCTGGTTCAAGGGAACATAGATGCCCTTTTGGAGCTTGATCTCACCGATCAGCGTGTCGTCGTCGGCATAAATCTTTGTCCCCGCAGAGGAATCCTGCTTTTTGAGCTCCTCGATGGAAGGGATTCCCGATGCAAGGGTAAAATAGGCACCGACGACAGATCCCAGGAGAAGGACCGCCGCGATGAGGATGACTTTTGAACGCATCTTTTATTATAAACAGGACAATTCTAAATTTACAACGATGTGAGGTAATACGTGGGAGTGGTGACAGGGAGCTTGAAATGTGATATAAACTAAGCCATTATCAATAAATAACCCCTTCCCCTATATGGAGGAATAATGTTCGGTATCCTCTTTCCACTTCTCGCCGCCTTTTTCCTGCTGTCCCGTTTTAATCCGGCGTTTGTAGGAAAAACCTCTGTCACATCGGCACGGTAGGAACAATCCCTCGACTGGGTATCATCTCCTAAGGGTGGCAGCTTAATGTTCAAGTGGCCAAAAGGGAAGGATTCCTTCAACGTATCTCATCAGGGAACGGATAACCCGTGGGTCACTATCCAGAGCCTCGTTGCACGCCAACTCAAAGGACCTTTGTCAAGCGGCTATCGGATCAATAAGATATTGATACCCGTGTTACAAAGAGAAAAGGGCGGATGGGGCCGCGGTGATGTAGTCAGGGTGAAACTGCAACTCGAATCGCACGCCGATATAACCTGGGTCGTTGTGAGTGACCCGATACCTGCCGGATCGAGCATTCTCGGCACGGGCTTAGGACGCGACTCCCAGCTCCTATCAATGGGCGAAAAGGAGGCCGGATGGTTCTGGGCCGCTTTTGAAGAGCGCTCATGTGAGTCCTTCAGGGCTTACTATGAATATGTGCCCAAAGGCTTATGGACTCTTGAATACACCATCATGCTGAACAGCGAATGCACCTTTATCGTTCCTGAAACAACGGTTGAGTCGCTCTATGCACCCGAGATGTTCGGCATCATGCCAAACGGGAAGATTGAGATTAAAAGATAGAATAGTGCGGTTATGCGCAGGCACGGCGGCTTTGCACTGCGGGCCGCCGTCATCAACCCTGCCGGTCATTCCTTGACGAACCCTTCAGGGACCGATTCTCCAGGTTGCGTACCTTCAACGACTGTACCTTCAGCTTCCTGATGCGGAGCTGCATCCTTTTTCAGGCGCTTTTGTCTTTTCTCTTCCTGCTTTTTCAGACGCATCACCTCTTTCTTCCTCTTCTCGCTTTTAAATGCACCTTGTCTGGCCAAGCGGTCCTCCTCATATTGATATTTCTTAAATTATATCATGTAATTATATCACGGACGATATATTGACGGCGAATTTCACCCTCTTGTCCTCCTGACTGCCTTATACAGCGTCGTTCTTCGTTGTGCATTGTGGCCGTGTAGTAAATACCGCACTAAAATAAGGAGCAATTGCTTTTTAACTGCTCATAATGTCATAATTGCAGCTGAAATGTTGTAATGTTTTAGTGCGCAAGGAGATATGACCACAAAGAATAAATACTTTGTGGCTTTTTTTTTAGCGATGCTTAACTTTCTTGCGCTTTAGCCTTCAGATGAGGAGCGTATGGTAAACAGACATAAGTACGCCGCAAAAATGGATCAGAAAAAACAGAACAGGCTCATTGCTGGCGTCGTCCAGGACCGTTTCCCTGAAGTTTCCGGCATCGTCATTAATATGACCTATTATCAGCAGGGGGCAAATCCGGTCCTAATGGAACGCACGGTCAATATCTTTCCGTCTTCCGACGCTTACTTCAAGATGGATTGCATGATAAAAGGCTGCGACGGCGGCGGATTTGATCTGACCCCTATTATTGACGGCATGGCAAAAACACGCAAACATGTCAAAAAGGGGGCACTCGTCTGCAACGGAAATACTGATGTGGCTTCCGACCATGCGAGCGTCGATTATGAAATTTTCATTCAGTATAAAAAGCGTCTCGATAAGCGCTCTCGATAACCAATCCCCCGTTGCCGATTTTTTAGTATTTTTTAGTTCCACTATTCAAGGTACTCGCGCAAACGGTATTATCAATGCATCATAAGAGTGTCCACGCTACGTCCTTCTGACGCATCCTGTTTTATTCCAGCACAAAAAAGGGCGCATGGTTTGAGGTAAAGAAGCGAGGGGTTTTTTTCAGGATCGCAGAGACGGCAGGGTGCCGCTTGAATTCGCTATTGAGAAATTGCCTCACATGTCTTCGGTCCCATCTCGCCGGATGCAAGAAATCGGTATAAAGAGAGAGGTCTCCTTCATAAAAATTGCTGACCTTGAGCTTCTGTGCTTCAGGCACACCGACCGGCATATTGAATAGAGCAAGATTGAGAAAGTTGATCTCACTGCAATGGCTCGTAATGAATTTGAGGGTTTTGCGCGCTCCAGCTAGCGTCTCCTCAGGAGTACCGAAGAGCAGATAAACGCAGGTAGCTATGCCCGCCTTCTTGAGGGTGTTGAGCGCCCGGGAGGCTGTTTCGAGATCGATCCCTTTGTGCATTCTGTCGAGCACGGCCTGATCTCCCGACTCTAGGCCAAGCTTGAGCATCGCACATCCTGATCGTTTCAGCGCCGTGCAAAAGTCGATGTCCGTCAACTCCCTTTGGATTCTTACAAATCCGCACCATGGAGCACCCGGGGGATTATCGATCAGTGAATTCAGCAACGCAAGGCTGATCGAGTTATCGAGCAAATGGATCAGAACCGGCCGCGTGCTCTTCACGAGAGAGGACAGGTCGCTTATTACCTGCTTACCGCCGACCGGCACCCAGGAATTGCCTTCAGCCTTTTCGGGGCAGAATGAGCATTTTTTCCAGATGCACCCGCTTGAACCGCTGTAGGGGAGTATCACTCCAGGAGACAGATAATCGTTGAGAGGCATTGAGTCATAATTCGGCGTATAGTCTTTCTCCGGATTTTCAAAAATACCCGCCACCGCAAGCAATGCCGCCTCCCCCGGCCCTTCGACGAAGTGATCAACCAGCCCGGCAAATGGATAGTCAATAGGATTGTCTCGGCCTGGTCGCCTTAACCATGAAGTGATCAGCCCACCACCGCAGATCAAGACTAATCCAGGATACTCCCGCCGCAGAAATCCGAGCATCGCAAAGGTGCATAATGCCTGGCTCAGATATGTCAGCGAGAACCCAACAATTGATGGCACCTCTCGCTGCATAAGATCAGTCAAGCGACTCTTGAAGTAGGGGTAGAAGGGATTGAGCTCATAATGCTCCGCAGCATGGAGAAGGTCACCGGTTCTTAATGGTGAGAGCTCATTATGCTGATAATTCGTAAGACTCACGGTCACGCTCTTTCCTGTAACGGACGCTTCAAGGACCCTGTTCACGTCCATGACCGTCCGATTGTAAAGGTCTATTGATCGGTAGGTATGCCGTTGTCTTAAAGAGTCAAGATTTCGCCGGAAATTCCTCTTGGCCCTGACCGTCCAGGTGTCATGAACGCTGTTTGAATCGCCCCTGGCAGAATCCATGAGGAACAGCAGCCCTTCGAGATTCGCATCAATGATTGTGTGCTTTATCCCGTGATACTTTAGAGCTCCGGAAAGCTTTGCAATCCCGGCAGGGGGCTCACACGGTTTGGCAACAGGAGGATAGATCAGGATCATGATCCAGCCAATGCATACTTGTCAGGAATAATCGGGAGAAGGGGAAATAATAACATTTATTATTTAAACATAACAGAGGGGATAGTTCCAGCCTCGCACAACCGCCACGCCCTGCCCCGCACCGCTTATAGCCCCGGGAATATTATATAATAGGTATTATGACTCACCAACCATCCAATATCGTATTGATTGGGATGCCTGGCTCCGGTAAAAGCACGATTGGGGTCATCTTGGCGAAATTGGCGTCGCTGAATTTTATCGACACCGACATCCTCATCCAGAGATTCGCGGGCAAGTCACTTCAGGAGATTGTTGATACTGAGGGATACCTGGCTTTACGAAAAATAGAAGAGGAGGTCATTCTGAAACTTGACTGCCGTAACCATGTGATTGCCACGGGTGGCAGCGCCGTATACAGCCCGGCGGCGATGGAGCATTTGCGGGCAGATGGACTTATCGTCTACCTGGATGTTGAGATTGCAAAGCTGCTGTCTCGCGTCCGCGACTATGAAACAAGGGGATTGGCAAAGCGCCCTGACCAGACCCTCCAAGAATTATTTGACGAACGTTTGATTCTGTACCGCAAGTATGCCCACGTTACAGTGAGTTGTGCGGGACTGACACAGGATGAGATCTCTGCAACAATCCTCAAAGAATTTGGTGCCCGAACACTCACTTTCTCTTGAATGCAGCGATAATCGTGCTATACTGAAAACAATGAAAAGATACCTTATCCCAATCCTTGTCGGCATGTTGCTCCCAGCATTAATCGCTTTAGCCGCCTGCTCACAAACACCTGATAAAACGGCACCGAAAACCGGATCCGAGGTATCCCCCCCTGTACCCATGAAGGATGCTGCACAGGACCCGTGGAGGACATACGTGAAGCCATCGAAAGAGGAATTGAAGAAGAGACTCACTCCTATGCAGTACGATGTAACTCAGAACGAAGGCACGGAGCCGCCGTTTAAAAATGAATACTGGGACAATAAAAAAGACGGCATCTACGTCGATATAGTGTCGGGAGAGCCCCTGTTCAGCTCGCTTGACAAATATGACTCAGGAACCGGCTGGCCCAGCTTCGCAAAGCCGCTCGAGCCAGACAATATCATCGAAAAAAAGGACCAAAAACTATTCGTAACGAGGACAGAAGTGCGGAGCAGACACGGTGACTCGCACATCGGCCATGTTTTCACTGATGGGCCCAAACCAACGGGCCTGCGTTACTGCATGAACTCCGCAGCTCTTCGGTTTATCCCAAAAGAGGATCTGGAAAAGGAAGGCTACGAACGGTATCTGAAGCTCTTTCAGAAATAATCGCATCTTTCAATTTGCAACGTCCCGTCGCGTCAGAATCTTTCTGTAATGGTATCATGGTCATTGTGCGGGCCGGCTCCATTAAATTAGTAACGTCATATACCATCGTCAGATGTCACCCTGCAGATGCCTTAAGAAACTAAGAACTCTCTACGGTAATAAACAATGAGGGTTTTTCTCATCATCATCATAGTTACCCTTTTCGCATTCCCTGCCCATGCTCTGTTCACCTTTGATGAAATCAAGACTGCTCATAAGTTGTCCGAGGCGGTACTGCTCGACCGGCACGGCGATGTGATTCAAGACCTTAGAGTTAATCTGCATTGCTGAAGGTTCCAGTGGTCAAGTCTCAAGGATATCTCTCCCGCGCTCGTAACAGCCGTTATCCAGTCTGAAGATAAGAGGTTTATGAACAAGGCGGTGTGGACTGGAAAGCCAAATGATGACGATGTTGGAGATGAACAGTGAATTGAGCACAAATCTATCGATACTTTGACAATTATTTTCATGCTCGTAACGTGAATGTATGAAGAGATATCTCTTGGTCCTTATGCCCTTCGTGCTTTTCATACCCGCAGGCTCCCCAGTCTTCGGGGAAGATACCATGAAGAATACGACTCTGAACTGTTCCTAAAACTTCAGTACTATCCCTGGTACCGGCACTACTGGTGCAGATGACTATCTCCTTCTTATCAAATCCCCTTTTCGCGGGCCCACCGGAGTCTTGATTAGTACGATCTCGCCAGCCCCCGCCGATACAGCATTAATACCGTCTTCGTATCGCAATGCTTCCACCGGGTAGATTTGTTCTTCAAACCCCGGCGATATGTACTCAATCGATTCACCCAGTGCAAGCCCTATCCTAAGCAGGACTTTCGCGATTGTTCCCCTCGTTTCCAGGATAATACCCGCCAATTCTGCTGCCTGTGCATAATTCTCACCGGAGAAGTTGTAAAGTCGGTCACCATTGTCCTGGGTTCCTCCCGATAAGAGCAGGCCTGTCGTATATCCCCTATTGCGGAAGAAAGCGAGCTCTCTGTGCCACCGGGGGAGATTAGAGTTATATCGTTCATGTTCATCGATCAGGTCCACCGCTTCGCGATAAGTCTTGGTCACGCCTGCCGCATAATGGATTCCCTTCATTCGTCCCTCGATTTTGAAGCTGTCTATCCCAGCATCTAAGAGAAGTGGCAGATGGTCAATAAGGCAGAGGTCCTTTGAGTTCATCACATAGGCTCCATGCCCATCTTCGAATACGGGTAAATATTCACCCTGCCTTTTTTCTTCGACAAGGGCATATTTCCATCGGCATGAATTTGTGCATTCGCCCGTATTTGCGTTTCGCGATGCCAAGAAGCTGCTGAGATAGCATTTGCCAGAATACGAGAGGCATACCGATCCATGAATGAAGGTCTCAAGTTCAATACTGGTGCTTTCGTTAATATCCCTTATCTCATCGATCGAGAGTTCTCTTGAAAGAATAAGCCTCTTTGCACCCATCTTCTCCCAGAAACAGGCTGCCTCGGCATTGGTAATGTTTGCCTGGGTGGAGACATGAATATCTATTTCAGGGACCCTTTCCCTAAACAATGCGAAAATACCGGGATCTGAGATGATAACAGCATCAGGTTTGATCTCCCGCAGCAGAGCAATGTGGTCCCTGATGGCGGGAAGGTCGCTATTTCGTGCAAAGATATTCACCGTTATATATACCCTTACATTGCGCTCATGTGCATACCTTACTGCTGAGGCAAGCTCTTCAGCTTCAAAATTTTTCGCCTTATTGCGCAGGCTGAATCTCGGGTCTCCAAGATAAACCGCATTGGCCCCGTAATGGATGGCCGTCCGCATCTTTTCAAAGTCACCCGCTGGGGCCAGAAGTTCGGGCCTTTTCATTGGGCCGCCCCCCTTCGGCATTTATCTATTTCGAACCGCGCAATCTCATCGCAGCGTTCATTTTCAAGATGTCCATTGTGACCCTTTATCCAAACCCATTCAATATCATGCCCTTTAGCTGCTTTGAGAAGCCGCTCCCAGAGATCCCTGTTCAGGACTTCCTTCTTCTGAGAGTTACGCCAGTTGTTTCTGATCCAGCCGTGAATCCACTCGGACATTCCCTTCACGATATAATTCGAATCTGTAATCACCCTGACCCTACAAGGCTTTTTGAGGGCTTCGAGCGCAGAGATGACACCCATAAGCTCCATGCGATTATTCGTCGTCAGTAGCTCGCAGCCGGAGATCTCCTTCTGCTTCTCCCCGGACCTCAGGATAGCACCGAAGCCTCCAGGGCCTGGATTCCCGCTGCACGCTCCATCGGCAAAAATCTCGACAAAAATTCTCTTGGCTGTCTGCATGATTCTCTATATTACAAGGAAGGATATGACATTGGAAAGATAAAAAGGGCACCCACAAGTGAGAGTTCCTCTGTGATAGAATGGGACACGAGCAGAGAAACTTATGATTATTTAGCTGATGCAATGTTCCAGACACCGCCGAGGCCGTTGCTAAAAGCATCCTCGGGTTTCTAGTCTTTGGTGAAAAAATAAAGCAGGTGTCCCTTGTAAGTTATCTGTTTTGTCCCGTCAGCCCGTTTAATGCTTCCAATGTCTCTTGTATTAAGTCCGGCAGCAGTTATCTTTTCAGTGTAATAAGCCAGCCACTTTTCGTCACAGCTACCACAGCACACGCTCTTATCGGCATAATAGTTCTTGAAGTGCCAGAGGGCCATCCCATTGCCATCGACAAGAAGGGCGCCAAACCCCGCTTTTCAACTGTCTTAAACATCCCGGATGCTTGTGCTACAACGACCCCCGAGGATATTAGAGTGATAAGGCTACTCGAGACAATGATAATCAGGCAAGATCTTTTCGTTTCCCCCCTCATACATTTTGTTTAGAAGAAATAAGCTTGCACTTGCAGGAGGCCTATCAGTCCGCGCATTCCTTCATCATTCTTGATCGCCCGTATAGGAATTAATCTTGCAAATTCGTTAATTGAGCGTAACCACTGTCACGCCTTTACCGCCCTCGTGCTGTTCGCCTCTCCGAAAGCCGGCCACAAGCGGATGGGATTGAAGGTGCTCACTTACCGCCTTCATGAGTATTCCTGCCCCAATCCCATGGATGACGACCACCTCCTGAAGGCCGGCAAGTGCAGCAAGGTTCAAGAAAGGTTCGAGCCGCGACAGGGCGTCATCGACCCGAAGCCCGATAAGATTAATGCTCGATGACGCACTCTCAACGGTTGATTGCTTGTGTTGAATTTCTGGCTTACTGGAGACAGACTTCTTTCCCTTTCTTTTCCTGATGCCTGAAAAAGGAACCTCGACCTCAACATTCCCATAATTCACTCGGACCCTTTCATGACGCCGGTCGACATCCACTACCTGCGCATCTGCGTCGATAGATTTGACATAGACAAGGTCTCCTCTTTGAAGCATCCCTAAAGAAAGGACTTCCTCATCCAAAGGACCCTGCACTGCGAGTGCTTCGTCGATCTCTTTTTTCTTTGTGGCGACGATTTTCAGTGATTCCCTGATTTTTTCCTTTTCCGCTTTTTTCGCAGCTTCGAGAAGACCATGCAACTCCCGCTTGACCAAGCCGGCCAGCTCCGAGGCGTCGCGTTGTGCCTTTGCCATTATTGAATCATGCTCGCGTTGTGTCGTTACTATCAGCTCGTCGATGAGTCTTCTTTTTTCTTTAAATTCGACCTTCTGCTTCTCAATTTCGCTAATCGCATTTTCGTAATACGCCCTTTTCTCGGTGAGATCCCTGATGAGATTGTCAAACTCCACCTTTACACCGCCGAGTAACGCCTTTGCTGAATCGACGACGCTATCAGGGAGTCCATATCTCCGGGCGATTTCGATGGCATGGGACTGCCCTGGTTCTCCTATCCGTAACCTGTAGAGGGGCGTCAGCGTATTCTGATCGAATTCCATCGATGCATTGAGCATCCCAGGAGTCCTGTGGACAAACCCCTTTATATCCATAAGGTGGGTCGTTGCAAAAAGCAACACCCCTCTGTTCTGCATCTCTTTGAGCACCGCGCACGAGAGGGCTGCCCCTTCAGCGGGGTCCGTGCCGGTGCCAAGTTCGTCAAGCAGCACGATCGTCTCTGAATCCGCCTTTTTCAATATTTCGGCTATGTGTGCAATGTGCGCTGAAAAAGTTGATAGATCATTCTCGATGGACTGCTCGTCTCCGATGTCGATAAGAAGGTTGTTCACCAGCGGAAAGCTCGATGACGAATCGGCAGGCACCGGCATGCCGGTCAGGGCCATGAGCGTTAGGAGCCCGATTGTCTTGATGCTGATAGTCTTGCCTCCAGCGTTTGACCCTGTAATGATCATGACTTTGTGGTCGCCCCCGAGCTGAACATTAAGGGGGACCACCTGTCTAGTGGCCCCGTGCTTCTGAAAAGTAAGGGCGAGCAGCGGATGTCGACCATTCACGACACAGATGAAGCCGGTATTGTTGATCGCTGGGATCTCCATCCTAAGGAGTGCGGCAAAGCATGCTACACTGTTAAGTACGTCCACGTAGACAAGGGTTTCAAACTGACTCTCGACATCTTTGAGACGTTCCCGTATTCTCGCTGAAATACTCCTGAGAATGCGAATCTCCTCGGCCTTCTCCTCGGCCCCGAGGTTTTCGAGTTCATTTGAGAGGCCGATGATCGCAATAGGTTCGACAAAAGCGGTCTCTCCTGATTTCGAAACATCATGTACCACGCCGGCCACCTGCCCCTTTGAGTCCATCCTTACCGGGATGACCCATCTGCCCGACCTTGTCGTAACAAAATCGTCCTGTAAAAAGATCGCGACCTCTTCGCTCCTCGTCATGTCCTCGAGCTTCTTCCTGATCCGTGCTTCGAGCCGCCCTATCTCTTTGCGGACCGTGGCAAGGGTGGTCGATGCGGTATCGAGAATATTGCCCTGACTGTCAATTGATTTCTTAAGGATTTTCAGAAGTTCGGGGAATCCCGTAAACCCGTCGATAAGCTGCCGCAGAGAGGGAATGTCATCTCTGGCACCCAATTGCTGGGAAATCTCGGTGATGATATCGAGGACCTGTGCAATCCCGGCAAGTTCTATCGCTTCAAGGACAGCGCCATCAGGTCGCACCTTGGCAAAAAGACCGCTGATGTCAGGATAGGTTGACAGAGGGAGTAATACCCCCAGAGAATAAATCCGGAGTATGTCCCCTATCTGCCTCTGTCTCTGCTCAATCTCTTGCCGGTCTGAAAAGGGGCCGAGTTCCGCTACTGCGGCTTCTGAGGCTTTGCTGTTGGCGAAACCGGCTATAGTCCTAAGGAGCTTATCGAACTCCAGTAGGGACAGAGTATGAGGTGACGTCATCGGACTGCTTCAGGACGGCTATACCCCAATCGCCTCCATGATCCGGGTCTTCTGTTTTTCTAAAGCCTTCTGTCCCTGTTCGAGGGTCTTGACGATCTCTTTCTTGGCCGCAGCAGAAAGCTCGACACCCCTGTCGATAATCTCTGTCACCCTGTCTTTTGTCTCATCGACAAAATCATCGACTCTGTCAATTGTGTCTTCGACGAGGTCCACAGCCTCGTTCTTTACGCGCCGCGCCGTCCGCCTGATGTCTTTTCTCGTCTCGTGCCCTGACTGCGGAGCATAAAGAAGTGCAATGGCAGCGCCGATGGCACCACCGATTAAAAATGCCGTGCCTACTTTAACAACATCTTCATTTCTCATAACAGTCCTCCTCGGTGAAAATTATTGGGTGTGTTTTTATTCAGTTTATCAACATTCAGCTTCAAATGCTATGAGCGACGCACTCATTGATGTCTATTGCTTCAATAAACCAAGTGTCCAGAATTCACCGCCTCTTGTCTATCTATCTGCTTTTTTGTGACTCGGGTCACCTGAAGCATCATTATTTTGCGCTAGAGTGGAAATGGGACCCCCTCTGGCTTCATTCTTTTGCGGCAGTCATCACCGACGATGATGTGCTGCCTGACACAGATTTCTCTTTCTCCTCCGTATCCATCTGTTGAGCCGTAAGATGATATAATAATGAAATGGATAGGTCATCAAAGAAAAAGAGGGGGTTATTGTGAAAGGGTTGATAAAATTCCTTGTATTGCTCATCGTCGTCTTTTTCGTCTCTTCGCTGTTCAAGGGCGGCGACTATCTCAGATCGATCGGCCATTTGACGGGAATTAATGTGCACTCCATAGCGGATGTTGCTGACACCTTCAGGATCGAACGGTTCATCGCCGAAAAGAAACGAACCCAGGGAGAAAAGGAAAAAGGGATCAGCGGCAACTGAGAAGGCAGCCGGCCCTTTTGAGAACACTGCTATTGATGCAAGCTCAGAAATCCGCTTCGACGGTAATTCTCAATACGCCATTGCGAGGCAAAAGAGTTCCGATCCCGAGAGTCGATGTGCCATCCCCGTTGTCCTTGACAGAATTGATCAGCACCTCGTAGTCCTTGATCTCTCCCCTCGAGGAAATACTAACAGCTTTGGCGTGGTAGGTCCCGCTTCTGGGCATCTTGACGGCAATACTACTCATATGAATGTCCGTATTGGAGTTGTTGGCCAGCTCAAGTTCGGCCCTCGGCTCGATACCGAAATTATTGTACAATGTCCTTACGTGAATCGAATAGGGACTTATCACATCGATACGGATATCACCATCTGCCACGGTTACCAGCAAATAATGAAAAAAACCTGAATCTTGCGGTGAACTATACAGCGGTGCCCCCCCGCCCCCGGCAATGAGGTACCTGATGCCGTCCCTTACCATATCGCTGAACAGATGCTCGTGACCAGCAAAAACAGCTTTTACGTGATGCTTGACGAAAATACTGTGCAGCGCGTCCCTGCCTGCCTTATCCTTAGAAGATGCCCCCTTTGACCCATCGGGATCGATCTTTGAGAAGAGCGGCCTATGCAGAAAGATGAATATGTTCTGCGCTTCCACGTTCGCATCGAGATCCTTTTCGAGCCACTTGAGCTGTTCGCCCGCAATGGTCCCCTCGCTCCCTTTCTCCTCCGTATCGAGAACCACAAAGTGAGAAACTCCGGAATCAAAAGACCCGTATGAGTTGCCGAAATGACGCTTCACGTATTCGTCTCTCTCCCGGTCATCGGTTACCTCATGGTTGCCGATGACATGGAAAAAGGGGACAGCGAGAGGCTTTATGGTGCTCAGAAAGTAATCGACTTCGTTCCTGAACCTCTGAAACGATCCCCCGTAACCAAAATAGGCATCTCCCAAACTCACCACAAACGAAGGGCCGATCATAGCCATCTCCTCCAGTATCTGCCAGTACGGAGACGGATATGGCATATCTCTTCGTGAAGGCCTGAAATCGCCAAAGACGCCAAAGGTGAATTCAGAGCGTGATGGCTGTTCGAGCAACAAGGGACTATTCAGATATGTATAAGGCCTGTCCGTCACAGCATCAGCGGGATTCATGAAAACAATTATGAATAAAAAGGCAATAATGATATTTTTCATATCATACAGATCCCTTTATTTTGACAGTTATCTTCTTTCATTCGCAATTCAAGCCTCGCCTTTTTTCTCATCAGTGCCTCCTGATATCTCCTTTTTTCCGCTTCGGTTTCGGGAATTAGTCCGGGCACCTCTTTTGGTCTTCCTTTCTCGTCAAGAGCCACGAAGGTCAAGTACGCGGAAGCCGTATGACGGACTTCACCGGTAAGGTAATTTTCGGCCTCCACGCGCACGCCCACTTCCATCGATGATTTTCCAACCATGTTGAGACAGGCCTTCAGAAAAAGCACATCCCCGACAAAGACAGGATGGTGAAATACCAGCCGGTCGATAGAGGCGGTTACGGTATTGCAGCGTGCGTGCCGGCTTGCAACCACAGCAGCAGCGGTATCGATAAGCTTCATGATGACACCGCCATGCACATTACCGGCGGGATTCGTATCCTGGGGAAGCATCACCTGCGCTATTGTGATACTCGTCTCTTTGACAGCTTTTTCTTTCATCATGTGCCTCCATGGGTTTCACAGCTTTCGCAATTATCTCGTGCTAAAAAACGCTCATGCCGGGGGGACCGGCATGAGCAAATCCCCTTGTGCAGTATCAGCATGCCGATAATTGCCTAATCGGCACAATTATATCATATTTCGGTTGGCAGACTTCGGAAAAGACCGTTGGCGCATGTTCCGAATCATCGCAGACATACGCCGTCCGGCATCAACCGACAACCGAGACGTTATTGAGCATCTGATTATGACATTCAGCTAGATACGCGGGAAGAAAAGGAAGTACCACCATGATGTCACCCCTGCCTCGAAGCAATGGATCATATTACCCCTCCCGCCTCTTCTCTTCGATCAGTTGCTGCGCGACAACCAGGAGGTTGCGGGCATCATCAACAATCCATTGCTCGGGCAGCAGCCCGCTTGCATGGACCTTCGTGCTGGTGAAGTCGCTTGTAGATGCAATGCACGACATCCCTGCATCGACTGCGGCCTTGACCCCCGAAGCGGAGTCTTCAATGGCAAGACATTCCCTGGGTAGGACCGCCAACTCCTTCGCAACCAGCAAATATATTTCAGGGTCCGGTTTGGCATGTTCAACGTCATCTGCTGTCGCCACGAAATCAAACTGTTTTAAGAGGGTTAGAATACGAAGCACGCGGATCGTCGCGGCACAACTGGAGGTTGTCGCCAATCCGATCAGATATCCGTGCTGTTTTGCCCACCGGAGCAGACGGACATTGTGGGGACAGAGATAGCGGGACAGGATCGAGGGATCAGCAAGTAGAGCCTCGTATTTGCCAAGACGTACTTGCACAAAGGCCTGCCAAGGCTTCTCGACATTATACTCCGCCATCAGTGCCCGCGATGGTTCTTCGAGAGAGAACTGCCCGAGAAGCTGCTCAGCGACCTCCTGCCGCGACTGCCCTGCCAGCTGTTTGAAGGCCTCGATTACCGCTTCCTCCTGAAACGTATCGGGTCGGAGCGCGACCGCTGCACGGGCATAGGAGAGCGCCTTCAGAATCTCTGTCTGCACGAGCGTTCCGTCAAGATCGAAGATGATTGCACGGATCATGCGTTTTCCTCCATCACTTGTACCTGTTTAATGCCGTCACTGTCTCATACTGATTTTTCCGCAGTGCAGCTGCGCAGACGCCCGAATAGACGAGCCCTGTTGATCCATCGATGCTGATCTCCGAGCCTTCGCGGATTTCGAAGCCGCCGATGAGTGCGTATGGGACGTTATCGGTATCAGTTCGAATACTCATGTCTGAGCAGCCGACGACTGCAGTAAGCGCGAACTTCTGCGAGAGGATGGCAGCGTGCGACGTTGCCCCGCCAATAGAAGTGATGATTCCGCTGATGTTCGGCATCGCGGCAACATCGTTGGTGTCTGTCTCTTTCCTGAGGAGAATGATCGGCCGGTTCTCACGCAGCTTCAGCTTCCCAATATCTTCGGATGAGACCGAAAAACATGCAACCCCGCTAAGCGCTCCGCCATAGACACCGATACCGCGCCCGATGACTGATGATTCCATTTTGCAGGATTCCTCAAATTTCTCAGCATGTCCTCGCCTGAACTCCATTCGCTTTGTCTGCACGATGTAGATCTGCCTTTTGTCACCCGTGGCGACGTAGGCTGATTCAACCTCCTGAGGAAGGCCTCCCATCGCGTCTTCCACCTTTTCAGCGGTTTCACAGAACAAATGATAAAGTTGCGGGTCCAACTCTTCGAGACTGTCCCCATTGCCGGTCTGAGATCGTGCCAGCGGACGATTGATGAAATGGCCGTAGACCAGATCGTCACCGGTGGCGGTTTCGCGCACTTCACCAAATATCCCCTTTTCAAACGAGACCGGAACCCGTGTAAAAAAGACAGCGGCGCCGGAGCCCCTGCGGTTGCCATAGACCATGCTCATGAGGGTGACTGCAGTGCCCCAGCGATCGGAAACTGCCATGGCCTTGCGGAACTGGATGGCACGGTTGCACATCCATGAACGATAGATAGCCCGCATAGAGAGTCTCAGTTGTTCATAAGGATCATCCGGTATCTGCTGCCCGACATCACTTACCCTGGTGAGGTATCGTGCAACTATTTCCTGCAGGCCGGCCGCATCTAGTCTCCGCACGTCAGTTGCACGATAACGCGCCAGGATCACTGTACGTTCCTGCTCAAAAACTTCTGCCGGCACATCCAGCACGACTGTACCATAATGCTCAATGAATCTGCGGTACGAATCATACACAAGCCACGTGTCGCCGGTCGCCGCCGCGAATCCCGCGACTGTTTCGCGGTTCATGCCACAGTAGAGGATGGACGAGAGGATGCCGGGCATGGAGAGATATGAGCCGCTCCTGACCGCAAGAAAGAGCGGATTATTGGCGCTTCCGAATATGCGGCCGGTGGAATGTTCGATCATCGCAACTGCCTCGCCGATGGCAGAGCCGATGTTATTTCCTGACATGACTTGCTCGTAGGCGCCGGTGATGCCTGACGGGAACACCGCGGCAGGTGGCACCAGCAGGCCCTTCTCCTTGAGATATACGAGGTTCTTTGCCTTGCTGCCGAGCATCGGCGCCCACGCAGCCGCTTCTGTAGGCGAAAGTCCATGCAGCGCGAACCATTGTTTTCCCGGCTGTGCAGGCATTAAGGAGGGAATAATAACATCGTTGCCGGACTCAACGAATAGTGAAAGCTTCTTGATACAACTGTTCAGAAGCCGATCGAGCTCTTCGAACCCGGTGATGCTGCTGATTATGTCCCGGCTCGTGATATCAACAACCATGTCGATAAAGCTCTTATCGCCACTGTCGCGTCTCCGCAGGAAGTGAGGCAGGTCGGTGTGAGGGTACCTACCAAGCAACTCAGTTAACGGTCTGAGAAACGTCCTATGGAAGACTTCAACCATCCAGGTAAGTTCGCGTTGCCAGACCTTGAGGAGGTCTTTGAACTGGGCAAGCGAAAGACTGTTCCACTTCATGATGGTGAGCACTTCTGTGACCCGAGGGTTGTCGAGATCATGCAATGCAAATAAGGCATGGGCCTGCTCAAGGGTATCAAACCAGCTGCGGACAGCGCTCACATCGACTTCGGGCCCGCTACTTTCGACCGTAACAATCATCTCTTCAAATAAGATGCGCACCTGCTCTTCGAGCCTGAGGGCTTCTGCCAAGGCATCGAACTTAGGCTCATGGTAAGAACCGATGACCGATGGGATGCCGAAGGCAATATGGCGTTTGTAGTAGAGGGATTCCTGCGCTTCCGTTTTCTCTATTGAGTTGTAGACTGCCTTCAGGCGTCCAAGCTGTCCAACGATCGTTGCAAGGCCGCTTGCAGTGCGCGGCATTCCCATCAGTGCGTATTTTAAGCTGACCTCATAATACAGTCTGCGGAGGAGGATGATCTTCTTGCGGATCTCCTGCGGTGCATCAATTGATTCGACAACACGGTCGAATACAGTGTCGGAGAGCATCCGCAGCTTGTCGAAGCGTATCGTTGTTTCTTCGAGGAGGCTCAGAGATGTAAAAATCTGATTCATTGCCAATGAATAATGGGCGAGCTTTCCCCGGTCCATAGCAGCAAGAATCTCTTCCGGGACATATCCTTCCAGGCATGAGATGTCGTTCATCAGCCATGCGCGAATAATCTGTTCTATCAGAGTGACATTGCTGTTGCTTGCATTGACATGGACCTGCTTTCTCAGGAAATAAAGAATGGTGTCATTACCCCATGAATCGATGTCAGTTGAAAGATCGCGAATCGCGCCAGATGCGCCAACCTCGTTGAAATAGCACGGCAGCCGCTTCAGCAGCAGATATTGAAAAAGAAAATGTGTTCTCGAAGCTCCCGAGTTCAGATATGCTGATATGTCACGCTGGAAAATGCGATCATCGGGAATCCAGACGCCGCTGACAGCAAGATTGCAGAGCAGGTGCAAAAGGATATCCATGCATTTCTCAGGAGCCGCGGCGATAATTGCCATAAAGGATGATATCCTTCGCACATGTAAGGGCGACACCATTTCTACCCATGTATCTTCCGAAAGCCCTGACGCTCTGGAATGGGGCACAATAAT
>Ga0209048_10002777_pt1 | contig 17210 bp, 17 predicted proteins | sample FrelakmetCRP12CR_FD_187146 | JGI IMG/M metagenome (GOLD analysis project Ga0209048, IMG submission 187146) | Freshwater lake sediment microbial communities from the University of Notre Dame, USA, for methane emissions studies - CRP12 CR (SPAdes)... | ecosystem: Environmental > Aquatic >... | reverse complement strand
CGAACAAAAATACCGTTCTCCGATGTCACTTGGGCAAACAGCGTCATCGAGGAATGAAATTTAAGATTATCCGGTTGGCCGAAGATTTGCTCGATTGAATGATTCTCGACAGCATTTATCAACGCTGTGCACTCTTTAAGTCTCGACCCAAGAACTGGGTGGTTAAGATAAGCGACGGCTTCCTCGCGCGAAGTAATGGCAAATTGTTTAGCCATTGCACTATGACCAAGTCCTTCAATCTGGGGGAACACAAACCACATCCAATGGGTTTGCTTGAATCCATCGCGCAGCTCCCCGAGTACTTGCGCATACACGGGATCCTGCGCACTGACGAAGCGTTGCAGATTATAAGGATCACTCATAACGAGAGCGACCTCGTCGAATATTCATATCTTATCGAATTTTTATACATGTTCCATTGACGCATGCGTTATCGCGGACCTACCCTAGTGATAAATTGCAACACGTGCGCAAAAGGTATCGTCATGCCAATGCTGATGATCAACGGTAAATCATTTGAACTCAACATCGATCCGGAAATGCCACTGCTCTGGGCGATCCGCGATTATACGGGTCTCACCGGCACAAAATACAGCTGCGGCGTCGCGCAATGCGGCGCCTGCACCGTGCACCTGGACGGCGAGCCGGTGCGTTCCTGTCAGACGCAGGTAGGCGACGCGGTCGGCCACAGGGTAACGACAATCGAGGGCATCGAAGGAAAAGTCGCGAGCGCTGTACAAGGCGCCTGGCAATCCTTGGACGTAGTGCAATGCGGCTACTGTCAGTCAGGCCAGATCATGAATGCGGTTAGCCTTTTGTCGAAAAACCAGAAGCCGACCGACGATGATATCAATAGCGCTATGGAAGGCATTGTCTGCCGCTGCGCAACCTACATTCGCATTCGTGCCGCGATCCGTGCAGCCGCCCAGAAACTGGGCTGAGGGAGGCGTGTGATGTTCACCAAGCGCATGTTCGAGCAACACCTCACCTGGCGGAAACCATCGCGCCGAGATTTTCTGAAAGCCTCCGCCGTGACCGCCGGCACCCTCCTGATCGCGACGACGATCGACTTCGGCAACAACAGGGCCTTGGCTCTGAGCATGAAAGATCCGCCCCAGCCGAACGCTTTCATCAAGATCGCGCCGGACAATACGGTAACAGTGATGATCAAGCATCTCGACATGGGTCAAGGGAACACGACCGGGCTTACGACGATCGTCGCGGACGAACTCGACGCCGACTGGTCGCAGATGCGCTCGGCCTTCGCTCCAGCGAACGTGCTGCTTTACAATAATCTGCTGATGGGCCCGATCCAGGGCACCGGCGGCTCGACTGCAATCGCGAATTCCTGGGATCAGTTGCGCAATGCAGGCGCCGCAGCGCGCCTGATGCTGATTGCTGCAGCCGCCGACAGCTGGGGGGTTCCGGAGCGGGAAATAATCATATCGAAGGGAATTATCTCGCACACAAAGAGCGGCAAGAGGGGAACATTCGGCGATTTCGCGGCCAAGGCCGCAAAAGTTATGCCACCCCCCATCGTTGAGCCGAAGCAGCCAAAAGACTGGGTTTATATCGGCAAACACGTTCCGCGCCTCGACTCGGTCGGCAAAACGACCGGCGCAACGATTTACGCGATGGACGTCAGACGGCCCGGCATGCTGACCGCCATGGTCGAGCGTCCACCACGCTTCGGCGGCAAGGTAAAATCATTCGATGCGGCGGCCGCTAAGGTCGTTCCGGGTGTTGTTGAGATTTTCGAAATTCCGCAAGGGGTCGCCGTCATTGCTAAGGATACCTGGTCGGCCATCATCGGACGCGCGGCGTTGCGCGTCGAATGGGACGACAGCGCCGCCGAGCAACGCTCGACCGAAGCGATATTCACCGATTATCGCGAACTCGCAACAAAGCCCGGCATTTCGGCTGCAAAGCGAGGCGATGCTGACGGTGCTCTTGCAGGTGCAGTCAAAATTGTCGAAGCCGAATTCACATTCCCCTATCTCGCGCACGCACCGATGGAACCGCTGAATGGTGTGATCGAAATCAAGGAAAACGGCGACGTGGAGGTATGGGCCGGCTCGCAATTTCAGACCATCGAGGTCGGCACGCTTGCATGGGTACTCGGCACGATGCCGCAAAATATCACATTAAATACGGTCTGGGCGGGCGGCTCGTTTGGACGCCGCGCCACGCCGAACGCCGACTACATTGGTGAGCTCGCGCAAATCGCTAAGATTTCGAAAACCAAAGCTCCCATCCACTTAGTCTGGAGCCGCGAGGATGACATTAAGGGCGGTCGCTACCGCCCTATGTTCCTCCACAACGTGCGCGCCGGCCTTGATGCGCAAGGCAAGCTGATCGGTTGGCGGCAACGGATCGTCGGCCAATCCTTCATCGTCGGCTCTCCACTCGAAATGGCGATGATCAAGAACGAAATCGACGGAACCGCCGTCGAAGGTGCGGCCGACATGCCCTATGCACTACCAAACTTCTCCGTCGATTGGCACAACGTGAAATCGCCAGTAACGACGCTGTGGTGGCGCTCGGTCGGCCATACGCACAATGCCTATACAGTTGAAGTGATGATCGATGCAATCGCGCACGAGGCAGGCAAAAACCCGCTCGACTTCCGACGCGAGCTTCTGAAAGAACACCCACGCCATTTAGCTGTGCTCAATCTTGCCGCCGAAAAAGGAAATTACGGTGAAAAACTCCCGAAAGATCGCGGCCGTGGCATTGCCGTTCATGAAAGCTTCTTCACATTCGTCGCGATGGTCGCGGACGTCACCTTTGGGACCGACGGTGGCTTCAAGGTGGATAAAATCGTGGCAGCTGTCGATTGCGGTGTAGCAGTCAATCCCGACGTAATCCGCGCGCAGATTGAAGGTGGAGTCGGATTTGGTCTCGGCGCCGCACTCCGCAACAAGATCACCCTCTCAAATGGCCTCGTGGAGCAGTCAAATTTCTACGATTATCAGCCGCTACGCATGTCCGACATGCCCCAGGTCGAGGTCTATATCGTGTCATCCATGGAAGCGCCTACGGGAATCGGAGAACCAGGTGTTCCCCCCGTCGCGCCCGCTGTCGCGAACGCGATCTATGAGGCAACCGGCAAGCGTCTCTATTCGCTACCGTGGAAGCTCGACGGATTGCAGAGGACCTGATCTTGAAAGACAAAATCGTTCAATTGAATTCATGATACCAACTTCGATAGTCTTTGATGCGATTGGAGGGGGTGCGATCTGTTCACCATCAGGACCGCCATCAATGGTGCCTGGCATCAGTCAATTTCTTTCAAGCCCTTCGCATATTGCTGCCAGCGCTTGAAATAAATCTCTGCGCCAAAAGCCGCTATTGCTCTCGCCTTATCGTCGAGGGTGCGGATCGCGCGCGCGGGTGTACCGACAATGAGCGAGTTCGGTGGAAATTCCTTGCCTTCGGTCACGAGCGCGCCGGCCCCTATTAGGGAATTCTCGCCGATCTTTGCGCCATTCAGCACGATCGCACCCATGCCCACGAGACTACCTTTGCCAATTGTGCAACCATGAAGAATCGACTTATGACCGATCGTACATCCGGCGCCGATCGTAAGCGGAAACCCGGGATCGACATGGAAAACGCAGCCATCCTGCACATTCGATCGCTTGCCTATGATGATGAGTTCGCTGTCGCCACGAACCACCGCATTGAACCAGATGCTAACTTCTTCCTCAAGCTTCACATTGCCGATTACGTCTGCGCTAGGTGCGATCCAGAAGCGGCCTGCTGAAGGGAGCTGAGGCCACAGATTGTCTAATTGATAAACGGGCATGTTTTCCTCGAAAATTTTCGAGGAAGCTAATGCCATATCGTCATTCTGAGCGCGAGAACTTTCAGCCGCCGAGACCAGCAGACCGAAGCAGACCCATGATCACCATGCCGCAGGAAAGGCTCCAGAATCCCGCGATCACGGCCGAAACTATCACCGGCACGAAGCCTCTGTCTCCGATGCGGGCACCGCGAAAGGTATTGCGCAGGATGATGAAGGGCGCCGCAAAAACGAGAAACGGCACGGCAGCAAGAGCTTTGAGGCGCGCTTCGTTCAGCAAAAGGAAGCTCGCGGGCCGCTTAGCGAAAATCTGATAGCCGGTGGCAAGCATTCCCGCGATAGAGAGCCCCAAAACTAGCGCATAGAATGATTGAATCGATTCGGGTGACATTGGCTACTCGACGCAACAAATCCAAAGCAACGATTGTTCTTGCTCCACTCTGGTTCAGTTAATGAAATCTAAATGTGAGAGGCAAGCGCACTCGCGGATAAAGGTTAATCTGCGCCGCTACTCGAGGTCTGTTTCGAGTATTGCCATCTGAAACGTGGAGGACTTTTCCCCGTCTTCGAAAAAGAGCACCGCGATGAATTCCTCGCCGATAAAAACCTCAGCTGAGTCTTTCTTCTTAGGTCGCGCCATAACCTTAATGTTAGGATTGCCCAAAAGCTTTCGAAGATAAGCCGCAGCGCGTTGCGGGTCCGTCTCCGGCACTCCAATCTGCAAATTATAGGAGCGATCGCCGTCCTCAGTATCGAGCGAAAGTATGCCGTTCATCTCGCCACCGATATAAACCTCGGCCATGTCCTGGCGCTGCGCGCGCGGCGCCAACCGGATTTCCGGGTTGTGGAAAAGACGGCGCAGATAATTCTGGACCTGAATGAGTTCACTCTTTTCCACGCCGTTCTCCGTTTCGCTCAATAAATGCAAATTAGCCGCGCGAACCCCGCGCGGGCAAGCCTAAGAACTCGCATCAGCTTAGATGCCTTCGCCAATAAACGTGAGGTCGAAGATCTGGTCCATAGTTTGCGCAGGCGTCCCGTCGCAAGGCGGCGAGCTACCAACGACGCGAGCCGGCACACCCGCAACCGTCGTATTCGGTGGCACCGGCTTCAGCACCACCGAGCCGGCGGCAACGCGCGAGCAAGCACCCACTTCGATATTGCCAAGCACCTTCGCACCTGCGCTGAGAAGAACACCACGCCGAATCTTCGGATGTCGATCGCCCTTTTCCTTGCCAGTGCCGCCAAGCGTCACGCCCTGCAGAATCGACACGTTATCTTCGATCACAGCGGTCTGCCCGAGCACCACCCCAGTGGCGTGATCGATAAAGATGCCACGCCCTATTTTTGTGGCGGGATTGATATCGACGCCGAATACCGATGATGCGCGGCTCTGTAAATAAAGCGCAAAATCCTTGCGTCCTCTGTTCCACAAAAAATGGGCGAGCCGGTGTGTCTGTAATGCATGAAAGCCTTTGTAGTAGAGCACCGGCTCGATGTAGCGCGTTGTTGCGGGATCGCGTTCGGCGACCGCTACAATATCGGCACGGAATGCCTCGCCGATGGACGGTTCGGCCTCGAAAGCGTCTTCAAAAGCCTGACGGATCAAGCTGCCAGACACGTCAGCATGGTCGAGGCGCGCGGCAACGCGATCCGCAACCGCTTGTTCGAGCTTGTCGTGACTAAGAACGGTCGAAAATATGAAGGTCGCAAGCTCAGGCGCGTTACGCGTGATTTCTTCTGCTTCTTCCCGGACGCGCGCCCAAACGGGATCAAGGCTGCGAACACCCTGCGCGAGTTTCGTCACATTTGTGGCCACAGAAGTCTCCAACATGAATTCGGTTTCTGACCTTTCTAGCACAACCTTCTTAATGGGGTGAACAGCTCTCGCGAAGCTGGCATGCCAGTTTGCGTAAAAGTTAAAGCTCGTAAACCGTAATTCCCTCAAGGCACAAGTGGTTTTCGCAGTTCAATCAATGCTTTTGAATCGGCGTATCAAGTCGAGTTGAATCATCGCTTGAAGATATAACGATACGAAATTCGAGCTGTAGCCCACATACGCAACCGACTCTAAAGACTCGCTTTTTGGCCTTCGCACGAAATATCCATGAGGAATTTGATAATGGCGCCGGAGAATGCGTCATTGCGGTCGCCGGCGACCATATGTCGGGCACCGGCTACGTCGACCATTCTCGCATGCGGCGTCAACGTGAGAAATTCGCGCGCATGTTCCTCGCTGACAAGCTCCGAAGACGCACCGCGCACGAGCAGTGCGGGGATCCGCAACATGCGCGCGGCTTCGACGCGCATCTCTTCGCTGATCTCGCGTGTGACATGCACGGACGTTTTTCCCGTTACGAAACGCGGATCCCAATGCCATCGCCAGCGTCCATCCCCCCCGAGCCGCAAGTTTTTCTTGAGTCCTTCGAGGGATTTCGGCCGAGGCCTATGCGGCAGATAATTTGCGACTGCATCGGCGGCTTCCTCAATGGAGGCAAAACCCTGGCTGACACGGTCGGCCATGAAGCCAACGACCTTTTTCGCACCTTCGATATCAAAACGCGGCGTCACATCAACCAGCACAATTGCAGAAAAGCGTGGCGGTATCCCAGCCTTCGTCGCCTCTCCTTCAGCAATCAATGCCGCGCAACCACCAAGCGAAGCGCCGACCACCACCGGCGGCAAACCGAATCGATCCTTGAGCGTCGCCGCAACCACCGCCGCATCTTCCGCGAAATTGAGAAAACTATAAAGGCCGTCTGGTGACCAATCGGAATCGCCGTGGCCTCGCTGATCAACGGCGATCGCAGTCCATCCAGCGGCCGCAAGACGTCTTGCGGTCCCGGCGAAAGCATGCCGCGTCTGCCCTCCGCCGTGCAGAAAGAAAACCGCACGCTTTCCTTCACCATATCTATCTCCGACCAGCCTATTGCCGGAGGCACCGAGAAAGATTTCGGTTTTTGATCGAACCTTCATCGTCAAGGACGCCGCCTCAAAAAATCGACGACGCCTTCCTTGAATACTTTGTCACCAACCGCTGTCTGATGATTGCGGCGAGGAATCTGGATATATTCCGATTCTGGAATCATTTGTGCGATTTTTTCAGCCGGGCCTGCGATATCATCATCGCTTCCACGCACGATCAGAACAGGCACGCGGCAGCTCGCCAGTTCTTCGGGTAGAAATTGATGATGTAGCCCGCGCATGCAGGCGGCAAGTGCTCTCAGGTCGGATCTTGTTTGCTCGGCGAAAGTGCGAAATGAACGAGCAACTGGATCGGTGATGGAGGCGGCACTTTCGGCCTCAAGCGCTTCGACAATATGCGTGCCCCGGCCGGGGCCTGTAATGAGTGATGCGCCGATTCCGCCGAGGCTCACAGAACGCAGCCGGTCAGGTTGGCGTAACGCCAACAACATCCCGATGCGTCCTCCCATTGAATAGCCGAGATAATCGGCACGCGCGATATTAAGGTGATCAAGTAGCGCGATCGTATCGCTTGCCATCAATGGCAGACTATAGGCAGCACGATCACGCGGCTTCGATGAAGCTCCATGACCGCGATTATCGAGCGCGATCACGCGCCGTCCGGTATTCTTCAGCGTGGTAACCCACAGCGGAAGAACCCAGTTGATTTCCTTATTCGAGGCAAAGCCGTGCACGAGCACGATGGGCTCGCCCTGTCCCTCATCGAGGAAGGCGATATCGAGTCCATCGTGCGTGAATGTAGGCATGGGATTTCTTGCGGGCGCGGAAAGCTAGTCGCTCGCGGCAGCGACGGCAACAGTATCAGCAACAATTCTTTTGGCAGGCCAAGATGGCTGCAACCAAAGTTTGCACGCAAGCGCAACAAATCCCCTCTGAATCACGAGGATCAATAAGAACAGATTGAGTAGCGCACCGAAAATCTACCAGCTGCCGTAACGGCAACCGCACCGAGCACAAAAGCACTGCGACCTAATGTCTTAAAAACGGCAAGCATTGAGCGTCCTTTCACATTAGCGAGGTGTTTCAATTTCACTGCGATGGAATTCAATCCGCACGATTGATCGGTTTATCCTGCGTCCAATCATAGGTTCCGAGATCCCGCTCCTGTACCGCTTGCTTCCAGCCCATTTTTTCAGCACGCTGCTTGAACACCACGCCTTCCGGCGAATGCCTTGTGATGCCATCGAAAATCGTTGCGATCATTTGCGTCGACCGCAAACCCATATTTTCGAACGCCTGATTGATCATCAGTTTCTGCATCATTAATTGGTTTATAGGAATCGACGTCATGCGCTCGGCAAGTTTCTCGACCTCCGCATTCAAAGATTTTGCGGCGACCGCTTTCAGAATTAGACCGATCCGTTCAGCCTCACATCCGTCGATCTTGTCGCCAGTGAGCAGCATGCGCTTCGCACGTTCGGCACCGAGCCGATAAACCCACATCGCTGTCGTCGGACAGCCCCACACGCGCGCGGGCATGTAGCCGATCTGCGCATCGTCAGCCATGACGACGAGATCGCAGCACAGCGCGATATCGGAACCGCCGGCGATCGCGAACCCATGTACTTTCGCAATCACGGGGCGATGCGAACGAAACAGGCTCATGAAGCGCTCCGTGTTCTTCATCATGAAGGCGTAATCTCTCATGGGGTCCCACGGCATTTTCTGCACGCCGGCATTTGTGCCCGCTGCCTGTGCGTAATAACCAAGGTCATAGCCCGCGCAGAACGCCCGACCCGCGCCTGCGAGCACAATGACATGCACTTTCGGATCCATATTTGCCTTTTCGACCGCGGTCTCGAGTTCGATCGGTAATTCATCGTCGATTGCATTCATCACCTCGGGACGGTTCAGCGTGATACGGGCGATGCGCCCATCACGTTCGTACAGCACTCGCGGCATGTTAGCTCCTCCCCATTTTTTCTCCTTATTTCTTTAGCATGCCCTAGGCAGGACCAAAGGACCCAGCTATCTTGTGCGCACGAGGGAAAACTCAGCATGGCCGATAAAGCCGTTCCCCATTTTCATAACGATCCAGGCGTTCCTGTCGTCCGCATTGGTGCAAACGAATTCATGTGTGAAGGCGCAAGCCCCCCGTACGATCACCCACACGTCTATCTCGACATGGGTGATGCGAGCGAGATTGTCTGTCCCTATTGTTCAACGCTTTTTCGCTTCGACCAATCCCTGGAATCCGGCACATCCCAGCCACCAGAATGCGCTGTGATCGAGCGGACCACCGCCTGATTTTCTGAATGGCGCGCTCGCGCACACTGATCATCGCTGGCGCCGGCATCGGCGGACTTGCTGCCGCTACGGCGCTATCGCGCGTAGGCTATCGTGTGGTCTTACTGGAGCGCGCAAGGAAACTCGAGGAAACGGGCGCCGGAATTCAGCTCACACCCAACGCGACCCGGGCACTTAACCGGCTCGGCGTGCTGCAATCGCTTCAGTCTCGTGCGCTCGAAGCCCGCGAATTAATCGTTGCTGACGGCGAAAGTGGCGAAGAGATTGTGCGGCAGAATCTGCAGCAAGCGGCACGACACTTCGGCTCGCCTTGGTGGCTTGTATCGCGTACGGACTTGCAGAACGCGCTGGTGGATGCCGCCGCCAACGCGATGGAAACGGAAATCGAGACTGGAACTGAACTCGTCGATCTGGCGGAACATCCGCGCGGCGTGACGGTCGCTACGCGTAAAAACGCTAGTTCCGGGGAATATATCGGCACCGCACTCGTCGGCGCCGATGGCTTGCGCTCGCGCGTCCGCAGTCAGTTGCACGGTGATATCGCGCCGCGATTTCATCGCTTGGTTGCATGGCGCGCGCAGGTTTCTGCAAATGATCTACCGCCGCTATATTCGCAACCGAACGTATGGCTATGGCTCGGACCGAAGGCTCATCTTGTCCACTATCCGATCGCAGGTGGCGATCAAATCAATGTCGTCGCAATTTTCCCCAATAATTGGCGCGGCGAGGACGGCACGAACGCTGATCTGGGGGAAATCCCGAAAGGCTGCGATAGCTGGACGGAGACGCCGCATCATCTCATCACAAAAGCAAAAAATTTTCGCCGTTGGGCGCTCTATGATCGACCTCCACTCTCAACATGGGGTAAGGGGCGCGTGACCTTACTCGGCGATGCCGCACATCCTATGCTACCATTTCTGGCGCAAGGAGCCGCGAGCGCGATCGAGGATGCGATTTCTCTATCCCGCCATATGCGCGGCGCCAACGATATGTCGAAATCACTGCGCATCTACGAACAAGAACGTGCGCACCGCACCGAACAACTGCAAGGCGCAGCGATCAGAACGGGTAGCGCCTACCACGCTAGCGGGTTCGTGCGGCTTGCTCGTAATTTCGTGTTGCGTAGGCTCGGTGGGCAAAGATTGATCGATCGCCACGCATGGATTTACCGGCACGAAGAAAAAATGCCGCCGAAGGTCGAGATTGAGACAATCTAACAATATGACCGCCCCCACAAACAAACACGGCCCGTCTCTGCACGAACATGATGTACCGATGCCAAACAAAGCCGCCCGACTCGCGACCGATCCCGTCTGTGGAATGAAAGTCGACCCAGATACGGCTAAGCATCGCGCTGCCAATCATGGGCGCCACTTTTATTTTTGCTCGGCGGGCTGTCGCGCAAAATTCGTGGCCGATCCGGAAAAATATATAGGTAACTTGCGCACGACCGATCCGGTACTGCAAGGCGCCGAATATACCTGCCCGATGCACCCCGAAATCCGCCAGATTGGCCCCGGCGTCTGCCCAATTTGCGGCATGGCATTAGAAGCTGTGATCGCGAGCGTGGACATCGAAACCAATCCCGCGCTGCTCGACATGAAGCGTCGCCTATCGATCGGATTTGTTCTTTCCGTACCTATAGTTGCGCTCGAAATGGGAAGCCATCTGCTTCAGCTTCATCTCCTGACGTCACAGATATCTAACTGGGTGCAGCTCGTCTTCGCGATCCCTGTTGTGCTGTGGGCGGGCTGGCCGTTCTTCGAACGCGGTTGGAAATCGCTAGTGACGCGCAATTTAAACATGTTCACCCTGATCGCGCTCGGCATCGGTGTCGCATCGCTTTACAGCGTTATAGCGACCGCATTGCCCGAGTTATTTCCACCTGCCTTTCGCAACCACGACGGAGCGGTTGCGACCTATTTCGAATCCGCTGCTGTCATCACCTTGCTCGTACTTCTTGGACAGGTTCTAGAACTACGTGCTCACGACGCGACATCCGGTGCAATCCGCGCACTTCTCGATCTCACGCCTCGGACTGCTCGCAAGATTATCGATGATGGCGAGCATGAAGTAACGCTTGATTCCGTGAAAGCAGGCGATCTTTTACGCGTGCGGCCGGGCGAAAAAATTCCTGTCGACGGCCGAATAGCCGAAGGCCACTCGAGCGTCGATGAATCAATGGTAACCGGCGAATCAATGCCGGTCGATAAATCGCAGGGCGCAAACGTCGTGGCGGGCTCGCTCAACAAGAGCGGCTCTTTCGTCATGAGAGCGGAAAAAGTCGGTCGTGATACACTGCTTTCGCAAATCGTGCAGTTGGTCGCAGCCGCGCAACGATCACGCGCGCCCATCCAGCGGCTCGCCGATCAAATTTCATCCTGGTTCGTGCCGCTGGTGATTGCCATTTCCATTTTCGCTTTCGTCGCGTGGGCTGTGTTTGGTCCAGAGCCGCGCCTTACTTATGGTCTCGTCGCTGCCGTGACCGTGCTTATCATCGCCTGCCCCTGCGCACTAGGCCTCGCGACTCCGATGTCAATTATGGTCGGGGTTGGTCGCGGCGCGGAAGCGGGTGTCTTGATTAAAGACGCGGAAGCCTTGGAGCGCATGGAAAAAATCGACACGCTCGTGATCGACAAGACTGGCACGCTTACCGAGGGCAGACCAAAAATAGTGAAAATTATTTCTGCGCCTGGTTTCACTGAAGATGAGCTACTGAAATTCGCGGGCAGCCTCGAAAGCGTAAGCGAACACCCACTCGCGGATGCGATCGTGAAAACCGCAAAGGAAACGAAGATTGTGCTTTCGCCAGTGCATGATTTTGATTCGGCCTCTGGCAGGGGCGCGACGGGAATTGTCGAAGGGCGAAAAATTGCACTGGGAAATGCAAAATTTCTTGGTGAGCTCGGAATCTCGACGTCCTCACTCGCGGATAAAGCCGAGGAGCTTCGCCGCGAAGGTGCGACCGTGATTTTTGTTTCGATCGGAGGTCAACTTACTGGCGCCATTGGAATCGCTGATCCAATCAAGCAAACGACGCCGGCAGCACTTGATGCACTGCGCGCCAGCGGCATTCGCGTCATCATGCTCACCGGTGATAATCGTACCACGGCTCAGGCGATCGCTAAGAAACTCAATTTGAAAGAAATCGAAGCAGAAGTTCTTCCCGATCAGAAAAGCAGAATCATAGAGAAGCTGCGCGGCGAAGGCGCTAGGGTCGCCATGGCTGGCGACGGCGTCAACGATGCCCCTGCCCTCGCCAGCGCCGATGTCGGAATCGCCATGGGAACGGGCACCGATGTGGCGATCGAAAGCGCGAATATCATTCTGCTCAAAGGCGATCTCTCAGGTATCGTACGTGCGCGAAAATTATCAGTCGCGACGATGGGCAATATTCGGCAGAATCTTTTTTTTGCGTTTATCTATAACGCGCTCGGCGTTCCCATCGCGGCCGGCGCGCTCTATCCGTTTTTCGGAATTTTGCTCTCGCCGATCATCGGCGCGGCCGCGATGGCACTCTCTTCGGTCAGCGTAGTCGGCAACGCGCTCAGGCTTCGCGCGACGAAACTTTGAGCGTTTCGCAAATGAGTTCTGGTCTACACCAGTTCCAGATCGCCCTTGACCTCGTAATTCAAATTTACGCCACCCACCGTCAAAACGATCCTAGCGGGGAGCTTTTCGTTGCCCTTGATCTTGCCGCTCGCGATCCCATCACGGACCGCTTTCTCAATGTGCTGCTGCGAAGTCACACCGACCGTTTTGAGAAATTTGCGCAGACTCATATTAAATTTTTCCTCGTTCATCTTGTCCTCCTAGCCAAATAAGCCCACCGCCCAATAAGCCAAAGCCGCAATTGCGGCTGAAGCGGGTATCGTGATGATCCACGCAACAACAATATTGCCCGCGATGTTCCAGCGCACAGCGGAAACCTTGCGCGCTGCACCCACGCCGACGATTGCACCGGTGATCGTATGCGTCGTCGAAACTGGAATGCCCAAATAGGTCGCCATAAAAAGTGTAATGGCGCCACCCGTCTCGGCGCAGAAGCCCTGCACGGGGGTGAGCCTCGTAATCTTGGAACCCATCGTTTTCACGATACGCCAACCACCCGCAAGTGTGCCGAGCCCCATCGCCGCCTGACAGGTGATGATGACCCAGAACGGCACATGGAATTGACCGCTGAGCATGCCTTGAGAATAGAGCAGCACAGCGATGATTCCCATTGTCTTTTGTGCATCATTGCCGCCGTGGCCGAGCGAATAGAGTGAGGCCGAGACGAATTGCAGCGAACGAAACAGGCTGTCGACCGCATAGGGCGTCGCACGCATGAAGATCCATGAGACGATAACGGCAAAAGCGATAGCGAGAACAAACCCGACCAGCGGTGATAGAAAAATCGCCGCCCCTGTTTTGATGGTGCCCGGCCAAACTACAGCGGATAAACCAGCCTTCGCACAGCCCGCCCCTAACAGTCCGCCGACCAATGCATGCGAAGAGGACGACGGAATACCGAGCCCCCAAGTAATCACATTCCAAGCGATCGCACCTATTAATGCGCCAAACACGACGCGCGAAGTGACCGCGCTGGCGTCAATAATGCCAACGCCGACGGTTTCCGCCACGTGAACTCCGAAAAATAAAAACGCGATGAAATTGAAGAACGCGGCCCAGGCGACGGCATATTGCGGTTTGAGCACGCGCGTTGAAACGATGGTTGCAATGGAATTTGCAGCATCGTGCAGGCCGTTCAGAAAATCAAACAACAGCGCGACGAATACCAGCCCGGCCAGCAAAGGCAGACTAAGCGTGATCGATTCCATCTAGCGCCTCCCAGCTTTAGACGTGTTCGATCACGATGCTCTGGATTTCGTTCGCTACGTCGTCGAAACGGTCGACCACCTTTTCGAGATGGTCATAGACCTCATGGCCCACGAAAAATGCTACGGAATTCGAGGATCCTTGCGCCTTGAACAGCTCTTTCAAGCCGATATCGTGCAGATCATCGACGTTGCCTTCGATCTTGGTGATTTGCTCGGTGATGGCAGAGAGTCGTGCCGATTCGGTGCTGATCGAGCGAAGAAGCGGTACCGCTTCCTGCACCAGCCGCGCACATTGCACGATGCCGTCAGCCATCTCTTTCATGTGCGGGGTGAAAGCGCGGACCTCGAATAGCATGATTCCCTTCGCCGTTTTCTGCATCTGGTCGATCGCGTTATCCATGCAGGTAATGAGATCCTTGATGTCACCCCGGTCAAACGGGGTGATGAAGGTACGACGTACGGCAATGAGGATCTCGCGCGTGATGTTGTCGGCGTCCTGTTCGCGGTCCATGACAGTCTGGAAATGCTTCGGTACAGAGTCATTGCCGTCTAGCAATGCGCGAAGCGCCTCAGCGCCCGCGACCAGCGTGTTCGAATGCAGCGTGAAGAGCTCGAAGAAACGCCCTTCTTGCGGCAACAATTTTTGCAACAAACCTAGCATTTGCCTCTTTCAGACGCTTACTCACTTTGATTGGGAAACTAGTAGTACCGGGGGCGGAAGTCGAACCCCTTCAACCACTACCCCCAGTCTCTTTTTAAGCTATTCCAGCGTATCCGTGGACTTACTTATGATTCGCATCAATGACCGCATATCCATTGACGAGCGCGAGCTGAAGGAAAGCTTCATTCGCGCCTCCGGCCCCGGCGGGCAAAACGTGAATAAGGTCTCGAGCGCGGTGCAGCTTCGCTTCGACGCGCGCCGCTCGCCGTCGCTGCCGAACGATGTGAGCGTCCGTTTGCAGCGTCTCGCGGGCAACAAACTCACTCGCGACGGTGTCATCGTGATCAGCGCGGTCCGCCACCGCAGCCAGGATCAAAACCGCGCAGAGGCGCGCAAGCGGCTGTTCGAATTGATCCGCGAAGCAGCGATCCCGCCGGTGCCACGACGACCGACGAAGCCCACCAAGGCGGCTAGGAAGCGTCGCCTCGAAAACAAGGCGCACCGATCAAAAATCAAGGTTTTGCGGTCCAGCCGGTCGATAGATTAAGTGGTGCCGCCGGCAGGAGTCGAACCTGCACGGGGATTTCTCCCCGAGGGATTTTAAGTCCCATGCGTCTACCGTTCCGCCACGGCGGCACGCGGGTGGGACGATAGGCGGGCGGATGGCGATGTCGCAAATGTTTTGTTCGTCATCGACTGCGTTGCGCCGCCAAAATATCCCCGAAACTACGCACAACAGGAGGACTGCCCGAAACCAAGGCGGTCCTTTATGATCTGCTGACAAAAAGTTCGAGGGAATTGGAATGTTCGAAACAACGATTGCAGGCAGCCTGCCGAAACCGGGATGGCTCGCCGAGCCCAACAAGTTATGGGCACCATGGGTCCTTGAAGGACAGGCACTGGCTGATGCCAAACGCGACGCCACGATTTTGGCGCTGAAAGTCCAGGAAGATGCTGGTATCGACATCGTTGGTGATGGCGAACAGTCCCGCCAACATTTCGTCCATGGATTTCTCGAGCGGATCGAAGGCATCGACTTCGCTCATAAAATCGAAATAGGCATACGTGCCGACCGGTATAGGGCAATGGTACCGCAAGTCGTCGGGCCATTGCGGTTGAAGGGCCGTGTGCATCAGACCGAGGCAAGAATCGCGCGCGCACACACGAAGAAGAAGCTGAAATTTACCCTCCCCGGTCCGATGACCATCATCGATACGATCGCCGACCGTCACTACGGCGATAAAGTCAAGATGGCGATGACCTTCGCCGAGCTTTTGAATGAAGAAGCACGTGAATTGGAAAAGGACGGCATCAACACGATTCAGTTCGACGAGCCGGCCTTCAATGTCTACATGCGGGAAGTAACAGACTGGGGCATCGCCGCCCTCCATCGCGCGATCCAGGACCTTACCTGCACCACTGCCGTTCACATCTGTTACGGCTACGGCATCAAGGCGAATACTGATTGGAAGGCCTCGCTTGGTTCGCAGTGGACACAATACGAGCAAATTTTTCCGGCGCTAGCAAAAAGCAAGATGAAACAGATTTCCGTCGAATGCAAAAATTCGAGAGTGCCGATGAAGCTCTTGAAACTTCTGGACGGCAAGGATGTACTTGTTGGCTCGATTGACGTCGCAAGCGATAAAGTCGAGACGCCGGAGGAAGTCGCCACCGTAATCCAGCAGGCAATGAAATATGTCGCAAAGGAAAAGATTTTCCCTTGCACCAATTGCGGCATGGCACCAATGCAACGTGAGATCGCCTATGCGAAGCTCGCTGCTCTAGGCAAAGGCGCCGCATACGCCCGGCAGAAATTTGGAAGGTCGGCAAGGCCGGTGAAAAGAGTGAGAAAGGCCGCGAAGAAAAAGATCAAAAAGCAATCCCGCCTCTGATGCGGCAAGTTACTCTTGAAAATGTCGCAATAAAATATGTGAGGTAAACAACTACAATTCGAACGTCAGAGCTATAGCGAAGAAAATTATTTCATTTTCTCTTTCACGCTCCCAATCATTCCTTCAACGGCCGTTTTTGCTGCCGCTAGCGCTTTCGAATCACGCGAACGGATTACGATGTTCGTGTTCGGGCCTATCTTCTCATCGAAAAACGGATAACTGCCGATCATCACCCGGGGATGCGATCGCGCAACTTCGGCAAGCTCCGTCCCAAGATCACCCTCGCGCAAATCTGCGCGTACGGAAACCGATTCCATCTTCACGCCGGTTTTTAACAGCGGCGCCGCCGCATCCAGCATCACCTGCATGATCGATGGTACGCCAGCCATCACGATAACATTTCCCATCTTGAATCCAGGCGCGCCGGAGACCTTGTTATCTACGAGCTCCGCGCCCTTCGGCACGCGCGCCATACGCATGCGCGCTTCATTGATTTCGATGCCCCGAGCTCCTAAACGCTCCTTTAAAATCGCTACCGCACGCGGATCGTAATCAATTGGAACGCCGAAAGCTTTGGCGACAGAATCGGCTGTAATGTCGTCATGTGTTGGACCAATGCCACCAGTCGTAAATACATACGTATATCGATTACGCAGGGCATTCAGCCCGGCGACAATCTCTGCTTCCTCATCGGGCACGATTCGCACTTCTTTCAGGTCTATACCCAGCGCGCCAAGATAATCGGCGATGTAGCCGATGTTCTTGTCCTTGGTGCGCCCCGAAAGAATCTCGTCGCCGAT
>Ga0209048_10002776_pt1 | contig 17211 bp, 20 predicted proteins | sample FrelakmetCRP12CR_FD_187146 | JGI IMG/M metagenome (GOLD analysis project Ga0209048, IMG submission 187146) | Freshwater lake sediment microbial communities from the University of Notre Dame, USA, for methane emissions studies - CRP12 CR (SPAdes)... | ecosystem: Environmental > Aquatic >... | reverse complement strand
ATGGCGATCGTGCACATCGCGGTGTTCGAAGCAGCGAATGCGATCGATCGGCGTTATCGCAGCTACGCCGGCATCGCAGCCGCACCGCCGTGGGCCTCGATGGACGCGGCCGTCGCGCAGGCGGCGCACGATACGCTCGCCGCGTTGTTCCCTTCGCAAAAACCCGCCTTCGATGCCGAACTCGCCGATGAACTGCGCGCTGTTCACGGCCAACCACTGCAGCGCGGCATCGAGGTTGGGCGCGAGGCGGCGCGCGCGATACTGGCGCTTCGTTCAGGCGACGGGTCGCAAGCTCAGGAGTTCCGGGTTGGAACGACCTTCATCACCGGCAATGATCCCGGAAGCTGGCGCCGGGACCCGATCAGCCATTCCCCCCTGGCGCTGGGCGCGCTGTGGGGCAACGTGAAGCCGTTCGTCATCGCTTCGAGCACCCAGTTCCGCGTGCCGCCGCCCCCTGCGCTTGCAAGCGCCGAATACGCGGCCGCCTACAACGAGGTCAAGGCGCTCGGCGGGGACGGCATCGTCACGCCGACCGTGCGCACGCTGGAGCAAACGGACATCGGCACCTTCTGGGCGTACGACGGAACCCCGAGCATGTGCGCCCCACCACGTTTGTACAACCAGATCGCGGCGCAGATCGCCGAGCAAATGGGCACCACCGGCGTGGAGCTGGCGCGCTTGCTCGCGCTCGTGAACACTGCGTTGGCGGACACCGGCATCGCAGCATGGGAATCCAAGTGCCACTACCAGTTCTGGCGGCCGGTGACGGGAATTCGCGAGTCCGATCCGGGAAGCGGGCCAACGGCATTGGGCGACGGCAACGACCAGACGTCGCCGGATCCCGCGTTCACGCCGCTCGGTGCGCCCGCAAGCAATCTCACGGGGCCGAACTTTACCCCGCCGTTTCCCGCCTACCCGTCCGGCCATGCCGCATTCGGCGGAGCGCTGTTCGAGACCTTGCGCCGCTTCTACCAACGCGACGATATTTCATTTACCTTCGTTTCCGACGAGTTCGATGGCGTTACGCGCGATCATAAAGGCGTCGTGCGCCCGCTGTTGCCGCGAAGCTTCTCGTCGTTATCACAAGCCGAGGAAGAGAACGGGCAAAGCCGCATTTACCTGGGAATTCACTGGGCCTTCGACAAGTCGCAGGGCATCCAGCAAGGACGCCGCGTGGCCCGGCATGTGTTCGCCAATGCCTTCTTGAGCAATTAGGAGGCATTGCAGGGGCGAGGCTCGCCATTGTTCGCGTCGGCAAGACTGGGACTGCAACGCGACAGGGCGCTGGCAGGCAACGGCCCCCGCGGTCATCTGCCAGCTACCGCGGAACCCGGTACGCAATCACCCGGAACGTGAGCTCGATGTCGTCGCCGACCAGCCCCATCGCGTAGGTCAGACCGAAGTCGGAGCGCTTGATGGTCGAGCTCGCCCCCGCGCCGCACCCTTCGCGCCCGCTGACGGGTATGACGCCGCAGTGCATGCGCTCGATCTTGAGTACGATTGGACGGGTGACGCCGCGCAGCAGCAGCAAACCGGAAATGCCGATCAGGGTTTCCTGGTTGAACACGAGTTGCGTCGACTGGAAGCGCATGACGGGGAAACGCGCGACGTCGAACATGTCTTCGCCGCGCAGCCACGCGTCGCGCACGCTCCAGCCCGTGTCCACCGAGGTCGCGTCGACCACGAGGTCGATCACCCCGGTACGGTCCTGCGGATCGAGCACAATCGAACCTTCGGTCCGGCCGAAGCGTCCGTGCTGGCGGGTCAATCCGAGCTCGGTCACTGCGAATTCGGTCGAGGACAAGTCGGCCTCGACGCGGTAGGACTCCGGCGCGGCCTGCGCGACGAAGGCGGTCGCGGACGCAAACAGCCCCGCCGCCGTCATCAGCAGTCTCAGGCCGGCGCGCATCGCTTTCTGCACGCCTCCATCGGAGGCACCAGTTCGACCTTAGCGGCCGCCGCCTTGAGGTGGGCGTTCATGCCCCGCTCTCCATGTACGCCTCCACGGGAATGGTCAGCTTGACTTCATCGCTCGCGGCCTTGAGGCTGGCGTTCATGCCCCACTCGGAGCGCTTGATGGTCGCCGTCGCCTCGGCGCCGCACAGCGGCTTCTTGTTGAACGGCTGTTCGCCGCAGATGAAATTCACGACCTTCAGCGTCACCGGCTTGGTCACGCCCAGCATGGTCAAATCGCCGGTGGCGCTGGCGAGGCGGTCGCCATCGAAAGTCAGGTTCGTCGAGCGGAAGGTGATCGTCGGATGCTTGGCGACATCGAAGAAGTCTTCACTTTTCAGCTTGCCGTCGAGGGCAGTCGAGAAGCTGCGAATAGACGTCGTATCGATGGTGACGTCGATGCTGCCCTTTTTCGCGGCGCGATCGAGCACGATCTTGCCGGAGAGCTTGCCGAAGCTGCCGCGCTGGGTCGAAAAGCCGCCCATGTGCTGCACCTCGAAACCCGGCTGCGAGTGCGTCGGCTCGATCACGTAGGTTTCCTCGGCCGCAAGGACGACGACTGGCGCGGCGAGCAGCGCCCCCAGGATGCCAATTCGATTCATAAGCCCTCCTCTCTTGGTTCCAGTCCGGATTGAAAACATCACAAACCATCTGTGAACAGCGAGCGGCCAGCGGCTATTCCATCACCAGCGTCAGTTCACCGCCGGCAATACCATGCGCACGCGCACGATGACGTCGTTGGCGACGGTGTCGGGATCGGCCCACTCGCCCTCGCCGATCTTGTAGTCGAGGCGCTTGATGGTGAAGCTGCCTTCGGCGACGCTGTTGCCGGCGGCGTCCTTCTTGAGCACGATCGGCACGGTGGCGTCGCGGCTGATGCCCTTGATGGTCAGCGTGCCGGCGACGTCGTATTTGTCGCCGCCCGTTTCCCGGATCGAGGTCGAGGCGAACTTCGCGACCGGGAACTTGCCGGTGTCGAACCACTTCGCGCGCTTGACCTCGCTTTCCGATTCGTCGCTCGCCAGGTCGATGCTGCCCAGCTCGATCTCGAACTCGGCCTTGGACTTGGCGAGTTCCTTGGGCAGGAACACGATATTCGCCTTCCACTTGCGAAAGCGCCCTTCGACATTGACGCCCATCTGCCGGGAAACGAAACGGATCTCGCTCTTGTCGATGAGCACGCCCTGCGCCGCCGCCTGCGTGGCGGCCAATAGCATCAGTCCCAGCGAGGGTATGAAGGAACGCAGCAGCACCATGATCAGCCTTTCGTCGTCATTTTACCTGTGCCGGCCGGCAGCATCCGGGTCAGCACCGTGTCGCGATCGACATAATGGTGCTTCAGTGCCGCGGCAACATGCAGACAGACCACCGCCAGCAGGGTGAAGTTCAAGGTCTCGTGCACGGTTTGCAGCACCTTCCCCAGCTCCCGGTCGCGGGCGACGAGGTCGGGCAGGGGCACCAGCCCCAGGTACACGACCTGCACGCCCGTCGCCGAGCTGTGGACCCACCCCGATATCGGAATGACCAGGAGCAGGCCGTAGAGCAGCGCGTGCGACACCGCGGCTGCCCCTAGCTGCCAAGCCGCCATCGGCGGCAAGGCGGGCGCTGGGTGTCCCAATCGCCATGCAAGGCGCGCACAGGTCAGCAGCCAAACCGTGATGCCGATCCACTTGTGCCATGCGTACCACTGCAGCTTCTGCCGCGAGATCGGCAGGCCAACCATCGACAATCCGAGGGTAAAGCCGCACACGATCAACAGCGCCGTGAGCCAGTGCAGCGCGATCGCCGGCATGCCGTAGCGCTCTGGTGCTTCGCCCGTCTGCATCATTTGCTCTCGTCGGCGCCCGGCCTGCTTTGTAGTGTGCCGTCCGCCACCTTGTCAAGCCGGCGCGGGTACAGCGTGAACAGGTGACGTCGCCGCTATAATCCGCCGATGTCCATCGCTCCTGCAGAAACATCGGCGGGCAACGCCGGGTGGCTGGTGCGCGGGCGCTTGCCGCGCTGGCGGAGCCGATCGCCGCGCATCCCAAGGTTGCGGATTTCCGCCACCTGGGCATGATCCGGGCCTTCGACATCGCAACGAAACGCCGCCACTTCGCGCGCTGGTGCTTCGCCGAAGGGCGGCAACGCGAGCTGCTGCTGCGGCCACGGGCCAACACGCTGTACCGGCTGCCGCCGTCTTGCCTGACGGACGCGGAGACGGCACTACTAACGAAGCGCTCGCTCGAAATCGTCGCGCTGGCATGAGCTCGCACTGCACCTGGCGCGGATTGCTGCTGGCGGCGTGGCTCGGCGCCGGCGCTGCGACGGCGGCGGGCCTGCCCCGACCGGTGGTGCGCGCTTTCCTCGACCAGAACATTCCGCTCAACGCGGTCACTGCCTACGTGCGGGACCTCGGCGATGTCCGCGCGCTGGTCGCGCAGGAACCGACGCGACCAATGAATCCGGCGTCGACGATGAAGCTGCTGACGACCTTCGCCGGACTCGAGCTGCTGGGCCCAGGCTACCGCTGGCGCACCGAAGCCTACGCCGACGGAACGCTCGCCGGCGGTGTCCTCGACGGCAACCTGGTGTTCAAGGGCTACGGCGATCCCAAGATCACGCTCGAGCAGTTTCAGGAGTTCGTCAAGCAACTGCGCGCGACCGGGCTCACGACGATTCGCGGCGACCTCGTCATCGATCACTCGTTCTTCGCGCCGGACGCGCACGACCCATCCGCCTTCGACGGCGAGCCGCTCAAGCCCTACAACGTCGGCCCCGACGCGCTGCTGCTCAGCTTCAAAAGCGTGCGTTTCGTGTTCACGCCCAACGCCACAGGTGACGCAGTCGTCGTGCGCACCGAGCCGGCGCTCGGGAGCGTGACGATACGCGGCGCGCCGCGGCTCGTCCCGGGCGATTGCGGCGACTGGCGCGCCGCCTTGCAGGCCAGCTTCGCCAGCAGTCCGGCAGGCGCAGAAGCGACCTTCGGCGGGCGCTACCCCGTCGCATGCGGCGAACGCGACTGGTACGTCGCGCTGCTCGACCACCCGCATTTCGTGCGCGACGCGTTCGCCCGCGCGTGGACCGACGCGGGAGGCGCCTTTGAAGGACGAGTGCGTGACGGCAAGGTGGCGGCAGGCGCGAAACCTCTGGCGACGCTGCAGTCGCCGCCGCTCTACGACGTCGTGCGCGACATCAACAAGCTGTCGAACAACGTCATGGCGCGGCAGCTGTTCCTGACGTTGGCCACGACGGGCTATCCGCCGCCCGCCACGACCGCGCACGCGAGCGACGTGATCAAGCGCTGGCTGCGCGAGAAGAAGCTCGTCTTCCCCGAGCTCGTGCTCGACAATGGCTCGGGATTGTCGCGTCAGGAGCGCATCGCCGCGCAGAGCCTTGCGCGAGTGCTCGCCGCCGCGTACGCGAGCAACGTGCGCTCCGACTACGTGAGCTCGCTCGCCGTCGCTGCGACCGACGGCACCGTCCGCACGCGCTTTGAAAAGGACGCCGTCGCCGAACAGGCGTTCCTCAAGACCGGCTCGCTCGAAGGCGTGCGCGCCATCGCCGGCTACGTGTTCGCGCCCAACGGGCGCACCTTCGTCGTGGTGTGCTTCGTCAACCATCCCAACGCGGCGCGCGCGCAGCTGCCGCTGGACGCGCTCGTGGAGTGGGTTTACGCGGTGGCCAATGGGGCGAGGGCGCGCTGATCATTGCGCTGGTCCGCGTGGCGGCCGCAGCGTCGACTCGCCCGCCGTCGATCCCCGCGCTGCGCGCGGGGCCCCTCGCCGGCTGGCTCGCGACGCTACATCCCCGGCACGGCCTTGCTGTCCTTGAACAGCATGTAACCGCGCAGGAGGCGATAGATCAGCCAAATGCCCGCCGCAACCCAGATCCCGAGCGCGATCGGGATGCCGATGAGCACAAGGCCCAGCGTGAACAGGACGACGAAGCCGATCACGTCCCACAGCAGCGAGAACCAGAAGGTGCGAATCAGCCAGCGCAGGTGCGACGCGAGCCACGTTCCCGCGGCCTCATCGCGCTTGACGTAGGCGATGATCAATCCGACGATTCCGACCACCCCTACCAGCGGCCAGATCGCGAGGATTCCCGACGAGAAAAAGGAAGCGACAGCCGCGATCCCGAACAGCGCGTAGACGAGCAGCGTCATCGATATCAGCGAAGACGACGGCACGCTGGGCGCGATGCCGGATTCCGGAGCGGATGGTTCGGTCATGACAGTTCTCCCTGGTCGTTGTGAATGCGAAGTGGCGGGTGCTTCGATAGGCGGCGAATTCGTCGTCGTTCAAGGGTAGCGCCGGCCATCCTTGTGCGCGTAGCAGGTGTCGCCCGGGTCGCCGCCGTACATGAGGTCATCGTCGGGGTAGTGCGCGGTGTCGGCATCGACGCGATCGCCCACCTCGAGATACGTGGCCGGAACGGCGCCGCGATTGATCAGGTGGTGGCCGTCCGGCTTGCCCGCGGGATAGCCGGCGCACATGCCGGCGCGCAGCAGCTGCTCGCCGGCGTCGGTCACCAGCGTGACTTCGCCCGAGAGCACATAGACGAATTCGTCTTCGAGCGTGTGCCAGTGCCGCAGCGCCGACTGGCCACCGGGACCGAGGGTCACGAGATTGACACCGAAACGCGTCAAACCGCAGGCGTCGCCGAGCCGGCGCTTGACGCGCTCGCCCATGCGGCTGCGAAACGGCTCTGGGTAACCCGAACCGCGAACTTCGGGGACGGCCGCCGGATCGAGGGCGGGAAGCTTGATCTGGGTCATGGTACCGTGGTCGTGCGGAATGAGGATGACGGGCGGCGCGCGGCCGCGGCGCTATAATACGCCAACGGGTGTCGCGATCCTGCACCCGCTTTCACACTGACTGGAGATTCCGATGACAGCTGCAAAATTCGAACGCAGCCGCGATGCGCTGGTCAAGGACTTCGCCGAAGTCCTGACCGAGGCCGACACGCTACTCAAGCAGGCGACCAAGGAGACGGGCGAAAAGGCGAACGACCTGCGCGCGCAGGTCGAAGTCAAACTGCGCGCTGCCAAGCTCAAACTGCAGGACATGCAGGACGACGCATTGGAACGCGCCAAGGCGACCGCCCGCGCGACCGACGAATATGTGCGCGACAATCCTTGGCAGGCGATGGGCGTGGCCGCAGCGGTCGGCTTCCTGTTCGGCCTGCTGGTGAGTCGTCGCTAGCCGTTCGTGGCGGACGGGCAAGAAACGCGGCGCACCGGCGGCCTCTCGGACGCCACCGCGCGGCTGGGCGGAACGATCGTTGCGCTGCTGCGCAGCCGGCTGGAGCTCGCCAGCGTCGAGTTCGAGGAAGAGCGCGAGCGCGCGACCGAGCTCCTGGTCCTGGTGCTCAGCGGCGTGTTGTTGGCGCTGTTCGCGCTGTTGTTCGCGTCCATTTTCGTCATCGCCTGCTTCTGGGACACCAATCGCCTCGTGGCAATCGCCGGGGTGACGCTGTTCTATGTCGTGCTGGCGGCAATCGTCATCCTGCGGCTGCAAAAGCGCCGGCGCGAGAAGACCACGCCTTTCGCGGCGACGCTGGCGGAATTCGGGCAGGACGTCGCTGCACTCAGGCGCGAACCGTGAGCGCGCGGCTCGATGAACTGGCGGCGCGCAAGTCGTTGCTCATCGCGCGGGCGCGGCTCGAACGGCTGCAGGTTGCGCTCTACGCCGCAGAATTGCGCGACGCGGTGCGCCCAGCCGGGCTCATCGGCGGTGCCATCGCCAAGCCCGCGGCGACGGTCGCGCTGGTCCAGGCGATCGCGCCTCTGTTCGGCTTGCGGAAGCTGGCGTACTGGGTGCGCCTGGGGTCGATCGCCTTCGCGCTGTTCGGCATCGTGCGCAAGTGGCGAGGCAACGAGGAACGAAGCGACGCGCGGCGCTAGCATGCCGCACGACGACCCAGGCCGCAGCAGTCGCTACAGTCCGAGGTCCTGCCAGATCGCGTCGACGCGGCGCTTGACGCGCTCGTCCATCGCGATGGGTCGTCCCCACTCGCGCGCAGTCTCGCCCGGCCACTTGTGGGTCGCGTCGATGCCCATTTTCGCGCCCAGTCCGGCGACCGGCGAGGCGAAGTCGAGATAGTCGATGGGCGTGTTCTCGACGATCAGAGTGTCGCGTGCGGGATCGACACGCGTGGTCAGCGCCCACACGACTTCCTTCCACTCGCGCACGTCGATGTCATCGTCGGTGACGATGATGAACTTGGTGTACATGAACTGGCGCAGGAAGCTCCAGATGCCGAACATGACGCGCTTGGCGTGCCCTGGATACTGCTTTTTCATGCTGACGACGGCCAGGCGATACGAGCAGCCCTCCGGCGGCAGGTAGAAGTCGATGATTTCCGGATACTGCTTGCGCAGCAACGGAACGAACACTTCGTTCAGGGCCATGCCGAGCACAGCCGGCTCGTCGGGTGGCTTGCCGGTGTAGGTCGAGAGGTAGATCGGATCGCGGCGCATGGTGATGCGCTCGATCGTGAATACCGGAAAGCGCTCGACCTCGTTGTAATAGCCGGTGTGATCGCCGAATGGTCCTTCCAGCGCGGTCTCGTAACCGCTGGGGTCGGACGCGTCGGGCTGGATATGGCCTTCGAGAACGATTTCGGCGCTCGCCGGCACCGCCAGATCGTGGGTGATGCACTTGACGATTTCGGTGCGCGCCCCGCGCAGCAGGCCGGCGAACTGATACTCGGACAAGGTATCGGGGACGGGTGTCACCGCACCGAGAATCGTCGCCGGATCGGCGCCCAGCGCCACCGCGATCGGAAACGCGACGCCAGGATGCGCAAGCGCGTGGTCGCGAAAATCCAGCGCACCGCCGCGTTGCGCCAGCCAGCGCATGATCACCTTGTTGCGGCCGATCACCTGCTGGCGATAGATGCCCAGATTCTGCCGCGCCTTGTGCGGCCCGCGCGTCACCGTCAGGCCCCAGGTGATCAGCGGCGCGGCGTCGCCCGGCCAGCACGTCTGCACCGGCAGCCGTGCGAGGTCGACGTCGGCGCTTTCCCAGACGATTTCCTGGCACGGCGCCGAAGCCCGCTCCTTCGGCGCCATGTGCATCACCTGCAGGAAGACGGGGCGCGTGTTCTGCCAGGCGTCCCTGAGCCCCTTGGGAGGATCGGGCTCCTTGAGAAATGCGAGCAGCTTGCCCACCTCGCGCAAGGCCGCGACCGATTCCTCGCCCATGCCCAGCGCGACGCGCTGCTGCGTGCCGAAGAGATTGCCGAGCACCGGCATGGCGTGGCCCAGGGGTCTTTCGAAGAGCATTGCCGGTCCGCCCGCGCGCAGCACGCGGTCGCAAATCTCGGTGATTTCGAGCCGCGGATCGACCTCGACGCGGATGCGCTTCAGTTCGCCGCGGCGTTCGAGCTGCGCGAGGAAATCGCGGAGGTCGGTGTATTTCATGGGCGCAGGTTCGTGGGGGTCGATGCAGGTGGGCGAGCGCATCCGCCCATGGCGGAGAGCGGGCATCTTAGCAAACCGCGTCCGGTCGCCGCGCGCGCGATGAGGGCAACGCGCCCGCGTTGCCACGCGCCCCGGGTCCGGATGCGGTGAACCAATTCGCCGCTCGCCGGGTCATAGCGTGGCCACCGGCATCGCGCGTGTTTTCGGGGCATAAACTCCTGAATTCAATCGGAACTGTCGGGGCATGGAGACAGTGTGCGTCGCATCGGCGCCACAAACGCCGGGACTGCCCCTGCCCGCTCGGCTTCGCGCTGGACCCCGGCGTGGCCCTCCAGCTATCCTGAACTTATCGGGCCCCTGCGGGGCCTGCGTCGACTGGAGCACAGCGCTTGAGCATGGCCGGAAAATCGAAGGGCGTCGTCGCGGCGATGCTGGCCCTGTGGACGGTTGCCGTCTGCGCCGACCCAGGCACCGCCGGCAAGCCGGCGCCCGTGCCCACGGGCACGCCGGTGCCTTCGTCCGCCGTCCTGCCGTCGATCGAAATCCTGCAGGATCAGAGCAATCTCGCCGGCACCTGCGGCGGCGCCGCGTTCAACATCAACACCTTCATCCGGGTCGATACGCAGGCGTCGGCGGAGGTTCGCGTTTCCGCCCCGGGCGTAGGCACTATCGAGACCTTCACCGACGAAACCGGCACCAACATCGGCCCCTTCGCCGGCATCTACCCGACCTTCAACATCAAGGCGTTCGGGGGCGGGTTACCGCCGGGCACGATGATCACCATCAGCATCGGTACCTATTCGGGACACGCACTCTCGGGCACGCTGACGTACACAAGCCTTATTCGATACGATTGCACGACCGGGGTCATATCGCAGGTGCTCGCCGATGACCCTGCAGCTGCGGCGCAGCGAATTCCGACGCTGAGCGACGTTGCCCTGGCGGGAACCGCGGCGCTGCTCGCGCTCGCCGGTCTGGTCGCATTGCGCCGCCGTCCCCTGCGCGTCAGATCACCGCGCCCTGCCCGCCGTCCATCGCGATAAGCGCGCCGGTGACATAGCTGGCCTGATCCGAGGCCAGGAATACGGCGACGCGCGCGACTTCTTCCGGCGAGCCCAGACGGCCCAGCGGAATGCGCGCCTGGTTTCGCGCCAGCAGTTCCGCCTCCGCGAGTCCGGTCATTTTCGCCTCGGCCTTCAAGCCTTCCTGCACGCGGCCGGTGAGCGTTCCTCCGGGGTTGATGCCGTTGACGCGAATGCCGTTCGCGCCATGCGCGGCCGCGAGCCCGACCGTCGCGAGCATCAACGCCGAATTCGCCGCGCCGCCCGGCAGGTGCACCGGGCTCGCGAGCTTGCCGCCCATGCCGATGATGTTCACGATCGCGCCGCGCCTGCGCGCGACCATGCGCCGGAGCACCGCAGCGGTCGGGTGAATGGTGCTGAAGAATTTCGCGTCCATGGCATCGTGCCACGCCTGAGCGTCCAGATCGGCGGGGGCGTAACGGCGCGCGGCTCCGGCGGAATTGACCAGCACGTCGATCGCGCCCTGCTCTGCCTCGACTTGCGCCACCATGCGTTCGGCGGCGTCGATGCGCGTCATGTCGGCGGCGATCGCCAAAGGCCGGTGGCGGCTCTCCGGAAAGCGCGCCAGCGCGGCGTCGAGGTTTGCCTGGCTGCGCGATACCAGCGCGACGCGCGCGCCTTCGGCCGCGAAGGCTGCGGCGCAGGCGTAGCCGATGCCCTTGCTGCCGCCGGTGATCACCACGATCCGGTCTTGCAGATTCAGTTCCATTGCCTGTCCTTTCTTCGATGAACGCCCAGGGCGCGAGCGCGGCGCGCAACTGCGCCTTCGCGCGCGCATAGGCGCCGGCGCGTGCCGCCGGGTTGGATCCGACCGTCACACCCCGGCCCGGGTTGACGCCATCGGGCACGTGCAGATGCCGCGGCGGCAGGTTGTTCGGTGCATCGAAGCCCTGATGCGCCTCAGGATAGGTGCGTACCGCGACAGGCGGATACTACGCGGCCGTCGCCTTCCCCAGCGCCACGCAGGCCTTCGGCGGAGAGCAGCTCCGCCATCGCCTGATGCCGTTCGCCGAGCCTGCCGCGGCGGCTCGCCTGCGCGCTGTACTGTACATCCCATCGCAGCCGTGCAACGCGATCACCGCGGGGAAGCCGCCCGCGGAAGGATCGGGCGTGAAGAACAGCCCGCCCAGCATGACCGGTTCGCCGCTGAGGAGATCGAGGTCGATGCTCGGCAAGCTGACGCGCTGCCCGGTCGCGGCCATGGCCGCCGTCGCCGTCAGGAAGAGCGCCGCCAGCAGCGCAGCGACGCGCGCGAAGGTCACGGCGCGCATTATTGCGGCCAGAAGGGCCGGCGCTCGAAGCGCACCGCGTAGTCGGCGACGACGCCGGCGAAAATCGCCAGCCCGTACCAATGATTGCCGCGGAAGGCGCGAAAGCAGCGCTGCGGGTCGCGGCCGCGGATGAGCCAGTAGTGCCATAGCGCCAGCGCCGACGCCGCCAGCACACCCATGAAATACCACGCCCCGAAAGCCTTTTGGCGGCCGATCCACGTCATCGCGCCGAGATGGAGCGCATAGCAGAGCATGACGACGAGCACGTCGTACTTGCCGAAGAACAGCGCCGACGTTCGCAGGCCCAGCTTGCGATCGTCGTCGCGATCGACCATTGCGTACTCGGTATCGTAGGCCATCACCCAGAAGAAATTCGCCGCGAAGTATTGCCAGCCGAGCGCCGGAACGCTGCCATTGGCCGCGGCGAAGGCCATCGGGATGCCGAAGGAGAAAGCGATGCCCAGGAACGCCTGCGGCAGGAAGAAGAACCGCTTGAAGAACGGGTACGCGACGGCGATCACCAGCGCCGGCAGCGACAGCAGGATCGCCGTCATGTTGAAGCGGATGATGAGCAGGAACGCGCACAGCGCCAGTGTGGCGCCGACCGCCAGCGCTTCCCATGGCTCGATTTCGCGGGTCGCCAGCGGCCGGTTGGCGGTGCGCGCGACATACGCGTCGAAATTGCGATCGGCATAGTCGTTGATCGCACAGCCGGCGGAGCGCATCAGCAGCGTGCCGAGCACGAAGATGCCGACGACGAGCCACGACGGCGCACCGGAAGCGGCGATCCACAGCGCGGTGAGCGTCGGCCACAGCAGCAGCAGCGTGCCGATGGGCTTGTCGAGGCGGATCAGACGCTCGTAGGCATCCAGGCGCGCGACGAGCTCTTGCACGGAAGCCATCGCCGCGGCTAGAGCGACAGCGCGAGCTGTTTCCTGAGCGCGCGCGGCGCGACTTCCGCCAGCAGCGTTTCCGGCGTCGGATACCTGAGCTTGATACGCAGCTCCCGTTTCATGCGCGTGTTGGCGAGCCGCCGCGATTCGCTCATGAACGACAACAGCATCGGCGCGATGCGCGCTTCCGCCTCTTCCCACGACACTCGCGGCGGTCGCGGCAAATGGAACGCGTCGGCGACCGTGTCGAACCAGCCGCCCATCTTGAATTCGGCGTCGTCGGTGATGTTGTAGGCGCGGTTGGACTTGCCGCGGAACATCGCCGCGACGGCTGCGCGCGCCAGATCATCGGCGTGGATGTGGTTGGTGAAGACGTCGTCTTCGGCGCGCAGCACCGGCGTGCCCTGCCTGAGCCGATCCAGCGGCAGGCGAGACTCGGCGTAGATGCCGGGCGCGCGCAGGATCGCGAGGCACACGCCGTAGCGCGCGGCCCAGGAGCGCAGCCGGTCTTCGGCGGCGATGCGCCGCTTCGCGCGCGGCGTCTGCGCCTTGCGCGGCCGGGACTCGGAGACGCGCGCGCCGGCGCAATCGCCATAGACGCCGCTGGTGCTGATGTAGACGAAGCGCTGCGGTATAATCCGCGCCTTTGTCAGCGCGGCGATCAGCCTGACGGTGCGCGGATCGTCGCGGCCTGCGGCCGGCGGCGGCGCAAAGTGCAGGACCGCGAAGGGCGCCGCGCGCAGCCGCTCCAGGCTGTGCAAGGCATCGAGATCGCCGATGATGGGAATGATTCCGTGGGCGCGCAGCTTCGGCGCGTCTTCGCGACGGCGGGTGAGGCCGTACAGTCTGACCCGCCCGCGCACCAAATCGGCGGTGCGCAAGGCGATGTCGCCGCACCCGATCAACAGAACCCTGATCACGTCAACCCTGGAAATCGACCAGCAGCCACGAATGGCCAGCCGATGCCGCAGCAGATTACCATAAAGCCCAGCGACCACTCGTTCACCTGCGACGACGGCGAGACCGTGCTCGCCGCCGCGACGCGCGCCGACCTGATGATTCCCTACGGCTGCCGCAACGGCGCCTGCGGCACCTGCAAGAGCCGCATCCTGAGCGGCGAGGTGGACTACGGCGTGCATCAGGCGTCCACGCTTACCGATTCCGAGAAGAAGCAGGGCCTGGCGCTGCTGTGCGTCGCGCGACCGAAGACCGATCTGGTCGTCGAAGTGCGCGAAGTGCGCCGCGCAGGCGACATCCGGATCCGCAAGCTGCCGTGCCGGATCGAGCGGATCGTGAAGGCCGCCCCGGACGTCGCCATCGTCTCGCTCAAGCTTCCCGCCAACGAGCGCCTGCAGTATCTGGCCGGACAGTACCTCGACATCCTGCTCAAGGACGGTCGCCGGCGCAGCTTCTCCATCGCGACCGCAACCGAGGACGACGCGCTGCTCGACCTGCACATCCGCCACGTGCCCAATGGATTCTTCTCCGGCCAGCTGTTCAACGAATTCAAGGGCCGCGAGATCCTGCGCTTCGAGGGACCGTTCGGCACCTTCTTCCTGCGCGAGGAGTCGGACAAGCCGATCATCCTGGTCGCCGGCGGCACCGGCTTCGCGCCGATCAAGGCGATCATCGAGCACGCGCTGCATCACCACATCAAGCGGCCGATGGTGCTCTACTGGGGCGTGCGTTCGCTCGTCGATCTGTACCTGCCGAACTTGCCGGGTGAATGGCAGAAGGCGCATCGCGACTTCACCTTCATCCCGGTGCTGTCCGACCCGCTGCCGCAGGACAACTGGCCGGGACGCACGGGGTTCGTGCACCAAGCCGTGATGGCGGACTTTCCCGACCTCTCGGGTTACCAGGTCTACGCATGCGGCGGCCCCGCGATGATCGACGCAGCGCGCCGGGAGTTCACCGAACAGCGCAAGCTGCCGCCGGAAGAATTCTTCGCCGATTCGTTCACCTACGCGGCACAAGCCGAACCCGCGTAGCCAGGCCGCGTCAACGCGGCAGCGGTGATCGCTACCCGCGCTTCAATTCCCCGGTGGCGAGCTTCAGCGCTGCGACGAAATGCGCGTTGGCTTCGCTGTCGCGACCCTGCCGGCCGAACATGTCGCCCAGCGCGAGGTGCGCGCGCCAGCCATCGTCGAGCGCCAGGCTCGCTTCCAGATACGTCTGCGCCTTGCCCCAGAGCTGCGCCCGCTGGCAGAGCTGGCCGAGCACGCGCAGCAGCACCGCATCATGGTTGTGCGTCGCCAGCCAGCGCTCGGCCTGCTCGAGTTGCCGCGATACATCGGCGAGGTGGCAATCGCCATAGAGCTCGACGAGGTCGGAATCCCATTCGTGTCCCAGGCTCGCCGCGAGGATGTCCGCCGCGTCGCGATCGCCACCCAGTTGAAGGAAACTGCGCGCTCCCGCGCGTGCGACCATCGGGTGCAACCGGATCGACTCGGGCAGGTGCGACCAGTAGTCGCGCAGACCGACCGCGTCGTATTCGAGCACTTTCAACTGCTCGCTGTACGCGGTCACGCGCGCCTGCTCGGCCTGCGCCGGCGCGAACACCTTGCGCTTGACGAGTTGCTCGAGCAAGGGCGGAACCTCGGCCCAGCGCCGCGCCGACTGCAACGCGCGCAGTTCCAGGCGCAGCGCCGCGGTGTGCAAGCCGGCCTCCTTGCGCAATGCCTGGAGAATGCGCAGCGCTTCCGGCGGCTGCCCCTGCTCGAGCGCGATTTCCGCGGACAGCATCAGGCGCGGCACCGCCAGGCTTTGCGCTTGGGCTTCGCTGCCGGCGAGCAAGCGCTCGGCCGCCTCGAAATCGCGCACATCGATGGCAGCGCGCGCCGCGATCAAGGCGTTCAACGCCGACGACCCGGGGATCGCCAGCGCCTCCTGCGCGTGCTGCCGGGCCTTGCCGTAACGCCCTTCGAGCAATGCGACCACCGCCGCGTCCTGCTTGGCGCGCGCGCGCTCCAGCTTCTGCCGCCGCCGCATCTCTTGTACCTGCCTGGGCATGCGCAGCGTGCGCATGACGAGCCGGATCGAGAAATACAGCGCGAAAAAGCCGCCGACAACGATGGCCAACAGCAGATTGAGCGACAGCTCGATGCGGTACGGCGGCGCGACCAGCAGTGCATAGCCGGTATTGAGCCGGACCGCCAGCGCCGCGACCACGGCGGCAGCGGCGAGCACCAGGAACCAGAACAGGAAACGCACGTCAGCGCTGCGGCTTGTCGCGCGCGAGCTTGAGCAGGCGCACAGCTTCGAGGCTGCGGTTGATGTCGGGCACGTCGGTCGCCATGTCGGTGGCCTGCACCTGCCTTAGCAGCATCTGCACGACCTGGAGACGCTGCGACTGCGCGTCGAAATACTTGCGCAGCCACGCGTCGACGGCGGCGAGGTCGGCACGAAAGCTTGCCTGATCGCGCAGCAAGAGGTCGAAGCGCACGGCGAGCAGCTGCAGTTTCAGGTTCTCGCGCAGGAAATACTGCTCCTGCGGCGCAAGCAGCGGCGGCGCGGGGCGATCGAGGTTTTCCACCCGGACGAGCTGCCGCATGTCCTGCCAGACTTCGCGCAGGAAGCGACGCCATGCGCTCTCGTCCGCGGGCAGAGCCGGCGCCGCGGTCGCCGGCGGGCGTCCCTCGAGCGCCAGCGGCAGCGTGTCGACGGCAGCGATCGCCTGGTCGAGCCGCAGCGACAGCCCGGTGACGTCGACATAGGGCACTGCCTTGAGGCGCTCCATGTCGCGCGAGAGCGCGCGCCGCAGCGGCGCGAACTGCGGCCGGTCGAGTCGCTGCAACTTGGCGTCGGCGAGTTGCAACGCGGCCAGCGCCGAGGAAACATTGCCGGCAAGCTGCAACTGCTGGCTTGCCAGCAGCAACATCTGTTCGACCTCGGTCAGCGCCCATTCGTCGCGCGAAGGCGCGAGTTCACGGTAGAGCGCCTCGAGCGCCGCCTGCTGCGTCTGCGATTCCGCCAGCCTGGCCTCGAGCAGGGCGAGCTTGGCCTGGGATTCGCGCTGGCCTTCCTGCATCTCCTTGAGCGCCGCCCGCGCGTTCCGCTCGCCGGTCTCGATTTCGGCAATGCGCCTGGCGAACTCGAGGCGCTGGGCGCGCTGGGTAGTGCGCACGTCAATCCACGCCGCCGCAGCGGCAATCACGACCGCCAGCATCGCCGCCGCGAACATCCAGCGTCGGCGCCGGCCCGGATCGGGCGACCGCGCCGGCTCGGGCACAGGCGGCGGTGGCGCAACGGGACTTTCGTCCAGCGGTTCGGACATGACGCGACCAGCAGCGAAGGGGTCGATGATTGTAGCAGGCCGGCACACGCCAACTGGCTGCGCGCGCCCCGGTCCATTAGAATGAGGATCCACGGGGAATCCGCATGCCATCGACCTGCGCGCGGTGCACCCCCTCGTCGACCTACCGTGCTCATACTTGCCGCACTCGTCGCCATCGCGCTGGCCGCGTTCGCCGGTTTCTATTTCGGCTCGCGACTGCGCGACGCTCCACGAGCGGCGGAACCGGTGTCGCGACCGCGACGCCGATCTCGACGAGCCGCGTGACGAGCACCGCCAGCAGCGCCCCGAGCGCGACTCCGCCGAGCAG
>Ga0209048_10002775_pt1 | contig 17212 bp, 16 predicted proteins | sample FrelakmetCRP12CR_FD_187146 | JGI IMG/M metagenome (GOLD analysis project Ga0209048, IMG submission 187146) | Freshwater lake sediment microbial communities from the University of Notre Dame, USA, for methane emissions studies - CRP12 CR (SPAdes)... | ecosystem: Environmental > Aquatic >... | reverse complement strand
CGCATCGCAGCGGGCAAAGATGTACAGTCAGAGAGCACATTGGACGGTGTGCCTCTCGCCGCGCCTGCCTTGATTGTCGCGCAAGAATACCAGAAACGCGCAGCCAAAATCGGTTTCGATTATGATAATTTACAAGCAGTGCTGGCAAAATTGACTGAAGAGCTGCAAGAACTCCAGGAAGCAGCAACGCCAGAGCATAAGTACGAAGAAATGGGCGACGTACTCTTCATGATCGCAAGAGTTGCACGCGAACTGAACATCGATGCCGAAGAGGCATTGCGCTCCGCCAATCGCAAATTTCGGCAGCGTTTCCAGGCAATGGAGCACATCACCCGCCAGGAAGGCAGAACATTCTCATCATACAACGACGATGAATGGCTTCACTTATGGAACCGCGTCAAAGGCCAAATGTAGGGACGGGGCTTGCCCCGTCTTGGTGTCCAACCCTGTCCTGATGCCCTTATTCTTGTCATCCTGAGCCGCAGCGAAGGATCTCGTTGCCCCGCACGTGAGATCCTTCGCTGCGGCTCAGGATGACAAGGGAGAGCCGATTCGTCTACATTATTCCCTCCCATTCGTGCTTAGGATCGCGGGCCATCAATTCGATTATAGCCTCATAAGGATCATGCCCCTCAAAGAGCACCAGGCTGAGTTGATACGTTATGGGCAATTCGACATGATAGCGTTCCGCCAATTTTAAGGCAGCCTTTGTAGTGTAAACACCTTCGGCTACAGTATGCGTTGAAGCTAGGATTTGCTCAAGTTTTTCCCCGGCGCCGATGCGTTGACCTAGTTGATGGTTACGGCTCAAGGGACTTGCGCAGGTAGCAATCAGATCTCCGATACCCGCGAGTCCGGCAAACGTCAAGGGATGCGCTCCTGCAGCAAGACCCAGGCGCGAGAGTTCAGCCAATCCGCGTGTAATAAACGCGGCTTTGGCGTTATCCCCCATATGCATGCCATCATTGATACCTGTACAAATTGCAATAATGTTCTTAAGCGCTCCGCCAAGTTCAACGCCCACAACATCATGTGCAGTGTAGACACGATAGTTGGAGGTAGTCAGCAGAATGCGAGCCTGTACTGCTACTTCCTGATCATAAGCCGCCACAACGGCTGCAGTCGGCTTTCCCTCTGCTATCTCACGCGACATGTTTGGCCCGCTTAGTGCGGCAACGCGATTACCCGCGTTCGGTAGTTCTTCACGAATGATTTCGGTCATCCGTTTAAGGCTGCTGATCTCTATTCCCTTGCTTGCATTTACAAAGATGGTGTGGTTGTCAATGTAAGGGGCGAGCAGGCGCACATTCTCACGCATGCGCTGTGATGGCGTAACAAGTATAAGCATGTCCTTTCCCTCGACAGCTTTTTTGATATCGGAGGTCACTGTCAGCATGTCGGGAAAGCGAAAGCCGGGTAAAAACAGTGTATTTTCGCGAAGCTGCTGCATTTCAACAGCTCGTTCGGGTTTATACTCCCATAAGATAGTCTCAGTATTGCTCTTAGCCAGCAGGAGCGCCAGGGTGGTACCCCAGGCGCCGCTGCCGATCACTCCAACTGATGCCATCGCATAGTCTCCTTTATAATAGCTACACGCACTATCTGCTGTGTCTTACTTGTAAGTCGAGCTCTATCGTCGAGACAAACACCTGCCAGCCAGATACAATGGGACGTCGAAAAAAATATCGGGGTTGTCCCTCGGTCAGAACGCGCAACATGCTGATCTACAAAAATATCCTGCATTTTCTTCTCATGTTGCATACCTAAAGGTCGCATGCGATCGCCCTTTTTCCTCGTGCGTACCTCTAGAAACGAGCCAGCTACATCAGCATCTACATAGACCACCTGCTGAGTAGCAGGGAGTAATCTCCACACTTCTGACCAATCTTCCAGTCGTAAGGCAGCTCTAACCTCTGCCATTAACTTGGCAGGTGCTGGTTCTGCCGTTGCTATCCAGGGAGTTCCTTGAACCTTGATACGTCCTGGAATAGGTAACAGCGCGACTTCTTCGTTTAGCTGTTCCCACGTAATTATGTCACGAGTAGAAGTACGAGCAGATAGGCGTTCAAACGTGACTTCATTAAAACTGCGCACCATCCGTAATTCGTGAGGAAGATCTAGCGTCCGCTCCTGTCTATCATGGTATCCCAATAGTTGTTCAATCAGCATATAGTGACGAATTTCCAGTGGCGATTGCCCTCCACATAGATGCGCAGTAACACGTCGTAACAGGTGCCGTTGCAAACTTAACGGTAATGATGAGAGGGCTTCACTGCGCAATGTGATTATATTCTCACGCTCAGAGCTAACCACAGTGGGCCAGCAAGCATCGATCTGCGCCTCCAACCATCCAACATCCACCCCAATGACACCCGCGTTGCGTAATAATGTGCTGTCGAAGCCTGGATTGAGAGACTCCAATAAAGGCACAAGTTCATGACGAATGCGGTTACGTAAAAAACGTGTGTCGCTATTGCTCAAATCCTCTAAAGGCTCTATTCCATGTTCCTGGCAATATGCTACAGTCTGTGCATGCCGTACTTCTAAAAGAGGTCGAATAATGTCTTGTTGACGTGGCAGCATGCCGACCATACCTGGTAATCCGCTGCCGCGCAAGAAATGCAATAATAGCGTCTCAACCTGGTCATCCGCGTGGTGAGCGACAGCAATTGGCTTTCCCTGTGCCACCTCACGCAAAAAGCGGTAGCGAGCGTTCCGTGCCGCATCCTCTAACGAGCGCCGTTCTACTCGTGCCAGCTCCGCCACATCGACTTCACCTGACGTGCAGGGTAGCCCCCAGGATTCAACGATGCTTGCAACAGCAGCAGCATCTCGGTCGCTCTCCTCCCCTCGCAACTTATGATTGAGATGTACCGCATGCAATCGCACTTCCGGATAGCGTTTGCCCGGTCCACAAATCTGGTTTAACAGGTGCAGCATGCATAATGAGTCGGCCCCACCCGATACGGCGACAATGATCTCGCCACCAGGAGGGAGAAGCTGGTGTTTGTCGATATAGGTTGTAACGATGGTCTCTAGCATAGTAAAGTCAACATGAGGTTAGTTCAGCTATAAATATGTACAGTGTATTATATCTTATTCATTTACAGAAACTTCAGGCGCAGGGTCAATACAGAGGCTGGCCTCTAAGCGAACAATAACGGAAGAGAGGATATCTCCGCGTCAGAATGTCAACAACAAGTAGCTGACAATCAAGGACGTAAATGTCACCTCTCTCAACTTCTGGATAATTCCCCTCCAATATGATACGATATAGCCAATAAATCACGACCTCTTCACGGTCATTCGGCGGGCGAGCTTCTTTAGTTAGGAAAAAGTGCAGGGAAGAACACACAGGTTATGGCAATTCACAACGTAATTACATCAGAGAATCCGATTCTACGACAGAAAGCAAAAAAGGTTCATCGTTTCGACCCATCCATCTCAAAATTGATCGAAGACATGTTTGAAACGATGCATGTGGCGCATGGCGTGGGACTGGCAGCGCCTCAAATCGCAATTTCAGTACGCATATTTGTTGCGGAGTTCGAAGATCGCAAAATCGCAATGGTCAATCCTGAGATTATCAAGGCTGAGGGAGAGGAACGCGGCACCGAAGGATGTTTAAGTATTCCCGGCTACGTGGGAGATAATATCCGGCGCGCGACCAGTGTGGTTGTAAAAGGCCAGGATGCGCGTGGTAAAGCGATTCGCGTCCGCGCCGAAGGCTGGCTTGCGCGTATTCTCCAACACGAGATCGATCACCTGGACGGCATTCTCTTCCTGGACCGCCTGGATAGCCCCGAAGATTTACGAGAAGTTACCGAAGCAGAGTACGAGGAAGCCGAAGAAGAGGCACTGATAGAATAACAATGTTGTAAAGCAAAACGGCTCGACGGATGCATATGTCCGTCGAGCCGTTTTGCTTTACAACATGCTTACTTTTGTTGTCTTCTAATCATAAGGATTTTATTTTTACCAAGGCCTCGATCGCAACCCTGGCATACATAAAAACCCTCTTCCTCGCGATACGTTAAAGAACTGACAGTGAAATGTAGATAACAAATGCCGCAGCGTGTACCCTCTTGCTGGCTAGAGACCTGACGATCCTGCGCGAACAACTCGCGTAGAGATGCGATCAAGTTGTCGAAGTCGAGCGAACCTGAGTAGCTGCGACTGGTGCTAACAATTGGTAGCGCACCTGTTTGATTGGTTGCACGCATTTCGCGACGACTTACAAACGAATTACCGTTACCCGACATTCCCGAACCCGAACCCGGTGTATAATTACTGCCCAAGGGATAGGCCTCCAGACCATATGTTAACTGTTAATCAGGGAAGGATGTATAACATTTCACTTATTATAGCATATCGCCCCTCATTTTTATACCCTGCTTTTCTCGTAATAATACGAGAAATTGCCAGGATACACCCTCACACTCCCATCATTGCTAATCGCCACAATCTTCGTTACAATCTTATCAAGGAAATAGCGATCGTGCGAGACGGTCAGAATGGTCCCCTCGAATTCCTCAAGAGCAGACTCCAACACTTCGACAGATGCGATATCGAGATTGTTGGTTGGCTCATCCAGCAGTAAAAAGTTTGCATCGGTAAGCATCAAGCGCGCTATTTGAAGACGACTCTTCTCACCACCACTCAAGCGCGTGATCGGTGTATGGATATCCTCGTAGGAGAAAAGCAGGCCGCGCAAAAAACTGATAGTTTGCGGTTCATTCATCGGTTTTATGCGGCGCACAAAATCCAATGGAGTGCTATCGAAAGGCAGCGTTTCCTGCTCCTGCGCGTAGTATCCAACTACAACGCTCGCTCCAATTTTCACCATGCCAGAGTCAGCCGGGATCAATTCCATCATTGTTTTGAGCAAAGTCGTCTTGCCACTGCCGTTGGCTCCGACAATACCAACGCGTTCGCCATAGAGGATAGTCAAGTCAAATGGCTCAAACAGGACACGCTCATCATAAGACTTGCTCAACCCTTTCACATCCAGCACAATCTTGCCGCTGCGCTCAGCGTCAAGGTTCATCTTGATTTTATCCCGATTCAAAATTGGTCGATCAACGCTTTCCTGCCTGGCACGCTCGACACGTTTTGCCATATCCTCGGCTCGCGTAGCAAATTTATCGTTTAACTTGGACCAGCCTTTGAGCTGGCGCATGCTGGTTTCCAGGCGTTTGATCTCGCCCTGCTGTACAGTATAAATTTCATACTGTTTTAACAATCGGCGCTGCCGTTCCTCAAAGTAATAACTGTAGTTTCCGAAGTAGGCGGAAATGTTACCGTCCTCAAGTTCGAATATCTTCTTCACTGCGTGATCAAGTAACTGCCGGTCGTGTGAGATGATCAGCACTGTTCCAGGATAGCTCTGAATATACTGTTCTAACCATGCCTTCGCATCCAGGTCAAGGTGGTTATCTGGCTCGTCGAGTAACAAAAGATCAGGAGCCTTAATCAGGATGCGGGCCAGGTTTACCAGCTTCTTCTCACCCCCGCTGAGCGAACCCACCTCCAGGTCATACCATGCAGGACCAAACCCCAGCCCATGCAAGACTGCTTCTACCTTGTGCTCGAGCGTATAACCACCTAACGCATCGAAGCGTTCCTGTGCTTTGCCATATTCATCGAGGATTTCCGTCATCAATTCCGGGTCAGAGGCTACTTCTGGATCAGCCATCCTGTCTTCAAGCTGGCTCAACATGAGAGGTAAATCCACCAGCTCCTGAGTTACCTCCGAAACCGCTTCGAAGACCGTCTTAGAGCTTTGACCTGGATCAGCCTCCTGTGCCAGGTAGCCAATGGTAAGGTTACGACGCCGCGAGATCGTACCTTCGGTTGGTGTATCAAGGCCAGCCAGAAGTTTGAATAGCGTTGATTTACCGCCCCCATTTTCTCCAACGAGGCCGATACGTTCGCCTTCCAGAATCTCCAGGTCTATATCGCGGAAAATAGCATTACCGCCATAATCCTTGCTGACTTTAGAAAAGGTACAAATATAACCAGACATCTATCACACTCAATCTTTCCTCTTTCGTCCAATAACAATCTGTCTCGTCCCTCTACCAAAGGGAGCCCAATCATACCCACCATAAATCGCCTCAATGCTAAACCCCGCTGCCAGAAAGAGCAACTGGAGTTCGCGAGGAAAGAAAATATGCATATCGAGTTTGGTCAGGTAGCGTTCGTTTTCGCCCGACTCAAAGAACTTTTCGTGTGTCCACACAATATGCTCCAACTGCTCAATAGCGTCGTACTGTCTGCTCGTATAAAGAAGCATCGTAAACTCGTTGTCTGGCGCTTCGATTTCGTCTTCCAGGTAGACGTTTGAGGGTCGATTAAGGGCGTCACTCAAGTAATCAATGTCGGGTAGGAAAGTATCGACAACAAACCGTCCATCGGACGTAAGATGATCGTGAGTATTTCTAAACGTATCAAGTTGCTGCTCTATTTCGTATAGATGCGCTATAGAGTTAAAAGGCAGGAAGATCAAATCAAACTGACCTTTATTTTCAAGCTGAAAGTCGCTCATATCTGCTTCGTATAGAGTGACACGTTGCTGAACTACCTCAGGCTCCCGAGCCAGTTTACGTTTGTATGCGCCTAGCATTTCGGGTGAGATATCTAGCCCCTCCAGTTGAAAGTTACCAGGGCTATGCAGCAGTTCAATGCCAATACGCCCGCTGCCACAGGCCAACTCGAGTACCCTTTGCGGCGTAAAACGCATCACCAGCTCGCACCAGAAAGGCACATCTTGTTGTGTCTGGCTCTGGTATTCAAGATCATAATCACTGGCTCGCTCGTAATATTCTCCCATGTCATAAGTCATACTATAGTCACCTCTAAGATGGATAATAAAGACACATATAATTAATAGATGCTACTGAAAGAAGCAACTTTTCAGGTGTTTTTCGTTTTGGTTAAAACGACAATTAGGCAATAGTGTCATTCTGAGGCGCAGACGAAGAATCTCGTCCACGCCCACTTACAAGAACGCAGGAGCCGCAGCCATTCCTTCCCCTGAGATTAACACAAACAAATCTCAGGAGCAAGGAAAAGAAGCCATATAGCGCGGTTGTGATATACTCACAAGAAAAATATAGATAGTAGCAGGAAAGTATAAAAGAACGACTATGCCCTACCTATCCATCAAACAGGCTTCCGAAGAACTCCGCTCTGGCTTGATAACCCCAACCGAGCTTTTAGCAGATACCCTGGATTCTATAGATCAGCTCGATAGCGACATCCAGGCCTTCGTTACCGTGATGCGCGACCAGGCTTACGAAGAAGCAGAGAAGGCCGAGAACGAACAGCGTACGGGTCTTTTTCGAAGCCCGCTTCATGGTGTACCTATCGCTATCAAAGACCTTATTGCCGTTAAGAATGTACGCATGACGGCAGGCTCGAAAGTTCTTGCAGAATACGTTTCACAGGAAGATGCGACTGTTGTCGAGCAATTACGCAGGGCCGGAGCTGTGATTGTCGGCAAAACCAATACACACGAGTTCGCTTACGGGACATATACTCCACCTACACGCAATCCCTGGAACCTGCAACATATTGCTGGTGGTTCCAGCGGTGGCTCAGCAGCAGCGGTGGCCGCGGGTATGTGTTCTGGTGCTATTGGCAGTGATACTGGCGGCTCGATCCGTATCCCCTCAGCATGCTGTGGTGCGACAGGACTAAAGCCAACGTATGGACGTGTAAGCACGTATGGAGTAATCCCGCTTAGCTGGTCGCTCGATCATGTTGGCCCGATCGCTAGGAGTGCCGAAGACTGTGCTCTTCTCTTTGATGCTATTGCCAGTTATGACCCGCGTGATCCCAATAGTGTTTCAGGACCTCCTGGCAAGGCCAGCGCAACATTGATTGGTGGAGCAGAAGGTCGCGATCCGCTTTCACTACAAGGGATCAAACTTGGCATACCCTCTGAATCGTATGTAGCCCCACTTGATCCTGAAGTGCGCGCAGCCTGGCACGCCGCTTTGCTGGTACTTCAAGAGGAAGGAGCCGAGGTTGTACATCTTGAGTTGCAGCCTCCTACTATGGATACCTACCGCACTATCCAGATGCCCGAAGCCTCGCTAACGCATATGGAGAGAGGATGGCTGACCGAACGTTTGGATGCCTACACTGAGAGAACGCGTTCGCGTTTACTCCAGGGTCAAACCATACCAGCCGTCGATTACCTGCGTGCCCAGCAACAGCGGCGGGCCTTTTCGAGCGTTCTACGTTCAAGCATGCAAGGAATCAATGCTTTAGTGCTTCCAACACTACCCATACCTGCGATTCATATCGAGCAAGCAGATACAGATATCCTTATTGATGGCGTCACTGAAAATGCGACGGCTGCCCTTTTAAGGTTGACGATGCCTTTTAACCTCGCAGGTCTGCCAGCCATCACGTTGCCCTGCGGATTTTCGGCAGGTGGTTTACCGATCGGCTTGCAGGTCGTTAGCAAACCATTCGAGGAATCGATGATTCTTCGCATCGCTCACGCCTACCAGCAACTGACGGATTGGCATCGTAGAGAGATAAACGTACAACCAAAAATATGAGCGAATACAGAAACACCTTACACTTACTCCACGGGCAATTAAGCCTGCCTACTTTCTTGCCCGATGCCACGCTTGGCGTCGTGCGCAATGTAGATAGCTCTGACCTCGAACAATGTGGCATCGAGGCTGTTGTGATGAACACCTTTCACCTGATGCAGCGACCAGGCTCATCCACCATCACAGCACTGGGGGGATTACACAGCATGGCTGGCTGGCCACACCCAATCATCACCGATTCGGGTGGCTTTCAGGCGTACTCTTTGATTCGGCAAAACGCTAAATTTGGTTCAATGAACGACAAAGGCATTACTTTCCAACCTGAAGGTTCCGATCGCAAGTTCCACCTCACGTCCGAAAAGAGCGTGCAATTACAGCTCAGCTATGGGGCTGATATCGTTGTTTGTCTCGATGATTGCACGCATGTGGATGATTCATTTGCTACACAGCAAGAATCGGTCAAAAGAACCATTGAGTGGGCAAGACGCTGTAAAGATGAGTTTCAGCGGCTTATGCAACAAAAGCATCTTCCTCAGGAACAAGTGCCGTTGCTATTCGGTGTAATTCAGGGAGGGGGCTATCATGAGTTGCGCAAACAGTGTGCTGAAGCCCTTCTAGAGATAGGTTTCGATGGTTTCGGCTTTGGAGGCTGGCCTCTAGATAATAAAGGCCAACTCCTTACGGACATCATCACCTATACCCGAGAGCTTGTACCTCCCCAATTGCCAATGCATGCCCTGGGTATCGGTCACCCGGCCAATGTCCTGGAATGTGCCAGGATGGGCTACGATATATTCGACAGCGCTATGCCCACACGTGATGCAAGGCACTCGCGTCTCTATGTTTTTACAACCCCAGACTCTTTGCCTGCGCCAGGTTCAACAGAAAAGTGGTTTTCGTACCTCTACGTCAATGATGACAAGGCTATCAAGAACAATGGACCGATTTCACCTTACTGCGATTGTCTCTGCTGTTCGCGTTACTCTGTTGCATACCTGCACCACCTTTTCAAGATCGATGATAGTCTTTTTCTTAGACTGGCGACTATTCACAATCTCAGATTCATGGCCCAACTTGTTGAACGATTAAGAGCTGAACAGCATGGATGAAGTAGATAGCCAGCAGGTGGATCGCCTGACTGAGGCTGTTCTTGCAAGTTCGAAATATAAGAGCATCGATATTAATTTCATAAGATACATTGGTAAGCAAGAACTTTTCAGGCACCGTAATCTTAAGGAAGCTATAAAATCTACTAAAAATAAGTTGCATCAGGTTGGGGGTGCCTATCAAACAAACACTCCTCGCTATTCAGTATGGCTAGATGAACTCAAATTTGCAAAACGTTCGGGTAACGAAGCACACTTTCTTGAGACGTGCAAATGGATCATGCAATATCACTCCTCTACCAGAGAGCGAATACCGATTCTTGAACAGTTTTATAGCACTATCTTTGCCAATCTTCCTCCTATCAACTCAATTATTGACATAGCTTGTGGACTGCATCCACTTGCCGTTCCCTGGATGCCGCTCAGTGAACATGTGCAGTATTTTGCATATGACATCTACGAGGATATGATAGGTTTCTTAAATGAGAGTCTAACTCTCATGCATGTTCAAGTATCAGGAATAGTGAGCGATGTAATACAGTCTTGCCCCACGCAAAAGGTTGATGTGGCCTTTATCCTCAAGGCCATTCCTTGTCTTGAACAGGTAGACAAATCAGCTGGACTGCGCCTCCTTGAGACAATCAACGCTAACCATTTTGTTGTCTCATTTCCTGCTCACAGTCTTGGTGGGAAAAACAAAGGTATGGTCACCAACTACGAGTCCAGGTTTTACAAACTGGTTGAACACAAACCCTGGTCAATCCAGCGTTTCGAATTTCCTGGTGAACTGGTTTTTCTAGTAAGCAAGTCATGAGTTTGTACCCTGAGTTGGTGAGCCTGACGCAAACCATGACACTTCGTAGCTTGCGGTTGATGTATACGTTACTTTGACTGCGGCGAATGTTAAACCATGATCATCAGCATCGTTATCATGATGATAGTTAATCGGCACACAGCTTCGAGTCATCACGATATTTCCTAATCCATTCAATGATCCGGCATCGGGGCCAGTATAAATGTCTCCCTTTTGTGACACCGTATTACCAGAAGCGCTTTGATTGGGAGCATTGGCTGTAACTTGAACTGTACAATTTGAAGAATTCGTTATCTCAGGGCCAGGGACATAGCGAACATGGATATTACCATTTGCCGGCCTCAGCAAAACAGGCGATAGAGGATGCTTCGCAGTATGAACAGTAAATATGGTAGCACGCTCTTTCTGACCGTTTAGCAGGTAATGATAGTAACATATGTATGAGGAGTTATATGGGATAGCAACACGGAACCAATAGCTGGTAAAGTTGCCCAAAGTTATCGAATTATTATTACCTTCACAGTTGACGCTTTCTCCATTCATAAATATTACTTGGCTTGGCGGTTTGGTCTCTCTTGTGCTGAATCCCAAAGTAATGACACTCATTCCATTTGTCCCATCCGATGCTTCCTGGTCTTCAGCAATTGAGGCAGTTACTTGTAAGGTCGATGGGATAGTAGTGTCTGGAGTTACTGGTGGATCAGAGGATCCAGATCCAGATGCACATGCATTGAACAAGATTGGTACCAACCCTAACAAAAGAAGTATGGGGTATCTCACTCGCGTTGATCGCATAATCCATCTCCTGACTGGTAAGACTTCGATTCCAGTATGCAGTCGAATAGTCATCGCTGGAACAACAACGCTATTTCGTCTAGAGATCAAAAGCAGGTTAACAAACAAATGTAAGCTTGAAATTCGGAGATTTGCGGCTTTAAGTGTTTTACGAAGCGTTTTCAGGAGGGATCGCCTACAAGATGAAACTTACGCCATAACACTATCCGCTTACAGTAACAGGAGAAGTAATAAAGCACAACAGTTGAATCGAGAGACTTCTAATTTAGATATAACACATATATCTAAATTAGAGAAGGTACATATTTTCTAATTCTAAGTATCATCCATATAAGCATTGATAGATAAATGGATGATTCATTGACATCAGGAGATAGTGCCCTTAAAACCGCGGACTCGCAATGTTTCCTGTATGCCCTCGAGTCAAACAGGTATTGGCAAACAAGAAATGATGGACCGTATCGCTCCAATGGTTATGCTTAAAAATATCGCTCAAAATGAGCGGTATTTAAGCGGTATTTTCGCTCTATAATATAACATTGACTAATAATGTATGAAATCTGACAGTCTTAAACGAATAATCGGAACGTATTGCCCATAAATCACCTACTATACTTACAGGCATCGGCCTTTTACAATTTCGTGTTTTGTAGCGACGGGACTTGCTACGTCCTGGAGCCAAAAAATCACACGCGACTACCCAGAAACCGTAAAGTCAACCGCAACCGCGATGACAACAACTCGTACATGATGTAATATGATAGAGGACAAACCCCCAGGTATTTCTGAGAGAAAAGAACATATCCTTTTGGACAGGAATAAACATGAGTATTGATCTGCACCTCGGACGGATTATCAAAGGTCGTTACAAATTGATAGACGAACGGGGCAGTGGTAGCTTCGGTGAAGTGTACATCGCGCGCGATCTGCAAACGAACTATCTTTACGCGGCAAAGATTATGTATCCGGATCATGCGTATGATAACGAACTGTTGGAACGCTTTAAACGCGAAGCCTACATCTTACAGAGCCTGAATGATGAGCATATTGTAAGGGTTGTCGATTATGGCAACGATGACAATATCTATTTTATCATTATGCATCATATCGATGGTCAGAACCTCAAATATTACATAACGAGCTATGGTCCAATCGAACCATTACGTGCAATACATTATATTTTACAAGCCGCCCAGGGGCTCGATGCAGCTTACAAAATAGGTGTGGTTCACCGTGACATCAAGCCGCAAAACATTCTTATCAGTAATAAAGGTGTCGTCAAGATTGTCGATTTCGGTTTATCACGTAGTAAAGAATCGCCGACCATTACATCTTCAGATAAATTTATGGGAACAGCGTACTACACGGCACCAGAGCAAGTGATGAGCAGCCATTCAGCGGATATCCGCTCTGACCTCTATTCATTGGGTATTGTACTGTTTGAGACACTTGCGGGTTATCCTCCTTATTCTGGAGGTACAGTTGTAGATATCATTCTGAAACACCAATCGGAAGATGTACCTTCAATTTGCCGCATCTACCCGGGCTTGCCATATGAATTTGATACTTTCTTGCAAAAGGCGCTGGCTAAACAGCCTGATGCTCGTTTCCAGACTCCACGCGAGTTTATCCTTGCTCTCGAACAGATGCAACAGCGTATCCGCGGGCCTATGCCTGCTTTACCACAGCCACGCCTTGTCATTATCTCTACCGGTCAGACATTTATCTTGACAGGAGCTAAAATGATTGTTGGCCGCGAAGATCCAAAACGTGAGATCCACCCTGATATTCAAATTAATGACCCAACTATGACTCTTGGGCGCATGCATGCACGTTTCTTGAATGAAAACGGAACATGGATGATAGAGGATCAGAACTCACGGAATAAGACACGTTTAAATGGCAAGATTTTGCATCCTTATGAATCAATGCCCCTTAAGGACGGCGATGTCCTACACTTCGGTAGGGTAGAGGCGCGTTTTGAGTTGCTTTAAAAATGAAGATATCATTTTATCGATAGAAAACCAATCAGATAATGAGCCAGTGTTCGGTGCTTTTCTTCACATACCTGCGAAAGAGGAATAATCGGCCACTTTTTAGCGTTTTAGATGTTGACAAACAGCTATATATTCATGTACTCTCTACTACAGAAACAAGGGAGACTTGCGGGAGTATTGCATTCCTGGTAATGTTCCTGGAAAAATTGCTAATTCTATAGAATCGTTCGCATAAATTCTGGCTTAGCCAGTCTTAGAGGAGGTGCAAGTTATGGGAAAGCACGTTTATTCAGCATTTGTGCTTGTGTGCACCTTGTCTACCCGTGTCGCGAGTAACGAGCGAACGTTGCCTGGCCAGGAATTCGGTATAGAACTGAACAAGAAATTACCTGGCATCTGCTAAAAGGCAGAAGATGGCTCATTCCCTCCGCACGGTAGACATCAAACAATTGATTGTTCGAACCGTGTTTTTTTTATTCTCCTGGAGGGAAAGCATTGATTAAGGACCCGGAGACACTTACCGGAGTGGTATTGAACGGCGCGCATGGCATTTACGACGTTCATACCGATATCGGCGTTTTGCGCTGTACACTACGAGGCAAACTCAAAAAAGCCTTTGCCCATGCCCAATCGTCAAAATCGTTGAGCAAGGCGCGCCCACGTTACGACAAATTGCTAACATTACCCAGGGATCAGCGTATTGAGCATCGCGACACTAGTTCTAGTGCATTACCAATCCGCCTATCGGTTGGAGACTTTGTAAAATTGCGTCAACTCGACGAAAATACAGGCATGATTGAGGAGATACTACCACGTCAAAGCGCATTATCGCGCAAGGATTCAGGATCAACCTCCAAAAAAATCATCCAACAAACAATGCTTGCTAATCTTGATCAAGTTGTACTGGTCTTTGCCACGACACAGCCTGAACCGCATTTTGGCATGCTTGACCGTTACCTGGCAATCTGTGAATCTGCTGAGATTCGCCCGATCATCTGTCTCAACAAGGCTGATTTGCCACATGAACAGCGTGTAGAAGAATCCGCTCATCTGTATAGCCATCTGGACTATACTGTACTTTGGACAAGCATAAAAACTGGTGAGGGTATCGAAAATTTGCGTTCCCTATTAAAGGAACATACAACGCTTTTCAGCGGACCTTCGGGAGTAGGCAAATCATCTCTGGTGAACGCCATCGAGCCTGGAATGGCCATTAAAACCGGCCTGGTAAGTGATGTAACAGGGAAAGGAAAGCACACAACGACAGGTTCGCAACTCTATGCATTGTCAGGTGGAGGTTGGCTTGCTGATTCGGCGGGTATTCGCGCATTGGCCGCTGTGAATATTGCCCCGGAAGATCTGGCATGGTGCTTCGTCGAGTTTCGCCCATATCTTGGTGAATGTCTCTATTCCGATTGCATGCATATAGACGAAGAGAGTTGTGCAATTCGCCAGGCGGTTGAAGATAATGTCATCGATGAACGACGCTATACCAGCTATGTAAGAATAGCCACAGGCGAAGAAAGATAAAGTAGTGGCGAGGCTTGCCTCCCATTGATTCCAACATATTGTACTGTCAGCACATCTAGCGAAGAAAGACCAATCAGCCACCATTGTAGTTCTGAGCGTCAGCGAAGAATCTCACGCGTTGGACAACGAGATTCTTCGCTGGCGCTCAGAATGACAGGCACGTGTTTTCCATTCCATCTGCATTCTCGTCAACCTTTGCAGTACTCCTGGACGAATATGTTATAATCCATGGGCTTGCTTCGCCCTATAAATTCTTGCCTGCTCAATAAATCCCTACTCCTCTGTAACACACTTGTACTTATTCACAGAACAAGATTTCTCACTGCACCCCTACCTCAAAAGTAGCGCTTACAGTCTGTTTTTCTCCGGGCAGCGAAATTACCACCTGTACTTGCCAGGGGCCGCTCATTGAAAACTGCACACTGGCGAGATAGATTCCATTTTCCCGGGATTGTGTATCTACTTGATCAAGTTGCATGTCCATCGTTTGCATGTTACTTATAAGCGTTACATGCGCATTGTTGATTGGCTGTTGCGAGGCACTTAATACCACTTGTATAGAGATAGTTGTAGGGTGAGAGGTCACAGGAGGGTTTGGGCTAACTTGAAAGGTCACATGATATGGGCCTGCTTGAGCGGTCTGTATCTGGGCAGTTACAGTGTGAGGAACAACAGAATCAAGGAGTGTACCAATCCAGGTCATGAGAATAAGAAAGGCAATGCCAAGCGCGATTACCAATAGGCCGCGCTTCATGTTTTACTCGCTGATGCACCTGGTACCCTGACATAAACCTTGTCATTCTCAATTTTCGTCTCCAGGCGTGGCAATGAAGTCAGGTAGAGGGCTGAACTTGAGTTGTCCGGCTTGCCATATTCGGTGAATAATCCTCCGTGGCAAGGACAATGATATTTACGATCCGAGTCCTGCCATTGCACAATGCAGCCCATATGTGTACAGGCCGCAGATACAGCTATGACAGGTACATCCTTAACTGATTCTCCACTATCTCCATCGTTACGTATGACATAGCCAATAATAGAGTCGGTTGTAAAGCGCATCGCACTGTCGCCAAGCTCTGCAAGTGTTGCGATGGGGAACCAGATAGAGGCCACGTCTGCGGGTACGATGGGAGTTGACCAACGTTGTCCTGCTATTGATCCTCCTTTTGCTGGTTGTGTTGCCTGCTCCACCATATGTTCTATGCCGGCCCCTAGAGTCAGCGAGGCCGCAACAGCAGCAGCTCCTCCAGCCAATATCGCACGCCGCGAGACACGAGGCTTTGTCTGCGGCTGCTTAGAGATAAAAGGAAAATGTCGTGTCTTAGGTGGTTGTTGAAGCTCTTGCTCAAGCCTGGCTTGCAACTCAGCGGCAAATTCAGGACGTGGGGTGACTTCATCAGGCGAGGCGGAACGAAAGAGTGCAGCCATGCGATAGATTTGAGCCTTGTCGGGTGTCAACTCAGTCGGGGGATGAGCTGTGTGCCCGGCCTGAAGCTCCTCTATAAAGTGTTCTAGCTCCAGATAGTCTTCAAATCGTTCCTGGTCTTTATCCTGATGGATATCACCTGACATAGTGTTGTGTCTCCAGATGGATGCCATTCAGACACCCTTGTTCACGTTTTCCTAGTTCAACTTATTGAACTAACAACACGTTCGAGATCAGCCGCGCGCTTGAGTGCGCGAAACTGTAATACTTTCACATTCGCTTCTGTCAAACACATGCGATTAGCTGTTTCTCGGATTGAGAGATTGAGCAGGAAACGGCAAGTCAGCACCTCTCTGTAATGTTCAGGCAGAGCCTGAAGAATACGATGTACATGTTCGGTTGGTGTGCTACTCCGCGCGGCAGGCTCTTCATCAGTCGGACCTTCCCAGCCTATTTCCAACAATTGATCGAGCGAACTGGTCGAGATGCGATAATGAGCTCGCCAGTAGTCTGCGATAGTTGTACGTGCAACCTGAAACAGCCACTTTTGCATACTTTGTGCGCCACGTTCTGTATCGACTCCGCGCACAGCTTTTATAAATATCTGTGACGTTAAATCCTCGGCCTCTTCGCGATTTCCCACTTTGCTATAGACAAAGCGATAAATCATGCCAAGGTTCTCCTCATAAAACGTCTGAAACTCCTGCACGTTAGCACCTCCCGAGAATCCAGTATTGCTGGTTCCTCGAGAACCCTGCACCCCAGCGTTATTGTGTCCTGCTGTAGCAAGATTCGTTCTCGCTTGTTTTCCGCGCAGTGAACCCACAGTGTACTCCCTGCTAAGACGGGTCGATTATGTTTCAGATATGCCCATTCGCCTAGCTTACATGTAAGACTCATACATAGACGCGGGTCGAGCAATGTCCTAGTAGGTATTATTACGTTGGCAGGTTACACTTTCAATTTTAAACGGC
>Ga0209048_10002774_pt1 | contig 17212 bp, 15 predicted proteins | sample FrelakmetCRP12CR_FD_187146 | JGI IMG/M metagenome (GOLD analysis project Ga0209048, IMG submission 187146) | Freshwater lake sediment microbial communities from the University of Notre Dame, USA, for methane emissions studies - CRP12 CR (SPAdes)... | ecosystem: Environmental > Aquatic >... | reverse complement strand
CGGATTGTCCTGCAGAAAAAGCATGCCCACGCAAAGGTAAAGGGTCGCACGCCAATAGGCGTCGATCCTCCGCAGAACATCGGGCGATAAAGGCTTGCCCGTGAGGTTAATCTTTTTCGTTTTCATGAAAATTCTCCTTTCCGACCGTAAGACCCAAAACGCCGCAGACTGTCTTTGCTATCATCCATTCCTCGTCCGTGCGAATGACGCGGACAGTGACCCGGCTATCATCCGCGGAAATCACGCCCGCATTGGCCACGTTTTGTTTTTCTTCAAGTTCGATTCCAAGAAATCCCAGCCCATCGCAAATCCGGGCGCGGACCGTGGGCGCATTCTCTCCGATGCCACCAGCGAACACCAGCGTGTCCAGTCCGCCCAACGCCGCCGCGAATGCGCCGATCCATTTCTTGACCTGGTAGCAAAACAGCGCGACCGCTTCAGCCGCCCGCACGTCTTGCGTTTCACGGTCGAGCAAGTCACGCATGTCGGAACTGGTCTCCGACACGCCGAGCAGCCCGGACTGGAAATTGACCATCTCATTGAATCGTTTTGCATCAAGGCCCTCGGTTCGCGCTAGATACCAGACCAGCCCGGGGTCAAGATCGCCTGAGCGAGTGCTCATCGGCACGCCTGCAGTCGGCGTGAAACCCATACTGGTATCCACGGGTTTACCGTCACGCACCGCCGCCAGGCTCGCGCCATTGCCGAGGTGGGCGAGGATGACCCGGCCTTGTGCCGCTTCCGTTCCGGCCAGGCGGGCCAGTTCTCCCATTAGAAACGCATACGACAACCCGTGAAACCCGTACCGCCGTACCCCCTGCGCTTCGTAGCGGCGCGGGATCGGCAACAACCGAGTCACGCGCGGCAGGTCATGGTGAAAAGCCGTGTCGAAACACGCCACTTGGGGCAGGTCAGGAAATCGGCGATGAAACGCCTCGGTCAACAGGATCTCCTCCGGCAGATGCTCAGGATCGAATGGACTGAGCCGTTGCAGCTCCTCAACCATTTCCGCAGTGATTCGCTGCGGCTTGCTATACTTCGGCCCGCCGTGCACCACGCGATGCCCCACCGCAGTCAATGCATCACGCCCGATGCGTTCCTCAATCCAATCCATCAGAGTGCCCACCGCCACCGTGTGATCCGGCGCCGTCACTAACCGCGAAAAGTTGTCCGCCTGGTTCAAGCCTTTCACCCGTAAGGTGGCCTCCGGCAGTCCAATCCGCTCAATCCCGCCCTCCAGAATCCGTCGGAGCGAGTCACCGGCCTCGAACAACGCGAACTTGATGCTCGACGAGCCGCCATTGATCGTCAGGATGCGTGGGTTAGCTGGTTTCATGGATGACTCCTTCGTCATTCTGCAATCCGAACGAAGCCAGTTTCGCGCACGTAGACCTGTAATCCGTGTGAAGAATGCTTCGAATCCCCAAACCTTCCGCGATCTGGACGAACATCGGGGTGTTTTCGATATAGACTACCTGATTGGCCGGAACCTGGGCGATGTCCAGCGCAAGCCGAAAGATGTCCGCGTCTGGCTTACGGACGTGGACGAAGCAGGAGGAAATAAAAGAATCCACAAACCCGTCCAGTTTGAACTTTCGAATTCGGTGCGAATTCAGTTCCCGTGCTTCGTTGCTGACTACGGCGATCTTCAGCCCGTGCCGGACCTTGAGCTGAGCGACCAGATCGATCATCTCGGGGTAAGGTTTCGATTGCGCGAACATGAAGCGCCGAAACTGAGCCCGGGTGAACGCTCGCTTTTGGTAGAAGACCACCCGATCTAAATATTCTTCCAGCGTGAGCTTTCCCTCCTCGTAGGTGTCGAAGGTCAGGTGATGTCGATCCTCCATCTCGGCCAACTCCAGATTGAAGTTCGTCGCCGCCCGTTTGCGCGCGTGATGATCCCACCCGTTGGTGAGCAGGACACCGCCGATATCCAGAAATAGCGCCGTGATCTCTGTTGAGCGTTTCATTCTGTTGAGCGTTTCATTCTGTTGTTGTGAATGCTTATTTGTCATCGTTTGGCCTCCATCTTTGTTTCCCGTTCCGTGTGGAGCCAATCTTGAACGGTTTGGCCGTTCTGGCGGCCTCGTCGCTCGTACAGTTCATAGACCCGCTCGCGATCTGTGGCGTCGGGTCATCTTCCTGACATCGAGGAGCTGGGCGGGGCTCACCACTCCTCAGGCGCCCATACGTTATAGTTATGCTTCGCAGCTTTTGCGCGAGCTCCTGGGTCAGCGCGCCATCCTTCAGGCGCCATCGCCAGTTTCCTTTCGCAATTCCGGGAAAATTCATTCGCGCCTCCGACCCCAGCTCCAGGAGGTCTTGCGCAGGAATGATGGCTGTGTCGGCCTGCGATGCCAGCGCCTCACGGATCATGGCCCAGATAACCTCCCCGTTGTTTGCTCCCAGCTGCTTTTGCAAGGCTTTGCGTTGCGTGCTTGGTAACTTCCGATACCAGCCTGCCGTTGTGTCGTTATCGTGGGTTCCGGTATAGACCACTGATTTCACCGGATGCTGTTCTGGCGGAACTGAATTGGTTTCGAGATTTGAGCCGAACTCGAATTGGAGCACCCGTGAGCCCGGGATCCGAAGTTGATCCAGTAAAGCCACCACTTCGGGTGTTGTGGCACCGAGATCATCCGCGATCAAAGGCAATGACCCAAGGGCTTCGCGGGCGGCTTCGAAAAAAGAAGCGCCTCCGCCAGGTTGGTACAGCCCGTTCACAGCCGTCTTGGCTTGTGCAGACACTTCATAGGTGCGGACAAAACCGATGAAATGATCCAGCCGATTGACATCGAACCGTCCAAAAGCCGTCCGCAGGCGTTCGATCCACCAACTGTAGTTCTGCTCTTGAAGCGCCTCCCAGCGATACACGGGGACACCCCACACCTGCCCTGTTTTGGAGAAATAATCGGGAGGGACTCCCGCGACCACCGTAGGGTTTCCATCGGCATCCAGTTTGAAAAGCCCGGGATGAGCCCAGACATCGGCGCTTTGGTGCGCCATGAACAGGGGAACATCGCCGATCAGCCAGATTCCTTTGGACGCGCAGTAAGCCCTTAACTCTTTCCACTGCACCGAGAACTGCCACTGGACGAACTGATGGTAACGTATGCCATTGGCAAAGTATTTCTGCACACGAATGACGGCGTCTGGCTGGCGCGTTCGCAGCTCTTGGTTCCATCGGGTCCAATCTGAAGTGCCCTCTTTCCCCTGGATTGCTGAGAACAACGAAAAATCCTCAAGCCAGAAAGACTCCGCGCGTGCAAATGCATCGAGCTCAGATTGCCTGCCACCGTGCCTGTTTTTTTCGAAATGTTCGAATGCCTTTTTTAACCATCGCAGCTTCAAGCGTGCCGCCGCGGGATAGTCCACCTTTCCCTCACCCCTGGAGATGGGAAGCTCGATATCCTGGCGGCCAAGGAGCCCCTGCTCCACCAACCGATCGGGACTCACCAGGAGCGGATTACCCCCAAAGGCAGATAGTGACTGGTAAGGCGAATTTTCTTCCCCTGCTGGGCCGATGGGAAGCATCTGCCACCAACGCTGTCCACTCTTGACCATGAAATCCGCAAAGGCAGTTGCCGCGGGTCCCAGATCGCCGATGGGATAGGGGTTGGAAAGGGAGGCTGGATGGAGAAGTATCCCGGAAGCTCGTTGATTCATACGGAACCCCCTCCCAAGGCAGATTCCTGCTTCCGTGCCAGAAGTATCGCACTGGAGCGGGCTTCTACGTGATAGGTCGTTGAATTGTCCAAGAGCGTTTCTTCCCCTGCGGCAGACAAGTCTTGCGGTGCCGAGCGGGACGTGTCTACTGCGAGACGCCAGCGGTACCCTAGCGGCAGCGGCGGCAAACCAAAGTCGGTCTCCTCCGTACCAGCGTTGAACATCAGGTAAAGCCTATCTTGTCCGTTTTCATGGATTAGGCAGGCGAGTTTTTTGCACTTTGAGTCGGCCCAGTTGGGCAATCCTCCTTGCGGGCCAAACCAATGGATCTCGGCATCTGTGTAGAATTGCTCCTTACTCAGAATCGGATGGGCACGACGAAAGGCGATCATGCCACGGGTGAAGCGGAAAATTTCCCTATGCTGATCCAGACAGCTCCAGTCATACCAGCTCGTTTCGTTGTCCTGGCAGTAGGCGTTGTTGTTACCGCCTTGCGTGCGGCGAAATTCGTCCCCGCCGAGCAGCATCGGCACGCCGCGCGAGATTAACAAAGTCAGCAGGAAGTTCTTGATTTGGCTTTTCCGCAAGGCCTCGATCCCAGCATCCGTTGTCTCGCCTTCAGCGCCGTAGTTCTCGCTGAGGTTGTAATTCGTCCCGTCATGGTTGTTTTCTCCGTTTGCTTCATTGTGCTTGTAGCGATAGCTCACTAGGTCGTTCAGAGTGAAGCCGTCGTGGCAGGTGACGAAATTGATGCTGCTCTCGGGGCCTTTGCCCGACTTGGTGTAGATGTCGGCACTGCCGCAGATGCGGTTGGCAAATAAACCGAGCATCCCATCATCGCCGCGCCAGAAACGCCGGATATCATCTCGGTACCGGCCGTTCCACTCCGCCCAACGCCGCTCTGAAAAACTACCCACCTCGTATGCACCGGCGGTGTCCCACGCCTCGGCGATGATTTTCACGTCCCTTAAAATCGGGTCCTCTGCGATCCGTTCGAGAAGAGGGGCATTGGCTAGCAGCTTGCCGGTGCCGTCCCGGCCGAGAACCGATGCCAAGTCAAACCGGAATCCATCGATATGCATCTCGACCATCCAATAACGGAGCGCGGTCAAGATGTGGTCCCGCACCACGGGATGGTTGGCGTTGATGGTGTTGCCTGTGCCCGTGTAGTCCTTGTAGTAGCGTTTGTCGCCCGCCAACGTGTAGAAGATCGCGTTATCCATCCCACGGAAACAGAGCGTCGGACCCAGCTCGTCTCCCTCCGCCGTGTGATTGAACACCACGTCCAGAATCATTTCGATGCCAGCATTGTGAAAGGCCCGGACCATTTCCTTGAACTCCAGCTTCTGCTGGCCCAAACCTCCCGAACTGCTGTAGGAAGCTTTGGGCGCACAGAAAACCACGGGATCGTATCCCCAGTAATTCCTGAGCGGTTGACTTGTTTGCGGATTCCTGCGCGTGACAGAAGTTTCATTGAACTCCTGCACGGGCATCAGTTCCACAGCGGTCACTCCCAGGGTTTTGAGATAGGGAATCTTTTCCATCAGGCCTCGGTAGGTTCCCGGATGGTCCACGCCCGACTTGGGATGAATGGTAAAGCCGCGAACATGCGTTTCGTAAATGATGGTCTTCGACCACGGATGCCGGGGTGGCTGGTCTCCATCCCACCCGAAGGGCTCGTTGACAAATATGCATTTCGGCATCGACCTGGAATTGTCCAGCTTCGAGAGAGCCAAGTCTTGCTCCGGTGCCGACGGGTCGTATCCACGTGCCGATGCAAAATCCCACGGTGGTAGCCGCGAAATCGCGGTAGCGAAGGGATCGAGGAGAAGCCTGTTGAAATTGTAACGATGTCCTTCGCTGGGTTCGTAAGGACCATCCATGCGGTAAGCATAGAGTTGACCGGGACCGATCCCCTCCACCCAAACATGCCATACGTCCCCGGTGCGGTTGCGCGCTGAATCCAGATCGATTACCCGGGCAGGCACTGCGTCTTCGGGATGGTCGAACAACTCTAGTCGAACGCGGCTGGCGTCACGGCTGAAAATGGCGAAATTAACCCCTCCTCCCCTTTCCTGGGTTCCCAAAGGCAGAGGAGAGCCTGCCCGAACGTCAGCGCGCTCGGAGATCTCCGAGATATAATCGTGCAACTCGCGTTGGGGCGTTTTCATCATCGTTGCCATAGGATTCGAGCGGATTCCAACGGAACCGCCACCCCGGAGTGCTGAGGTATCACTCGCGCCGTGTAGTCTCTCGCTGGACGTGTAGTGGGTACCGTTACGTGATAGATGCAGCGGCGGGATGCGTCAGGTAGCGGTCGCGCGCACTTCATTTCCTCCCGTACGGGATCGCCGCCGTTGATTCCGTCCGCATAAAGCTCAACTCGCACCGCATTCGGGTCGAGATCGTTCAGAAAGATTTCGACTTCAAACACGTGGTGGTCCGCGTTGGTTTCGACCCGCAAGTCTCCGAAGCGCAACGAGCCCCACTTCCGATCCACCGCATCCTGCCAATCGACCACTTGCCTGCCCACTGCGCCTTTGTTCGCCGCGCGCTCACAGTAGGCGGCTGCAGCCGGGAGGTAGTGTTGTTCGGTGTATTCGCGCACGGTGCGGTTCGCGGAAAACTGCGGTGTCAACTGCGCCATGCTTTCACGCATACGCGCCACCCAGGCAGTGGGGATTCCCTTCTTGTCGCGGGTATAAAACTCGGGGATCACCTCGCGTTCGAGCAAGTCGTAGAGCGCCGCGGCTTCGGCGGCGTCCCAGGCCGGATCATCACCATGTTCCTGGCCATCCCCCAGCGCCCACCCCACTTTAGGGGTGTAGGCTTCCGCCCACCATCCGTCTAACTCCGACAGATTGATGCCTCCATTGACGAGCACCTTCATGCCGCTTGTTCCACTAGCCTCCCAGGGTCGTCGTGGCGTGTTGATCCAGACATCTACCCCCTGCACCAGGTGCTCTGTCAAATGCATGTCGTAGTCGCTGAGGAATATTACATGGGGGCGCACCTCGGGCCGCCGAATGAAATGGGTCCATTCCTGAATCAGGGCCTGCCCCGCCCGGTCCGCCGGATGGGCCTTACCGGCAAGGATGAGTTGCACAGGCCGCTGAGTGTTGGTTAATAGGCGAAGCAGTCGCTCCGGGTCGTGCAGCAGCAGGTTCGGCCTCTTGTAGGTCGCGAAACGGCGTGCAAACCCCAGCGTCAAAGCGTTGGGATCAAACAAATGCTTCGCGCCGTCAACCGCCTCGGGTGACGCGCCTGAGGCGGCCAGTTGCCGGGACAATCGTTCGCGGGCGTATTCAATGAGAGACTTGGTAGCGAAGGTGCGAAGTTGCCAGAGCTTGGCGTCCGAAACGCGGCGAATGTCCCGCTCTAAGGTTTCCAGTGTCCCCCGCCAGCGGTCCTTTCCGCATGCCTCAGTCCACAGAGCGTCGGACTCTTCCGAATCCCAGCTTGACATATGGACTCCGTTCGTAACGTGCCCGATCGGCACTTCGTTCTCCGGCCAGCGCGGAAAGAGAGGCATAAAGATGCGCCGACTCACCTGCCCGTGCAAGCGGCTCACCCCATTGACCGCCCCGCTCCCACGTACGGCCAGGTAGGCCATATTAAAGAATTCAGAAGAGTCGTTCGGGTTCGCCCGCCCAAGGGCCAGCAAATCGTGAAGCGAGATGCCGAGCTTGTTCTGGGCGTACCAACCGAGGTACTGTTCGGTGAGGGCAGGAGAGAAACGGTCAAAACCGGCGGCCACCGGTGTGTGCGTGGTAAAGAGATTCCCCAATCGTGTTGCGCTCAGTGCGACTTCGAAGGGTTGTCCGGTCTCTTCCATAAAGGTTCGAGCCCGTTCCAACACGGCGAAGGCGGCATGCCCTTCATTCAGATGACAGACTTCCGGCTGGATGCCAAGCGCACCAAGCAGTCGCCATCCGCCGATCCCAAGGAGCAGTTCTTGCTTGAGGCGCAGCTCCGGCCCGCCCCCGTATAGCTCGCTGGTAATGCCTCGATGAGCCGGGAGGTTCGCAAGGTCATTGCTGTCGAGCAGGTAAAGCTGCGCTCGCCCAACCTGGACCTCCCAGGCGCGCAGCCAGACCGGATAACCGGGCAAGTCGAGCTCCAGCCGCAACCACTCCCCATTCGCCTGGCGCAATGGCGTGATGGGCAATTGCCCGGGATCGTTGTAGGGAAAAAGGGCCTGTTGCGCTCCGTCCTTGTCGAGCACCTGCCGAAAATAGCCTTGTTGGTAGAGCAGCCCCACTCCGACCACCGGTACGCCCAGATCACTGGCCGCTTTGAGCTGATCGCCGGCCACATTACCAAGCCCCCCGGAGTAGATGGGCAGAGCTTCGCTTAACATAAATTCCATGCTGAAATACGCGACACGGGTCAGGGGCGACTGTGGATGATCTTGCTGAAACCACGCAGGGCCTTTCGCCGCCTCACGCCTGGCTTGCACGAGCGCATCGACCTTCTTGCGGAAGGCCGCTTCGGCTAACACGCGCTGGAGTTTGTCCCTCGAGACAGTCTGTAGGACGACCCAAGGGTTTTGAGTGAACTCCCAAAGCGTGGGATCAAGCTGCTGCCACACTTCGTCGGTAGCATGATTCCACGACCAGCGCATATCCAGGGCAAGCTCCGCCAGGGAGTCGAATCCTTCGACGTCCGTAGGCAAAAGACTGTAGATCGGCTTGCTGACAGGTGTTTGTTTGCTCATAGTTTCTCCTTCATATTTGTATTGCTTGCAAGCCCTGACCGCTGTGGCGCCGCAGCCAAAGCATCGTTGACGATTGTCTGCGCTTCCTCCAGGATGCGGCGCAGATGATCCGCTCCACGGAAGCTCTCCGCATAGATCTTGTAGATGTCTTCTGTCCCTGATGGACGCGCCGCGAACCATCCACTTTCAGCAATCACCTTTATCCCGCCGATAGGAGCCCCATTGCCTGGTGCATGAGTAAGCAGGGTCTGGATCTTTTCGCCCGCCAGATCTGTGAATCGAACCTGTTCCGGTGAGAGCTTTTCCAAAGCTTCTTTTTGTTCTGGGGTTGCAGGCGCCTCAACCCGGTCATAGATAGGCTCACCGAACTCGCGTGTGAGCTCGCGGTAGATTTCGCTAGGATCTCGGCCCAACCGTGCCGTTATCTCCGCCGCGAGCAAAGCCGGGGCGATCCCGTCTTTGTCCGTCGTCCAGACGCTGCCATCCAGACGGACGAAAGACGAACCCGCGCTCTCCTCTCCGCCAAAGCCAAGGGAACCGTCGAGCAGACCGTCAACGAACCACTTGAAGCCAACCGGCACCTCGTAGAGCTTCCGCCCAAGTTTCGCGGTGACGTGATCAATCATCTGGCTGCTCACCACCGTCTTGCCCACCGCTGCATTCGTGCGCCACTTTGGACGGTGTTGGAAGAGGTAGTAGATGGCGATTGAAAGGTAGTGATTGGGCGGGAGAAGGCCCGCGCTTTTGGTAACAACCCCATGCCTGTCATGGTCGGTGTCGCAGGCAAAAGCAACGTCGAAGCGATCCTTCAGGCCGATCAATCGCTGCATCGCATAGGGCGATGAGGGGTCCATGCGGATCTGGCCGTCCCAATCGACCGTCATAAATCGGAAGGTCGGATCGACGGCATTGTTGAGGACGGTGAGGTTCAACTCGTAGCGCTCAGCCATTGGCTTCCAGTAGTGGACCCCGGCGCCCCCGAGCGGATCCACCCCCAGGTTGATCTTTGCGCCGCGAATAACGTCCATGTCGATCACACTGCCGAGATCGCTAATGTAGGCATTAAGATAGTCGTGGCGGTGCGTCGTGGAGGCGCGAAGCGCCTTCTCAAAAGGAATCCTCTTCACACCCAGAAGGCCGTTCTCGAGAAGCCCGTTTGCTTTCGCCTCAATCCAATCGGTGACGGCGCGTTCCGCCGGCCCGCCGTTTGGCGGGTTATACTTGAAGCCACCATCATGGGGCGGATTGTGTGAGGGCGTGATCACGACGCCGTCGGCGAGTCCGGTCTTTCGTCCGCGGTTGTAAGTGAGAATCGCGTGGGAGACAACAGGGGTCGGTGTATATTCATCCTTCTCCGCGATCATGACATCCACCCCGTTGGCCGCCAGCACCTCCAGCGCGCTGGCAAGAGCCGGCACCGAAAGCGCGTGCGTGTCCATACCGAGAAACAGCGGGCCATCGATCTTCTGCTGCCCGCGATACAGGCAAATGGCCTGACTGATGGCGAGAATATGCCATTCGTTGAAAGCTTTCTGGAAGGCCGAGCCGCGATGCCCTGATGTGCCGAACGAGATCCGTTGCTCGGGTATGGAGGGATCGGGAGTCTCGGTGTAGTAGGCGGTAATAAGCTTGGGCACGTTAACAAGCATGGACGGCTCAGCAGGCTTTCCTGCAAAAGGACTCACTTTCATTGCCATATCTCCTCCCTCAGTTTGGAGTATCCAACTTTCGTGGTAAGGCCCGTCACCGAAAGTTCGTCGATGTAACGACGGAGAGTGCCCTTTGTCAGGAGTCCACGGGTGATGTTGTCGAGCCAAAGGTTCTGAACGAGATCATGCAGTCGTTGTGTTGCTTTCATGGTTCCTCCTTATGATGCATCGTCAGTTTTGACTGCGCCGAGCAAAGCTGGTAAGTCGTAATTGAGCAGATTGCCGATGCGCTCGACCGTTAGGTTAGCCGGCGGATAGGTGGCGATGTTTTTGCGGTCGAGCGCGTAATGTCCCTGGCGCGGAAAGACGGTCGTCAGCCGGCTCCCCCAGATCTTTTTCATTGCTGCCAGAATGCGAAGCTTGTCGTCCACCATAACGTAATGCCGGCCCGGGTAGCGGCGCTCGACATCATCTAGCATTTGTTCTTTGTGGACGTAAATGAGCACCCGGCCCTCGACCGCTTCCCAGAGCCCTGAGCGTTGGACTTTGCGCGGCTGGAAGACCACATCGCCATCGGATATGATGACCGTTTCGCCCCAGGCACGAACGTGCTCAAGGGCATCGAGCGAGCCAGGATACAACCGGTTCGCAAATGGATAATCCACCAGAAAAGAAGACATCATCAGCAGGCGCGGATCGCACAGGTCTTCGAGCCGGTAGCGCTGCAAAGCGCCCAGGTAGTCGGCGTAGCCAAGCTCGGCGCGCAACTCTTCAAATATTGCCCAGTACCGATCCCGGCTCTCAGCTCCGAACTCGGTCTCAAGATGGTTCCTGAGGTCATCTTGCACGCGGTCATTGTCGAGCAGGGTGTTGTCCACGTCAAACAGGAACACAATTTCTTTGGGTTTTCTCATCCGATCGCCTCCTCAGACTTGGGATTGTGCCAGCCACCATCGCGTGCAATGATCCCGCCGGCTTCGGGCAGCCCCCGGGTGTTCGGTTCGTACTCATGGACTGGCGTCACGTTTCGCAGGATCGGGTCTACTAACTCAGGCGTGCCACACGTCCCCAGTCCGGTGGCGAATGAGATCCAACACGATGACCATAATGGGAGTTTTGTCTTCGGGACCATCAAATAACTCTAGCCGGGCGCAGGTGGCTTGGTAACTGAAGGTGGCAAAGTTTACACCATCACCTCGCTGATAGGTTCCCAGAGGAAGGGGAACACCTATCCGCACTTAACTCGGTTCACAGACCTCCTGCAAATATTCGTGAAACACCCGCTCACCCATGTCATTCCCTTTGACCCTTGCACCTTACCATGAATTTAATCCAATTTTACCCTTCCGTTTAACACCATTATACTTTTTTGTTTTAATGGAAAAGCAGAGCTATATACTGCTCCAATGCATTACACTTTATGGTTCACCAGGCTACTGGCCTTCTTATCCACCAACCAATACAAATTACTATTTTTGGGTCGTATCAACTGAGCAGGCAGGCGGTTAGGATCCCATGGGCCCTCCAGCACTTCTTTTAAGACACGGGCCTTGGTGGCACCGGCAACCAGGAAGACAACCAACGCTGATTGATTGATGAGCGGGGCTGCCAAAGTCACACGATAGAGATTTTCTTCAGCCACGTATACTTCAGCAGACCAGCGTTTCCGCTCATCCAAAATCGGCGAGTGAGGGAAGAGAGAGGCTGTATGTCCGTTTTCACCCAATCCCAGAAAGACCAAATCAAACATGTGGGACTGGCCCGTAAAAAAGTTGCGCAATAGTTTTTCATAATTCTCGGCAGTCTGGAGTGGCTCTTGAGAGCAGTGAATTGGATAAATCTGCTCCTTTGGAATAGGCACATGGTCAAGCAACGCCTGACGTGCCGTTCGCTCATTGCTACGGGAATCATTTGAAAGAACATATCGCTCATCACCCCAAAAGACGTGCACCTGTAACCATTGGACTTGGTCTCGGAAAGGTTGTTGTGCTAAAAGCTCATAGGTACGCGTGGGGGTATGACCTCCTGAAAGGGCTACGCTGAACCGGCCATTATCCTTTATTGCCTGCTGCGACTGAACGACAAAAATCTCCGCGGCAGCGCGACTGAGCGATTCAATATCAGGGTAGATCTGAATCACGGTTAAATTTCTTCCCCCTTGTGTTTTTCTAAACTGGTGGATAGTAACCACTTGCGTCCATCTCGGGCAATCAATGCTTCGGCTGCTTCCGGTCCCCAGGTTCCCGATGAATAGTTGGGGAAATCGGACGATTTAACCACCTTCCAGCCTTCCAGGATGGGAGTCACCACAGACCATGCTGCTTCCACCTGGTCAGCACGCATGAAGAGTGTCGCATCTCCCATCATCACGTCCAGAAGCAGGGTCTCGTAGGCGTCTGGAGAGGATGTTTGGAAAGCTTCCTGGTAAGTAAAATGCATGTCCACCGGGCTCAGCCGCATCGTTAGCCCTGGCTGTTTGGCCTGAATGCGTAGCAGGGTCCCTTCCTCTGGCTGAATGTGGATCACCAGACGATTCGGTTGCCAGTCCCTGACCGCCGAAGGTGGAAAGGATTGGTGGGGCACAGGTCGAAATTGGATAGAGACTTCGGAAACCTTGGCAGGTAGGCGTTTGCCCGTCCGAAGATAGAAGGGTACGCCCTGCCACCGCCAGTTATCTACGAACAGCTTGAGAGCAGCAAAGGTCTCAATAGAGGAATCAGGGGCCACGCTAGGTTCTTCACGATAGGCGGAGGCATGCTGCCCCTGAATCCAGCCATCCCCGTACTGGCCGCGCACAGCGAATCGATTCACCTGCTCTTGAGGAATAGGGCGAATGGTACGCAGAACGTCCACTTTTTTGTTGCGTATTTCGTTGGCGTTGAAAGAAACCGGTGGCTCCATGGTAATCAGGCACAAGATCTGTATGAGATGATTTTGGATCATATCGCGCAAGGCTCCGGCTTGGTCATAGTAGCCTCCACGATGCTCAACCCCAACATCCTCTGCCACCGTGATCTGAACATGGTCAATGTAACGTCGGTCCCAGATCGGTTCAAAGAGGGCATTGGCGAACCGCAAAGCCAGGATGTTCTGCACAGTCTCTTTTCCCAGATAATGGTCGATACGGTAGATCTGGGACTCGTCAAAGATGCTAGTAAGGGTACGGTTTAGAGTGCAGGCAGATGAGAGGTCCCGACCGAAGGGTTTTTCTATTACGATGCGATCCTGTTGGCGGTCGCGGGAAAGGTTGGCCTTTCCAAGTCGTTGTACAATGACCTCAACATTTCCCGGAGGTGTAGCCAGATAGAAAATATGATTAGCCTTAGTGTGTCCCTCCTCATCCATCTTCGAAAGAGAATCGGACAGAGTAGTATAGGCAGCAGGATCACTGTAATCGGCTAACATGTAATGAATATGCGGAGCAAAAGCCTGCCAGTCCTCATCGTTTGTTTTGTTGTGGCGGGAGAACTGATCTACCCCTTGGCGCAGATGTTCACGGAAGGAGGCCTCCATAAATGAGGTTCGAGCAAACCCGATTAGAGCGAACCTTTCTGGTAGCCAGTGGTCCAAAAAAAGATTATAGAGCGCCGGCACGACTTTGCGCTGCGTCAAGTCACCCGACGCACCAAAAATAACGATCACCGTTGGTTCATGCTGTGATGACAATGACATCATTCATTTGCCCTCCCGAGATTGACCCCATTGGGTGTGAAAAACCCCCTTTTCGTCCATCCGCTCGTAGGTGTGGGCCCCGAAGTAATCTCGCTGGGCCTGCGTCAGGTTGGCTGGTAGCCATGCGCTGCGATAAGCGTCGAAATAGGCCAGCGACACCATCAGCCCCGGTGCAGGCAGGCCTAAGTTAGCCGCAACAGAAACCACCTCCCGCAAGTTTCCCTGCCGTGCCATCACCTCCTTGCTCAAATGAGGATCCACGAGCAGGTTTACGAGTCCCGGCTGTTTTTGGTAAGACGTCCGGATATCCTCAAGGAGGGCAGCTCGAATGATGCAACCGCCACGCCAGATCCTGGCCACCGCCTCCAGATTCAGACCATAACCGTAAGCATTGGAGGCTTGTTTCAGCAAGGCCATACCTTGAGCGTAGGTAATGATTGTGGCGGCGTAAAGGGCATTCTTGAGGTGGCCGATGAAAGCCTTCCTGTCTCCTCGGAATGTGATCTTAGGTCCCTTCAGCACCTTACTCGCTGCCTCCCGTTCGGCCTTATAACCGGATAAATCTCGGGCTACCACGGCTACATCAATCGTCGGCGTCCCCACCTGCAGATCCATGGCATCCCAAGATGTCCATTTGCCGGTGCCTTTTTGTTTAGCTTGATCAAGGATCGCATCAATCAGCCTTTTGTCCGTCTTATCATCTGGCTGCAAGAAAATGTTCGCTGTAATTTCCATTAAGTAAGAGTTCAGTTCTGCCCGATTCCACTGGTTGTAAACAGTGTGGAGTTCATCGTTCGTCAAACCCAAGCCCCGTTTCATCAAGTCGTAAGTCTCTGCGATCAACTCCATTAGACCATACTCAATTCCGTTATGAACCATCTTAACGTAATGTCCTGCCGAGGCGGGCCCAAGGTAGGTCACACACGGCTCGCCGTTTACCTTTGCCGCAGCCGCTTCTAATATAGGTCGCACCCTCTCATAGGCTTCCTTTAGTCCGCCAGGCATCATGCTGGGACCATGACGGGCACCATACTCTCCTCCGGAAATACCCATCCCCATGTAGAGGGATCCCTTTTCGGCCAGTGATTTGCTTCGCCGGTTCGTGTCAGGAAAGTGAGAATTGCCCCCATCGATAAGCAGATCGCCGTGTTCGAGATGAGGGAGAAGATTCTCAATGACAGCGTCCACCGAGGGGCCTGCCTTGACCAGTATCACAATGGCCCGCGGTTTCTGGAGTAAGCCCACGAACTCCGACAAAGCATAGCCGGCCCGGATGTCCCGTCCTCCCGCTTCATTTTTGATGAACACCCGAGTCTTCTCAATAGTCCGATTGTATACGGCCACCGAAAACCCTTGATCAGCCATGTTTAACACCAAATTCCGTCCCATCACCCCCAGGCCTATCAACCCTATATCGCATCCTTGATTTTTCATGACGGCGACTCCTTTTCAAATGTTCTTTCCCTAGCCCAGCACGGCCTCAAAAGCCAGACCATTAGCTAAACACCAAGTTCGCGCAAGGTGCGTAGATAGCTAATGATATCCTCCCGGCTGAGCATGCCCTGAATTTCCCCATCCAGCATTACGGGAAGTTGATTGACTCCATCACGGTCCATCTCTTCCAGAGCTGTCCATAGTTCCCCATCGGGCCGCACCCGTTTCATCTGCTCAGCGGAAAACATGACCACCCAGCTTGAAGATTCTGCTAAAGGGTTTCAGCTCCGGGAAGATGGTATGACAGGTAGTACACTCCATACCCGTCTAACGTTTAAAACTTGGCACGGCATGGGCATTTTCCGATAATAAAAATAGCAGTAAACCCACCACTTCCACCATGAGGGCCATTTTCTTTAGTTTTTGGACAGGCATATTCCTTTCCTCCCTTTGAAAAATCGCTTCTTTGCGAATCGCGGTGGTCCACTGAAAACCTCCTTATTTGTCACTTAACCCTTGTTTCATTTTTTATTGGAGCGGGACCTGATTAAATAAACGATTCCTAAGATTAAGACGATCGCCAACATGGTTATAAGGATCATTCCAACCCCCCCTATGCCATATCCCCAATCCATCATCCCTCTGCCCATTTCAGAGTTTTGACCGGCCATCTGGGCGTAGCCATAGGAAGTAAATAATCCTAAAATCAGAACAATCAAAAGTAGACTCTTCATCTTTATCTCCTCTTTTTTAAGTTTTCTCTTTTTTTATGAAATCCTCCTCACTCTTCTTGGGCCCCAATGTAACTTCTTACCAGCCTCTTGGCATATCTTTCATCATGTCCGGCACTCCTAACCTTCTCCCGACGAACAGGAACTTAAGACTTCCCCCGCAGGTAGTCGATCATCGGCTGGGTAATGAGCGGCACCACGTCGCCGATCATGTGCGGCATGAGTCGGTCCATGACCTTTGGCATGAGATCCGGCATCTGCTCGCGCATGTATTTGGGCATCTCGATCTGCTCCTCGACCCTCCGGAGCATAGTCGCCAGCACCTTGGGCAGCATCAGCGGCAGCAGGCGCGGGAAGAGCACCGGGAATATCGGCTTCATCAGGCTCAGCGTGCCGGGGACCTTGCCCAAGAGGCGCATCATGCGCCCCATGCCACGCGGCATGGCGTCGATCAGCTCCGGCCACATCGTGCCCATCAGGTCGGCGAACCCCTGCGGGGTCAACAGTTTGATGAAGGCATCGAAGACCGCCCACTGCTTTCTGACCTCCGGGTTCGGATCGGGGAAGGTGTAGCCGAAGGTCGCCGCGGCGAAGTGCGCGAGGTCCTGGACCTCGATCGGCACGCCTTTCTTGTCCGCCGTCACCCGTAGCTGCACCTGGCAGCAGGGGCACAGGGAGAGGATCTTCTCCGCCCCGGCCGCGAGGGCCTCATCGAGCTTCACCTTGCCGATGTCGGCAGCCACCGGCGGCTCTTTGAGCAGCGTGAGCACGCTGGCACAGCAGTGTGCCTGCTCGCGGTTGTGGCTCATCTCCACGAGTTTCACGTTGGGGATGGCTTGGATCACGTCGCGCGGCGGCTCGTAGACCCCCGATGCGCGGCCGATGTGGCAGGAATCGTGCCAGGTGACGGTAACCGGCTTCTCGGCCTTGGGGAATCGGAACTTCCCGGCCTTGATCTGCTCGGCGAGGATCTCACTGTAATGCCTGGCCTTGATCGGGTAGTCGATACCCAGCTTCTTCGCCCACTCGGGGTAGTACTGGCGCCACATCAGGTCACACGCCGGGCAGGAGGCGATGACCGTATCCGCTCCGGCCTGCTTCACCAGCTCGATGTTTCGCTTCATGATCTCGGCGAAGAGGTCCCAGCGGCCGGCGACGAGCATCGGCGTGCCGCAACAGTTCTCCTCCTTCCCGAGGTGCACGAAGTCTACGCCCGCCTTGTCCAGCAAACGCACCGAGGCCTGCCCGATGTCGTGCTCCACGTAGCTCGCCGTGCAGCCGGCGAAGTAAACGTTCTTGGCCTTGCCGCCCGGCGGGTGAGCGGTCTTCAGGTCTGCGGGGTA
>Ga0209048_10002773_pt1 | contig 17214 bp, 15 predicted proteins | sample FrelakmetCRP12CR_FD_187146 | JGI IMG/M metagenome (GOLD analysis project Ga0209048, IMG submission 187146) | Freshwater lake sediment microbial communities from the University of Notre Dame, USA, for methane emissions studies - CRP12 CR (SPAdes)... | ecosystem: Environmental > Aquatic >... | reverse complement strand
TGAACACTTCGGAAGGTCGTTATCGGTGTACGACAAGACGGTCCGGCGTCGGCGTGCAGTGCTCGTGCTGCTCGTCATGCTCTCCCTGATACTCCTGACCGCTTACTTCGGCGAGGCTTCGGGCGGCCGCCTGCACTCGGTGCAGCGCGGCTTCCTGACGGTCGTCTCGCCGATCCAGGACGGCGCGAACAAGGCGCTGAAGCCGGTGCGCGACCTGTTTGGCTGGTTCGGCGACACGCTGCACGCCAAGAGCCAGCGCGACCAGCTGCTCAAGCAGGTCAACATTCTCCGCCACGAACTGGTCGCCAACCAGGCCGAAAAGCACTCCTACCACGAACTGTTGGTGCTCTACCACCTGGACAAGAAGCTGAGCGTGAAGGACTACCAGCCGGTGACGGCCACGGTGGTGGCGAAGTCGCCGAACATCTGGTACTCGACCGTGACGATCGACAAGGGGGAATCGGCGGGCGTGCGGGTCAACGATCCCGTGATCAACGGCGAAGGGCTCGTCGGCAAGGTCACGCAGGCCGCCTCCGACGGAGCCCAGGTGAGCCTCATAACCGACAGCGCGGTGGGGGTCTCGGCAAGGATCGCCGCCACCAGCGCGACTGGCATCGTCCAGCCCAAGGTGGGCGACCCCAACGATCTGCTGCTCCAGTACCTGCCGGCCACCGCATCGGCCAGCCCCGGCCAGTACGTCGTCACCTCGGGTACGGTGTTGAGGCCCGACGACTCGCTCTACCCGGCGGGCATCCCGATCGGGCAGGTGACCTCGGTGAACGAAGAAAGCGCCTACAAATCGGTCAACGTGCATCCGCTGGCCGACCTTCACAACCTCGACGTCGTGCAGGTGCTGACCGCGGTGCCGGGATCGCTGCCGGTCACCCTGAGCCGCCTGGCGGCCAGCCTGCCGGCGGGCCAGGGCGGGGGAGCGGGCGGCACGCCGGGTGAACAGCTCGCCTCGGCCGGATCGGGCGGATGACGGCGCGACCGGGGATCGCGGGCAGCGCCGCCGAACGCGTCGGTCGGGGAGCCGGGGTGACGAGGGGCTCGGCGCTATCGGTCTCGCTCTACCTGCGCATCGCGGCGCTTTCGGTGGTGGTCGTGTTCCTCCAGATAGGCGTGGTCTCGGAGGTTCCCGTGTTCGGCGTCAACGTCGATCTGTCGCCGCTGCTGGTGGCCTTCGTCGGCCTGTTGTGCGGCTCGACGGTCGGGGCGGCGACCGGCTTTGCGGTCGGCCTGCTCGTGGACCTCGCGCTGGTGCAGACGCTGGGCGTGACCTCGCTGATCTTCACGCTCATCGGCTACTGGTCAGGGCGCCTGCGCGAGCTTCGCGACCCCCAGGCAGCGCTGACGCCGCTGCTGGTCGGCATCGCGGCGGCGATCGCCTCGATCGTGGGCTACTCGCTGATCGAGTTCCTGCTCGGGGTGGATGCTCCCGTGAGCCTCGAGCTGCTGCGCCAGATCCTGTTCGGGGTAGCCGTGGAGGCGGTCGTGGCGCTGCCGACCTATGCGATCGTGCGCCGCTGCCTGGAGGGTGGCCTGCCGGAGGACCCCCGCCGCCGCCGCCGGCGTGCATACACGACCGGCGGCCTGAGCCCGCTCACGCGCACATGAGCGCTCCCGCGAGCGACACCCCAGGGCCGAGATGAGCGGCCTCGAGCGAGTTCGCCCGAGCGACCCCCGCATCCCCGTCTCGCCACAGCTCGCCCTGCGCGTGGCGGTGCTCGGGGGCGTGGCGATGGCGATGTTCGCGGTCATCTTCTTCCGCCTCTGGTACCTGCAGGTGCTGTCGGGCGAACAGTACGTTCAACAGGCCAATGCCAACCGCGCGCGCGATCTGCCGATCGCCGCGCCGCGCGGGCAGATCCTCGACCGCGAAGGCAAGCCGATAGTCGCCAGCCGCACCACCAACGCGGTGCAGATCGTTCCCTCCGCGCTGCCGCCCGCCGGCGCTCCCCGCCGGGCGCTCTACCGGCGCCTGGGCGCGCTGCTGGGCATGAGCGCTCAGCACATCGAGGCGCTGGTGGTGAAGGGTCGCACCGCCGTGCCCTACGCGTCGGTGACGATCAAGACCGACGCCGGCCAGGGGGTGCTGACCTTCCTCTCAGAGCGCCAGAACGAGTTCCCCGGGGTCAGCCAGCAGCCGGTGTCGATTCGCGCCTATCCCTTCGGCGAGATGGCGGCTCAGGTGCTCGGCTATGTCGGCCAGGTCTCCGAACCGGAGCTCAAGCTGCGCGCCTTCCACGGGGTCAAGCAGGGGACGGTCGTCGGGCAGGAAGGCCTCGAGTACTACTACGACCGCTATCTGCGCGGCCGGCCCGGGGTCCAGCGCATCGAGGTCAACGCGGCCGGCTACCCGATTCCGAGCAGCCTGGCGCCGACCGCGCCGCACGGCGGCTACAGCCTGAAGGTGACGCTCGACCTCGGCCTGCAGAGAGAGGCCGAAAAAGGCCTGCTGGAAGGGATCGAACGAGCCAGAGCCAGCGGCAAACCGGCGGTCGCGGGCGCCTTCACCGCGCTGGACCCCCGCAACGGGGAAGTCCTCGCGATCGGCTCATACCCGACGTTCAACCCCAACAAGTTCGCCAAACCGCTCACCAAGGCCGAATACGCGGCGCTCGAGGGCAAAGCCGGCAACGCGGGCGAAGAAGTGCCCGCGCCGTTGACTGATCGCGCGGTCAACGGCACCTATCCGACCGGCTCGACCTTCAAGCCGATCACCGCCATGGGGGCGCTCGAAGCGGGGGTCATCAACCCCTCCGAGGGGCTCGGCGCGGGCCAGTGCATATCCGTCTCGACCGAGCAGTTCTGCAACGCCGGCAAGGCCGACTACGGGGCCGTGGGGCTCGTCGAAGCGCTGAAGGTCTCCTCGGATACCTACTTCTTCGAAACCGGCGAGCTCGCCAACAGCCACGGCAACGTGATCCAGAACATGGCCCACGAGCTTGGGCTGGGCCAGCAGACGGGCATCGATCTGCCGAGCGAGATCACCGGCCTGATCCCCGACCGGGCCTGGCGCGCGCGGGTGGCGGGCGCCGAGCTCGCCTGCGAGCATCGCAGGCACGTTGCGAGCTGCGGCATCTCGGACGGGCGCCCGTGGAGCGTGGGCGACAACATGCACCTGGCGGTCGGGCAGGGCGATCTGCTCAGCTCGCCCCTGCAGATGGCGGTCGCCTACTCGACGCTGGCCAACGCCTACACGCACGGCGGTGTCGGCACCGTGGTGCGCCCGCACCTCGGGCTCGAGATCGACCGCACCAACGGAAGCCTCGTCCAGACCCTGAGTGCGCCGCCGGCGCGACACGTGCGCCTGAACGCCGAAGACGTCGGTCTCGTGATGGAAGGCATTCACGAGGCCGCCAGCCAGCCGGGGGGTACCTCGGCGGACGTCTGGTCCGGCTGGGATCAGGCCCAGCACCCGGTGTACGGGAAGACCGGCACCGCCGAACACGCGGGCAAGGAAGATCAATCCTGGTACATCTGCTACATCCCCGACCCCAAGCGCCCGATCCTGATCGCCGTCACCGTCGAGCAGGGCGGCTTCGGCGCGGAAACCGCGGCACCCGTCGCCCGCCTGCTGGCCTCCCAGTGGTTCGGCAAGCCGAAGCAGTTCGTCGCCGGAACCTCAAGGACGTTCTGAGTCCCGCCCCAACACCGCATGAGCCCCGCAGCCACCACCAGCCCGATCACACCGTCCAGCGCGATCCAGACGCCCGAGCGCCCGGAGGAGCTGGCGGGCGCCGGCTCGGTGCGGCTGCCGCTTGACCCGTTGCTGACGCTGGCGGTGATCGGCCTCGCGGTCTGCTCGATCCTCACGCTGCGCTCGGCCACACGCGAACTGCTCCCCGGCCAGCCAAACTTCTACGTCGACCGTCAGATCATCTACCTGGTCGTCGGCGGCGTCCTCATGCTCGCCGTCTCGCGGCTTGACTACGGACGTCTGCGGCCGCTGAAAAACGGGATCTACGCGCTCCTGATGTTCAGCATCCTCGCGGTGCTGGGCCTGGGCCATGCCGCGCGCGGCTCCCAGCGCGCGATCAACCTGCCGCTGTTCTCCTTCCAGGCGTCCGAGCTCGGCAAGGTCCTCTTGATACTCGCGCTGTCGGCCTTTGTCGTCGACCGCTCCCGGCGCCTGCGCGAGCGCGACACGACAGCCCGGGTGATGGTGGCAGCGCTGATACCGGCCATGTTCGTGATCGCCGAGCCGGACCTCGGCTCGGGCATGGTCTACACGGTCATCGCGCTGACGCTCCTGTTCATCGCGGGAGCTCCCTGGAAGCATCTGACCGCGCTGATCGCGCTCGGGGCCGTGTCGCTCGCGTTCGTGCTCGTCGCGGCTCCGGCGGCCGGTGTGCATCTGCTGAAGCCCTACCAGGTGGCCCGCCTGACGGCGTTCCTGCACCCCTCGGCCAACCCCGAAAAGGAAGGCTACCAGCAGGAGGAGTCCAAGATCGCGATCGGCTCCGGGCAGAAGACCGGCCGCGGCGTGAACGCCACCCAGACCCGTCTGAACTTCGTGCCGGAGGATCACACGGACTTCGTGTTCGCCGCCGTCGGGGAGCAGTACGGCTTCGTCGGGGCGGCGCTGGTGCTGTGCTTATACGCGCTACTGATCTGGCGCGCGCTGCGCATCCTGGTGATGTCCAAGGACCTGTTCGGCTCGCTCATCGCCGCCGGCGTAGCGGCTATGCTGATGTTCCAAGTTTTCGTCAACGTGGGCATGACCATTGGGATCATGCCCATTACCGGCGTCACGCTCCCGCTCATGAGCTATGGCGGCTCGTCGGTAATCACCACCCTTCTGGCCGTGGGGTTGCTGCAGTCAATCTACGTCCAGGGACGCGCCTCAGCGGCGCTCAAGGGCCGCGTGCCGCTCTACTAGACATATGACACTAAGACTGGAACAGAAAATTGAAAAAGCAAGTGCTTGTCAGCGTCGACCGCGCGGAGACGCGCGTGGCGCTTCTGGAGGCGAGCGGAACGCCCGCCGCCTCGCGTTCCGCATCGACCGATCGCAGATCGGCCACCGCCCGCAAGCGTGGCAACGGTGCTCAGGAGCCCCCGTATCGCATAGCTGAGCTGTACATAGAGCGGCGCGGGGGCCGCTCGATCGTCGGGAACATCTACAAGGGCAAGGTCGACAACGTGCTACCCGGCCTGGAGGCCGCGTTTGTCGACATCGGCCTGGAGAAGAACGGCTTCCTGCACGTCGATGAGATCGTGCTGCCCGGGATCGAGGCGCCCCGGCGCGGGCGCGGAAGCGGTAGCGGGCGAAGGATCGCCGACCTGCTGGCACCCGGGCAGGAGATCGTCGTGCAGGTCGTCAAGGATCCCCTGAAGACGAAGGGCGCGCGCCTGTCGATGGAGCTGACGATCGCCGGGCGCTACATGGTCTACGCCCCGACCGGGGAGGGGGTCGGCGTATCCCGGCGCCTGGAGGACCGCGAGCGCGAACGGCTGCGCCGCCAGACCGCCAACCTCGTGCTCGACGGCGGCGGGGTGATCGTTCGCACCGCCGCCCACGGGGCCAAGCGGGAGGACTTCGAGCGCGAGCTGAAGTACCTGCACAAGCTCCACGAGGTGCTGGTCAAACGGGTGCAGGAGACGGCCGCCCCCGGGCTCGTCTTCCAGGAGGCCGACCTGTCGGTGCGCGTCGTGCGCGACATCTTCTCCGCGCACTTCGAGCGCGCGATCGTCGACGACGAGCAGCAGCACCACCGGCTGGTGTCCTTCTTCGCACGGACCGCCCCCGAGCTGGTCGAGCGGGTGGAGCTCTGGGAGCGCGAGGAGCCGCTGTTCGAGGCCTACGGCGTGGACAAGGCGATCGACGGGCTGTTGTCGCGACGCGTGGACCTGCCGAGCGGCGGCTACCTCATGATCGACTACGCCGAGGCGCTGACCGTGATCGACGTCAACTCCGGCAGCTTCATCGGGCGCGGCAAGGGCGCGGGACTCGAGGACACGATCACCAAGACCAACCTGGAGGCGGCCGAGGAGGTGGTCAACCAGCTGCGACTGCGCGACATCGGCGGGATCATCGTGATCGATTTCATCGACATGGCGCGCGCGCGCAACCGCGACACGGTGATGAAGACGCTGAGGGCGACGCTGGACGAGGACCGCACGAAGACGTTCACCGCAGAGATCTCGAAGCTCGGGCTGGTCGAGATGACGCGCCAGAACGTGACCGAGGGCGTGCGCGAGATCATGAGCCGGCCGTGCCCGACCTGCGACGGCGAGGGGGTGATCCGCTCCGAGGAGACGATCGCGATCGAGTTCGAGCGGCGCCTGCGCGACCTGGCCCTGGAACACCCTGAGGTCGAGGCGTTCCTTGTGCAGATCAACGCGCGCGTCACGGCCGAGTTCACCGGGCAGGGCGCACGCGTGCTGAGGGCCCTTGAGGAGCGGACGGGCAAGTCGTTCCTGTTCGAGGGCTCCGAAGGGCTGGCGCTGGACCATTTCGCGATCACCTTCCAGGGCACCCGCGAGGAGGTCGAGGAGCGGGCGCTGCCGTTCCGCCAGGGCGACGAGGTGCTGGTGGAGATCGTCGAGCCGCACATGTACGACGTGGACGACGCGGTGGCGAAAATCGACGGCTACATCATCTCGATCGCGGGTGCCGCGCCGCACGTCGGAGAGAAGCGGATGGTGCGCATCGACCAGGTCGGGCGCACTGCGGCGAGCGCGCTTCTGCTGGACGAGGCCGGGGAGGTGGTCAAGGCCACGCCACGCAGCGCGGCTGCGCCGCGCGGCCGGCGAGCACCGAGGCGAGCCGCTGCCAAGCCCAAGCCCGCTGCGGCCGGAGGGCGCCCCGGCGAGGACGCAGCACCGCCGCAGGAGTCGGGGTCCAACGGACGGCCCCCGGCCGATCGCCCGGCCAAGGACCAGCAGGAGCAGGCTCAAGAGGACGCCGAGGGAGAGGATGGCCTACAATCCAAGTCTCGGCGTCGTGTTCGCAGAGGGGGGCGGCGCCGTTCGGCTGCCAAGGCACGGGCTACCCCGGAGTAGCCGCCCGCCTGTCGGCCAAACGCCCTCGCAGCCGCCTTCGAAGTGAGAGAAATCGAGACCTAGACAGCCATGTACGCGATCGTGAGGACCGGTGGAAAGCAGTATCGCGTCGAGCGCGGCCAACGGCTGCTGATCGAGCGTCTCCCCGCCAAGGAGGGCTCAGACGTGGCGCTCGAGCCGATCCTCTACCGCTCCGAGGAGATCGTGTTCGACAAGGCCGGTCTCGACGGCGTGAAGGTCACCGCCAAGGTTCTGGCACACGTGCGAGGCGAGAAGCTGCGTGTGTTCAAGTTCAAGCCCAAGCGCGGCTACAAGCGGCGTACGGGGCACCGCCAGGACCTGACGCAGATCGAGGTCACGGCGATCACGGCGGAGCACGCGAAACCGGCCGGCGGCCGAACGACGCGGGCCAAGCCCGTCGCCGCCGACGCGGAGGTCCCGGAGGCTGAGGGCGCTGAGGCGAAGGGCGCGCAGGCCCCGGAGGGGAAGGGCCCGGAGGTCGCGAAGGCGAAGGCTGCGGGGGTCGGGGCGAAGGGACCCGCGGCCTCGGGGGTGAAGGACTCAGAGGCCCCGACCGCGAAGAGCCCGGAAACCAGCAAGGCGAAGGAGGAGGCCGAGGATGGCTCATAAGAAGGGGCTCGGCTCGAGCCGCAACGGGCGCGATTCCAACGCCCAGCGCTTGGGCGTCAAGACGTTCGCCGGACAGTCTGTGACCGGCGGGGAGATCATCGTGCGCCAGCGCGGAACCCGCTTCAAGCCGGGCGCGGGCGTTGGCATCGGCAAGGACGACACGCTCTACGCGCGCGCGGCGGGGACCGTTCAGTTCACCACCGGCCGGCGCGGCCGGATGGTTAGCGTGCTGCCCGAGTCGCAGCCCTAGGGGAGCTGCGCCGCATGGATCCGCGCCGGGGAGCGGCTGCGCTGGCCGCGGGACGACTCGCGCTCGGAGTCGCCGTGTTGGCGGCGCCGGAGAGCGTGACGGGCAGGTGGCTGGGGCGACACGCCCGACACCCGGCCGTGCGCTACCTCGCGCTGTCGCTCGGCGCCCGCGACGCCGCGCTCGGCATCCTCGCGCTGTGGACGCTCGACGATCCAGAGATCGGGCCCCGCGTGCAGGAAGCGTCTGCGATGGTCGATGCGGTGGATGCGCTCGCCACCGTTGGCGCCCGCTCGGACCTCCCGGCGATCGGCGCCCTCGGCACGGTCACGGTCGCCGGCGCGGCGGCCGCAGCCGGCTTCTACTTCGCACGCAAGCTGCGACACGCCTGAACCGCCGCTGCGGCGGCGCCCGGACCGCCGCTCAACCCTGCTGCGCGGTCGGCCGCACGAGCAGCTCGTTGACGCTCACGTGGGGCGGCTGGGACACCGCGTACATCACCGCCCGGGCGATGTCGTCATCCTGAAGGGCGTCCGTCGGGCGGTTCTCGAAGAACGGCGTATCCGTCATGCCGGGCTCGATCAGCGTGACGCGGATGCCGCTGCCATGCAGGTCCTGGCGTGCGGCCTCGCCCATCGCGGTGACCGCGTGCTTGGTGCACGAGTACATTGAGCCGGGCAGCGCGCGCCGTCCGGCGACGCTCGAGGTGAGCAGCAGATGGCCGCGCGACTCGCTCAGGGCGGGGATCGTGGCGCGCAGCGTGAGCGCGGCTCCGTAGACGTTGGTCAGCACCATCTCGCGCCAGTGCTCGGGGGTGTCCTTCAGGAAGCCCCGCGGTCCGCCGAAGCCGGCGTTCGCGAAGGCGACGTCGAGGCGGCCGAAGGTGCTCAGGGCGGCGTTCACCATCTGCTGCTGATCGTTCCAGTCGGTGACATCGCAGCGCACCGGCAGCGCACGCTCGGGCCCCCCGAGCTCCTCGGCGAGGGCATTCAGGCGCTCGTGTGAACGCGCGGCCAGCACCACGCGCCAGCCCTCGGCGCAGGCGTGGCGGGCGGTGGCGGCGCCGATGCCCGAGGAGGCGCCGGTGATCAGGAAGACACGCTCGGAGGGGGCCGGGGTCTCAGGGGGCTGGGTTGCGGTCATGTGTCTGCTCCTCTTGCTCAGATAGGGGTGTCCGCTGGATATGCGCAGAAAACGAGCGGCTTGGGTGCTCGCCGGCTGTCACGATGGTCTGTGATGCTCCACGATCGCGCGAGGATCCACGTCCAGGCGGGCGCCGGCGGCGACGGCTCTGAGAGCTTCCGCCGCGAAGCGCACGTGCCCCGGGGCGGCCCCGACGGCGGCGATGGCGGACACGGGGGGGCGGTCGTGCTCGTCTGTGACGACTCGCTGCGCGACCTTCAGGGCTTCCGGCGCAAGACCCACTACCGCGCCGGGCGGGGCGGGCACGGCAAGGGCGCGCTGCGTCACGGGGCCGACGGAGAGACGCTCGTGATCAGGGTGCCCCCGGGGACGGAGGTGACCGGTCCCGCAGACCAGGACGGGGACCTGGGTGGAAGTCGCTGGGACTTGCTCGCAGCCGGTCAGAGGGCGACCGTGGTGCGCGGCGGGGCCGGCGGGAGGGGGAACAAGCGCTTCGCCACCCCGACCCGTCAGGCACCGCACTTCGCCGAGCGCGGCCTGCCCGGCCAGGAGGGCTGGCTCGAGCTCAGGCTGAAGCTGCTGGCCGACGTAGGTCTCGTGGGCCTGCCGAACGCCGGCAAGTCCTCGCTGCTGTCGCGGCTCACGCGGGCCGCGCCGAAGGTGGCTGACTACCCGTTCACGACGCTCTCGCCGGTGCTGGGGGTCCTGGAGGGCGACGAACGCCAGCTGGTCGTGGCCGACATCCCGGGCTTGATCGAGGGTGCGAGCGGGGGGGCCGGCCTGGGGCATGACTTCCTGGCGCACGTGGAGCGAACGCGACTGCTGGTGCACGTTCTGGACGTGGCTCCCGAGCTGTCCGCGGGGGAGGGCGCAGACCCGGTGGAGAACCACGCGACGATCGAGCGGGAGCTCGCGGCCCACGACCAGCGCCTGGCGCAGCTTCCGCGCGTGCTGGCCCTCTCCAAGGCCGACCTCTTGACCGGCGAGCGCGCCCAGGAGGTGGTCCGCGAGTGGGAGCGCCGCCTGGGGCCCGAGGTACCGGTGATACCCACCTCGAGCGTGACCGGCGCAGGGCTCGAGGAGCTGGCCAAGGAGCTGCTGCTGCGCACCAGGCCGGCGGGCGGGCCCGCGACGGGCGAGACCCCGCCGGAACGGACCGCCGGGGTGGGAGCCGCGGTGGCGAGCGGCACGGCGCGGGCCGGCGCGGGCCGGCCGGGCGCGATGGCGGTGCCGGCGAACGGGGACGGACCGGTCGGCGAGGAGGAGCTGGCCGAGCACATGGTCTTCCGGCCCCGTGCCGGGACGGGCTTTCAGGTGGAGCGGCTGGGGCCGCGATCCTTCGCCGTGAGGGGGAGGGGCATCGAGCGGTTGCTGGCGCGATACGACATCGACAACAGCGACGCGATGGCCTACGTCGAGGAGAGGCTGCGCAGGATCGGCGTGCTGAAGGCCCTCCAGACCGAGGGCTTCCAGCCGGGCGATGAGATCGAGATCGCCGGAGTCACGTTCGAGCTCGACCCGAGCGCAGAGGGCTAGCGCGCAGGGGTGGGCCCTCGGGTCCAAATAAGCTCAGGGGGATGAGACGCTTGGTGGTCAAGCTCGGTTCCAGCGTCGTCGCCGACGCCGATGGTGAGCCCCGGCTGGAGGTGCTTCAGCGCGTGTGCGATGTTCTCGCCCGGGAGCACCTGGAGGGCGGGGAGGTGATCCTCGTCACCAGTGGCGCCATCGCGCGGGGCATGCGCGTGATGGGCCTGCCCCAACGCCCGAGCTCGATCCGCGAGCTCCAGGCCGCCAGCGCGGTGGGTCAGGGCAAGCTCTATCGGATCTACGACGAGCTCCTGCGCGAGCGTGAGGTCACGAGCGCGCAGGTGTTGCTGACGTTCTTCGACATGAGCGCCCGCACCCACTACCTGAACGCGCGCCAGACGCTCACGACGCTGCTGGAGTGGAGGGTGCTGCCGGTGATCAACGAGAACGACACGACCGCCACTGATGAGATCTCCTTCGGGGACAACGACTTCCTCGCCGCGCAGGTCGCGGTGCTCGTATCCGCCGAGGAGCTGATCCTGCTGACCGACATCGACGGCCTGTTCACGGCCGATCCGCGGTTGCATCCCGACGCGCGGATCGTGCGCGAGATCGACGACTTCGGTGCCCTGGAGGAGATGGAGATCGGCCATACGACCTCGCCCCTGGGGTCGGGCGGGATGCGCTCGAAGGTGGTGGCGGCCGACATGGCCAGCGCGGCGGGGATCTCGACCGTGATCTGCAACGGCCTGCGCGCCGAGGCGCTGCCGGCGGTGCTGGCGGGGGAGCGCGAGGGCACCCGTTTCGCCGCACGCGAGGCGCGCTACAGCTCGTTCAAGCTGTGGCTCAAGTACGCGAAGCCCTCGCGCGGCACGCTGCTGATCGACGCGGGCGCGGTCCGTGCCGTGCGCGAGGGCAGCGCCAGCCTGCTTCCCGTAGGTGTGGTCGCGGTGCTCGGCGACTTCGACGCAGGTGACGCCGTGGACGTGGCCGAGAGGCGGGCGGCAGGTGAGCACCAGGGACCGACGCTGGGCAAGGGGATCTGCAACTACTCCTCCCAGGAGCTCAGGCAGGTGACGGGCATGAAGTCTGCCGCCGTGCGCGAGATCCTGCCGCGCGCGACCGACGAGGCGGTCCACCGCGACTACCTCGTGCTCGACTGACCGTCGTACCCTGTATGGCCATGGCCACGGTGATCTCCCCGGTTGCGGACATCTGTCGCTCCGCCAGGCGCGCGGCGCGACAGCTCGCACGGATCGACAGCGCGATCAAGGACGCGGCGCTCGAGGCCGTTGCGGCCGCGCTGCAGGCGCGCGCGCAGGAGATACTGCAGGCCAACGAACGCGACATGCGAGCGGGGCGCGAGGCGGGTCTCGACGATGCGCTGCTCGATCGCCTGTGCCTGACCGAGACGCGCCTGGCGGACATCGCGAGCGCGGTGCGGCAGATCGCCGGGCTGCCCGACCCGGTGGGGGAGGTGATCGAGGGCCGCCGCCTGGCGAACGGCCTGGATGTGCGCAAGGTGCGCGTCCCGCTGGGCGTCGTCGCGGTCGTCTACGAGGCGCGCCCCAACGTGACGATCGACGCCGCGGCGCTGTGTCTGAAGTCGGGCAACGCGATCGTGCTGCGGGGATCCTCCTCGGCTGCGCACTCCAACGCCGCGCTCGCCGAGATCGCCGCCGAGGCCGCCGTGGCGGCCGGGCTGCCGGACGGCTGTGTGAGCCTCGTGGCGGGCGGTGGGCGCGAGGAGCTGGCCGAGCTGGCCAGGCAGAAGGACACCGTCGATCTGATCATTCCGCGGGGCGGGGAGGGCTTGAAGGCGGCGCTTCAGGAGGTCGCCACCGTGCCGGTGATCTACGCCGCCTCGGGCAACTGCCACGTCTACGTCGACGCCGCGGCCGACATCGATCAGGCGGAGGCGATCGTGATCAACGCCAAGACCCAGCGTCCCGGGGTGTGCAACGCCGCCGAGACGCTGCTGGTCCATGCGGAGGTCGCGCCGCGCTTCGTCCCGCGCGTGCTGGGCGCGCTCGCTCGCGCGGGCGTTCAGGTCCGCGCCGACGAGCGTACCCTTGCGCTGGCGGCGTCCGCGGATGGGCGGGGGAGGGCCGCAGCCGCGCCGGCGGTACCGGGCGCGCTGGAGGCGGCCTGCGAGGAGGATTGGGCGACCGAGTATCTGGCGCTCACGCTCGCCGTGCGCGTGGTCGATTCGGTGCAGGAGGCGATCGAGCACATCGCGCGCTACGGCAGCGGGCACTCCGAGGCGATCGTCACCCGCGACACCGCCGCTGCGCGCGCGTTCCAGCTGGGGGTGGACGCGGCCTGCGTGTATGTGAACGCCTCGACGCGCTTCACCGACGGGGGGGAGTTCGGGATGGGGGCCGAGATCGGCAACTCCACCCAGAAGCTCCACGCGCGCGGACCGATCGGGTTGCGCGAGCTGTGCACGTCGAAGTACCTGGTCGAGGGCGACGGACACGTCCGCACTTGACCAGCCGGTGGGGCGCCTCGGCATCCTCGGCGGGACGTTCAACCCGCCCCACCTCGGGCATCGCGCGGTCGCGCGCCACGCTCAGGACGAGCTGCGGTTGGACCGCGTGCTGTTGATGCCGGCGCACATCCCTCCGCACAAGCTCGCGGCAGAGGACCCCGGCCCCGAGCACCGGCTGGCCATGTGCCGGCTGCTGGTGGAGGGCGAGGAGGGGCTGTCGGTGTGTGCGCTCGAGATCGAGCGCACAGGGCCGTCCTACAGCGTGGATACGCTGAGGGCCATACATGCCAGCCATCCGGACGTCGAGCTGACGTTCATCGTGGGAGCCGATGCGGCGAGAACGCTGCCCTCGTGGCGCGAGCCGGCGAAGCTGCTCGAGTTGGCGAGTCTCGCGGTGGCCCTGCGCTCGGGGTCGGCACGGGAGCAGGTGCTCGACCAGGTTGCCTCGCTGGCCCCCTCCTCCGGCGGCGGTGCGGGAGCCGGCCCTGTGGCCGCGGCCGGGCGGTCGGGCACCGTAGGGTTCCTGGACATGCCCCCGATCGAGATCTCCTCCTCGATGGTGCGTGAGAGCGTGGCCAGGGGAGAGCCGATCGAGGATCTGGTGGGGCCGGCGGTGGCGGGCTACGTGGCCGAGCACGGCCTCTATCGCTCAGCGACCGGGGCGGCGGACTGATGCGCTCCGAGGAGCTCGTGGGCGAGATCGCCCGCTACGCCGCCGACAAGAAGGCGATTGCGGTCACCGAGCTCGACCTCAGGGGCGTGCTCGACTACACCGACTACTTCCTCATCTGCTCGGGCAACACCGCACGCCAGACGAAGGCGATCCACGACGGCATTCTGGAGGGGCTGAAGCGCGAGCACGGCACGCTCCCCCGCCGCGTGGAGGGGGCAGCCCGCGCGGACTGGATCCTGATGGACTATCTGGACGTGGTGGTGCACATCTTCACCCCGCAGGCGCGCGAGTACTACCGGCTCGAGCACCTCTGGGGCGAGGCCCCGGCCCGCGTCGCCGGCGAGGGGGCATAGGCGGGTCCGAGCCCGCTGGCCGGCCCGCCGGCCGGCGCCGAGCCCGCTGGATACCGCCGGGCGCGTAACCCGATCCGCGCCTGATCGGCGGGGCCGGGGATCCGCGGGCGAGGTGTAAAGATGGACCCGTGAGCACTACCCGGTCCACCCGCGCGCCGCGCGTGAGCGCAGTGATGCGACAGGACGAGAGGGTCACGCCGCTTGAGCTCTTCTTCGACCTGGTGTTCGTCCTCGCGCTCGCGCAGAGCACGACGCTGATCGCCGGGACGCCGACCTGGGAAGGGATGCTGAAGGGCCTGCTCGTGCTCGGGGTGCTGTGGTGGTCCTGGGTCGGGTACGCGTGGCTGACCAGCGTCGTCGATCCCGAGGAGGGGGTGGTGCGGCTGACGATGTTCGCCGCCATGGCCGCGTTCCTCGTCGCCGCGCTGTGCGTGCCCGGTGCCTTCGGCTCCGAGGCGCTGATGTTCGCCTGCGCCTACGCGGTGGTGCGGACCGCGCATATCGTGCTCTTCATGATCGCCAGCCGCGAGGACGCGGCGTTGCGCCGCTCGGTTCTCGGGCTCGCCGGCAGCACCGCGGTCGGCGCCGGCCTGCTGTTCGTCGCGGCCTTCACCTCCGGCGGGGTGCAGCTCGGGCTGTGGGGTGTCGCGATGGCGACCGACATGGCGGGACCGTTCCTGTTCGGCGCGGACGGCTGGAAGCTCGTGCCGGGTCACTTCGCCGAGCGTCACGGGGCGATCGTGATCATCGCGCTGGGCGAGTCGATCGTGGCCGTCGGCGTCGGGGCGAAGGAGGTGATCGACGCGGGGATAGTAGTGGCTGCGGTGCTCGGCATGGTGGTCGCCGCTGCGCTGTGGTGGGTCTACTTCGACATGACGGCGATCGCAGCGGGCCGGCGCCTTGCGAGAGCGGCAGAGGGGCGCGAGCGCAACGAGATCGCGCGCGACGGCTACTCCTACCTGCACTTCCCGATGGTCGCCGGCATCGCGCTGATCGCGGTCGGCATACAGCGGACGATCGCCCACGTCGCGCACCCGCTGAAACTGGTGGTGGCGACCGCCCTGCTGGGCGGTGCGGCGATGTACCTGCTGGCGCATGTCGCCTTCCGCCTTCGCAACGTGCGCTCGCTCAGCGGACGGCGGCTGGTCTGCGCGATCGTGCTGCTCGCCCTGCTGCCGGCGGGCACCGTGCTGCCGGCGCTCGCCACGCTCGGAATCCTCGCCGCGGTGCTCGCGACCTTGATCGCCTATGAGGCGCTGCGCTACGCCGAGGCACGCGACGCGCTGCGCCACCAGCTCGTGCCGGAGGCCGGTCCGGACCGCTTGCCCGACGCCCTGGCCGAGACGGCCGGCGCCGACGCCGCCTCCCGCTGAGCGGCGTCGACGGCGACGCGCGTCCCTCGCTGAGCAGTGCGGCCGGGTACGCCCAGGGCCCGTCGGTCCCACCCTGGGCCGGCGCCGCCCGCGGCCCGACCGGGGCGGAGCGTGGCCGCGAGGGCGCACGACAGACGGGCGATCGTCGCTGTAGCGTCACGCCGGTGAAGATCGCCAACCTGTACGAGGGACGTCCGGGCGAGCTGGAGATCGGCCACATCAAGGGCGTGTGGCGTGATCTCGGACGGGAAGTGGGCACGCGCACCGTGGGCCTGCGCCGGATCGAGATCGCCGGCGGGCACTTCTCCACTCCCGCGCATGATCACGGCGCCGACGAGGAGATCTTCTTCGTGCTGGGCGGCGAGGGGCTGCTGTGGCAGGGTGGCGACACCTACGCAGTCGGCACCGGCGACTGCATCGTGCACAGACCCAGGCGCGGCCCGCATACGCTGCGCGCCGGGGACGGAGGGCTCGACGTGCTGGTCTTCGGACAGCGACTCGATCCGGCGCTCACGGCGCTTCCGCGCGCGGGCGTGGCGTGGTCGTTCCCCCGCTGGGTGGAGTTGGGAGAGGGCGAGTCTCCCTTCGCCCGGGAGGCGGCGGCCGGCCCTCCGGAGTGCGCGGCGCCGAACCCGGAGCGACCCTCGAACGTGGTGGCGCTGAGCGAGGTGCCGGCTGTCTTCGACGGCCGCGTTCGCCGCGTGGGCAAAGCGGCCGGGGCCGCGGCGACGGGCCTCAACCACCTCGTGCTGGCGGCCGGGGGGCAGGGAGCCCCGGCACACTGCCACTCCCAGGAGGAGGAGATCTTCGTGGTGCTCGACGGAAGCGGTGTGCTTGAGCTGTGGGGGCGTGGCTCGCAGGATGCCGAGGAGCATCCGCTGCGCGCCGGCGACGTCGTCTCACGTCCGGCCGGAAGCGGCGTGGCGCACGCGTTTCGCGCCGGCGAGCAGGGCCTGACACAGCTCGCATACGGCACGCGCGAGCTCGGGGACATGTGCTTCTACCCGTTGTCCGGGCGGGTCTCGCTGCGGGGCCTCGGCATCGCGCTGCGCTCTGCGGAGATCGACCACCTGCCGGACCTCTGAGCAGGGCGATCGGGCCGGGCGATCAGTCCAGCAGACGCACGAGGTCGTACTCGATCTCGGCCACCCGCCTGCCGATCGCGGCACCTTCGAGCGATCGCTCGGAGTTGTCGAGGTACTGCACCGCACGCATCAGGAACACCGCTGCCGTGAAGAGGTGGGCGAGGATCTCCGAGTAGCGGACGGCGAGAGGGTCGATCGGGCCACCTCCCGCCGCTTCGTAGCCACGGTAGAGGTCCTCGCGGCGCCCGACACCGGAAACCTCCTTCTCGTCGACACCGAAGCGCCACGCGCGCATGCAGATGAACGCGAGGTCCTCGTGCGGGTCACCGAGGTGGGCGAACTCCCAGTCGAACACCGCCCGCAGCCCCTCCGGGCCAACCAGGTAGTTGCTCGTTCGGTAGTCGCCATGGACCAGCCGCAGATCGGTCTCGGCCGGCTCGCGCTCGACGCACCAGCGAAACGCCAGCTCGAGCGCCGGACGCGGTGGCGCACGGTCCAGGAGCGTTCTCGCGATTGCGAGCTTCTCCGCCGCGGGCCGATGGGGCAGCGGGGGCAGGTCGCCCTCACCGAGGGCGTGTATCTGCGCGAGGGTCGAACCGAGCTGCGCGGCGAGGCCAGCGGTTGCGAGCGCCGGGTCGCGCACGAGGATGTACGGCCTGGCCTCGCCCTCGACGCGCTCCA
>Ga0209048_10002772_pt1 | contig 17217 bp, 15 predicted proteins | sample FrelakmetCRP12CR_FD_187146 | JGI IMG/M metagenome (GOLD analysis project Ga0209048, IMG submission 187146) | Freshwater lake sediment microbial communities from the University of Notre Dame, USA, for methane emissions studies - CRP12 CR (SPAdes)... | ecosystem: Environmental > Aquatic >... | reverse complement strand
GGTCGGGCAACCAGCCCGATCGCTCGGCACCGTCGGAGCGCGCACCCGATCGGGGTTGACCCTCAACTTCGAGAGCCCGGGTCGAGCTTCGAGACCTCGGCACGTGGGGACTCTGGGTACGCGGGCCCGAGAGATCGGGTAGCGAGAGGACCCCGTCAGAGCCGAGCGAGGGTCGATGCCGCTCGCCGCTCGATGCCGGCGTAGCCGTGGTCCCGACCCGCGGCGCGGGCTTCGGCCAGCAGGCTCTGGGCCCGCTGGCCGTCGGCTGGTCGGGCCCGGACCACCAACATCTGACCCCAGAGCAGTGCAGTCCGGGCCGAGAAGAAGCGGGCGCCGACGCGTTCACACCAGGCGGCAGCGAGGACGAAGTGGCCGTCGGCCTCGTCGTAGTGCTCGAGGACGGTCGAGAGACCTCCGAGCACGAGGCGCACGGGTCCTTCTGCCGTGAGCCCGCCGGCGCTCGAGAACTGGTCGGCCCAGGGGGTGAGCAGATCGGCCAGGGCTTGAGCGTAGAAGCGATCCGCACAGGCGATGGCGGCCTCGGCGTATTCGGTCATGCCGTTGAGCCAGGCGAGGTCGTCGGGGAGATGGAACCCTGTGGCGGCGAACTTCCCGAGCATGCCGCTGGCGTCCTCCAGGCGATCCTGCTCGGCGTACGCCAGCGCGAGCGAGGCCTTGATCGTCGGCAGGCCCGGGGAGTCCACGACCATCTGCTCGAGCAGCGGCGCCAGATCGCCCATCGTCCCTCGCTGCCAGCTCGTGGCCGCCAGTTGGACGCCGAAGAACGTCTCGGCGTCGGGCTGGCCGCTGTCGAGCCCGATTTGCAGGGCCTGGGCGGCGAGAAGCTCCGCTTCCTCGATCGTGCCCGCGATCTGGGCCCGCTGGGCCAGGTGGAAGGTGTACTCCCAGCTCAGCGCGGGCTGATCGAGCCGACGGACCATGTGGCCCGCGATGTCGTAGCACCGGTCCACTTCTTCGACATCGCCCGCCCGGGTCGCGACGGTGGCCCGGTTGATCGCCGCGAAGTAGAGGAGCACTGGGTCGCCGAGGCCGAGGGCCCTCGTTAACGCCTCGGCGGTCCACGCCAGAGACCGCTCGAGGTGCGAGGGTACGAGGAGCGGGAACGCAAGGTGGTTGAGCGTTCGCACCACGGTCGAGTCGTCGCCCGATGCTCCGGCAATCGCCACGGCCTCCTCCGCCACGGCCTCCCGCTGTTCGAGACGGTCACTGAAGGTGAGCTCGGCACACAGCATGGCCAGGACCAATGCCCGGTCGGGTGTCGGATGCGGCAGCCGCTCGAGTGCCAGCTCCAGGATGGTCACCTTGTCCCGGTCGACGGTTCCGCTCGCGCTGTACCAGCCCCGGCTGTTGGCCAGCGCGGCGACCACGACCCGGGACGTGTCATCGAGCATGACAGCCCGGTGGGCGGCTTCGAGCAGGGTCTCCCGGAAGGACGCATCGCCGAGCTGACGCTGTGCGGTACCCAGACCGATGCGCAGGTCGATGTCCAGCGCCGGGTCGCGTTCGTCGAGCGTCGATGCCAGCTCGATCGCCTGCTCGTAGTACCGGAGTGCTTCGGACGGGGCGAGCGCGGCGAGAGCCGCATCGCCCGCTTGGCGGGCGTAGTCGACGGCTTTGCGTGCGTCGGCGGGCAGGCCGGTCGCCGCCCAGTGCCTCGCCAGCTCACCGATCCGGGTGCCCGCTCTCTCACCGCAGATGTCCTCGAGCGCCACAGCGACGACGCGGTGCAGGCGTGCCTGCCGGGTCGGCCCCAGGTCCCCGTGGAGGATGTGTTGGACCAGAGCGTGCGAGAAGCGGTAGCGGCCGACCTGGTCGGAGATCTCACGCACCAGCGCGGCGCCGATGGCGGTGTCGAGGAGATCGAGCACGTCGTCGGGGGTGGCGTTGAGGGCGCAGGCGAGCAGATCCAGGTCGAAGTCCCGGCCGATCACCGCTGCGGTCGCCAACATCGCACCGGCCTTGCTGCCGAGGCGGCCGACCCGCGATCCGATCACTTCGTGAAGGCTGTTGGGTAGCGGTATCTGATCGACCGGCGTGTTGGCGACCCACCGGCCGGCGGCATCCCGGGTGATCACGCCGGTCTCGGCCAGGTGACGCAGCACCTCGCCCACGAAGAAGGTGTTCCCCTCAGTCTCGCGCTGCACGGCCTGGGCCAGCTGGAGGGCGGCCCCCTCGAGCGTGTGGCCGGCGGCGGCCTCCATGAAGGCGACCACTTCAGAGTCGTCCAACCCCGCGAGCTCGATGCGGCTGATTCCCGTCTGACGATGGAGCGCAGCGAGGACGTCGAGCAGCGGGTGCCCGGGCGAGAGCTCACCGTCGCGGAAGGTGGCGACGACCAGCACGCGGCGCAGCTGCGCGGAGGCCACGAGCCCGCGCAGGAGAAGCAGGCTGCCCTCGTCGGCCCATTGGAGATCGTCGAGCACGAGGATCAGCGGTTGGTCGGCCGAGATCTGCTCCATCAGCCCGAAAGCGGCGGCGTACAGCAGGAATCGCTCCGAGTCGGGGTCGGTGACACTGGTGAGCGGCAGCCCGGGCAGCCGGCGGGCCAGGCTCGGCACCAGTCGACACAGCTCCGCCCCGTGTGCGGCGACGTGTCGCTGGAGCTCCTTCTCGGGCGCGTGGGTCAGGTAGTGACCGAGCGCCTCGGAGAACAGCTGATACGGGGTGGCGAGGTCCTCTTCGCAGTGGCCGAAGAGAACACCAGCGCCGAGGTCGAAGGCGCGGCGGGCGGCTTCGGCCACGAGTGTGGTCTTGCCCAGACCGGCTTCGCCCGACACGAGCACCACCTCGCGCCCGTCCTGATGGGTCACCCGCTCTGCCGCCTCGGCGAGGATCCGCAGTTCGTTCGACCGGCCGACGATGCCTATCTCCGGCCGATCGGTGAGGCGACTGGGCAGCGCTGGCGTCCCGAAGGCGGTCACGCCGTCGAGTCGGTCCCATTCGACCGTGACCGCCTCGACCGGTTCCGGGAGCCCCTTCAATGCGAGACCGCCGACGCTGGTGCACGGGTGCGGGTTGCGACGTCCAGCTATGAGGCGCACCACGTCGGCGGCCAGGATCTGACCACCCTCACACGCGCCGCACAAACGGGCCGCCTCGACCACGGGGTCGCCGAAGTAGTCGCCGTTCTCCTGGGTCGCCTCCCCGCTGCTCAGCCCGACACGAAGCCCGACCGGCCGCTCTCGTGTCCGGTTGTCGAGTTCGACGCCTTGTTGCATGGCGACGGCGCAGCCGATGGCCGCCGACGCCGACCCGAAGACGACCATCAGGCCGTCACCCAGGTTCTTGACCTCGGAGCCGTCGGCTTCGGCGATCGCCTGGCGCAGGATGGAGAAATGGGTGCGGCGGACCTCGTCGGCGCGCTCCGGTGATTGGGCCATCGACAGCTCGGTTGAGTCCACCACGTCGGTGAACAGGATCACGACAGCCTCGACGCTCACCTCGATCCCTTCATCTTTCCGGTACGACTCTGGTTGCCGGTCAACGGTCGGCGCCGTCGAGGTGGCGCACAGCGCTGACGCTCGGCGACGGGGCGAGGACCGGTTCCGGGAACGCGTCGCCGGAACCGTCGGGCGGGGTGTGCGCGATCGCGATGTCGTCGGCCATCACGACCTTGCCGGACTGTGGGTGCTCGGGTTCGACACGGTGGTTCCGATCAATGGGTGAGGCCCACGCCATTCTGGCAGTGCGGTCCGCCTGTTGGCCGAAAGTCCTTCCGTCGCGCATCCGCAGGCTCCCGACGGCGCCGAGCGCAGCGCCACAGCGGTCCCCCTTCGAAGGTCGGGCCCGGGAATCCCTCCCGTGCCCACCTCGGACGGGTGCAGACTCTCACCACACCCATGGACACTTCGACGGCCTCGCTCCTGCTCGACACCCTGCGATTGGCCACCGGCGTACCCGATCTCGACTATGCGGCACCGCCGACCCCGCTGCCGGGCGGGTTCTGGGCGGAGATGCTCCGCTTCCGCCTCGCCGAGCCACCCGCCGACCTCGATCGCGAGCTCGTCGCCCGCATCGTCCCCAGCCCCGCCGCGGGGGAATGGGAAGCCACCATCCAACGATCGGTCGCCGACCAGGGGTTCCCGACCCCGACCGTGCGCCTCACCGCGCCGGAGACGGGCCCGCTCGGTCGCTATCTCGTGGTGATGGACCACGTCGACGGCCGCGCCCCGTTGGCGGGCCTCGGCGCCCGCACCGTCGTCCGCCAGATCCCCAACCTCCTGCGGCACCTCCCCGACCAGCTCGCCCGCATCGCCGCGGACCTGCACGGCCTGGACCCCGACCCACTCGCCGAGCAGCTCGACGCGCTCGACAGCGCCATCCCGACCACGACCGCAGGTTTCGTCGCGGAACAGGCCACCTCCGCCGCCGCACTGGGGCGACCCGACATCGCCGCGGCCGGCGAGCGGCTCCTGGCGACCGAGCCCAGCTCCTCGGTCGACGTGATCACCCATGGCGACCTGCACCCCTTCAACCTCCTCGTGACCGAGCACGGTTCGGTGCTCCTCGACTGGACCGTCGCTCGGGTCGCGCACCCCGGCTTCACCATCGGCTTCACCGATCTGATGCTCGCCAACCCGCCCGTCGCCCTCCCCAAGGCCGGCGCGGTCCTGCTCGCGCCGGTCGGACGCAGCATCGCCAAGCGATTCCTCACCAGCTACCGGCGCCTTACCGCCGGCACACCGTCCGCCGTCGACGATGCCAACCTCGCGTGGCACCGCGGCGTGCACGCGTTGCGCATCCTCGTCGAGCTCGCCGGCTGGGACGCCGAGGGCATCCGCCCCGCCTCCGGGCATCCGTGGTTGGTTCTCGAACCCGTCGCCCGGCTCTCCCTTGGCCTACGGCCCTGACCCAGCCGGACGTGAGTACACCGCAGCAGCCGTCGACGGTGGGTCGGAGCGGGTCAGCTCGAGCGATGCGCGCCCCTCGTCTTTCCCCTCGGAAACTGTCCGCGGCGTTGGCTACCGTTTGGGGAGACGGTTCTCGGCCCCTGGGCGGACCGTGAGAGCAAGCGTGTCGATGGGAGGGACCACCTGTGACAGAGATCGTCGGAGAGCGATTCGCACGTGCGTTGGCTGACAAGGACGCCGTCGGACTCAAGGCCCTCCTTCGCTCGGACGTGGACTTCCGGGCGATGACGCCGGGGAAGTTCTGGGAAGCGACCGATGTCGACATCGTCGTGGACGAGACCATGCTCGGGACGTGGTTCGACGCCGACAGACGAATCACCGACGTCCTCGCCGTCGAGACCGACCGCGTCGGTTCGCTTGATCGCGTCGGCTACCGGTTCAACGTGAAGCGTCCCGATGGCGAGTTCATCATCGAACAGCAGGCGTACTTCGAGACGGACGGCGAGAAGATCTCGTGGCTGCGAATCATGTGCACGGGGTTCCTCCCGCTGCGCTAGCCGTTTGGATCCGCCGACCGTGGCGCCACGGTTGGTAGCCGGCGAAGGATTTCGTGGACAGTTCCGGGGTGAGCGCGTAGGGTCCATCTGAGTCAGAAAGGCTCGGGGGAAGTGAACCAGGGGGCTTGAAGATGCGCGTTTTCAACTCGACCATCGGCAGGGTGAAGGACGGTCAGACAGAGGCCGCCATCGCCATCGCCGGCGAGGCGGCCAAGCTCGTGAGCCGCCACGGCGGAGACGTGCGCTTCTTCCTGGCCGGCGCCGGCGGGGACATCAACACGACGCTGTTCTCCATCGACTACGACAGCCCCGAGGCGATGGGCCAGGCCTTCGACGGGCTGGCCACCGACGCCGACCTGCCGGCGCTCATGGCGCGACTGAACGCGGCCGATTCGCCGAGCGAGATCACCTCGCAGATCATCGGCATGGAGCTGCCGGTCGGGCAGACCCAGAACCCGGGCAAGGGCAGCATCCTCGAGGTGCACACCAGTCGGGTCAACCCCAGCCGCGTGGGAGAGGCCGTCGCTGATGCCGCGGAGGTCTGCGCATTCGTCGAGGCCAACGGGGCGGTCAACGCCCGGCTGCTCCAGTTGACCTACGCCGGGCCGGCGAGCGGCATGACGGCCTTCACCTGGGAGCTCGAGAACATGCAGGCCCATGCCCGGCTGGCAGCGGCGTGGTTCTCGCCCGCCGGTGTGGCGTTGCAGGCGAAGATGATGACCGATGACCCGGCGAGCGTGCCGGTGTCGTCCGCGCTCTACAACGAGATCCCGCTCTAGAGCGAACGGCGCTTCACCCCCTCTCGTCCCGGCGAGGGCCTCGAGGCGCCGGTATCCCGTTGTCGAGCGTGTGTAACCGGACCCGGTGCCGGGCGTCCTGACTTGCACATCACCGTCGGCGAGGGGGACTCCTCATGGGCAGGCAGGACGTACGGCAGGCGCTCGTGGCGATGGAGGAGGACGAGGCCGTACGGACGCGGCTGGCGGCCGGCGACTTCGACGCGGTCGCAGGGTTGGAGCTCAGCGACGAGGAGCAGACGCTCGTCCAGGACGCCGCGAGCGACATGCCCGAGGTGTCCGGGTTCGCCATGGAGATGTTCCTCAAGCTGGACGGGATCAAGGGTGAGTCCCAAGACCAGAAGCACCCGGGCGAGATCTTCAGCGGCCTCGGCGACTCGTCGCTCAAGTGGAAGTCCGCCGTGCAGTACGGCTTCAAGTTCTGGTGACCGTGAGCGAGACCACGAGTGCGTCGGCGGCCGCGCCGGCCGTCTCGGGCGTCGACGAGCCCCCGGCTTCGTTCGACCCGGACCGGGTGCTGTCTCATCCACACGGTTGCGCGGCGCTGGCGGAGCTGGTGGGCCGACTGCGCACCATCGGTTGGGACGGCAGCGCCCACGCAGCCGCGGGCCACGTCAAGGGCGACAACCCTCCGGCCTCGACGCTCATCTCCCTCGCCCAGAGAGAACCGGTGACCGAACCGGACGCGATCGGCGCGCTCGGCGTCGACGCGGTCAGCGCACTGATCCGGTGCGGCGCGCTGACCCCGCTCGACGACGAAGTTCGCCTGACTGCCAGGATCTTCCCGACGCGCTCGGTGTACACGCTGCTGCCGGGCACACGCCCGGGGCAGGACACCGTGTACCTCGGGCCGGACTCGCTCGAGCTCTTCAAGATCGTCTGGGCGGCCCGCGGCTACGGCGATCGCGCGGTCGACCTGGCCACAGGGAACGGCTTCCTCGCCGCTGCCCTCGCCACTCGCTACGACCACGTGGTGGCAGGGGATCTGTCGAGCCGGTGCGTGTCCACCGCCGCCTTCGTTCCGCTCCTCAACCCGCATCTGCGCACGCGCGTGGCGGCCGTGCAGTTGGACGTGGCCGAGGGACTGCGGCCCGGCTCGTTCGACCTGGTCACCGCCAACCCCCCGTGGGTTCCCGAACCCGTCAGCCCCGGCGGCGACGACACCCGCCGCTTCGCCGCCGGTGGGCCCACCGGATTCGAGCTCCCGAGCCGTTTCGTCGACGCGGGGGCCGAGCTCCTGTCACCCGGTGGCCGCGCGTTCATCGCCTGCATCGACATCGCCTTCGACGACGGGCGCCGTCCACTCGCCGAGCACCTGCCCCACCTGGCCGCCCGCGGTGTCGAGTCGATCATCATCGAGACCCCCTTGAACGACCGCTTCGACTACCACGCCTGGGCCGCCCGCAAGGCACCTCACGCGGTGTCCGCCCGCCACGTGATCGTCCATCTCCGCCGCCCGGCGTGACGGCCACCCGGCCATCGACGAGTACCGCGCGCCGGGACCGACCGTTGGCTGGATAACCTCATCCATCCGCGACGCCCTTGGGAAGTGGGCCCGTAGATGAGAGGGAAGCACGTGACAGGTCGGGTCAAGGGGGCGGTCGCGCTCACCGGCGCACTCCTGGGCGTCGTGGCCTGCTCCTCGAGCTCCAGCCCGAGCTCGGGGTCCACCGCGACAACGGCACCGGGCGCCGGCTACACCTCCGTCCCAGGCCTCGACCCCGCGGCGCTCGAGGTGATGAACAAGCCGGAGTACGCGGCCGGCCGCTGGGCCATGGCCGTGCGCGACATGGACAGCGGCGAAACGCTCGTCAGCCTCAACGCCGACAAACTCACCGAGCCCGGCTCGGTCGTGAAGACCTACAGCATGGGCGCCAGCTGGCAACAATGGGGGCCTGACCACAAGGTCGTCACCCCGGTGAAGCGCTCCGGTGAGGTGGCCGGCGGCAGTTTGAACGGCGACCTCGTGCTCGTCGGCAAGGGCGACCTCACCATGGGCGGCCGAACCAAGCCCGACGGCACGGTCGACTACACCAACCTCGACCACAACGACGCCAACTCGCTACCCGGCGCCACGCTCACACCCGAAGACCCGTTGACCGGCCTCGACCAGCTCGCCGCCCAGGTCAAGCAGTCGGGCATCACCACCGTGTCGGGCCAGGTCGTCGTCGACGATCGCCTCTGGGACGAGCACCATCTCGAGAACGGCCCGGTGTCGCCGATCATCATCAACAACAACCTCATCGACTTCACCAGCACGCCCACCACGCCGGGCCAGACGGCCACGGTCGAGATGCGGCCCAAGGTGGCGCCATGGACGGTGACCACCGAGGTGAAGACCGTCGAGGCCGGCGGCAAGACCAACATCAAGGTGAGCGCGCCCGTGGAGGGCAAGGTGCTGCTCCAGGGCACGATCGCCGCCGACAGCGCGCCGGTCGTGAACACCTACGCATTCAAGGACCCGGCGACCTTCGCCCGCACCGCGTTCATCGAGGCGCTCGGGCGCGCTGGCGTGACCGTCGCCGCCGATCCGGTGGCCACCAACTCGACCACCACCCTGCCGGCCCCGTCGGCCGTGGACGCTCTGCCCAACGTGGCCCAACTCGAGTCGCTTTCGCTCGAGCAGGAGGCGACCTACACGCTGAAGGTCAGCTACAACATCGGTGCCGAGACCTACATCTGCCTGCTCGCGGTCGAGGCCGGCAGCACCGACTGCAGCGACGGGCTGGCCAAGGCGGCCGACATCTGGCGGGAGGCGGGCCTCGACACCAAGGGCGCGGCGCTCATCGACGGCTCGGGCCTGGCCGGCAACCTGATCACGCCCGACAACCAGGCCCAGCTCCAGACCATCTTCGCCCAGCGTCCCGACGCCGCCCGCTGGAAGGCGACGCTGCCCATCCTCGGCGTGGACGGCTCGCTGGCGATGGTGCAGACCGACAGCCTGGCCAAGGGCAAGGTGTTCGCCAAGACCGGTTCGCTCGGTGCCGGCGACCTGTTCAATGACCGGCTCCGGCTCCCGGCCAAGGCGCTCGGCGGCTACATCGACACCGCCAAGGGCCGCAAGCTCGCGTTCGCCATCGTCGTCAACAACGGCGTCTTCGCCGACATCAACGGCGTATTCGCCGCCAACGACGACGTCGGCAAGATCGCCGCGATCATCCAGCAGACCAACTAGCGGCGGGGCGACGCCACCTACCTCTCGGAGGTGTCGTCGCCGGGGTGCTCGATGTCGGCGTCGGCGCCGGGGAAGAACAGCACGTCGTGCGGTTCGCCGTGGGGATCGTCCAACCAGCGGACGACGAACGGGGGCCCACCGTGCTCCCCCCGCACCTCGACGATCACGCCCCGGCGTTCCTTGCGATCGATGGCGTGGCCGCGGATCACAACGGTGTCGCCGGGCTGAGCTCGCGTGGGTGCGGCAGCCGGGGCCTCAGCCGCGGTCTCGACCTCGCCCGCGAGCTCACGGAGCAGATCGAACGAGCTCACCACCCCGACGACGCGGCCGAGCTCGGTGACGACGAGGTGGTGGATTCGGTGCGCCAGCATCTCGCGGGCCGCGTCGACCACCGACGTGCTGGGCGCGACGGTGTGCACCTGACTGCTCATGACCGTGGCCACGCCCTGGTCGGGCTGCCACTCCTCGACCAGGTCCGACGAAGTGACGATCCCCGCGAGCGAGCCATCAGGCTCCAGGACGGGTACGCCGTGCACCTGGCCGTCGAGCATGAGGTCGCGAAGCGGACCCACGACGTCAGTCGTCGAAACCGTGCGAACTACATCGGACATGACCGCGCTGACAGTCCTCATACACAGCTCCTTCGAACGGAGGGTTTGCCGCGATGATCGCGCCAACACGGTCCACACACGAACCCGCCTCACCACCGCCGAGGTGCCGGCGGTCGTTCGCCTGCCGTCCGAGCCGTCAGGTGGGGCGGTCGGCCCGGCCGCGGGAACGGAGCCGGAAGGTCCGAGGGCGGTCCGGTTCGTCGAGTTGCGCCGCGAGCCACGCCTCACCGACATCGGGGAGCGGTTCGCTGGCGTATCGCTCCCAGGCGCGCTGCTCAGCTTCGAGCTCCTCGTCGGACACGGTGACCATCGTGTCCCGTGCCGACCGCCGGTCGTCGAGTGCCCCGACGCGCCTCACCCGAAGGCCGGTGCCCGAGACGGGATCGACCTCCAACGGTTGGGCCGCAGCTGCGGCCCTGATCAGGGCGAGGAGCGAGGGAGGGTCATCGAGCCCGGCCAGGACGTCGAGGTCGGCGATCCAGCTCATCGGCAACCCGACACCGTCGACAACGACGCCACCCTCGGCGTTCGTCGCCGCCCATACGATCCGATCGATGCGACGCTCGAGATGCCCGATCGGCACCTGCCGACCGGGACCCTGCCCACCGCCGTCGAGGCGTGAGTCGGGCAGACACAACGCAACGAGCTCCTCGTCGGTGAGGGGTGCGCCGTCGCAGGCCGCCCTTCGGGCGATGCGTTCGAGCAGGTGCTCGAGCGCCGCCAGGTAGTCCAGGTCTCGGCCGGACTCGTCGATCTCCGTTGCACTCATCACTGTGGCGAACCCCCAGAACGGCCCCGTGCGTCGCGGGCCCCAGAAGAGTAGTGACTCCCGGGGCCGTCACGCTCAGCGTTCTCCCAACCGGCCTTGGCGCGGCCCTCACGGTCGATCCTCGACCCGGCGGTCGTCGTCGTCGGGCTCGTCGGCCCAGTCGCCGCGGAACTCGAGTTGCGATCCCCTCACGACGAGGGTCTCACGCTCGTCGGCCTCCGCGGTCAGGTCGATGAACCGGACGCTGCCGTCGTCGCCGAGGACGAAGGGTGCACCCTGCGACCGCTTGATCTCGAGCTGGATGTAGTACCCGCCGTCGTCGCGGACCGCCAGCACAACAGCCGACAGCCTGGTCTGCCCATCGGGCGAGTAGAGGACTCGATCGCCGGTGATCAGCTGGAATCCGTATCGGTCTGGCACGGCTCTTGCTTCCTCGTCCCGCAACTCGTCCCGCAACCGGAGCCGGCAGCACCCCCAATTGTCGCGGTCGTCGCCGCCGATGTCCATGGCTCTTACCGACCGGCCGCACCGATTCTACGGACGGGCAGGCCGCGACGACCGGTGCGCCTACTGTTGGTCCAGGCGGATGGCAGGCCCATACCGCCGTGGCGAGGAGGTCACCCATGGAACGACATCTGCCGGAGCTCCCACTGATCGACCGGGTGAAGATCCAGGCGGAGGTCGCCGTACCCATCGTCAAGGCGATGGAGCAGGCCCTCGGCGTCGAGGCCGCGCACGACCTGGTGCGCGACGCGCTGCGCCCCGAGTGGCAAGAGCACGCCCGGCGCCTCGCCCGTGAGCACGGCGGGTCGACGGGCGCACTGATGGCCCACTCCGAGGACTCGTCGCGCGGTGACCCGCTAACGATGGAGTGGCTCGACGTGAACGACGACTACGCCCGCCTCGACGTCACCGATTGTGACTACGCCCGCTTCTTCCGTGAGCTGGGCGAAGCGGACATCGGGCATCTCCTCGTGTGCGAGAACGACGATTGGTTCGTCGAGGGCCTCGGTGACGTCGAGTTCGAACGCCACCACACGATCATGCAGGGTGCCAATCACTGCGACTTCTGCTACCGGCGGGTGGGCACCAGCTGACTCTCGGAGCGGGCCGCGTCCGGGTGGCGGCGCGTCGCCGCACCAGCATGGTCACGCGATGCGGTAGGTCTGCACCGCATGGGCCACGATCGCGCCCCCGCTGTCGGTGGCCACAATCTCGGTGAAGATCAACTCGCGACCCCGCTTCATCGTGCGCGCGCTGCAGACCAGGTCGGATCGCCTGCATGCCCCCACGTACTGCACCGTCATCGAGATGGTGCTGGCCCGGTTGCCCTTGTCGAAGTCGTGGTTGCTGAAGGCCGCGGCCGCGCCGGCAGTGTCGATGACCGCTGCGATGACCCCGCCGTGGTAGTAGGTGCCGTCGTTGGTGAGGTCCGCACGGAACGGCAGCCGCACGATCACATCGTCGGGCTCGTATCGATCGAACACGATGCCCAGGCCGCTCATGTAGGGCGTGGAGGTGAACGTCGCCGGTATGGCCGCCCGCATCTGGCGTTGCTCGTCGTCGGTGAGACCCACGAGCCCATCGTGTCACCGCGGGCGGGGCGCGGACGGATCGTCGGCTGAACCAACGTGTCACGTACGATCTCTGCCGTGTCTGCCGCAGCGATCGAGCCCCGGGGCCGCACAGCGTTGGTCACCGGTGCGACCGGGTACCTCGGGGCGAACCTGGTGCCCCGGTTGGTGTACGACGGCTGGCGGGTGCGGACGCTCGCCCGCCGACGGTTGCCCACCGCCTGGGCGGCGGCGACCGATCAGGTCCGCGGCGACGTCCGCAACCGATCCGCCGTGGCCCGGGCACTCAACGGTGTCGACGTCGTGTTCCACCTCGCGGCCAGGATCACGCTGCTGGCCCGCGACGACGAGGCCTGGGACATCAACGTGCGCGGACCGGCCACGGTCGCCCGGTGCGCGCTCGACGCCGGAGTGAGCCGGCTGGTGCACTGCTCGTCGGTGCACGCCTTCGATCTGGCCCGCGCCCGACCGCAACTCTCCGAAGCCAGCCCCCGGCCCGGCGCCGACCGGCCTCTGTACGACCGCACGAAGGCGGCCGGCGAGGCTGAGGTGCGGGCCGTGATCGACGACGGCCTCGACGCCGTGATCGTCAACCCCACCGGCATCATCGGGCCGATCGACCCCGGGATGTCGCGTGCGAACTCGGTCCTGCGGGCCGCCGCCCGCGGTCATCTGCCGATCGCCGTCCCCGGAGGATTCGACTGGGTCGACGTGCGCGACGTGGTCGACGCGACGATCGCCGCGGTCGATCTCGGCCGGACCGGAGAGAACTACCTGCTGTCGGGTCACCAGGCGAGCGCCATGCAGATCGGCCGGCTCGCCGCGGGCATGAACGGGCGGGTCGGGCCGCTCGTCTCCCTCCCCGCCTGGTTGGCCCACCGGCTGGCGCCCGCCGGCGAGCGCGTGGGCCGCGTCTGGGCCTCCGACGTCTTCACCCCGGCGTCGATCGGCACCTTGATGGACGACCCCGTCGTCGACCGGTCGAAGGCCGCCACCGAGCTGGGCTACCGCCCGCGACCCCTCGAGAACACCGTCCGCGATCTCATCCGCTGGCTCCGCGACACCGGACACCTCCAAGAACCCGTCCCCCCGCCGTTCCGCTGAGCGGGGCGGTCTCGGCTTCGTTGGTGCGCGCCCCGCCCGTCGGCAAGCATCTGTCCATGACGGACTCACCCTGGCTCGATGATGCCTGCTCCCTGGTCGACGCGTTCCGCGCCGGTGAGCGCTCTCCAACGGAGGAGCTGCAGGCCAGCCTCGACGCGATCGAGCGCAGCGACCTCAACTGCTTCTCGTTCCTCGACCCCGACCGAGCGCTTTCGGCCGCGGCCGCCGCCGACGTCACCCGGCCCTTCGGCGGGGTACCGGTCGGCATCAAGGAGCTCGACCAGTTCAAGGGCTGGCCCGACACCAGCGCGTCACTCGTCTTCAAGGACCGCGTTGCCACCCACACGAGCGACGCCGTGAGCCGGTTCACCGGGAGAGGCGGTGCGGTCCCGGTCGGGCTCACGACCGCATCGGAGTTCGGGGGCCTCAACGTCAGCATCACGAAGCTGAACGGCGTCACCCACAACCCTTGGCAGCACGGGCGCACGGTCGGCGGCTCGTCGAGCGGAAGCGCCGCCGCGGTGGCCGGCGGACTCGTGAGCATCGCCTCGGGCGGTGACGGTGGCGGCTCCATCCGCATCCCCGCGGGGTACTGCGGCCTGCTCGGCATGAAGGGAACCTACGGCCGCATCTCCCGCGGGCCCACTGCGTTCTTCCGCCCGGGCACCATCGTGCTCGGCTGCCTGGCCCGCTCGGTCCGCGACGCCGCTCGCCACTTCGACGTCTGCGCCGGCACCGACCTGCGCGACCCGTGGAGCCTGCCCAACCCCGGCAACTGGGAGGCCGGCCTCGGCACCACCGAGCTCGCCGGCAAGCGGGTCGCGGTCCTGCCGTCGATCGCCGGCGTGCGACTGGAGCCCGGGGTCGAGGCGCAGATCCGCCGCTCCGCCGGTGACCTGATCGCCGCGACCGGCGTGGTCGAGGTCGACGTCCGTCTCGATCTGCCGAACCTCGCGGCCCAGTGGGCGATGGGCAACCTGTCGACCCTGCTCGCCGAACTGGGCGACCTCTGGCCCCGCTGCGCGCCCGAGCTCACCGACGAGATCGCTCTGGGCGCCATCCTCGCCCAGTCGCTCTACAACCTGCACCTCGCCGCCGTGGCCGAGCAGCACCGGCTCGAGGCGAACGCGGCGATGGCCGGTGCGTTCGAGCGGGTCGACTTCGTCATCTCGGCGACCAACCCCGGCCCCGCGTTCCCGGCGGACTGGACCACCTCGAGCCCCACCGCCACCTTCTTCGACCAGGCCAAGGCCAGCCCGAAGGCCCGCGCGACCTTCCGCGGGATCATGGCGGCCATCCGCGTCGTCAACGGCATGTTCCCTCGCACCTCGAACGCGCTTGTCGAGGCGATGGTCGAGCGGGTACCCGACCTCGTGACGATGGGCGGGCTCACCATCATCTCCAACATCTACGGCAATCCGGCGGTGTCGATCCCCGCCGGGACGGTCAATGGGCTACCCGTCGGCATGCAGGTGCTGGCCCCCCACCACCGCGACGCCGAGCTGTTCGACGTGGCCCTCGCCTACGAGCGTGAGATCGGCTGGCCGAAGGTGGCGCCGGGTGTCGGCGCCGAGGTGACGGCCTGAACGATCAGGCCACCGGGTTGCCGTGCTGGGGCAGGCGGTGCAGGCGCAGCTCCTGCACCGCGGCGGGGTAGGTATCCACCATGAGGTAGGCCCGCACCGCCGTGACGCTGGTGCCGTCGCGCACCGCCACTGCCACGCGGGCCGCGGTGCCGTCGGGGTTGGCGGTGACCGTCGTGGCCCTGGCGTAGTCGAGCGGCACCGCACGGCCCGTCGCCACATCGACCAGCAGCACCCCGAGGTTGTGCTCGTCCACTCGCAATTCTGAGCCGGCTAACTCTGCTCGCACCGCTCCCGGCTCGGCGGTGAAGCTCACCGTGCCGACACCCGCGGGCGCCTCGACCACACCCGAGCCCCACGGGCGTAGCTCGGCCCCGCCGACCACGTCGAGCAGGTCGGTGACCGGATTGCAGTAGCCGAGCTGTTGCAGGAACGGGCCGTAGAAGTCGATCTTCGAGCACACCGTCTTGGTGTTGGTCGCGGGGCTGGCGACCACCCTGCCGTTCGAGTCGAGGCGCGCCGACACCCGGAAGTACTCGAACGGCAGCGGGAAGCCGTTGAACTCGATGGTGAACCCCTGCTCGTTGATCAGCGTGAGCAACCCACCGTCGTGCACCACCTCGAGGGCGAAACGCGTGTCGGAGCCGGGGTCGACCACGGTGCGGTCGTCGTCGACCGAGAGACGCCCGCCCACCGCCCAGGCGACCACGTGGCCGTCGTCGCCCTCGACGAGGCCGAGCAGGTAGTGGATCGAGGCAAACCCGATCTGGTTGTAGCTGGGCAGGATGGTCGGCAGTGGCGCGGCCAGGCGGTACAGCTCGAGGGCTCCCGAAGGTTCACCAGGCGCGGCCGGCACGGGGTACGGCAGCGGGACGGGCTGGTCGGCGCGGGCCCGCACCTCGAACCGGAAGACCTCGTCGACCTGCCCACCCGGTCGGCCGCCGGTGAACCGCAACCCGTCGCGGTCGGGGTCGACGAGGTAGGTGCCCCGCAGGTGCACGGTGAGCGGCCCGCCGGCCGGAGGGGCGCACGCGCCCGCCGGGACGACGGAGACGAAGGTGCGGTCGCCGGACACGTCGACGATCGAGGGCACGGGCGGGTCGAGCGTCACCTCGACGCTGGCCGAGTCGAGCAGCGCCAGCCGGGTAGCGCCGGCCTCGCGCACCAGCAACGAGAACGTGAGCGGTTGGTTGGCCTCGATCTCGTCGGGAGGCACCACGCGGGGATGACCGAAACACGTCGTGTAGAGCAGGCGGGCGCACGACGCCGGCACTACCTCGCCCCTGCCGGCGGTCACCCGTGGGTCGTCCCGCGCGATGCCGGGACGCAGGCCGTAGTCGTAGGGCACGCCGTAGACCGTCCCGTTCTCGGCCGCCACGACCACCCCGTTGGGACCGAGCGCCGGTGAGGCGTTGACGTCGCTGCGCTCGTCGTCGTTGAGCAGGATCGACCAGCGTGGGCTGCCGTCGGGGTTGAGAACGTGGAGGCGGCCGTCCCCCGAACCGAGATAGACGTTGCCGTCCGGGTCGACCGCGGGCGACGAGCGGCAGGGTTCGAGCAGGTCGTGCTGCCAACGTACGGCGCCGGTAGCAGGGTCGAGGCCGTACACCGACCCATCGGCCGAGGGCGCGACGACGATGCCATCGGGCGTGAGGGCCGGGCTGGCATAGAGATGGTCGCGGGCACCGAACGTCCACACCGTTTCGCCGGTGGCCTGATCGAGGGCCCGCACCATGCCGTCGAACCCGGCGTAGACGGCGATCGGGCGATCACCGGCAGAGGTGAGCAACGGGCTGGCCACCATCGAGCCCTTCGACGCCGCGCTCCATCGCATCGACCCGGTCGCGGCGTCGATGCCGAACATGTTGTCGGACATCTGGAAGTTGTTCGCCAGGAAGAGGCTGGCTCCGTCGGCCGAGACCGCCGGCAGCGACCAGGTCTGATCGAGGGTCGCGAACGACCACCTCGCGGTCTGAGTCGCGCGGTCGAGCGCGTAGACGCGGAAGTTGTCGTTGGGCACGTACAGCGTGCCGTCGGGCCCCATGGCGACGTTGCCCTCGAACCAGTTGATGAACGACTCGCTGGCCGAGGGCGGCTCGGCCCGGAGGGTCCAAGACACTGCGCCGGTGGCCCGGTCGAGGGCGTAGAGGGTGCCGTCGCCCGAGCCGAAGACCAC
>Ga0209048_10002771_pt1 | contig 17217 bp, 17 predicted proteins | sample FrelakmetCRP12CR_FD_187146 | JGI IMG/M metagenome (GOLD analysis project Ga0209048, IMG submission 187146) | Freshwater lake sediment microbial communities from the University of Notre Dame, USA, for methane emissions studies - CRP12 CR (SPAdes)... | ecosystem: Environmental > Aquatic >... | reverse complement strand
CCTCAGGGCGTCGAGGTGGACGACGTGGCGCCCGCCGCGGTCGTCGCCGTCGTGCCCCCGGCAACGGTCGTCGCCGTCGTGGCGCCCCCGGACCCGGAGCTGCCGGCACCGGTCGGCTGGCCCGGGGCGGGGGCAGCCGGGTGGGGGTTGGTCGCCTTCTCGAAGTGGCGCTCGCCGTGGCTCAGCCCGGCGGCCCCGGCGGCGATGACCGCCACCAGGGCGAGCGCCGTCAGCAGCAGGAGGGCCGTCCGAGCCATCCGGGTGGCCGAGGCGATGGCGAACGCCGACACCAGGATGATCACCGCGACGGCGAGGGCGACACCCTGCGTCGCCGTCTCCGGCAGGGCCAGGAAGACGCGGCTGAGGCTGAGGACGATGACGGCGACGAGGAAGACCACGGCGAGGGGCAGGCCGATGGGGACCAGCAGCCGCTCCTTCAACCGGGCCCCGAAGCTCGGGGTGTAGGTCGGGTCCTCGACCCACTGCTGGAACAGCCACCCGAGGCCGACGACCGTCAGCACGGCGATGGCGGCGAGCACGACGACGGCGTCGGTGGCGGCGGCGAGGGCCGCGACGCCGAGCGCCACCCCCGCTGCCATCGGCCAGGCGCTCGGGAGCAGCGGGCGCCCGCCGGCGGGGGCCTCCTGGACCAGGGGCGCGCCCGCGGCCACCCACGGGGCACGGTCGGGATCCGCAAGGGCCACGGCGAGGCCGAGGATGAAGGCGCCGGCGGCGACGAAGCCGAGGGCCGCGGTCGCCGAGCCGTCGCCCGTCGCCACGCCGTAGGCGATGCTGGCCACCAGCCCGACGGCGGCCAGGGCGAAGAGCGCCTTGCTGGCGAACGGGACCACCGAGCCCTCCCCTACTTGACCACGTAGACGGCGGCGTACATGACGAACCAGGCCACGGCGACGAGGGTGCCGTACCAGGCGGCCGACCACCCGAGCTGCGGCTGCCGCGGCGAGACCTGCCCGCCCAGCGACCGGACCAGGGCGACCCCCGCGACGAGCATGCCCGTGATGGCCACCGCGATGACGGCAACGTTCATCGCGTAGTACAGCGTCCCGTAGGCGTGCGTGCCCGGGCCGAACTTGACGCCCCGGATCACATACGTCATCAGGTTGATGAAGGCGCCCTCCAGCACCACGCACAGGGCCAGGCCCGCCTCGGCCTGTCGCCGCGAGCCGCGAACCACCCCGTACAGGGCCCACCACCCGGCCAGGGCGCTCATGATCATCGTGATCGACAGGGTCGTGCCGTAGTAGTTCTCGATGACCGCGCCCTTCGGCGGCCAGACCCGGGTGCCGGACCTGATCGCCAGCCACGCGCCCATGAGCGCGCCCATCATGACGATCACCGACACGCCGAGAGCGATCACGCCGTACACGGTCGCGCTCGGGTCGGACGTGCGCTCGCCGGACGGAAGTGCCAGCTGAGGGGCGGCGGTGGCCATCTACGCCGGCCCTCCCGTCGCCGCCCGCAGGTCCGCCAGCGGGACGTCGGACCGGACCTCGGGAAGCACGTCGAAGTTGTCCTCGGGGGGCGGCGACGAGGTGGCCCACTCGAGCGTCGAGCCCTCGTAGGGGTCGGCCGGGCGGTCCTCGGCGGGGGCCCGGCGGGCCGAGTTCCAGGTGATGACCACGTTGGCCAGGAACACGAGCAGGCCGAGCGCCACGAGAACGCCGCCGACCGAGCTGAGCTTGGCCCAGTTGAACCACGAGCTGGCCGTCGGGCCGACGTGGTCGTCGAGATGCCAGGGGGCGCCGGCGTAGCCCGCGCCCCACATGCCCGCCGCGGTGAGGGCGAACCCCCCGAGCAGCAGCAGCCACTGGATCGCGCCGAGGAGCTGGCTGAGGCCCCGGCCCCAGATCTTGGGCGACCAGTGGTAGATGCCGGCGAAGACCGCCAGGGTGGGCGCCCCGACGAGCACGGCATGGACCTGCCCGACGGTCCACTCGCTGCCGGACACACCGCCCGTGAGGTGCTGGGACGGCGCCACCACGGCGTTGACCCCGGCCGCGACCAGGAGGAGCAGGAACCCGGCCAGGTAGAGGAGGCTCACGTGCGGCCGCCGGAGGCCGGACCGGGCGCCGCCGAGCCACAGCAGGACGGCGAGCACCACCGGGAGGACGATGAACGCCGACAGCAGCGAGGGCGTGGGCTGCACGACCGCGCGCTCGATGCTGGCGCCGGCCGCCAGGACGCCGAAGGACAGGATCGCGGCGGCGAAGATGACGCCCTTCACCACCGCCGCGGGGAGCCGTGGGTGGCGGGCGTGGGTTGCCACCACGTCGGTGAGGGCGCCGAGCGCAGGGACGACGACCAGGTAGACGTCGGGTCGTCCGTAGAGCCAGACCAAGTGCTGCCACACGAGGTTGCCGTTGACCTGGGTGGCGGCGAACAGCCCGCCGCCGAAGTGCTGGTCGAGGTAGACGAGCAGCATCCCGGCGAGGAAGAGCGGCGCGGACAGCAGCGTGGCGGCGCTGAACGCGAACATCGACCAGGTGAAGGCCGGGACCCGTGCCACGGTCATCCCGACGGCTCGCAGCTTGACGACCGTGACGAACAGGTTCGCGGAGGCCAGGATCGCGGCGACGGTGACGAGGACGAGCGACGCCGACCACAGGTCCGTCGCCCGGCTCGCTCCCTTGATCGGCTGGAGGGCGGTGCTGACCGCGATGCCCTGCCCGTTGGGCTTCCCGAACGTGTAGCTGGCGAGGAGGAGCAGGCCACCGACGACGTAGGACCAGAAGGCCAGGGCCTGCAGCCGCGGGAACGCCAGGCGACGGGCGCCGATCTGCAGGGGCACGAGATAGGTCCCCAGGCCGATCCACAGCGGCGACACGAACAACAGCATGGTGACCGTCGAGTGCAGGCTGTAGAGCCGGCCGTACTCGTTGCCGACGATGTCCACGCCCCTGCCGCTCAGCTCGAGCTCGAGCACGACGCCGATGACCGCGCCCACCAGGACGAACAGGGTGGCGGCCACGATGTAGTGGCGGCCGAGGCGCTTGTGGTCGCTGGTGGTGAACAGCGACTCGGGAACCACGACGGGGGCCCCGGACACCCCCGGGGGCGGTGCTCCCGGGGACTCGGCCGGACGGGTGGCGGTCAGGGTCATCTCGGCTCCGGGGCGGAGGGCGGACGGGTCGGGCAGGGCGGGCGCTCAGACACTAGACACCGGCCGCCGCGCGGATCGAATCTTCGGGCCCCTGCCGGACCTCACGCGAAGTGCCGAACCAGGGTGTCGAGCGCCATGGCCCCGAACAGCAGAGTGAGATAGGTGATCGACCAGCTGAAGAGGCGCATCGCCCGCGCCGGGCTTCCCTCCCGCTGCAGCCGCACGGCGGCGGCCACGAACAGCGCGCCGAGCACGACCGCCGCCACCCCGTAGACGAGGCCCATCCCGGCGACCACGCCGAAGACCAGCGTCGCACCCCACAGCGCGACGGTGTAGCCGACGATCTGGCGGGCGGTCCGCTCGAACGACGCGACCACCGGCAGCATCGGCACCTCCGCCGCGGCGTACTCGTCGCGGTAGCGCAGGGCCAGGGCCCAGAAGTGCGGCGGCGTCCAGAGGAAGACCGTGGCGAACAGGACCAGCGGTGCCAGGGCCAGACGGCCCGTGACGGCCGACCACCCCACGAGCGTCGGGACGGCACCGGCCGCGCCCCCGATCACGATGTTCTGCGTGGAGGTCCGCTTCAACCACAGGGTGTAGACGAAGACGTAGAACAACATGGCCGAGAGGGCGAGCACCGCCGACAGGACGTTGACGAGCAGGGCCAGCTCGGCGAAGGCCAGCACCTCGAGGGTGACGGCGAAGACCAGGGCGGCCCGCGGGGTGAGCTCGCCCGTGACGAGGGGCCGGCCCGACGTGCGCTTCATCACGCGGTCGATGTCGCGGTCCGCGACCATGTTGACGGCGTTGGCACCGCCGGCGGCGAGCGAGCCGCCGGCCAGGGTGGCGAGCACGAGCCAGCCGCCGGGGAGGCCGTTGGCGGCGACGACCATCGTCGGCACCGTCGTCACGAGCAGCAGCTCGATGATCCGGGGCTTGGTGAGCGCCAGGTAGGCCGCCGCCTTGGAACGCCGCCGGGGATCCACCAGGCCGATCGGCGCGGCCTCCGGGCCCTCGGCCTCCACCGGCCGGACGGGTGAGCCCGCCCGTGGCCCGGCCAGGCCGGCTTCGGCGCGCACCGCTGGCTTGGCGCGGTGCCCGAGCGGGGCGGAGAGCGACATCGGGGGCGAGCCTACGGCGCCGCTCCCGTCCCGGCCAACGCAGCGGCACGGGACTGGGGACGACGCACCGGTGCTGCCGTAGGATCCGTGCCGATGGCGCAGCTCGACAGCTCCGGGCGGCGGTGGCGTCTCACGCCCCGGGCCTATCAGCGTGTCACGCTGGCCGCGCTGGTGGCGCTTGGCTTCATCATCGTGTCGGGGGGCGCCGTCCGGCTGACCGGGTCCGGGCTGGGCTGCCCGAACTGGCCGACCTGCACCGACCACGTCGTGGCCCCGGTGAGCTACCACCCCATGGTCGAGTTCGTGAACCGGACCGTCACCGGGCTGGTCTCCGCCGCCGTGATCGTGGCCGTGCTGGGCTCCGTCGCCCGGCTGCCCCGGCGCCGCGACCTCACGGTGTTGAGCTTCGGCCTGGTCGCGGGGGTGGTCGCCCAGATCGTCCTCGGCGGCGAGACGGTCAAGCACCGGCTCAACCCGGCGTTCGTCCAGGCCCACTTCCTGCTCTCCATGCTGATCGTGTGGGATGCCGTCGTCCTCCACCACCGCGCCGGGCTGCCCGATGCCGGGCCCCACCGCCCGCCGGTGGACCGGGACCTCGTCCGCGTCGGTCGACTGACCGTCCTCATGACGGCCGCGACGGTGGTCCTCGGCACGGTGGTCACGGGCGCCGGCCCGCACAGCGGCGCCAACAGCGGCGACGTCGAGCACGGCCGGGTGCAGCGCTGGCAGCTCGACCTCCACCGGGTCACGCAGCTCCACGGGCTCTCCGCCATCCTGCTCCTGGTCCTCGTGCTCGCCACCCTGTGGCTGCTGCGGGCCCAACAGGCGCCCGCGGCCGCCCGCCGCCGCGCCCTGCTCGTCCTCGAGGCGCTGTCCGCCCAGATCGCCATCGGCTACACCCAGTACTTCACCGGGGTCCCCCCTGCGATCGTCGCCGTCCACCTCCTCGGCGCGGTCCTCGTGTGGGTCGCCGTGCTCCGGTTCGCCCTGGCCCTCGGGTCGGGGGTCGGCACCCCCACGCCGGCCCCGCCACCGGGCCCACCGGCGGTGCCCGCCCGGGCGGCGGGAGCGGCCGGTGGGCCCGTCCGCGCGACGCGGGCCTGAACCTCCCCCCGGATCGGCCACAATCGGAGGGTCATGGCAGCCCCCACCGCCGCACCCACCGAGGTCCAGCGGCCGGACACCGACGAGCGCTCCGATGTGGACCGACCATGGATCGTGATCGTCTGGAACGACCCGATCAACCTGATGTCCTACGTCACCTACGTCTTCCAGAAGCTGTTCGGATACTCCTTGGAGAAGGCGACCAGGCTGATGCTCGACGTCCACCACAAGGGCAAGGCGGTGGTCTCCTCGGGAACGCAGGAGCGCGCCGAGCTCGACGTCTTCCGGCTCCACGAGCACGGCCTGTGGGCCACGATGCAGCAGGACTGACGGTCGCCACGATGGGCTTCTTCGCCCGCCCGCACTTCGTCCGCACGCGGGCGGGGGACTACAAGCTGCGGCTCAGCGAGGACGAGCGCGCCCTGCTGCGGTCGCTCCCGGACCAGCTTCAGACCCTGCTGGAGGCCGGCGGTCCGGACTCGGGGGTGGAGGGGATCGGGATGGTGCGACTGTTCCCACCCGCCTACCTGGAGGACCGCGACCGCGACGAGGAGTTCCACCGGCTCATGCGGGAGGAGCTGGTCAACCGCCGCCTCGAGGCGCTGGGCGTGCTCCGCGACACGATCGGGGGGGACCGGCTCACGGAGGAGCAGCTCGGCGCCTGGATGCGGGTCCTCAACGACGTCCGGCTGGTGCTCGGCACCCTGCTCGACGTGTCGGAGGACCGCGATCCCCTCGACGTCGACCCCGAGGCACCCGACGTCCCCCAGCGGGTGGCCTACGTCGTGCTGTCGGAGCTGGTGGCCGACGCCGTGGACGCCCTGTCCGGCGCCCTGCCGCCGCTTGGCGCCGGCTGAGCCGGTCCCGATCCGGCGGACGGCGGACGGCGGGGGGCTGCTATCGTCTCCACGCCCCGAAGCGGAATCCGAGCCCCCATCGTCTAGCGGCCTAGGACGCCGCCCTTTCAAGGCGGTAGCACGGGTTCGAATCCCGTTGGGGGTGCAGCGCAGCACGGTGCAGCAAGGTCCTGTAGTGCAGTCTGGAGTGCACGCCGCCCTGTCAAGGCGGAGGTCGCGGGTTCGAATCCCGTCAGGACCGCGGTCGGGTAGCTCAGTTGGCAGAGCGCGCGCCTGAAAAGCGCGAGGTCACCGGATCGACGCCGGTCCCGACCACCGCAGGGGCGGCGCATCCCGGGGCGCGGAACGGCCCGGCCCCCGCAGCCCCGTGATCGAGGGACGGCAGGAGCCGGGCCGGTCCGTGGCACCGGAGCGGGCGGTGTCGGCGCGCACCCGCTCGGCGGCGCTCAGGCGCTCTCGCCCTCCATCTGCTCGAGGCACCGCCTGATCTCCGAAGCGCGGAAGCGGCGGTGGCCGCCGAGCGTGCGGATGGCCGTGATCTTGCCCGCCCGCGCCCACCGGGTCACGGTCTTCGGGTTGACCCTGAAGAGGGCGGCCACCTCGGCGGGGGTCAGCAGATCGTCCCGCTGGTTCTGCTCGGCCATTGTTCATCCCTTCGAGCGTCCGACCGAGGCCGGGAGCGTGGTCGGACGTACGACTGTCCGATTCGTCACCCAACGTACGGGCGGGTCGGAATGGGGTCGATAGCCCGTCGGTGTCATTCGCGCCGTACTGGTGACTAGTGCTGCTTCCGACGCTGAATTGACCACCGTGAGGGGTCAGCCAGCGGCGAGCGGTAGCCTTCGCCGGTGCCCGTGCTCCAGCCGATGGTCGAGGGTGGCCACGAACAGGTGGTGCACTGCCACGACCCGTCGACCGGGCTCCGGGCCATCATCGCCATCCACTCCACCCGGCTCGGGCCGGCCCTCGGTGGGACGCGCTGCCTGCCGTACCCCGACGAGGAGGCGGCGCTCGTCGACGTGCTCCGGCTGGCGCGGGCCATGACCTACAAGGCGGCGGTTGCGGGCCTCGACTTCGGGGGCGGCAAGGCGGTGATCATCGGCGATCCCGCGACGGTGAAGACCGAGGCGCTGCTGCGCGCCTACGGACGGTTCGTCGACACGCTGGGCGGCCGGTACCTCACCGCCGAGGACGTCGGGACCAGCCAGGCCGACATGGACCTCATGCGCCGCGAGACGACGAGGGCGACCGGTGCGAGCCGGTGGCTCGGTGGCTCCGGCGACCCGTCGGCGGCGACGGCCGCCGGGGTCCTCGCCGCCATGCGCTCGGTGGGCCGGCACGTGGCGGGCACCACGGCGCTCGCCGGCGTCCGGGTCGCCATCGCCGGGGTCGGGAAGGTGGGCGCGGGCCTGGCCCGCCGCCTGGTCGACGAGGGCGCCAGCGTCACCGTGGCCGACACCGACGGCGCCCGCGCCGAGGCACTCAGCGCCGAGCTCGGGGTCCAGGTCGTCGACCCCACGGCCGTGCACCGGGTCCCGTGCGACGTGTTCAGCCCCTGCGCGCTCGGCGGCGCGCTCAGCCGGGCGACGATCCCCGAGCTGGCCTGCCGGGCCGTCGTCGGCGCCGCCAACAACCAGCTCGCCGATCCCGATGCCGCCCGACTGCTCGCCGAGCGGGGGATCACCTACGCCCCGGACTTCGTGGTCAACGCCGGCGGGATCATCAACATCGCCGAGGAGCTCGCCCCCGGTGGCTACGACCCCGACCGAGCACTGGCGCGGGTGGCGGTCGTCGGCGACACCACGAGCGCCGTCCTCCGGTCGGCCGTCGCCCAGGGGTTGACGACGGTCGAAGCGGCCGAGCAGCTCGCGGAGCGGCGGATCGGCGCGGTCGGCGCCACGCGTCACCTGCGGACCTTCGACCCGATCGACCGGCGCTGATCGCCCGGACCGTCGCCTCGCAGGGCGAGGCGCTCCCCACCTCCCGGGCCTGACGCTCAGCCGGCGTCGCCGCCCTCGTACTCGAACCCCAGCTCGGGCGCGGTGACGAGCGGCCGGAAGGCGATGCCCGCGGCGGTGCAGCGGCCCCCGCATGTGCCCCCCCGGTCGACCACGGGCACGACGAGGACCGGGATGCCGCCCGCTTCCCGCACGACCGCGGCGGCCTCCATCGGCGAGGCGCCCCGGGTCACGCAGTCCTCGGTGACGGCCACCCGGTCCCCGGGCTCGAGGGCGCCGGCGATGCGACCCCCGCCGCCGTGGTCCTTGGCCTCCTTTCGGACGCTGAACGCCCGGAGGGGACGGCCCCGACCGGCGGCGACCCCGGCCACCCCGAAGGCGACCGGGTCGGCGCCCATCGTCAGGCCCCCGATGGCGGTCACGTCGTCGGGCAGAACGGCGAGCATCGCCTCGGCGACCAGCAGGAGCCCGTCGGGTCGGCACACCGTCTGCTTGGCGTCGATGAACCACCTCGAGGTGCGGCCCGACTTGAGGGTGAACGTGCCGAGCCGGACCGAGTGCTCGAGCAGGTGGGCCACCAGGGCGGCGTGGACGTCCGGCGGGATCGCCGCCCGGGCGACGGCGTCCGGCAGATCGGCGGTGGGCTGGTCGGTCACGGACGCTCCCCGGCTGCGCTCAGCCGCCGGCCGGGCCACCGACGAACCGGACGGTCCCGGGCGCGGCGGGGTCCCCGGCCACCACCTCGCCCACGCGGGCGGCTCCGAAGGGGTGGCGGGCGAGGATCTGGAGCGCGCCGGCGGCCTGCTCCTCGGGAAGAGCGACGATCATCCCCACCCCCAGGTTGAACACGCGGCACAGCTCGTCGTCGGCGATGCCCCCGTGCGCAGCCAGCTCGGCGAAGATCCGCGGGACCGTCCAGGCCCGCCGGTCGACGACGGCGACCGTCCCCGCCGGGAGAGCCCGGGGCAGGTTTCCGGGGATGCCGCCGCCCGTGACGTGGGCGACCGCGTGCACGTCGAGGGCGGCGAGCAGCTCGAGCACGGCCGGGGCGTACACGACCGAGGGGACGAGGAGCTCCTCGCCGAGCGTCCGCCCGGCTCCCGGCCACGCCGGCTGGTCCAGCGCCAGGCCGGCGCGAGCGACGACGGCGCGCGCCAGCGAGTACCCGTTGCTGCGCAGCCCCGGCGAGAGCAGGCCGACCAGGGCGTCGCCCGGTCGGACGGCCGCGGGGTCGAGGAGCCGGTCGCGTTCGGCGACCCCCACCGCGAAGCCGGCGAGGTCGACGGCCCCCGGGGCCATGGTCCCGGGGTGCTCGGCCATCTCCCCGCCCAACAGGGCGCACCGGGCCTGGCGGCACCCCTCGGCGATGCCGGCCACCACGTCGCGGGCCTGCTCGGGATCGAGCCGGCCGGTCGCCAGGTAGTCCAGGAAGAACAGCGGCTCGGCCCCCTGGCACACCAGGTCGTCGACGCACATGGCGACGAGGTCGACCCCGACGGTGTCGAAGCGGCCGAGCGCCCGAGCCACCTCGAGCTTGGTGCCGACCCCGTCGGTCGAGGCCACCAGGACCGGCTCGCGGTACCGGTCGGTCGGCACGGCGAACAACCCGCCGAAGCCCCCGATCCCGCCGATCACCCCCGGGCGCACGGTGCTGGCGACGAGGGGTTTGATCAGCTCGACGGCCCGGTCGCCGGCGTCGATGTCGACCCCGGCGCCGGCGTACGTCAGACCCCCCCGGTGATCCGGGCCGGGCGGCACCCCCTCAGCCACCCGCCACCGGCGCCGGCCGGGGGGCGGGTGCCGCGGGCGCCTCCAGCACGCCCTTGTGGAGCGCCACCGGGACCTCGACCGGGTAATCGCCGGTGAGGCAGGCCGTGCAGAACCCCGCCCCGGGGGCGTCGACGGCCGCCACCAGGTTGTCCAGGGTGAGGTACGCCAGGCTGTCGACACCGAGGAAGTCCCGGATCTCCCCGACCGACAGGTTGGCCGCGAGCAGCTCCCCCCGCGACCCGGTGTCCATGCCGTAGAAGCAGGGCCAGCGGTAGGGCGGTGAGATGATCCGCAGGTGGACCTCGGCGGCGCCGGCCTCCCGCAACAACCGGACGATCTGCTTGGACGTCGTGCCCCGCACGATCGAGTCGTCCACGACGACGAGGCGCTTGCCGGCGATGGCGTCCCGCAGCGGGTTGAGCTTGCGGCGCACCCCCAGGTCCCGCTTGTGCTGGTCGGGGGCGATGAAGGTGCGGCCGATGTAGCGGTTCTTGACCAGCCCCTGGCCGTACGGGATTCCGCTGCGCCGGGCGAAGCCCTCCGCAGCGGGCACACCGGAGTCGGGCACGCCCATGACCATGGCGGGTCGGGCGGGTGCGTGCGTGTCGACCGGGAGCGGTGCCTGCTCGGCGAGGAGCTCGCCCATGCGGGTCCGGGTCCCCTGCACCTCGCGCCCGTACAGCCGGGAGTCGGGGCGGGCGAAGTACACGAACTCGAAGAGGCACAGCCGGGGCTCCACGCGCCCGGGCGGGAACGGGCGTAGCGACCGGCACCCGCCCGCGTCGATCACGACCATCTCGCCCGGATCGAGCTCGCGCACGAAGTGGGCGCCCACGACGTCGAGCGCGGGCGTCTCCGAGGCCAGGACCCAGCCGCCCTCCTCCAGGCGGCCGAGGCACAGCGGGCGGAACCCGTTGGGGTCACGGACGCCGATCAGGTGGTTGACGTCGCAGAGCACCAGGGAGAAGGCCCCCTCGAGGCACGGCAGGACCTCGAGCAGCGCGCACTCGAGGTCCCGGTCGACGGCCTCCGGACCCGTACCGGGGCCGCCGGCACCCGGTCGCGCCTCGGCCGGCGCGCCGGGCGACGCGCCCGACGTCGGGCTGCAGCTCGGGCCGGCGGGCGATCCGGGGGTGGCAGCCCCGGGGACCCGTGGACGGGGCCGGGGTGGCGGGGCGATCCCCGGGAGGGTCGGGAGGTTCGGGGTCGCCGGATGGAGCGGGCGGCCCTCCAGAACGCCCTCCAGGCCCGCGGAGGCCATGGCGCGGGCGAGCAGCTCGGCGACCAGGTCGCTGTCGCTGGCGACCACGCCGGGCAGCATGCCGGCCTCCTCCGCCAGCGTGGCCGTGTTGGTCAGGTTGCCGTTGTGGCCCAGGGCGAACCCGCCGTTGCCCGTGTCCCGGTAGACGGGTTGGGCGTTGCGCCATGTCGAGGACCCGGTCGTGGAGTACCGGGTGTGTCCGATGGCGAGGTGGCCCTGCAGGGTCGCGAGCTTGTAGTCGTTGAACACGTGGGAGACCAGCCCCATGTCCTTGTCGATCCACAGCTGCCGGCCGTCCGACACCGCCATGCCCGCCGACTCCTGCCCGCGGTGCTGGAGGGCGAACAGCCCGTCGAAGGTCAGGTAGGCGGCGGCGAGCCCGGGGGCGTAGGCGCCGAACACGCCGCACGCCTCCCCGGGGTGGTCGTCCAGCAGATCCGGCACGTCTCCAATCCTCCCACACGCGCCTGGGGGGGACGGCCGACCCGGATCCTCCGTCGGCCTGGCGCCGGGACGTCGGTAGCCTCGCCCCGGTGATCGACCTCCACACCCACTCAACCGTCTCCGACGGCTCGGACCCGCCGGCGCGGATCCCCGAGCTGGCCGAGGCGGCGGGATGCCGGGCGGTCGCGCTCACCGACCATGACCGCCTCGACGGGGTCGGGGCGGCGGGAGCCCGGGCGGCCGAGCTGGGGATCGCGTTCGTGCCCGGGGTCGAGGTGTCCTGCCAGGTCCCGTTCCCCGGGAGCATGCACCTGCTCGTGTACTGGGTGGAGCCCGGTGAGGGCCCGCTCCAGGACGCCCTCGTCCGCCTCCAGGACGAACGGGCCGCCCGCAACCGGCGCATGGTCGACCGCCTGGCCGCGCTCGGGCTGCCGGTGACGTGGGAGGACCTGGTCGCCGAAGTCGGCGACCGGGGGACCGGTGGGATCGGCCGGCCGCACGTGGCGCAGGTCCTCGTCCGGACGGGCGTCGTCGGCTCCCAGCAGGAGGCCTTCGACCGCTACCTCGCCAAGGGGCGACCGGCCTACGTCAACAGGGGTCGCCTGAGCCCGGGGACGGCCATCACCCTCGCCTGCGCCTCGCGTGCCGTGCCCGTGCTCGCCCATCCCCTCAGCACGGGGCTCGACCCGGCGGACCTGGAGGCGAACGTGGCTGAATGGGCGGCCCTGGGCCTTGGTGGCGTCGAGTCCATCTACGGTCGCTACACCCCGGCGGAGCGGGCCGGCCTCACCGACCTCGCCCACCGCACCGGGCTGGTCGCCACGGGCGGCTCGGACCACCACGGGTCGTACAAGCCCGATCTCCGGGTCGGGGTGGGCCGCGGGGATCTCGACGTCCCGGACCGGGTCCTCGACGACCTCGCGGCCCGCCGCCCCGCCTGACGGGGCGCGGTCCGGCAGCTACGGCACGAGGGCCCGCGGGATGGCGCCCTGCCAGGCCGCGGTCGCGTCCTCGAGGGCCACGTCGAGGAGGCCCTCGACGACCAGCCGGTCGCCGCCGGCCCGGCCCAGCTCCGTCGCCGCGATCGCGGCCGTGGCGGCCCGGGCCCGCACCTCGGCCGCCTCGGCGGGCCCGGTGACGCACACCACGACGCGCGACGGTGACTCGGCGAACAGCTCGGCGTGGTCGCGGATCCCGCTCACCCTCCACCCGAGCCAGGACCGGACCGCCAGCTCGCCGAGGGTCACGCCGAGGCCGCCGTCGGCGACGTCGTGGAGACCGGCCACCACGCCCCCGCTGACCAGCCCGGCCACCAGCGCCAGCAGGCGGCCGTGGAGCTCGAGGTCGAGCGCCGGCAGCGTGCCGCCCCGGTGGCCCCGGCACTCGGCGGCCCACCGGGACCCGCCCAGGTTGGGCTCGGTGCGCCCGAGCAGCAGCAGCAGGCCGCCGTCGACGAGGGTCACACCCGGCGGCCGCCGCACCAGCTCGTCGATCAGGCCGAGGACGGCGACGATCGGGGTCGGGTCGATGTCGGCGCCCCGGCTCTCGTTGTACAGGCTGACGTTGCCACCGATCACGGGCAGGTCCAGGGCCCGGCACGCCTCGGCGATGCCGTCGACCGACTCGGACAGCTGCCACATGACCTCCGGGTGCTCCGGGTTGCCGAAGTTGAGGCAGTTCACCAACGCCACGGGCCGGGCGCCGCCGCAGGCGACGTTGAGGCACGACTCGGCCACCGTCAGGGCACTGCCCGCCCGCGGGTCCAGGGCGCACCAGCGGGCGTTCCCGTCCGAGCTCAGGGCCAGGGCCCGGCGGGTGGCGGGGAGTCCCGGGGCCTTGAGGCGCAGCACCGCGGCGTCGCCCCCCGGCGGCTCGACGGTGTTGAGGAACAGCTGATGGTCGTACTGCCGGTAGATCCACGACGGGTCGGCCAGCAGGCCCAGCAGATCGCGGCCGGGGTCAGTGGGCGGGTCGAGCCGGCCGGGGTCGTCGGCCCGCAGCTCGTCCAGCCCCCGGGGCCGGGCCCGGGGGCGGTCGTAGAGGGGCTTGTCCTCCTCGAGGGCGGCCGCCGGGACGTCGGCGAGGACCTCGCCCCCCGGCCGGTCGAGCACGCGGAGCCGACCGGTCCCCGTCACGGTCCCGATCACCGCCGCCCGGACCTCCCAGCGCCGGCAGAGGTCGAGCACCTCGTCGCGGTGCCCGGGCGTCACGATGGCGAGCATCCGCTCCTGGCTCTCGGAGGTCATCACCTCGGCGGGGACCATGCCCGGCTCGCGTTGATGCACCTCGGAGACCCAGACGTCCATGCCCACCCCCCCCTTGGAGGCGGTCTCGCTGACGGCGCACGTGATGCCCGCACCACCGAGGTCCTGGACGCCGACGGCGAGGCCCCGGTCGAGCAGCTCCAGACACGCCTCGATCAGGCGCTTCTCCTCGAACGGGTCGCCGACCTGGACGCTCGGCCGCTTGGCCTGGTCGGCGGCGTCGTCGCTGAACCCCGCCGAGGCGAGCACGCTCACCCCGCCGATGCCGTCGCGTCCGGTCGACGACCCCACGAGCACGGCGAGGTTCCCCGGCCCCGACGCCCGGCCCAGGGTGAGCCGGCCGGTCGGCATCACCCCCAGGCAGAACACGTTGACGAGTGGGTTGTCGGCGTAGCAGTCGTCGAAGACCACCTCGCCGCCCACGGTCGGGACGCCGACCGAGTTGCCGTAGCCGGAGATCCCGCGCACGACGCCCTCGAAGATCCAGCGGCTCCGGGCGTCGCTCAGCGGCCCGAATCGCAGCGGGTCCATGACGGCGATCGGGCGCGCCCCCATGGTGAAGACGTCGCGGAGGATGCCGCCGACCCCGGTGGCCGCGCCCTGATACGGCTCGACCGCCGAGGGATGGTTGTGGCTCTCGATGCGCATGGCGACGGCGATGCCGTCGCCGGCGTCGACGACGCCGGCGCCCTCGCCCGGGCCGACGAGCACCCAGGGCGCCTCGGACGGCAGCCGGCGCAGGTGCAGCCGGGAGCTCTTGTACGAGCAGTGCTCGCTCCACATGACGGCGAACATGGCCAGCTCGAGCTCGTTGGGGGCCCGTCCCAGCGCGCCGCGGACGGCCGCCTCCTCGTCATCGGTCAGTCCCAGGGCCCGATGGAGCGCCTCGTCCATGGTCCGACACTACCGGCGCGTCGCGGCGGCTCCGCCGCCGGGGGCCGGGCCGGCGATCAGCGGCGGACGACCGCCCCGGCGAGGAACCCCTCGAGCAGCACCCGTCCGTCGATCGAGCCGAGCAGGGGATCGGAGGCCCGCTCGGGGTGGGGCATGAGCCCGACGACATTGCCCTCGACGTTGCAGATCCCGGCGATGTCGTCGACGGAGCCGTTGGGGTTCGCCTCGTACCGGAGGATCACGCGGTCCTGGTCGCGCAGCTCGCGCAGCGTGGCCACGCTGCAGGTGTAGTTGCCCTCGAAGTGGTTGATCGGGATGTGCAGGATCTGTCCGGGAATGGCGGCCTGGGTGAGGACGCTGCGGGTCGTCTCCACCCGCAGGTCGACCGTCTCGCACAGGAACGTCAGGCCCCGGTTCTTCTGGAGCGCGCCCGGGAGGAGCCCGGCCTCGGTGAGCACCTGGAAGCCGTTGCAGATCCCGAGCACCGGGCCACCCCGCCGCGCGAACTCCTCCAACGCGACGGTCACGGGGGAGAACCGGGCGATCGCCCCCGGGCGCAGGTAGTCCCCGTGGGCGAAGCCGCCGGGCACCACCACGCCGTCGTAGGCGTCGAGGCGGGTCTCGCTGTGCCAGACGAGGTCGGCCGACGCCCCCAGCGCCGAGACGGCCTCCGCGACGTCGTGCTCGCAGTTCGACCCCGGGTAGACGACGATGCCGACGCGTGCGCTCATCGGCGCTCCGCGCCGGCCGTCGCCCGGGCGACGGCGGCCGTCACGGTCACCGTGCTGGCCTCGATGACCGGGTTGGCCAGCAGGCGGTGCGCCAGCTCCTCGGCGCGGGCCGAGGCCTCGTCGGCCGAGGCCGCTTCGACGGTGAAGCGGAAGGCCTTGCCGACCGACACGTCCTCGATCCCGCTGAAGCCCAACGCGGGCAGGGCCCGTTGGATCGTGGCCCCCTGGGGGTCGGCGATCCCGGGCCGCAGCCGCACCTCCACCATCACGTCGTAGCGCATCATCCCGAGTCTCCCACCGCGGTGGCGCTGTCCCGGCGCACGCCGTCGGCGCGCCCGCCGGGTGCACCGCCCGACCCGCCACGGCCGGTACCGCCTCCCGCTCCGGTCACGCCCGGCCAGTCGGCGAAGGAGCGCCCGCTCAGGCGCTCGTACGCCTCGATGTACCGGGTCCTCGTGGCCTCGACGACCTCGGCCGGGAGGTGCGGCGGCGGCGGCGTCTTGTCCCAGCCCGTCCCCTCCAGCCAGTCCCTGACCGGCTGCTTGTCGAGCGACGGGGGCGTGGATCCGGGGGCGTAGCGGTCGGCGGGCCAGAACCGGGAGGAATCCGGGGTCAGGATCTCGTCGCAGATCGCCAGTCGCCCATCGATGAGCCCGAGCTCGAACTTCGTGTCGGCGATGATGATCCCGCGCTCCCGGGCCCATGCCGCCCCCCGCGTGTAGGCGGCGAGCGAGAGCTCGCGGGCCGCCGCCGCCGACTCGGCGCCCACCAGGGAGGCCGCCGCGGCGAACGAGATGTTCTCGTCGTGGCCCGTCTCCGCCTTGGTGGACGGGGTGAAGATCGGCTCCGGGAGCGCCTCGCTCTCCCGCAGGCCCGGGGCCAGCGGATGGCCGTGCACGGTCCCCGACGTCCGGTACTCCTTCCAGGCCGAGCCCGACACGTAGCCCCGGACGATGCACTCGATGGGCAGCATCTCCGCCGACCGGACCAGCATCGACCGCCCGACGAGATCGGTCGGGGCCGTGCCCTCGAGCAGGCCGGCCAGCTCGGACGGGGGCTCGTCGACCAGGGCCACGAGGTGGGTGGGGGCCAGGTCGGCGAGGAGCTCGGCCCAGAAGGCGGTCATGGCGGTCAGCACCCGGCCCTTGTCCGGGATCGGCTCGGCCATCACCACGTCGAAGGCGCTGATCCGGTCGGAGGCGACGAACAGCAGCAGGCCGTCCTCGGTCTCGTACAGGTCGCGCACCTTGCCCGAGTAGCGGTGGCGGACGGTGCCGCCGAGCGACCCCGTCATGCCACGCCGTCCAGGGCGTCGATGGTCCGGTGGGCGTGGCGCAGTGCTCGGCCGAGGTCGAAGGCCTCGTCGAGGGCGGCCGGGGACAGGGTCACGTCGGGGTCCTCCTCCAGGATGGTTCGGAACGGGCGTCGCTCGGCCCAGGACCGCATGGCGTCGCGCTGGACGATCCGGTAGGCCTCGTCCCTGGCCCGGCCGCCGGCGACCAGCGCCAGCAGCACCGGTTGGCTGAACACCAGGCCGTAGGACAGGTCGAAGTTGGCCCGCATGCGGTCGGCGTCGACCACCAGCCCCTGGATCAGTCGGCGGGCCCGCACGACCATGTAGTGGGTGAGGATGCTGGCGTCGGGCAGGATGATCCGCTCCACCGAGGAGTGCGAGATGTCCCGCTCGTGCCA
>Ga0209048_10002770_pt1 | contig 17221 bp, 18 predicted proteins | sample FrelakmetCRP12CR_FD_187146 | JGI IMG/M metagenome (GOLD analysis project Ga0209048, IMG submission 187146) | Freshwater lake sediment microbial communities from the University of Notre Dame, USA, for methane emissions studies - CRP12 CR (SPAdes)... | ecosystem: Environmental > Aquatic >... | reverse complement strand
TTGAGTGAGCGACGCCCGGGCAGCAAGCGATGCGCACGCTCATGCGCCGCACAGGCGACCCCATATGATGTCCACTACATATGTTCGAGCATACCTAGGGGAAACCCTAGGTATGCTCGGGCGTCTGCCGATAAGGCAGACCGGGCTGAACGCAGCGGGCATGGCCGCGCGTTCTTGGTCTGCGGGGCCTTTACTCGCCCAGGTAGGCGGCGCGAACCTTGGGGTCGCCCAGCAACTGCTTGGCGTCGCCGCTCATCGTGATCTCGCCCGACTCCATCACGTAGCCGCGCGACGCGAGCTGAAGCGCGCGGCTGGCGTTCTGCTCGACGAGCAGGATCGTCACGCCCTGCGCATGGATGTCGGCGACGACCTCGAACACCTTGTCGACCAGCATCGGCGAGAGGCCCATCGACGGCTCGTCCATCAGAAGAACCTTCGGCCGCGCCATCAGCGCGCGGCCCATCGCGAGCATCTGCTGCTCGCCGCCCGACAGCGTGCCCGCAAGCTGCGCGCGCCTCTCCTTCAGGCGCGGAAAGATGCCGAACACCTTCTCGATGTCGGCATCGACTTCGCTGTCCTCACGCACGAACGCGCCCATCTGCAGGTTCTCGACGATCGACATGCGTGCGAAGACGCCGCGCCCCTCGGGCACCATCACCAGGCCCTGCTTGACCAGGTCCCAGGCGCCCTGACCCTTGATCGATCGGCCCATGAACTCGATGTGGCCGTCAGCCACCGGCTGCACACCGGTGACGGCCTTGAGCGTCGTCGTCTTGCCGGCGCCGTTGGCACCGATCAGAGTCACCAGCTCGCCTGCGTTGACTTCGAACGAAACGCCCTTGACGGCCTGGATGCCGCCATACGCCACCTTGAGCCCGTCGACCTTGAGCATTGTGTTGGTCATTCTTGTGCTCCCGCTCAGTGCGCCGTGTGACCGGCGCCGAGGTAGGCTTCGATCACTTTCGCGTCGCGCTGCACGTCGTAGGGATTGCCCTCAGCGATCTGTTTGCCGTAGTCGAGCACGGTCACGCGGTCGCAAAGGCCCATCACGAGCTTGACATCGTGCTCGATCAACAGGATCGTCCTGCCGTCCTTCCTGATGCGGTCGATCAACTCGCGCAGCACGACCTTCTCGGTCGCGTTCATGCCCGCCGCGGGCTCGTCCAGCGCGATCAGCTTCGGGTCGGTGGCCAGCGCGCGCGCAATCTCCAGCCGCCGCTGGTCGCCGTAGCTCAGGGTGCGCGACTTGAACTCGGAGTACCTGCCGATGCCGACGTAGTCGAGCAGTTCCTGCGCGCGCTTCGCGATATCCGCCTCCTCGCGCTTGAAGCCGCTGGTGCGGAAGACGGCGCCCACCAGCCCCGAACGGGTCCGTACATGGCGCCCGACCATCACGTTCTCGAGCGCCGTCATCTCGGCGAACAGGCGGATGTTCTGGAACGTGCGCGCGATTCCGGCCTTGGCCACTTCGTGTACCGCGCTCGGCGTGTAGGCCTTGCCGCCGAGCTCGAAGCTTCCGGCGTCGGGAACGTATAGGCCAGTGAGAACATTGAAGAATGTCGTCTTGCCGGCGCCGTTGGGGCCGATCAGTCCGTAGACCTGCCCCTTCTCGATCGTGATGCCGACGTCCGACAGCGCCTGCAGACCGCCGAAGCGCTTGGAGACACCTGCCACTTTGAGGATGGTTTCGCTCATTGCGTCGTGCTCCTGCTCACTTGACGGTCGGCACGATGGGCGAGACGGGCAACGGTATCTGCTCCGCCGGCAAGAGGTTCGCATGCGGGTGCACCGGCAGCGTGTCGGGCGTCACGTCGTGGCCGTGCTCCCGCGACGGCCACAGGCCGCGCGGCCGGGCCAGCATGATGCCGATCATCGCCAGCGCGATCAGCAACTGGCGCAGGATGGACGCGTCGAGGCGCCCGCCGGACATTTCCTGCAACGGCCCGGCCACATAGCGCAGCACTTCGGGAAGCGCAGCGAGCAGCACCGCGCCCAGAATCACGCCGGGAAGGTGGCCGATTCCGCCGAGCACCACCATCGCGACGATCATGATCGACTCCTGCAGGCTGAACGACTCGGGAGAGATGAAGCCCTGGAAGGTGGCGAACATCACGCCCGAGACACCGCCGAAGGTAGCGCCCATGCCGAACGCGAGCAGCTTCAGGTTGCGCGTGTTGATGCCCATCGCCTTGGCGGCGGTTTCGTCTTCGCGAATCGCCATCCACGCGCGCCCGATGCGCGAGCGCTCGAGCCGATAGCAGATGAGGACGCTGGCGACGACCAGTGCCAGGAACAGGTAGTAGTAGAGCGACACCGACGGCAGCGCGATGAAGCCAAGGTCGATCGTCTTGCCGAGGTTCAGGCCGAAGAACTTGATCGAGTCGATCGCGGTGATACCTTTCGGGCCATTGGTGACGTTCACCGGCGCGTCGAGGTTGTTCAGAAAGATGCGGATGATCTCGCCGAACCCCAGCGTCACGATCGCCAGGTAGTCGCCGCGCAACTTCAAGGTCGGCGCGCCGAGAAGCACGCCGAACGTGCCTGCGACCGCGGCGCCGAGCGGGATCACGACCCAGATCGGCGCGTGCATGCCGCGCGGGAACATCGCCTTGATCGCCGGAAAGGTATCGGTCAGTTGCGGCGAAGCGAGCAGGCCGAACATGTAGGCGCCGACCGCGTAGAACGCGACGTAACCGAGGTCGAGCAGGCCGGCGTAGCCGACGACGATGTTCAGCCCGAGCGCGAGCAGCACGTACAGCAGCGCGATGTCGACAATGCGCACCCAAGCGTTGCCGAACTGCTGTGCCACGAGTGGCAGGATGGCGAGAGCGACGGCGGCGACGACGAAGGTGAGGAGCTTGTTGATCTTCATGGTCGTTGCTCCCTTTCAGGCCCGATCCGCCACGCGCTCGCCGAGCAAACCCTGGGGCCTTAGCGTCAGCACCATGATCAGCACGATGAAGGCGAAGATGTCGGAGTAGTTGCTGCCCAGGATTCCACCGGTCGCCGTGCCGATGTAGCCCGCACCGAGCGATTCGATCAGTCCGAGCAGCACGCCGCCGAGCATCGCGCCCGCCAGGTTGCCGATGCCGCCGAAGACCGCTGCGGTAAATGCCTTGAGGCCGGGCAGGAAACCCATCGTGTGCTGGACCGAACCGTAGTTGGCGGCGTACATCACGCCCGCCAGCGCGGCCAGCGCGGCGCCGATCACGAACGTGGCGGAGATCACCATGTCAGGCCTCACGCCCATCAGGCCGGCCACGCGCGGGTTCTCGGCCGTTGCGCGCATCGCGCGGCCGAGCCGGGTATGGTTGACGAGGAACATCAGCCCGGCCAGCGTGACCGCGGTGGCCACGAGGATCAGGATCTGCGTCGTGTTGATCACGGCGCCCCGAATGTGGAACGGCTCCGGAGGCAACAGGATCGGGAACGACTTGTAGTTCGGCTTCCAGATGATCATCGCCAGCGTCTGAAGCAACAGGCTCACGCCCATCGCGGTGATCAGCGGCGCCAGGCGCGGCGCGTTGCGCAGCGGGCGGTAGGCGACCTTTTCGATCGCGAAGTTGAGCACGGCGCAGACGACGATGGCGGCGACGAGCGAGATCAGCAGCAGCAGCCACGCCGGCAGCCCGGCATTGGCGAGCGTGGTCACCACGGTCCAACTCGTCAGCGCACCGACCATCAGCACCTCGCCGTGGGCGAAGTTGATCAGGTTGATGATGCCGTAGACCATCGTATACCCGAGCGCAACCAGCGCGTACACGCTGCCGAGCACCAGACCGTTGATGATCTGCTGGATGAGAGTGTCCATCTGAACGTCTCCTGCGATTGCTCTTCCCGCCGCTGCTTGATCTGTGCCTTCGCCGCGGCAGTCGGCCCCGCCGCCTGTCGGCCCATCGGGACTGCGCCCGACTCTAGCCGCAAAAAGCGAGCCACGCTTCGCGTACCGACCCTATGGCCAGCCGACGCGATGTCGTGTAGCCAATTCAGGCTGGCGCGCATTCTAGACCCCGTTTCGTCGCAGCACCGGCCCGGCTGGCGCCAACCGGTGCCGACCTCGCCCGATGTTCAGCCTGAACGGCGAATCGTTTGCGCCTGCTCGTTGAGACGGCGCAATTCGTCCAGCCTTTCCGCGATGCGCGTCTCCAGCCCTCGCGATGGCGGCTGGTAGAACCGGGGCAGTTTCGCGTCGGCAGGGCCGTAGTGTTCACCCGCGGCGAAGCCGCCCGCTTCGTCATGCGCGTAGCGGTAGCCTTCGCCGTAGCCGAGGGCCTTCATCAGACGTGTCGGCGCGTTGCGCAGGTGCATCGGCACCGGCCGGGTGCCGCCCTGTTCGATGTAGGCGCGCGCCGCCTTGTACGCGAGGTAGACCGCGTTGCTCTTGGGCGCCACGGCCAGGTAGACCACGGCCTGCGCCAGTGCGAGTTCGCCCTCGGGGGAACCCAGGCGCTCGTAGGTCTCGCTCGCGTCGAGCGCCAGGCGCAGCGCCCGCGGGTCCGCGAGGCCGATGTCCTCGCTCGCCATGCGCACCAGCCGTCGCGCGGCGTAGCGCGGGTCCACCCCGCCGTCGAGCATGCGCACGAACCAATACAGCGCGGCGTCCGGGTCCGAGCCGCGGACCGACTTGTGCAGCGCGGAGATGATGTCGTAGAACTGCTCGCCGCCCTTGTCGTAGCGGCGCAGTTGCTCACCCAGGGCGCGCTCGAGCGTGCCCTCGTCGATGGCCTCTTGCTCGCGCGCTGACTGGTCGACGACGCCGGCCCCCGCCACGGCCAGGACCACGCCCTCGAGCGCATTGAGCAGGCGCCGTGCATCGCCGTCGGCGTAGCCGATCAGGCGCTGCGTCGCCGCGTCGGTCATCGGTGGCGCCCGCAGCAGCTCGCGGCCCCGCGCCAGAACGACGCGCAGGTCGTCGTCGCTCAGCGGTTGCAGCACGTGCACGGTGGCGCGCGAAAGCAGCGCCGAGTTGACCTCGAACGAGGGATTCTCGGTCGTCGCACCGACGAAGGTGAACAGGCCCGACTCGACGTGGGGCAGGAAGGCGTCCTGTTGCGCCTTGTTGAAGCGGTGCACCTCGTCCACGAACACCACCGTACCGCGTCCGCCCGCCTGTGCGACCTGCGCCCGCTCGACCGCATCGCGGATGTCCTTCACCCCGCCGAGCACGGCCGAGATAGTGATGAACTGAGCGTCGAAGGCGTCGGCCATCAGCCGGGCCAGTGTCGTCTTGCCGACGCCCGGTGGGCCCCACAGGATCATCGAGTGCAGCCGGCCCGACTCGAAAGCCGTGCGCAAGGGTTTTCCCGGCCCGAGGAGCTGCACCTGGCCGATCACGTCGTCGAGCGTTCGCGGGCGAAGGCGCTCGGCCAACGGCGCGTCGGGCGGGGCGTCGAGCGGCAACGGGAGCGAACTCATGCACCGATTGTGGCAGGCACCCCGGTGATCGCTCGCCCTGGCGCAAAGGTGATCTGGCGCAGATTCGGAGTACATATCCCGATGCGGCACGGCCCGCTCCGAAGGTATATTGGCCCATTGCCTGCACTCGAACGCTTGCGATGAGCCAACTCAGGGGTCACGACGCCGCCTTCCTGTACTCGGACACGGCGAATTCGAACTCGAACGTCAGCCTGATCCATATCTACGACCAGTCGACCGCGCCCGGCGGAGTGGTCCGTTTCAAGACCATCCTCGCCCACATCGAGAGCCGACTCGACCGCTCGCCCGTCTTCCGCCGCAAGGTGCATCGCGTCCCGCTCGAGTTCGACTACCCGTACTGGGTCGAGGACGAGAACTTCGACCTCGAATATCACGTGCGGCACATCGCGCTTCCGAAACCCGGCGACTGGCGCCAGTTCTGCATCCAGGCCTCGCGCATCCACGCCCGTCCGCTCGACCTGAAGCGCCCGCTGTGGGAGATCTACGTCATCGAGGGGCTGGACAGCTTACTCGACCTGCCTCAGGGCAGCTTCGCACTGCTGACAAAGACCCACCACGCGGCGATCGACGTCGAGAGCGGCAGCGAGATCACGATGCTGCTGCACGACACCACGCCGACGCCGCCTGCGGCGGCGCCACCCGCGCCGTGGTTCCCGGAGTCGCCCCCCGGTACCCTGGCCATGCTTTGCCGCGGCATCGTCAACTCGGTCGCCTCTCCGTTTCGCCTGGCGCGGCCGCTGACGCGTGCGCTGACGCGCTTCGCGCCGACCGCGTTCACGCTTGCCGGAGACATCCTTCTGCGGCCGGAGAAGATGCCGGCTACCCGATTCAATTCGGTCGTCTCGCCGCACCGGGTGTTCGACACGCGACGCTTCACGCTCGAGGAATTCAAGACGATCCGATCGCTCGCGCGCCGGGCAACCGTGAACGACGCGGTGCTCGCCGTGTGCGGCGGCGCGCTACGGCGCTACCTGCTGGACAAGGACGAACTCCCCGACGCCAGCCTGACCGCGATGGCGCCATTCTTCATCCGTGGCGCCGACGCGGCTCGTGGCGAAAAGCCCGACATGTCGTGGCTGCACGTGCAACTCGGCACCCACATCGCCGACCCGGCGCGGCGCCTGGCCTTCATCCGCAAGCAGACTGCGTCGTCGGAAACGGTGGCGCGTGCCGTCGGCGCCCGCGAGCTGACCGACATCGGCCAGCATGCACCGGCGGCGACGCTCGCGCTCACCAGCAAGATGCTCGCTCGCGCCTCGCTCGGCATCGGGCGTCGCGCGCCGCTTGCCAACTGCACCGTCACCAACGTGCCCGGCCCGTCGGTACCGCTGTACCTCTGCGGTGCCCGGATGACGTATTTCTCAGCGATCATGCCGATCGCCGACGGCATGGGGCTGGTGCTCGCGGTGACGAGCTACGACGGGCGGATCGTCATCTCTCCGACGTCGTGCCGCGAGCTGATGCCCGATCCCGAGCTGTTCGCCCAGTGCGTGCGCGACAGCTTCCAGGAAGCTCTGGCGGCGGCCGCGACGCCGCGCAAGAGCGCGCGGCGGCCGAAGCTTGCAGCCTCCGCGGCGAAGCCACCGCCCAGGCCAGCGCCGGGGGGCCGACCGATGGCCGTCGCTTCCGCTCGGGGAGAGGCTGGCGCTGGAGGGAGAACGGCTAGATCGGGACCGCCTCGTGCGTCATCGTCCGGTACAAAGCCCCGCCGAGACCTGACGGCTTGAACGGCCGCCACTGCCCTTCGGGCTGAGCCAGCCGATCGGCGACGATGCACATCACCATCGCGTTGAAGCCGAGCCCGGTGTGGCTGCCGAAGACGCGGATGTTCTCGTGCAGCGCCGGATCGCCGTCGATCGTCGCCTCCTGCGCCGGCACCACGCCGTCGCTGATCGAATAGAGACAGCTCATCGGCACCGGCAGGCGCTTCATCTCGCGCAGCTTCTTCGCGCGCGGCTGCATCACGTGCGCCGCCGGCCCCATCGGGTGCGCGATCATCCGGTAGAGCGCCTTGACGAATGCGGGTGAGCGGCTGCCTTCGGGGTCGATGCTGACCGGGCTGCCAAGGGTGATCACGGTGCGCACGCACTCGCTCGCCTGATGCGCGCCGTATAGGGCGAACACGCCGCCCAGGCTCCAGCCGACCAGGCTGACCTTGCGCCCGCTCTTGTGGTGCAGGTAGCGGATCTTCTGCTCCAGCGCCTGCGCGTGCCTGTTCCGGAAACCGAGGTTGCGCCCGAAACCCCAGCTCTCCACGGCGTAGCCGCGGCTGCGCAGGAAGGTCTTGAGCGCGACGAGCGTTCCCTCGTCGGCCATGAAGCCGGGGAGCAGCAGCACCGGGTGGCCGTCGCCCCTGGGCGCCGCCATCAGTGCCGGCAGCATGGTCGGGAGCGACGCCATCTCCAGCAGCGCGCGCCATTCGGTCATCGAATGCAGCAGATGGGGTTCGCCGGTGTGCTGATGTCGGGTGGCCATGATGGGGGTCGGGTTTGGCGCGCGGACGTGAGCCGGGTCGCCTCAACGGTCTGCGGGGAACGGTGCCATCGTAACCGGTCAGTCGCGCGACGAACTGCCGATCGTCGCTACTGCTCGATCACGTCGGCGCCGGCCGGGACCGCGAAGCGGAACCTGTCGGCGGCCAGCGGAGGGTTCGCGACCCACTGGCTGAACTGCAACACAGAGGTCTGGCCGAAGCTGTCGACGATCTCGATCGCGGCGAGGTCCTTGCCGCGAAAGCCGATGCGCACTGTCTGCAGTGGCCCGTCGCGGACGCGTGGCGTCGCCTCCGCCCAGGCGAGGCCGTCGCGATCGGGCGCGGCCTTGAGTTCGAAGTCCTGCTCCAGCGAGCCGCCGGCGAGCAGCGCCGCGGGCGTCGCGCCCAGCGCCTGGGCAAGTTGGCGACTACTGGCCTGGTTCAGATCGCGGTCGAAGATCCAGACCTTCTGCCCGTCGGCGACGATGATCTGCTCGAACGGCCGCAGATAGGCAAAGCGGAAACGGTTCGGCCGCGCGAACTCGAAGTTGCCGCTGGAGGTCTTCTTGCGCGCTCCGTCGGGCGATGTCACAGTCTGCGTGAAGCTTGCCTGGCCCGTCTTGACTTCGCGCACGAACGCCTTAAGCGTCTCCAGCGCGTCGGCCCGCGCTGCGCAGGCGCCGCAGAGCAGCATCGCCACCAGCAGCAATGCCCTCATGCGTCTCGCACAGGGACGATCAGCTCTCGGTTGCCGCTGGTGGACATGCTCGAGACCAGGCCCGACTTCTCCATCTGCTCGAGCAGCCTGGCGGCACGGTTGTAGCCGATGCGCAGATGCCGTTGCACGAGCGAGATCGAAGCACGCTTGTGCTGCAGCACGATCGCCACCGCCTGGTCGTACATCGGGTCGGCCTCGGCGTCGGTGGCACCGGCCTCGCCGGGCGCGCCGCCCTCGTCGTCGAGCACGCCACCCTCGAGGATGCCTTCGACGTAGTTCGGCTCGCCCTGCGTCTTCAGGTATTCGACAACGCGGTGCACCTCGTCGTCGCTGACGAACGCGCCGTGCACGCGAACCGGCAGCCCGCCGCCGGGCGTGAGGTAGAGCATGTCGCCCTGGCCGATCAGAGCCTCGGCGCCCATCTGGTCGAGGATGGTTCGCGAGTCGATCTTGCTCGAGACCTGGAACGAGATGCGGGTCGGGATGTTGGCCTTGATGAGCCCGGTGATGACGTCGACGCTGGGCCGCTGCGTCGCGAGGATCAGGTGGATGCCGGCGGCGCGCGCCTTCTGCGCCAGCCGCGCGATCAACTCCTCGATCTTCTTGCCGACGACCATCATCAGGTCGGCGAGTTCGTCGATCACGATCACGACGTGGGGCAGGCGTTCCAGCGGCTCCGGCGCCTCGGGCGTCAGGCTCAGCGGGTTGGCAAGCTGCTCGCCGCGGTGCTTGGCCTCGTCGATCTTCTTGTTGTAGCCGGCAAGGTTGCGCACGCCGAGCCGGCTCATCAGCCGGTAGCGTCGATCCATTTCGCCGACGCCCCAATTGAGCGCGTTGGCGGCCTGCTTCATGTCGGTGACCACGGGCGCCAGCAGATGCGGGATGCCCTCGTAGACGCTCATCTCGAGCATCTTCGGGTCGATCAGGATCAGCCTCACGTCACGCGCGTCGGCCTTGTACAGCAGCGACAGGATCATCGCGTTGATGCCGACCGACTTGCCCGATCCAGTGGTGCCGGCGACCAGGCAATGCGGCATCTTCGCCAGGTCGGCCACCACCGGGTTGCCGACGATGTCCTTGCCCAGGCCCAGCGTGAGCTGAGACGCGGCGTCGTTGTAGACCTGCGAGCCGAGGATCTCGGACAAGCGGATCATCTGCCGACGAGCGTTCGGCAGCTCCAGCGCCATCGTCGTCTTGCCCGGAATCGTCTCGACGACGCGGATGCTCACCAGGCTCAAGGACCGCGCCAGGTCCTTCGCCAGGTTGAGCACCTGCGAGCCCTTGACGCCGGTGGCGGGCTCGATCTCGTAGCGCGTGATCACCGGCCCCGGCGACGCGGCGACGACGCGGACCTCGACGCCGAAATCCTTGAGCTTCTTCTCGATCATGCGCGAGGTCATCTCGAGCGTGTCGGGCGTCACGCTCTCGCCGCGGCCGGGCGCGGCGTCGAGCAGGTCGACCTGCGGCAACCGGGTGTCTGAGATCTCGGCGAACAGCGGCTTCTGGCGCTCCTTCGCGACGCGGGTCGACTTGGGCACTTCGATCAGCACCGGCTCGATCACGATTGGCAGGTGCTCGTCCTGAAGCTGCTTCTCGACCTCGGCCAATGCTTCGCGTTCGCGCTGCGCCTGCTCGCCCAGGCGGGCGTCCTCGGCGCGCTCGATGCGCTCGAAGCGCTGCTCGCGCACGCCCTCAAGGCGGGCGCCGATCCTCTCGGCAACGGCGAGCCAGGAGAACCGGAACGCGAGCGACAGCCCGCCCAGAAGGGTGGCGATCCATAGCACGCCCGAGCCGGCAAAGCCAAGCAGCTTGACGCTCAGCGGGCCGAGCGTGTAGCCGAGCACCCCTCCGGCGTGGCCGGGCAGGCGCAGTTCCCATTGGTAGAGCCGCGTCCATTCAAGCGCGCAACTCGAAGCCAGCAGCAGCGCGACGCCGATCCAGAATGGCCAGCGCGACGGCGCTGGCACGTCGGCCTGTGCGGACGCGTCCGAGCGCAGCAACCGTGCCAGAGCACTCAACCAGGCGCGCAGCGCCACCGCGAGCGCCCACCACGCCGAGTAGCCAAAGCCGAACAGGGCGAGGTCAGCGAACCATGCACCGGCGGTTCCCGCGCGGTTGTGCACCAGAGTCGTTGCACCGGAGGTCGAGAACGCGGGGTCGGCTGCATTGTGGGTGGCCAGCGCCAGCAGCGCCAGGAGCCACAGCACCGCGCCGACGAGGACCATCGTCTGGGTGCGCCACGACGGCGCTCGATCGGCGGTGGCGACGGCGCCAGGTTGGCCACGCCCTCGAACGTAGGTGCCGTCGGCGGCGAGCGTCTGCGCCCCACTGCCGAGCGAAGCGAGCGGAAATGCCAGGCGCCGCATCGTCGCGATCAGTCTCCGCCGAGACGCTGCTTGATGACGACTGAGCCGGTGTCGAGCGTCTCGATCATGCCGCGCTCCTCGAGGTCCTTCATCACCCGGCTGACCATCTCACGCGAGGCGCCGACGACCTTGGCCAGGTCCTGGCGCGAGACCTTGTTGCGGATGATCTTTCGTTCGCCATCGCTTTCCGCCATCTCGAGCAGCGCCCGCGCAACGCGGCCGTACACATCGAGCAAAGCAAGCGACTCGATCTGCCGGTCTGCCGCGCGCAGGCGCTGCACCAAGCCGTGCATGATGGCGTAGGACAGGCTCGAGTTCTCGGGCAGGCAGCGCGTGAAGTCGGCCCGGCCGAGGACCAGCATGTCGGTCTGCACCTCGGCGCGCACAGTGGCCGAATGCGGCGCGTCGTCGATCAGGCTCATCTCGCCCACGTAGTCGCCCGGCTGCAGCACGGCGAGGATCACCTCGCGACCGCGCGAGTCCGCCGTCAACACGCGGGCACGGCCATTGAGCAGGATGAACAGCGCGTTCGACTTGCGACCGTGCTCGACGATGATCTCGCCGCGGCGGAAGCGCTTCTTGACCACGCTGTCGGCGATGCCCTGCGCCTGGTCGTTGGTCAGCATCGAGAAGAGCGGCACTCGGCGGATCAGGTCGAGGCTGGACAGCATGGTCATGAAATCGCTCCTGCGGGCGGTGGTGACGTGAAACCGTGAGACAACCGATGTTTCCTACAATGCGTCTATTGTGACCATGGGCACGCTTGCCGTCATCGGGAGGCGACCGCACACCAGCCTCACGGGGCGCCATTGTGCCGCCTCCTCGATTACCGATACCCCATGACCAACCACGCACCTCAACACGCCCGGCTGCTGATCCTCGGTTCCGGCCCCGCCGGCTTCACCGCCGCCATCTACGCCGCGCGCGCCAATCTCAAGCCGGTGCTGGTCACAGGCATCGCCCAAGGCGGGCAGTTGATGACGACGACCGAAGTCGACAACTGGCCGGCTGACGTGGCGGGCGTGCAGGGGCCGGAACTGATGCAACGCTTCCAGCAGCACGCCGAGCGATTCGACACCCGTATCGTGCTCGACCACATCAACCGGGTCGACCTGGCGCAGCGGCCGTTCGCGCTCGGCGGCGACTCCGGCGCCTACACCTGCGACGCGCTGGTGATCGCCACCGGTGCCTCGGCGAAGTATCTGGGGCTTGCCTCCGAAGCGGCCTTCATGGGACGCGGCGTCAGTGGCTGTGCCACCTGCGACGGCTTCTTCTACCGCGGGCAGGAAGTCTGCGTTGTCGGTGGCGGCAACACAGCGGTCGAGGAAGCGCTCTACCTGTCGAACATCGCGAGCAAGGTCCACCTCATCCACCGGCGCGACAAGTTCCGCGCCGAGGCGATCATGGTCGACAAGCTTCAGGCCAAGGTCGCGGCGGGCACAATGCAGCTTCACCTCTGGCAGACCCTCGACGAAGTGCTCGGCGACGCCAGCGGTGTCACCGGCGTGCGGCTCCGGAGCACGCAGGGGAGTTCGACGAGCGAACTCGCCGTCACCGGCTGCTTCATCGCGATCGGCCACCAGCCCAACACCGACATTTTCAAGGGCCAGCTCGAGATGAAGGACGGCTACATCGTCACCCGTGGCGGACTCTCCGGCATGGCGACGATGACGAGCGTGCCCGGCGTCTTCGCCGCCGGCGACGTGCAGGATCACGTCTACCGGCAGGCGGTCACGAGCGCGGGCACGGGGTGCATGGCGGCCCTCGACGCCCAGCGGTTCCTCGAACAGGACTGAAGCCTCGCGCCATCGCGCCTGCCCAGCGGCCCCGAACTCCCGCTATAATGCGCGCTCTTGCCGACCGTAGGGCAGCTGCACTTCATGCGTGGCGCAGCGCGGCAAACGGCACCCGACGCGAGGCGTGGCGCGACTGCCGCCGCACCGCGGGCACCTCTTGAAACAAGCATCGAATACGGAGAAGCGTCATGGCACGCGTCTGTCAGGTCACGGGCAAGCGCCCGATGGTGGGAAACAAGGTTTCCCACGCCAACAATCGAACAAAGCGCCGCTTCCTGCCCAATCTGCAATACCGCAGGTTCTGGCTCGAGAACGAGAACCGCTGGGTCCGGCTGCGCATCAGCTCGGCTGCGCTGCGCCTGATCGACAAGGTGGGCATCGAGCAGGTCGTCGCCGACCTGCGTGCCCGCGGCGAAATCTGAAGTACTGACCCACAGAGAGCCCGATCATGGCAAAAGGCGGACGCGAGAAGATCAAGCTGGAATCGTCGGCAGGGACCGGCCATTTCTACACCACCGACAAGAACAAGAAGACCACGCCCGAGAAGCTCGAGATGATGAAGTTCGACCCGAAGGCGCGCAAGCACGTGACGTACAAGGAAACCAAGCTGCGCTGAGGCCAAGCCGCGCCCCTGGACGAGCCCGCCCGGCAAGCGCCCGGCGGGTTTTTTGCCGCCCGCAATTCGGCGTGCAGGGGCTCGTGATGCACCGTGGTCGTTTGGACAGGACTCGCGGTAGAGTCCGCCGCACGCGAACCGTCTGAGTGCGCATGTCCACAGCCCAGATCGAAACCATCACCCTCGGCGGAGGCTGCTTCTGGTGCCTCGAGGCCGTCTACCGCCTCGTCGACGGCGTCTCCGGCGTGGAGTCGGGCTACTGCAACGGAGCGGTGAAGAACCCGACCTACGAGCAGGTGTGCGGCGGCGATACGGGGCACACCGAGGTCGTGCGCGTCAGTTTCGACCCGGCGCGCATCGGCCTGCGCGAGTTGCCCGAAATCTTCTTCGTCACTCACGATCCGACGACGCTGAACCGACAGGGCAACGACTGCGGCACGCAGTACCGCTCGGGGATCTATGTAGAAACACCGCATCAGGAAGCCGTCGCGCGCGAAGCGCTGGACGAGCTCGCTGGCAGCGGCGTGCACCACCAACCCATCGTCACCGAGCTGGCACCGCTGGCGAAGTACTGCCGGGCCGAGGACTACCACCAGCGCTATTTCGAGAACCGCCCGCAGCAGGGCTACTGCGCGTTCGTCGTCGCGCCCAAGGTCGAGAAGTTCCGCCGAACCGTTGCCGCCCGCGTCCGCAGCGCGGCCTGACGCCACAGCTCGCGGCCCAAACAGCACGAGCCGGCAGAGCAGCCGACGCTCACGGGGCCAGCCGCTCGCGGGCCCAGCTCGAACCCTCGCGCCGATAGCGGAGGCGATCGTGCAGGCGCGACCTGCGGCCCTGCCAGAACTCCCAGCAGTCAGGCGCGAGCCGGTAGCCGCCCCAGTTCGGCGGACGCGGGGGGTTCAGCAGGTACTTGGCGCCGACCCTGGCCGCGTTGCCCACCAGCACCGCGCGCGACGCGATCACCTCGCTCTGCGGCGAGGCCCACGCGCCGATGCGCGAGTCGAGCGGCCGCGACGCGAAGTAGACATCGGACTCCTCGGCGCTGACACGCTCGACCCGACCCTCGATGCGGACCACACGTTCGAGCTCGCCCCAATGGAACTGCAGTGCCGCGAACGGGTTGCCCGAGAGCTCGCGCCCCTTGCGGCTGCCGTAGTTCGTGTACCAGACAATGCCGCGCTCGTCGAAGCCCTTGACCAGCACCACGCGCGTCGACGGCCGCCCGTCGCTGCCGACGGTCGCCAGCGTCATCGCGTTCGGCTCCGCAAGCCGCGCATCGAGTGCCTGGGCGAACCAGCGCTCGAACTGCTTGAGCGGATCGGACTGGCTATGCGCTTCGTCGAGTTCGGCCCGCCCGTAGTCCTTGCGAAGATCGGCGATGTCCTTCATATGCCAAGTATAGGAACGGTGGCGCCGCACCGCGGGCGCGCCGTGAAACGCATAGGGCAAGACCTTAAGTGAAGGCCCCACTAGCCCGCGGTCGGTCGAACCCGCATTCTCGGACCCACAACAACAAAGTCACGCCCATCGCGCGCCCGACGCGTCCGAGGGCAACGGGATGTCATGTCGGAACCGGTGGTGATCGTGTTGGCGGCGGGTCGAGGGTCGCGCTTTCGCGGTCCCGACCACAAGCTGGCGCAGGCGCTAGGCGCCTCGACCGTGCTCGGCACCGCACTGCGCCAAGTGCTGGCGAGTGAACTGCCGCTGATTGTCGTCGCCACCGCTTCCCTGGCAGAGATCGCTCGGCGCAGCGTCGCAACGCGCGACATCCTGATAGTGCCCGAAGTAGGCACAGCCGGACCCGAGCCCCTGGGAATGGGCTACTCGATCGCCTGCGGGGTCGGCGCGCGTCCCGACGCGCCGGGTTGGCTGATCCTGCCGGGTGACATGCCGATGGTCAAGCCGGCGACGATGCGCACGCTGGCGCGCGAGTTGCGACACCAAACAATCGTGTATGCCCAGTACCAGGGCCGGCGTGGCCATCCGGTGGGCTTCGCGTCGGAACTGTATTCCGAGCTTGTGGCCCTCGAAGGCGACAAGGGTGCGCGACGCCTCGTTGCGCGCTACCCGTCGCAGGGCATCGAGGTCGACGACCCGGGCGTACTGATCGACATCGACACGGCGGCCGACCTGGACCGCCTGCGATCGGGCGGCCTGCCCGTCCCCTCGGCAACTGCGCGCTGAGCCACTGAAGCGAAGCGTCCCTGCAACCCGGCGCTTCGCGACGCACCCCCGGCTCGCGTTGGCAACTCGTCATGCGACCGACGGCCGCGCCCACGCCGTGTCTTCGGTTCCGCGTGGGCCCTGCTCAAAGCGTCAGTGCATGCCGCCGCGCGAGCGCGACCAGGCGTGCAATCTCGCGGTCGTGGATCCCGCGCACCTCGAGGCCTCTGGCAGTCTCGAGCAGGTAATCGAGCGTGCTGCCGTAGCGGCCGCTCGCGCGGCGCAGGATCTCGAGCAGTTGCTCGTCGTCCAGTTCGCCGGTGTAGTTCGGGCTGCTGCGGCTGAGTGTGAAGCCCAGTGCGCGCACCGTCCCGGTCGGCGTGCGGCAAGGCAGCCAGCGTGGGTCGTAGACCGCACCCGTCATCTCGCGCGCCCACAAACGCGGCAACTCATGTTCGACGCGATCGCGCTCGATGCGAAAGACCACGCCGCGGCAGGAACCACCCGCCAACAGAGCAAACACGAGGCCAGGGAATTGCGGCGTCCCGCGGTTGACGCGCGAACGCATCTTCATCGCCCGATGAAAGCCGTGAACGTGCGCCGGACGCTGTTCGACAGCATCGAACTCAGGGCGCCAGATCAGCGACGCGTAGCCGAACACCCACAGATCGCTGCTACCGCCCCATTTCGCCCTTGCATGCGACAGCGACTCGGCGGGATCACGCAGTGCAGACATCGCTTCCGGCGCATTCATGCCGTCAATCTAGAGTGAACTTGCCTCTCCCGATCGATCGAGAAGACCCTGTTTTCGGGCCGGCACTGCGTAGCAATGCCCGCACGTCCTGCCTCTGCCGCCGCAGCATTCGCCATGGCCAAGACCCCGGCGCCGACCGATTAGGGCTTGCGCTCGATCAGCTCGATCTTGTAACCATCGGGGTCGGTGACGAAGGCGATCACCGTCGACCCGCCCTGGACCGGCCCGGCGCCGCGGGTGACCCGGCCGCCCGCAGAGCGGATCTTCGCGCAGGCGGCGACGACGTCGGGCACCTCGAGCGCAATGTGCCCGTACGCGGTGCCGAGCTCGTAGCTGTCGACCCCGTGGTTGTAGGTCAGCTCGATCTCGGCATGTTCCGGATTGCGCCCGTAACCGACGAAGGCGAGCGAGTACTTCTGTTCCGGTCGCTCCGTCGTGCGCAGCAGCTGCATGCCCATCACCTGGGTGTAGAAATTGATCGATCGCTGCAGGTCGCCAACGCGCAGCATGGTGTGGAGCAGTCTCATCGTGGGTCTTTCGTAGCGGGTGCCTCGAAGAAGAAGCAGGTTGTAGTGGCGTGAGCGTACAGCCTCGCTTCGTGACCGATCAAGCGCCCCTCGGCCGTGGCTATGCTGCGCCCCAGATGAATGATGCGCCCTTCGGCACGCACCAGCGGCACCTTGGCAGTCAGTGTACGGACGGTATTGATCGTCAGCTCGACGGTCGTGTAGGCCCGGCCGGCAGGCAACGCCGAATGTACGCGCAGCCTGTGCACGAATCGAGCACTGTTGCGAACCAGCCCCCATGCACGGTCCCCAGCGGGTTGTAGTGTGCAATCGCCGGACTGCCCTGGAACACGGCGCGGCCGCGCTCGACACGCAGCAGCACTAAGCCGAGCG
>Ga0209048_10002769_pt1 | contig 17226 bp, 17 predicted proteins | sample FrelakmetCRP12CR_FD_187146 | JGI IMG/M metagenome (GOLD analysis project Ga0209048, IMG submission 187146) | Freshwater lake sediment microbial communities from the University of Notre Dame, USA, for methane emissions studies - CRP12 CR (SPAdes)... | ecosystem: Environmental > Aquatic >... | reverse complement strand
GTCGCTCGACCGCACGCTGCCGGCCTACGTCTCGAAGGTCAGCCAGCGCTTCCGTTCGCCGGCGGTCGCCCACTGGATCTACTTCGCCTGCAGCCTTCCAGTGATCATCGGCTACAGCTACTGGGGACGGTGGATAGGCCTTACCCTGGGCGTGACCCTCGCCTGCGGCTACGTCTTCGTGATCAGCTGCCTCGCGGCCGCGCTGCTGCCGTACCGGGCCAAGGCGCTTTACGAGGCGTCGCCGGGCGCCAAGTACACAATCGGCGGCTTCCCGCTGGTCACGATCTTCGGCGCCATCGGCTTCATCGCCGGCACGGCCGCCCTGGTCGCGTTCTTCGCGAACGCAGGCTACGGCCTCAAGGGCACGACCCCGTACTTCATCGTCGGGGGCATCTTCGTGATCTGCCTGGTGTGGTACTTGATTTCCCGGGCCTACAACAAGAGCAAGGGCATCGACGTCGGCTACGCCTTCCTCGAGGTGCCGCCTGAGTGAGGCTCTAGCGCATATGCAGACGCACAGCCGGAACGCCGGACCCATGGGCCCGGCGTTCTGGCGTCCGGCTGCCGCGGCGACGAGCCGCCATGGTCGCATCTGTGCGCCTGTGCTTGACAGTCCGCGACCCGAGCCTATGATGTGTGCGACTCTGTTCGGTCTCGCCGGACAGCGAGCCGCAAGGGCGGGGAGAGGCCGATGACATCAGAGGGAACACCTGAGGTCCGCGAGATGATCCCGGCCGAACGCCGCGTGCGCATCGTCGAGCTCCTCCAGGAGCGGCGAGCCGTCCGTGTGTCGCTGCTCAGCGACGACCTCGGCGTCTCCGAGATGACCATCCGCCGCGACCTCGAACGCCTCGAGCAGGAGGGACTGCTGTCGCGCATGCACGGCGGCGCCATCCTCAAGCGGCGCATGATCGAGGAGCCGCTCTACGTCAACAACGTCCTCACCCACTCCGAGGAGAAGCGCCGTATCGCTCAGGCGGCGGCGGCCATGATCAAGCCGGGCGAGACCGTGTTCCTCAGTTCGGGCACCACCGCCACCCAGGTCCTCAGCCACGTCGACCCGCAGATCAAGGCGCGCATCGTGACCCACAACCTCGGCGCGGTGTCCTCGGCGCAGAGGACGTCCCTCGACGTGGTCTTGCTGGGCGGCTCGTACCGGCCGCGGTCCAACACGCTCCAGGGCGCCCTGGCCATCGAGATCGCCGGCCATTTCCACGCCTCCCGCTTCATCTTGGGCGCCGACGCCCTCAGCCTCGACGAGGGCGTCACCACGCCGAGCATCGGTCTTGCCGGCGTAGAGCGCGCCATGATGCGCCAGACGCGCGGCGAGGTGGTCGTTCTCGCCGACAGCAGCAAGTTCGGCGTCGTCGGCGACGTCGTGATCTGCACCCTCGACAAGGTCGACGTCGTCATCGTCGATGACGGCGTCGACGACGACGTACGCGAGGAGATCGGGCGGCTCGGCCCCCGCTGCATCGTCGTGTAGAACGCGGCGCGGCAGGCCCCACGGCGAGACGCACAGCACCCTGAACACGCGAGGCGGGAGCGAAATGGACGCAGGCAAGACGAACGACCTGAGCGCGCCGACCGATGCATCGGCGGCCGCAGACGCTACCGCCGTGGACGAGGCGGCGTGGGCGGCGCTGACGAGGCAGATCGAGGAGATCGTGGACGCCGACTACGATCTCGGCCGCGTGGTGCGCGCCGAGCGCATCTTCGGAGGCTACGTCAACGCGAGCTTCGCCGTCTGGACGCGCACTGAGTCCGGCGCGCACAAGTACTTCGTGCGCAAGTACAACCGCGCGGCCAAGGAGCGCGAGGTGCGTTTCGAGCACGCGCTCCTCACCCATCTCGCGGGCCACGGTTTCGACCTCGCCTCCACCGTCTTCCCCAACCGGCACGGCGCGACCTTCGTCACGCGTGAAGAGGTCGTCGACGGCGCGCCGGTCACCGTGTTCTTCGGCGTCTTCCGGATGCTCGAAGGCGAGGACAAGTACACCTGGGTCAAGAACCGCCTGACGGACAAGGAGTTCGACAGCGGCGCCAGGGTCCTCGCCCAGTTCCACCACAGCGCGTTCGCTTTCGACCCGGGCGACCTCGCCCGCGAGCAGCCGCCGATCATGGAGTTCGTGCCGACTCTCGCCCCTACGTTCAAGGCGTGCGCGGCGAAGGCGACGGGCACGGCGTTCGACGACCATTTTCTCGCCAAGCTCCCGGCGATCCTGGACGTCATCGCCAAAGGCGTGGAGGTGGAGTCCGAGCTCGGCGGTCTCCCGGTCAATCCGGTGCACTGCGACTACCATCCGGGCAACCTGAAGTGGGTCGACGAGCAGGGCGTCGGGCTCTTCGACTTCGACTGGTCGAAGCTCGACTACCGGGTCTTCGACGTCGCCCAGGGCGTGGTGTATTTCTGCAGCTCGTGGGAGGGGCCGGACAGAGGCGAGCTGCGCCTCGACAAGGCGGCCATCTTCGTGCGCGCCTACCAGGACGAGGCGGCGCGCTGGGCCGACCCCGGGCCCATGGGCCCGCGGGAGCTCGCCGTGCTCCCGCGGATGATCGCCAACGCCAACCTCTTCATCCTCAACTGGGACGTCACCTACTATTACGCCGATGCGGATCCCGACGTCGACGAGTACATGGTGTACCTCACCGAGAACGTGGCGCTCATGGAGTGCATCGAGGAGCGCTTCGACGAATTGGCCCACATCGCCGAAGCCGGGTAGTCCCGCTCCGGCGAACGGGCGTCACACGTCCCAGTAGGCCGCCTGGGTCTCGCGCGCTCGCGCGATGGCGGCGGCGGCCCGCTCCGTGCCCTCCGCCGCTATCGCCGGCGCCGCCTCGTCGGTGACGGCGCGCAGGACGGCTTCGACGGAGCGCGCCGTCGCGTCGCGGTCGTAGCCGCCCTCGAGGACGAAGGCGAGGCGGTCCTCGCAGAGCTCGCGCGCGAGGCGGACGCAGCGCAGCGCCATGTCGGCGAAGCCAGCCTCCGTGACGAGCATGCTCCCCAGCGGGTCGTCGCAGTGGATGTCCTCCCCGGCCGAGACGAGGATCGCCTGCGGCGCGAAGTGCCTGACGACGGGCTCGACGACCGCCTCGAAGGCCTGCGCGTAGTCGGCGTCCGTCGACCCGGACGGCAGCGGCAGGTTGACGGTGTAGCCCTCGCCGGCGCCCTCGCCGCACTCGTTGAAGAAGCCGCTGCCGGGGTAGTGCGGCCACTGGTGCAGGCTCACGAACAGGACCCTCGGCTCGTCGTAGAACGCGGCCTGGGTGCCGTTGCCGTGATGCACGTCCCAGTCGATGATGGCGACCCGCTCGTAGCCTTTCGCCAGGAGCCGCGCCGCGGCGATGGCGATGTTGTTGAACAGACAAAAGCCCATGGCGCGGTCGCGCGTGGCGTGATGGCCGGGCGGGCGGATGAGCGCGAAGGGCACGAGGCCCCTGCTCCACAGCCTCGTCGCCGCGATGGCGCCGCCCGCCGACAGCAGCGCGATCTCGTAGCTGCGCGGCGAGACGTGCGTGTCGGGGTCGAGCCAGCTGCCGCCAGCCGCCGCAGCCCGCTTGACCGTGTTCAGGTGCAGGCGCGAGTGCACGAGCAGCACCTCGGCTTCAGTGGCCGGCTCGGGCTTGAGCACGGTCAGCCGCGGCCACAGATCCGTGGTACGCAGGTGCTCGACCACCCTCGCGATGCGATCGGCGCCCTCGGGGTGGGCGCCCATCTCGTGCTCGGCGTAGGCCTCGTCCCAGATGATGGCCGCGTCCACGGCGCCTAGGATACCTTCCCACGGGCGCCCCGGTCACGCGGCCGGCCGCGTCAGCCTTGCGCGAGTGATCCGGCCTCCGTGAGATACGGCCCCACGAGACGCTCCCAGAGATCGGTGGCGGCGGCGACGTCGGCCCCCTCGGGGTCGAGGCCGTGCTGGATCGCCAGACCGTCGACGATGGCGATCATGAGCATGGCGAAGGGACGTAGCTGCTCCTTCGCGGCCGGGTCGGCCGCGTCCAAACAGCGCAGAACGGTGTCGCGGTACCCGTCGTAGAGCGCCGCGACGCGGCCGCGCAAGTCGTCGTCGCGCAAGGCGTGGGGCAGCACCTCGAAGAACGACTGGTACGACTCGGCGTCCGCGGCGATGCGCATCTCGCCGTCGATGAGCGCGTGGATGCGCTCCTCCCCCCTGGGCAGCTCGCCGGTCTCTTCGATGAGGCCGCGGTTGGCGTCGTGGGCGAACGAGTCGACGAGCGCCGTGACCAGACCGGCCTTGTTGCCGAAGTGATAGCCGATGCTGGCCTTCGACTCTCCGGCCTCGCGAGCGATGGCCGACAGCTTCAGCGCCTCGAAGCCGCCGCTGGCCAGCAGGCGCTGGGCGGCGGCCAGCAGGCGCTGCGCCGTGGGCGCCAGCGCCTCCATGGGGTCTTCGAGAAGGAGCGGCTCGGGAAGCCCCTCGCCACGCGCCAGGCTCATGCGTTTCTGATCGATCGCGTTCACGTCACGCCCATCCCGCCCATCGGTCGCAAAGGCTTGTCACCGTGCGTGGTGATTGCTAGTATACATTTATCCGTCCGGACAGACAAACACCGCCGGCAGGCAGCGGCGCTTGCCGCCGCAGCCCGCATCATGTCTCTCCCGATGGCCGCGCACCGTACACACGCCCGCTCGCACGGTAGGAGGTACCACGATGGACACCGCGCTCCCCGCCCTCAGGAAGTTCCGCGGCCGCCACTTTCTCACCGACCTCGACTACACGCGCGAGGAGCTCGAGGACCTGCTCAAGCTCGCCGTGGACCTCAAGGCGGTGTGGAAGAAACGCCCGCTCACGCCGTTCCTGCCCGGCCGGCACCTGGCGATGATCTTCGAGGCCGCCTCCACGCGCACACGCGTCAGTTTCGAGAACGGCTTCGCGGAGCTCGGCGGCAACGCCCTCTACCTGCGCCCCGGCGAGATCCACTTGCCCGGCCGCGAGAGCATCGCCGACACGGCCCGCACGCTCTCGCAGTACAACTCCGCCATCGAGATCCGCGCCAAGAAGAACGAGACCGTGAACGAGCTCGCCAGGTGGTCGACGGTCCCGGTGATCAACGGTATGGACCACGACCGTCACCCGTGCCAGAGCATGAGCGACGCGTTCACCATCCTCGAGCATGCCGGTATGCTGGCCGGCGTCACGTTCGCCTACGTCGGTGACGCCGCCCACCCCTGCAACTCCCTCTCGACCACGCTCACCAAGCTCGGTCTCAACGTGCGCATCGGCAACGCCGCCGGGTACGAGATGGCCGCGGAGCTGGCCGCGCTGGCCGCCGGCTTCGCCGCCGAGAGCGGCGGCTCGTTCTTGCTCACCAACGACCCGCTCGAAGCCATCGCCGGCGCCGACTTCATCTACACCGACTGCTGGTGGTGGACCGGCCAGGAAGACGAATACAAGGATCGCATCGCCGCTTTCGAGCCGTTCCAGGTCAACAAGGAGCTCTGGGGCCACACGAAGCCGGGCGCCCGATTCATGCACTGCCTGCCGGCCATGCGCGGCGAGGAGGTCACCGACGACGTCGCCGACGGCGACGCCTCGATCATCTTCCCGCAGGCCCAGAACCGCATGCACTTCCAGAAGGCGCTCATGCTCGCGCTGATCGGTATCGATGAGCTGCCGACCGATCCCGACCTGCAGCCCATCGGCAAGGCTTTGCTGGCCTAGGCATCGCCGCCACGGCGAAAGGAAGCTGATGGCAGAGACCCGCAAGAAGCCCCGCAGGACCGTCGTCGTCGCCCTCGGCGGCAACGCCATCCTGCAGCCCGGGCAGGTGGGCACTTTCGAGGAGCAGCTCTTCAACATCGACGGCGCCATGCGCCGCATCGCCGAGCTCGTCGAGAACGGTTGGAGAGTCGTGCTCACGCACGGCAACGGCCCCCAAGTCGGCAACCTCCTCATCCAGAACGCGCTCGCCGCGAAGACCGTGGCGCCGATGCCCATGGACGTCTGCGGGGCGGAAAGCCAAGGCCAGATCGGCTACATGCTCGAGCAGACCCTGCAGAACCATCTGGGCATGCGGCGCCTTCCGGTGCCCGTCGTCACCGTGCTCACGCAGGTCGCGGTCGACCCCAAGGACAAGGCCTTTGAGAGCCCGAGCAAGCCGGTCGGCCCCTTCTATTCGGAGGCCGAGGCCAAGAAGATGATGCTCGAGGAGGGCCTCGCCGTGCGCGAGGACGCCGGGCGCGGCTGGCGCCGCGTGGTGCCCAGCCCCGAGCCCGTCGAGATCGTGCCCATCGCGGCGATCAAGGACATGCTCGCGGACGGCATCTGCGTGATCTGCTCGGGCGGCGGCGGCATCCCCGTGGTGCGCGGCAAGGGCGGCGCCCTCAGCGGCATCGACGCGGTCATCGACAAGGACTTGGCCGCCGCCCTGCTCGCCAAAGAGGTGGGCGCCGACGCGCTGCTCATCCTCACCGACGTGCCCCAGGCCTACATCCACTACGGCGCCCCCGAGCAACAGGCGCTCACCACCGTGAGCCTCGCCGAGATGCGCGCCTACGCCGCCGCGGGCCACTTCAAGGCCGGCTCCATGGGCCCCAAGGTGGCGGCCTGCATGAGATTCGTGGAGGCTGGTGGCACGGCCGTCATCGCCAGCCTCACCGAAGTGGTGCCGGCGATGGCCGGTGAGGCGGGCACGCGGATCGTGCCCGAGGCGCGCACGGGACGCAAGAGGGAGCGCACGACGGGCCCTGCCGCAGAGAAGCCTGCCGGCAAGAGGCACGGCAAGAAGGACGACTCGAAGAAGGCGCCGGCCAAGAAGGCGGCCGCCAGGAAGGCGGCGCAGCCCGGCGCCACCGTGATCGACATCGGCGAGGCGCGCCTGCGCGCCTCCGGAGGGAGAGCATGACTACCATCGACAGCACGCCCCGCGCCGACGGCTTCCGCATGCCCGGCGAGTTCGAACCGCACGAGCGGCTGTGGATGCTCTGGCCGCAGCGCCCCGACAACTGGCGCCTCGGTGCCAAGCCGGCGCAGCGCGCCTGGGTCGAGGTGGCGACCGCCATCTCGCCGTTCGAGCCGGTGACGGTAGGCGTGAACCACGACCAGTATGAGAACGCCCGCAACCTGTTGCCGGCGCAGGTGCGCGTCATCGAGATCTCCAGCAACGACGCCTGGATGCGTGACTGCGGCCCCTCCTTCGTCGTCAACGACAAGGGTGACGTGCGCCTGGTCGACTGGGACTTCAACGCCTGGGGCGGCCTCTACGACGGCCTCTACTTCCCCTGGGACAAGGACCAGATGGTGCCGCTCAAGATCTCCGAGCTCGAGCGCGTCGGCCGCTACAAGGCGCACCTCGTGATGGAGGGCGGCTCGATCCACGTCGACGGAGAAGGCACCGTCATCACGACCGAGGAGTGCCTGCTCAGCCCCGGCCGCAACCCGGACCTCAGCCGCGAGGAGATCGAGCAGCACCTGCGCGACTACCTCAACGTCGACAAGGTCATCTGGCTGGGCAAAGGCATCGACCCCGACGAGACCAACGGCCATGTGGACGACGTCGCCTGCTTCGTGAAGCCGGGCGTCGTGCTGGCCGCCGTCACCGAGGACGAGGACGACTGGCGCTACGAACTGCTGCAGGGCAACCTGCGGCGCCTGCAGGCGGCCACAGACGCCAAGGGTCGCAAGCTCGAGGTGCACACCGTGCCGCAGCCGGCGATCATCGTGATCACCGAGGAAGAGGCTTGGGGCGTGGACTCCGCCGAAGGAAGCATCCCGCGAGTGCCCGGCGACAGGACGGCCGCCTCGTACCTGAACTTCCTCATCGTCAACGGCGGCGTGGTCATGCCGGTCTTCGACGACCCCAACGACGCCGTCGCGCTGAGCACGCTGCAGCGCCTGTTCCCCGACCGCAAGGTCGTCACCGTACCCGGCCGCGAGATCGTGCTCGGCGGCGGCAACGTGCACTGCATCACGCAGCAGCAGCCGAAGGGCTGACGGGGCCGGCCCGGCCACATCTCGCGCCCCGCACGGGGCGCCGGAGCTCATCACCGGCAGGGCGGCGCCCCACCCTCCACGAGCTCCTTGCCCCAGGGCTCGCAGTCGTCCTCGCGCAGATAGCCGCGGCGGCTGAAGAAGGCGCGCGACGCCTCGTTGTCCATGATGATCTGCGTCTTGGCCTTGAGCGCGCCGAGCCTGCGAAAGCGCTCCTCGAGCTCATCCATGAGGGCGTCGGCGATGCCCTGCCGCCACCGCTCGGGAAGCACCGCGAGGTGGTACACGTAGGCGCGGCGGCCGTCCCAGCCGCCCATCACCGTGCCGACGACGCGACCGCCGGCGTCACGCGCGACCAGAAACAGGTCCGGGTCGCGAGTGAGCTTCAGCAGCGTCGCCTGCGGCCCGTCCGAGGGCCGCATCTACACGTCGCCGCGCTGCCAGAGGATGTGGACCACGGGGTAGTCCTCCATGGTGAACTCGGCGATGGTGACGTCGTTGCGGGCTGCGGGCATCGGGCTCCTGTCGGCTGTGCCGATTCTAGCGGCGCAACGCCGGAGATCGAAGCGGGCGCCCTGCGGTACAATCGGCACAGCCGTACCCGGAGCCCGGAGGAGACCCATGGACGCGTTGGACGCCATGCTGGCACGCCGCAGTATCCGTCGCTTCACCAGCCAGGACGTCTCGCAGGAGGACGAGCAGAAGCTCATCGACGCGGCCTTCGCCGCCCCCAGCGCCAACAACGCGCGCCCCTGGCACTTCGTCTGCGTGCGCGATCCGAAGACGCGCAGGCGACTCAAGGACATGCACCGCTGGACCTGGATGCTCGCCAAGGCCCCCCTCGTCGTCGCGGTCCTCGGTAACGCCGAGGACAACCCTTGGTGGATCGAAGACTGCGCCGCCGCCACCGAGAACATCCTGCTGGAGGTGACCGCCCTCGGCCTGGGCGCCGTGTGGTGCGGTATGCGCGAGGACGATACACACCTCGCCGGTTGCGAGAAGGCCTGCTGCGAAGTGCTCGGCATCCCTCTGGGCAAGTGGCGCGTGCTGGCGCTCATCGGCGTCGGCCACCCCGGAGAGAAGAAGCAGCCGCGCACGCAGCGTCAGGTGAGCAAGGTCAGCTACGAGCGCTTCGGCAAGCGCTCTCGCTGAAGGAGGGGCCGAGTCCATGGAAGCCGGCAAGACGCGCGAGGAGCGCATCCAGGCCACGGCCCGGCAGATCCTCGCGGGCACCCGCGAGGACAAACCGTCGCTGCTCTCGTCCGCGCGCTGGCAGGGCGAGATGATGGAGTGGGCCATGGCGGACGAGCGCCTCAAGGTCGAGATGCTGCGCTTCGTAGACGTCTTCCCCACGCTGCGCAGCCGTCGCGAGATGAGCCGCCACCTGCGCGAGTACTTCGTCCGGCAGGGCGTCGCGGCGCCCAAGGTCCTGCGCTGGGGCATCAGCCTCGCGGGCGACCGCTCGCCGGTGGCTCCGCTGGCGAGCGGCGTGATCAAGCGCCAGATGAAGGGCTTCGCGCAGCGCTTCATCGTGGGCCGGGACGCGCGCAGCGCCCTCCCGGCCCTCAAGGCGCTGCGCGACCACGGCACGGGCTTCACCCTCGACGTGCTCGGCGAGGCCTCAGTCAGCGAAGCCGAGGCTCACGCCTACCAGCACACCTACCTGGCGCTGCTCGACGGCCTCGCCGCCACCGCCACGGCGTGGACACCGCAGCCCGTGGTCGACGACAGCGCCTGGGGGCCCCTGCCGCGCGTCAATCTCAGCCTCAAGATCACCTCGCTGTACTCGCAGATCGACCCTGTGGACTTCAGCGGCAGCGTGACGGCCGTGAAGGACCGCCTGCGCCCCATCTTCCGCAAGGCCATCGAGACGGGCGCGGCCCTCACCCTCGACCTCGAGCAGTTCCGCTACCGCGACCTCACGTTCAGCGTGTTCACGTCCCTGCTCGACGAAGAGGAGTTCCGCGGCTACCACGACGCCGGCGTCGTGCTGCAGGCCTATCTTCGCGACGCCGAGCGTGACCTCGACGAGCTTCTCTCCTGGGCCAGAGAGCGCGGCCGCGTGTTCAACCTGCGGCTGGTCAAGGGCGCCTACTGGGACTACGAGACGGTGCTCGCCGCGCAGGAAGGCTGGCCGCTGCCGGTCTTCACGCACAAGCCCGACACCGACGCCATGTACGAGAAGCTGGCGCGGGCAATGCTGCAGGAGAGCGCGCACGTCCGGCCGGCCTTCGCCGGCCACAACGTGCGCTCGCTGGCCGCGGTCATCGAGACGGCGCGCGAGCTCGGGCTCGCCGACGACGCCTTCGAGATCCAGATGCTGCACGGCATGGGCGAGCCCATCAAGCAAGCTCTTCGGGAAATGGGCCTGCGGCTTCGCGAGTACGCCCCGGTCGGCGAGCTCATCCCCGGCATGGCTTACCTGGTGCGGCGGCTGCTCGAGAACACGGCCAACGACTCCTTTCTGCGGCAGACGTTCGTCGAAGGCGCCGCCGTGGAGGAGCTCATCCAGGCCCCGCAGCCGTCGCCGGACTTCGGCGCAGAGGCGGCGCGACTTGCCCGCGTCGCCGCCACTGACCACGACGATCCGGCGCCGTTCGCCAACCAGCCGCACGCCGACTTCTCGCGCCGCGAGAACCGTGAGGCCTACGATGCGGCGCTGGCGGCGGTGCGCGGTCGCCTCGGAGCGCACTACCCGCTGCGCATCGGCGGCCGCGACATCGAGACCGCGAAGACCCTGGCGTCGGTGAACCCGGCGGCCCCGGACGAGGTGGTCGGCACGGTCGCCTACGGCGGCCGTGCCGAGGCCGAAGCCGCCGTGGCCGCTGCCCGGGCCGCGCTCCCGGCCTGGCGCGATGCAGCGCCCAAGGAGCGCGCGGCCGTACTGTTCAAGGCCGCCCAACTCATGCGCGCCGAGTCTCTGGAGCTGGCGGCGCTCATGACGCTCGAGGCCGGCAAGACGCGCCGCGAGGCCAACGGCGACGTAGACGAGGCCGTCGACTTCCTCGGGTACTACGGCCGCGAGATGCTGCGCCTGGGCAAGCCCAGGCGCACGGGTCACGTACCCGGCGAGCACAACGTCTCCTTCTATCAGTCGCGCGGCGTCGCGCTCGTCATCGCGCCGTGGAACTTCCCGCTCGCGATCCTCACCGGCATGACCAGCGCGGCGCTGGTCGCCGGCGACCCGGTGATCGTCAAGCCGGCCGGCCCCACGCCGGTGATCGCCGCGCAGATGGCGCGCCTCCTCGAGGCGGCCGGCGCGCCGCCCGGCACGGTCAACTTCCTGCCTAGCCCCGGCGGCGAGGTCGGCGACTTCCTCGTGCGCCACCCGGGGGTGGACCTCATCGCCTTCACCGGCTCCATGGAGGTAGGGCTGCGCATCATCAGTCAGGCGGCGCAGAACCCCGCCGCCGACGGCGTCAAGAAGGTCATCGCCGAGATGGGCGGCAAGAACGCGATCATCGTCGACGCCGACGCCGATCTCGATGTGGCCGTCGGCGAGGTCGTCGTCTCGGCCTTCCACTACTCCGGGCAGAAGTGTTCGGCCGCCTCACGCGTGATCGTGCTCGAGGCGGCCTACGACGACTTCGTGGACAGGCTCGTGGAGGCGACTCGCAGCCTCGCAGTCGGGCCGCCGGAGGACGCCCACGTCCGCGTCGGCCCGGTCATCAGCGCCGACGCCAGAGGGAAGATCGAAGGCTACATCGAGCAGGGCAAGCGCGAGGCGACGCTGGCCGCCGCCGTCAAGCCGCCCGAGGGCGGCTGGCCCGGCGGCGGCTACTTCGTCGCCCCCCACGTCTTTGTCGACGTGCGGCCGGACGCGGTCGTCGCACAAGAGGAGATCTTCGGTCCCGTGGTCGCCGTCCTGAAGGCCGCCGACATGGACGAGGCGCTGGCCATCGCCAACGGCGTCAAGTACGCCCTCACCGGCGGTCTCATCAGCCGCAGCCCGGCGACCATCGAGCGGATCCGCCGGGAGTTCCGCGTCGGCAACCTCTACATCAACCGGGGCATCACCGGGGCGCTCGTCGAACGTCAGCCGTTCGGCGGCTTCAAGATGAGCGGGATAGGCTCGAAAGCGGGCGGTCCGGACTACCTGCTGCAGTTCCTCGAGCCGCGAGTGACGACGGAGAACACGATGCGCCGCGGGTTCGCGCCGCCTGACGAATTCTTCGAGGACGCCTAAAGGCCCGGCGGCAGCGTCGGCGCCTGCTGCGGCTCACCGGCGCGCACGACCTGCTTGAGGAACGGCTCGGTCTCGGCGCCGGGAGTCACCGTTCCGTCATACGCCACCGTCCAGCCGAGCCGCAGGTCGGAGCCCAGTTCCCAGGTGACGTACACCTTGTCCTGCCACGGGCGGTCCTGTAGGTACCATTGCGCCGCGGTCCCGACGACCGCGCCGAACCTGGCCAGCACCATCGCCAGCGCCTCGCCGTTGGTGACGCCGCGTTCCTGCTCAGCCCCCCGCACGTCGACGATCGCCGTACGCTCCCGCTGGCTGAGCGCCGTCAGTTGGCCCATGTCGAGGCGGACCGCCGCCAGCCCGCCGGCCGCACCTGCCCAGATGAGGAAGACCGCGGCCCAAGCGGCAGTGAAGCGCAGCGGCTTGCCGAAGAACGTGGGCGACGGCTGCGGACGCGGCGGCGCGCCTGCGTCGCCGGCCGCGGCCGCGGCGCCCGCCGCCGCCGCGGCCTCGAAGCGCACGCGCTCCCCGCAGCTCGCGCACGAGGCCGTCTCACGCCAGGCCGCAAAGTCGATCGCGGCGCCGCAGTGTGGGCAGCGGAGTGGGGTGCTCACGAGCTCACCCGAGCAAGGGTCTGTCGGCCAGCAGGTGCGGGTGCTTGGGGAACACCCAGGCGAGGGTGGCGCCGCCCGCGAAACCGCCGCTGTGCGCCCAGTAGCCCACGGCTCCCGCATGGGCAGGATTCACGACGACGAGCAGCCCGCTGAACAGCTGGAGGCTCACATAGAGGCCGAGGACCGCCCACGCCGGGATGGCCACGAGATGAAAGAGCCCGGCGAACAAGCTGCCGGCGCTGCGCGTCAGCAGCACGGTGCCGATGACGCCGACGATGAAGAGGAACGGCCCGCCGAGAAGAGGGGAGGGGATCTCCGCGGCGATGAGGAGTTGGTAGAAGAGGCCCAAGATGAAGAGCAGCAGGAAGATGCCTGGGGTCTTGAGCCGTGCCTTGGGCCACAGCACCAGACTCGCGGCCATCACGCCCGAGACGGCGCCGCTGGCGCCGATGACCGGCAGCGGCGACGCGCCCGCCGTCGCCACGAACGCCATCGTGCCGAAGAACCCGCTGACCAGATAGAGGCCCAGATACCACCACGGCCCGAAGGCACCCTCGACGGCGTCGCCGAAGACGTACAGGAACCACATGTTCCCCGGCAGGTGTACGAACCCCACATGCAGGAACATCGATGAGCCCACGGTGAACAGGCTGTGGACTGTGATCTCCGCCTGGATGCGCCCCGGCACCACGCCCCACTCCTGCAGGAACGGCACGAAGCGCGTCCCCACCGTCGCCTCGAAGGCGAAGGCGACCACGTTGAGACCGATGAGGCCGACGGTCACGTAGGGCCACCGTCTGGTATGGACCTCGTGGCTCACGACCGGCAGCACCATTCCTCCTTGGCTGCTCAGGGAGCCGGCGTACCGCCCCGGGACGCGCCGGCGAACCCCGGCGGCGACGGACGCGTCTCACCGCATGGTACATCGGCCGCGGCCATCGCGGCCCGAGGAGGAGGCAGACCATGGGGCGCAGACCGAGACTCAGAGTCCTCATACCCGCCGTCGCGATCGGGCTTCTGGCGGTGTTCGCAGTCGTCGGCGTGCTCAGCCGCGGTGACCTACCGGGCGTCTCCAGCCAGCCGGCGCCCGGACGCCCGTCGACTACGCTCAACGGCGCCGGCGGTCCCGTGACGGGCGAGGGGGTGCAGGGCGCCGACGCGGGCATCTCCTCGAAGAGCGCCGGCGGCGACGTCGCCGCTGCCGTGCCGCCGGCATCCGTCCTCGCCACCCACTACCTGCTGCGTACCGGCGATCTCTCCCTGCTGGTCGCCCACGGCGCGCTGCTGTCCTCCGTGGACCGGCTCGCCGCGATGACGCAGGGTATGGGCGGCTACGTGATGTCCAGTGCCATGGGTAGCGACTCGCCGGGCCTGCCGGGCCCTGTCGAGCCGCTACCGCTCGCCTCCGGGGCTGTCCCCTCCGCCAACGACAAGCCCGCGACGACCGTCGGCGCGGATCCGTACGCCACGCTCACCGTGCGCGTGCCTGAGAGCAGCTTCGACGCCGCCCTGAGGCGTTTCGCCGCCCTCGGCGAGGTGCAGAGCGTGTCCACCTCGAGCGAGGACGTCACCTCCCAGTACGTCGACCTCCAGGCGCGCCTGGGCCACTACCGCGCCGTGGAGCGCCGCCTGGTCCGCTTCCTGGCCGCCACCGACAACGTCAACCAGATGCTCGCCGTGCAGGACCGCATCGACAACGTGCAGCTGACCATCGAGCAGCTCAGCGCCCAGCTCAAGTCGCTGCGCGAGACCACGGCCTACAGCACTCTGTCGATCTTCCTGCGCGAGGAGGGCGTTCACCAGGCCGGCGCCACAGGCCCGTCCCACACGTTCGCCGGGACCCTTCTGCACTCCATCAAGGCGCTCGGCCACGGCGCCCGCGTCACGGGCCTCGTCCTCACCGCCTTGTTGCCCTTCGTGGTCGTGTTCGGCGGCCTCGGCCTCATCGCGTGGTACGTGGCGCGCAGGGTGCGGCGCGGCCGCCGGCAGCCGGTGCAGCCGTCGCTGCCGGCCTGAGCGCCCGGTTCCGGTAGCCGTCGCCGCCTTGCGGGTAGAGTCTGAGCGCGAGGCGGCAGCGCGGCGACGCGAGGAGGCGGCGATGAAAGCAGTGCGTATCCACGAGTACGGCGGACCAGAAGTCCTGGTGTACGAAGAGGTCGCGAAGCCCGAACCGAAGGCGGACCAGATCCTCGTGCGCGTCGAGGCCGCGACCGTGAACCCCATGGACGTGTCGGTACGCGAGGACCGCTTTCCCACGCCCAAGCAGCCGCCCAAGATCATCGGCTCGGACGGGGCGGGCGTCGTCGAGGAGGTCGGCGCCGCGATCACCACCGTGAAGCCGGGTGACGCGGTGTTCTTCAGCGGCCTCGGCGTGGGCACCGAGGGCAGCTACGCCGACTACGTGGTGCTGGCCGAGGTCCAAGCCGTGCCCATCCCTCCCGGTCTGTCGTTCGCCGAGGCGGCCGCGCTGGGCATGGTCTTCCCCGCCGCCTACTACGGCCTCGTGCGGCGCGGCGCCGTGCAGGCCGGCGAGACCGTCCTTGTGCAGGGCGCCGCCGGCGGCGTCGGCTCGGCCTCCGTGCAGCTGGCCAAGGCCCTGGGCGCTCGGGTACTCGCCACCGTGGCCGGCGCCGCAGAGGCGGACCTCGTCCGCAGCCTCGGCGCCGACGAGGTCATCGACTACAAAGCCCAGGACGTCGTCGCCCGCACTCTCGAACTGACGGGCGGCAAGGGCGTCGACCTGGTGCACGAGCTCGACGTCAGCGCGAACCTGCCCGCCGACGTGAGGCTCGTCGCCACCGGCGGGCGCATCGTGTGCACCGGGCAGGGCCCATCTCCGGAGGCCACGGTGCCCATCGGCGAGGCGCTCGCCAAGGACGCCACGCTGCTGTTCATGAACCTGAACAACGCCAAGCGCGCCGGCGTGGCCGCCATGGCCGCGGAGATCGCGCACATGGCGGCCGAGGGCAAAGTGAAGCCGGTCATCGGAGAGTCTCTGCCTCTGGCCGAAGCGCGCCGCGCCCACGAGCTGCTGGCCGGCCCGCATCTGGGCAAGATCGTGCTGCTGCCGTAGCCGAGACTAATACCCCTTGCCGTTGCCGCGGATGGCTTCTTCGCGGTCCTTGCGCAGCTTAAGCTGGGGCAGCAGCGCCTCCATCACGCGGAGCAGGGTCTCGAGTCGTTGCGCCTCGCTGAGCGACTCGAGCAGCTCCTGCTTGAGCGGCGCGCCGAAGTCGAAGGCGGCCGCCAAGCGGAACGACAGCGGACCTTCGCCGCCAGGCTCCCTCGGCGACTCCACGTTCATCAGCACGAGCATCTTCCGGAAGACCTCGAGCACGCCGGCGAGCAGCTCCGCCGGCGCTCCCGGATCTTCGTCCTCGTAGTACTCGATCAGGCCGCTGAGGTACTCGGCCTCCGGATCGTCCGGCGCGCGCAGCTCGAGGAGGCGAAAACGTCGCCCGCCCTCGACGAGGATGTTCAGGCGCCCGTCGTCGAGCTCCTCGAGGAGCTCGGCTACGCGCGCGGTGCACCCGCACTCGCGCAGCGTCCCGTCCTCCGCGAGGACGATGCCGAACTCGCCGCCGTCAAGCCGCTCCTGCACGAGCAGCTTGTAGCGCTCCTCGAAGATGTGCAGCGGCACCATCTCGCCGGGCAGCAGCACGAGGCCGAGCGGGAACAGCCCCAGAGCGACCTCGTCAGCGCTGGTCATGCCACGCCACCACGACGGCCTCGAGCCTGGTCTCGCTGGCCTTGTCGGGGTCGTCGTCAAAGTCGGGGAGCGCCAGGATCATGTGATGAAGGTCGACGAAGTTGAGATCCAGCGGGTCCGCGCCCGGATGCGCCTCGATCAACGCCCAGGCGATCTCGCCGGGATCCTTCCAAGTGAGCCCCATGCGGCCTCCTTCAACCGATGCGCCTAGTGTACTCCGCTGCGGACATCGTCCCGCAGGCCCACGTACATGGTTTACTCGTGGCGCGTCGTGCCCGCAACGCCGGCGCGACTCGGCTGCGTCACTCGCGGCTGCGCAGGTAGCCGGCGATGAGCGTGTCGACGTGCCGCCGGACGTCTTCGGGCAGCGGCGGCACGTCGTTCTTCTCGATCAGCTCGTGTGCGCGGTCCCAGGCGTCCTTCACCAGCGGAGTGTCGACGTAGTGGTCGAACGCATCCCGGTGCCACAGCTGCGGCTGCCACAGCTCCCCGGCGCGGTAGAACTGCCGCGTACTCTTGCGCGCCAGGAAGTGCCCGCCGATGCCGACCGCGACGATGTCGTCGACCAGCGCGCGCGCCTCATCGACCGGGTCGTCGCGGAGGAAGCGCTCGATGGCGTTGACCGTGTCGGCGTCGAGCACCGTCTTCGCCAGGCTGGCGGTCTGGGCGCTGTCCATGAGACCGAAGGCGAGCATCACGTCCGCCCCGGCAAGAGCCGTCGCCAGCCCCGTGAGCATGCCCTCGGCGCCGGCCTGCAGGTCGCAGGCC
>Ga0209048_10002768_pt1 | contig 17228 bp, 16 predicted proteins | sample FrelakmetCRP12CR_FD_187146 | JGI IMG/M metagenome (GOLD analysis project Ga0209048, IMG submission 187146) | Freshwater lake sediment microbial communities from the University of Notre Dame, USA, for methane emissions studies - CRP12 CR (SPAdes)... | ecosystem: Environmental > Aquatic >... | reverse complement strand
CACTCATCCTATTGTCGATGATACCTATCCAGATGATACGCGCGCAAATCCTCATGATCCTTTTGCTGTCAAACGTCTCTACCTGGCACCAGGCCCCCAACATTTGAGTGGGCTGGAAGCGTTAGAATATGTTCGCACTCGCCATGCCGATCTGGTTGGCGATATTGGACGCACAAATCGACAACAAGAGATACTACAAGCGCTTAAAAAGAAATTGACCGCACCAAATATCATCGATCACTTTCAGCAGTTGATTACAGATATGGCAGGTAAAGTGTATACAGATATGAGTCCGCAAGAGATTCTGGCCTTTGCCAACTTTGGCCGTACTCTTCCCAGTTCGGGCATACAGCACATTACACTTGGTCCTGGATCTGGCAACCAGGATTACGGTCAACTTGCGCAGGTTAATGATCCTTCAATAAACGCTGACCAGGATGTAGTGCTGCCACAATGCAACAATATTGGTCCTCTTTTTGCCAATATCTTTGGGGGATTTGTAAATTGTAATGTCACTGGTGGCTTTTAATGCCTCTTTCAATCTCCCGCCCTGCAGGAATCTTGTGCTACAATACTCCTTGATAAAACCCATAAAGGAGCACACTTGATCGAGCACCAGCATGGCAATGCGCGCTATATGCAATTTAGCCACTTTCTCCAGTTTCCAGATCTGATTCATGCAAGCTTTACGCGTTTGGGAGGGTACAGCAAGACACCTTATCGGGGATTGAATGTTTCCTATAGTATTGGTGATGATTTTGACAATGTGCTTCGCAATCGTTTACTTGCGCTGAAAGCGCTTCAAATACCAGCATATCCCTGTGCGACATTGTGGATGGTGCATGGCGCGGAGGTAGCTACAGTAGGTATAGAGCAATGGGATGATTGGCGGACCGACTGGCCCCATTATTCATATCAAATCGATCAGCATGAATTGATCTGGACTACGAAACCAAGGCGTAAAGCGGATGCCTTGATCACCAGGCGTAGTGGTGTAGCGTTGGCCATGTCTTCTGCGGATTGCGCCCCTTTAATGTTCTACGATCCTGTAGAAAGGGTATCAGGTCTGGCCCATGCAGGTTGGCGTGGCACTGCTCGTGGGATTGCAGCAATTACTATCCATGCGATGGGCGAGCAGTTTGGGTGTAGCCCGAACAATATCCGTGTTGGAATTGGTCCGTCTATTGGTTCTTGTTGCTGCGAAGTCTCCGAGGAAGTGCGGTGTTACTTTATGGGGCGACAAGAATTCGATCCTGAACCCACTGATGTAAGATATCGCAAACTTATACGTGAATCAGCCGTATTTAATATAAAGCGCATCCAGGGTCATGATAGCTTGCGACTCGATTTATGGGAATCGAATCGCAATCAGTTACTTATGGCAGGTGTATTACCCGGGCATATCGAGTCATCGGAAGTATGCACAAGTTGCAAAAGAGAGCATTTTTTCTCGCATCGAGGCGAGCATGGGAAAGCGGGGCGCTTTCCAACTATTCTGGCATTGCGCAAATCTTGACCTGTAGGGACAACGATCATGAACAATGAACAAACATTAACTGAAGATCACATGGCCGCTAATATTGACCATGTACGTTCCATCATCGCTGAATCAGCTTTACGAGTGGGTCGAGCGCCAGAAGAGATCACGCTCATAGCTGTTTCAAAAACCATGCCTGTCGAACTTGTGCAAATGGCGTATAATTTAGGCGTGACTGATTTTGGTGAGAATCGCGTACAGGAAGCTCTTCCAAAAATCGCTGCGTTTCATCCACAGGGATTACGCTGGCATATGATCGGCCACTTGCAGAGTAATAAGGCAGGAAAAGCCGTGAGCCCTTTCTATTGTGTACACAGCGTGGATAGCCTGCATCTTGCACAGACGCTGAGCAGGTATGCCGGTGGGCAAGGGAAACATCTTTCTGTGCTACTTCAAGTCAATGTATCTGGTGAAGCAAGCAAAGAGGGTATACCCCTGGCCGAATCGTCGGAATTAGCGCGCCAGATAGTGACGCTGCCTCATATCCACGTAGATGGCTTAATGACGATAGCGCCTTTAGCTGAAGACCCTGAAGAGGTTCGTCCTGTATTTCGTGCGTTGCGTGTACTGCGAGATAGGTTGCGCGCTGATTTGCCGCAATGTTCATGGCAGCAACTTTCCATGGGTATGACGGGTGATTATAGTATAGCTATTGAAGAAGGCGCAACAATTGTGCGTATCGGACGAGCAATTTTTGGCGAACGTCAAAAGAAGTAATGACTTTTTTCGGGACAGCGTTCACCTGACTGCACAGAGGATATTCACTGATACAGTTGTTTCTGGAAAGATACTAGAGGAAATAGAAGACACATGAAAACCGATGATATATTGTTTGGCCGTCGTATCCGGCAAAATCATGCTTTGGAACATGCAACGATCACGATTCTCAGCGGCTATATCCCTGATTTACGTATAAGCGCTCGCTCAAACTCTCGTGGTTTTATCATCTTTGGTGACGTGGATCTTGGTCAACTGCGCAGGGCGCTGAACGAAGCGCTGTACCGTTTGCAGGCAGGCGAGTCTCAACTCGCTATCCATCCCAATTGCGGCACGAACCTGGTCGTTGGATTCACGCTGCTGACCTTTGGCACATTACTTGGCATGACGTCTAGCCGGGCTCGAACGCGTGTAGCTTCAACCGCCCTCTCTTCGGTCGCTGGATTAGTGGCAGCACGTCCACTCGGTGAACTTGTACAGAAGTATGTTACAACTCTGCCAGACCTCGAGGGAGTGCATGTGACGGAGATCTTCCGGCGCAAGATGCTGGGTTTCACAGTTGTCGAGGTACGAACAGTACAGGAGTAGTGTAGTATGTTTTTTGGCATTCCACGCGATCAGGGAATTATCTACGGGATTATACTCTATGGCACAGCCGCTATCATTATTGCAATGTTTGTGCGTGCTATCGGTTCCTGGTTTGGTATCGATGAAAGATATGCTATCATCCGTTTTCTGGCGCGATTGACAGATTCTTTCATTGTGCCAATTCGGCGTATTATACGGCCTGTCGGCATTTTTGACATAGCTTTTTTCATCGGTTGGTTTATGGTTATTACAATGCAACACCTGTTGCTGCAAGCTCTTCCCAAAGGCTGGTAGAACTCGTGCGTATACATGTACGCGTGATTCCTCGTAGTAGCAAAAACTTGATAGAATGGGAAGAGGATGGATTGAAGGTGCATGTTACAGCACCGCCTGTGGATGGAGCTGCTAATACTGCGCTAGTTGCTTTGCTCGCGCAATGTCTCTCTGTGCATAAGCGTGATATCCAGATTGTTCGCGGCATGACAGGTCGCTCTAAAATCGTAGAGATCACTGGAATTTCTGTCGAGACCATAGAAAAGAAAATCAAGAGGAAACTAGAAAGAAAATAGTAGTGTCAGCCTTTACAATTCTGACACTACTATTTTCTTTAGAAACTATGAACACGGCCCTACCGGGAAGCATGGTTGCACAGAAACAAGAGTAAAGAACCCTCCATTGACGACCCTAAGAATCACGAGAGACTTTTTGATTGGATTGCCATCTGATCCAAAAGAGATTTGTCCACTGACACCCTGTATTGCATTGGATCCCTGGATTGCTTTTATACCTTGTAGCATGTCGCTCGTTGTGATGGTTGTCTTTGTTCCGGTAAGTTCATTATTAACCGCAGTTAACATAGCCACAGTTGCGTCGTACGAAAGAATGGTATCGCCATCGGCACGTTGGAAGCCATACGCTCCTGATGTATGCTGATTGTTAGGATCGAAATACGTTTTGTAATTAGCAAAAAACGAAGGCGGAGTACAGGCAAATGTTTGCCCTTGACTACACAGAAATTTCCACTCGTCAGGATAGGCAAATGTGGTAAAGTTAAGGCGAGAAGCCGTTCCACGCAAACTACTCCCATATCCACCTACTTCATATAGTGCATCTCCACCCATTATTGGTGCAGTGGCAAGTGGCCCCGATGTTGGTAAATCTTTGAGTAACTGACTCGCATCGTTGGCATACCCGGCAAAGTAGAGAAGATTAGGGTTATGTGTCGCTGCCTCGCTTAAAAGTTGAGAGAAATCCGTGGTACTCCCTACTGTGTATGATTCTGTTGCGACAACCTGGTTCCCATCAGCGATGAACTGTGTACTGAAAGAATTGGCCAGGCTTTCTGAGTAGATATTATTCCTGTCAATAAAGACCACTGCCTTTGTTGCGTGTAATGTCTGTTCAGAATACTTTGCGCCTTCAATACCCTGTCTCTGATTCGAAGGGGCTACCCTGAAAAAGTAGGGAGATATTCCAGTCAACACATCACTTGATGCCGTCTGTGAAATCATGGGAATTTGCGCTGGACGCAGAGCACTAGTTGCTATACTGGCATAGCCACTGAATGGCCAACCCATCACTCCCACAAAAGTGCTATCAACATGGGAGAGTTGCACAATTTGCTGTGCAACTGTTTTTGTGTCTGCGGAATTACTACCAGCGTTTGCAATAAGTAAACGTACGAGTACATTATTATTGAGCTTAGATGCATCATTAAACGATTTTTGCGCCACATATGCACCTTGCAGATTAGCACGTCCAATATTGACAGTAGCGCTATTGCCAGTGAGCATTGTTCCTACAACAATTGTAATATATGGATTGTGTGAAGCCAATACTTTTTGATCTTCGAGGTAAATGAGTGCCTCAGCATCATTCGTGTCTTTAGCAACCGCTTTATTCCATAATGCGACAGCACCACTCGAGTCACCTGCCTTAAGTTTTTGCGATGCCAGCTGCTTGAGATTTCCATCTTGTCGACCAGCAGTATCAAAAGAGTAGGTGCCATCGCTAATGCCGATAGATTCACCATTTGATGCTTTGATAACACCTATGCCGTTGGAGGAGGGTAATGTTACCGTTGGTGTCGTATTGCTATTATTGCTGTTTGAACCAGTCCCCCGGTTGAGTAAGAAGCCGAATAAAAGGTAAGCCAGTAACCCGAGCAGGATTATAGTAATCACGAACAACAGGAAATTTCGCCCTACATTGCTCCCGCCTTGCCTCCTGGGCGGCTGCGAATATATGTTCCCTTGCTGGTAGGGTGGTGGAGGCGGTACAGGTGTATAGGGTGGCTGCTGAACCTGTGTCGGTTGATTTGCATACATGGCCGGGTTTGCATAAGGAATGGTACTTGCAGCCCCGACAGCTGCCATCGGCCCAGATGTGCCCAGTGTGTAGCTGCCAGTATTCCCGGTAACGCCGAAATGTTTTAGTAAAATGGTATCCACATCACTTTTCATTGCCATCGCACTTTGGTAGCGCTGCGTACTATCGTTATGGACTGCCTTGCTGATCAGGCTATCAGTTTCGGGTGAAATCTGTGGGTCTAGCGTGCGGACTGGAGGATACGAAAACGGCGCATAATTTCGTGGATCGCGATTGGTCAGCAGATTATGCATGGTTGCGCCCAGGGCATACAGGTCAGAGCGGGGATCCGCATTGCCTTGATATTGTTCAGGAGGCGCATATCCAGGCGTTCCCAAAGCTGATGTTTGTTTGCGCTTGATATTTTTCGCTTCGTCTGCACGCGCGATCCCAAAGTCCACCAGGTGTGCACGCTTATCCTTAGCGCCGATGATGATATTGGCGGGCTTAATGTCTCGGTGTACGATGGGTGGTGTCTGTTGTGCCAGATAATCTAGAATATCCAGCATCTCCGAAGCTATACCGAGTACCTCACGCTCCTTCATAGGCTGCTGCACGCGATCCATACGCTCTTCGAGATTTTCTCCCTCGATGTACTTCTGCACCATAAAATAACGAGAATCTTCTTCGAAGCTGTCGGTCACATAAGAGATCAAAGGATGATCAAGATGAGCGAGAGTAGCGACTTCGCGTTTAAAATTGCGCACATCTTCTTGAAATTTTGCAGGATCAGTATTATCAGAGACTAATTCCTTGATAACGACCAGTTTGTTATCTGTTCGTTTGTCGGTTGCAAGCAGAGCAGTTCCCATGCCGCCTTCGCCGAGCGTCTTTGTAATGACATACCGTCCCCCTTGTAAAGAAGTGCCAATGGCTAATGAACGAGATGTGCCACCTATAGTTATGTTGGAAGTAGCGGCAGGACTTAAAGCTCTGCCACAATTACTGCAAAAGCGTACGCCATCGCGATTTTCATATTTACAGTAGGGACATTCCATTCTTCGTACCTACTTTCTCCAATCCAGGGGTATAATCGGGTATCTCCAGCACGAGGCTGCGAGAGCCATCCTTATGGCAGATTATACTGTGTTTCTGCTCTAGAGTCGAGCATACAGCAAAAACCCTATCCTTAAAGAATATATACGTAATCATAGTGCAAAAGTTCAGCAATGCCCACTTTTTTGGAGATAATAAAAAATCCGTCGTCTCAGACGACGGATGCAAAAGGAAAGACAACGACGAAGCAAAGCTATCAGAGAATCTACTGTCTCCGATATGCGCTTTTCTTAAGATTGTATCTACAGGACTTTTAGAGATGTTGGCAGCGTAGTGAGATGATACCGGGCGCAAAATGATTTGCTTTTTGCAAATACTCTTCTTCATTGGCCTCGATCATTAATTTGTGCATCACTACTACATCACCGTCCGGCAGAGGTTCTGCCGGCTGCAGGCAAAGTTCCATGACAGCACAGCCTCTCTCATAGACCTTGACAAGTCCTCCAGAACCTGGAATGCGGTAGATACGATTATCGATTGTTGGACTTGATACTTCCAGGTATCCAAACTTGATAAGTTGCTGGTACTGATTCTCAGACAGCATTTCCCTGAGTAATACCTTGGCTCGGCTTTCTGCCGAGAGATGCTCACTCATAGACTCGCGGAAACGCCCGACACGACCATCGGGAGCCTGTGAGAGATAGTAGATAGCCAGGAGTAAGAACAGCAACCAGATACCTAGAAATAAACTAAGGGTTTGCAACATTGCCGCTTACTCTCCCCTCAGCCTCCTACTACACGAGGCACCATCACGATCTGTTCTGCTGTGCGGTCAAACTGCTCAATACGCTCTACAGGTTTTCCAGACTCTACTTTAAAAGCGGTTGCGCCTCGAGCGCGTTCCTGGTTAAAGATGCGCTCGGCTTCTCGGATTGCCGCTACGGCCTCATAATCGTTGGATTCAATCTTCTCATTATCCCAAACGACTCGCTCGTCACCGCGACGGGACATAATCCGCAGCATACCCATGGTCTGTCTCCTTTTCTGTACAAGCTCACATACCAGGTCTGGTCGCTATTTGTTCGCCCTCCGTTCATCTTCCCACAAATTGGGGTATAGAATGAGCATAGCATGATTTCATTGCAGGCGTCAAGGGTATTATTCTCATTTTTGCCAGTTAAAGAGGCAGAGTGAACGTGAAATTGCTCCCCTCGCCGGGCAAACTTTCGACAGAAATCCGCCCCCCGTGTAGTTCCACAATTATCTTCACAACGGTCAATCCTAAACCTTGACCACCTGCTCTTTCGGAATGAGCAATTGGAATTTGATAGAAGCGTTCAAAAATTCGCTCCTGATATTCAGGCGCAATCCCACACCCGGAATCGTGAATGTGAACCTCTACCTGTTGTTTATCTTCTTTGGCAGCCAAAGAATCTGTGCTTGCAGTTTCTGTTGGAATGTTGTTTGCATGAGCGGAAATGACAACACTACCACCTGGTGGTGTAAAGCGAAGTGCATTATTGATGAGGTTGCGCATTACGTGTTGCATACGTATTGCGTCAGCATATATCTGGGGAAAATCGCCTGGAACTTCAACATGTATTGAGATCTCGTTATCCATTGCTATGAGTTCAAGTTCTTCAATGGCATGAGCGATGATCTCCGGTAGTCGGATGAAATCACAGTTCAAACGTAACTGGCCTGCGTCTGCGCGTGAAATAAGTAATAGATCCTCAATAAGAGCATATAGACGCTCGCTGCCAGCTCGCGCTCGCCGTATAAATTCGCGTTGCTGTTGATTGAGTTCTCCCCCTATACCTTCCAGGGCAAGGTCAAGATAGCCATTAATTGTATTGAGTGGAGAACGGAGTTCGTGCGTAATCATTGAAATAAAGTGCGCTTTTAATCGCTCTACATCATCTCTCTCTGTCATAATCATCCCTTCAACTGATCGACATTCCACGATAATTTTTTGATATGGTTGGCTTTCGGGGTACATTCTTGAGTAGTTTATCGGAAGTAATATACCATTGTTTCTGTAATGGAGATCAGAAGGGTGAGTAAGATTGGCTATAGAAAGCGATCATCTAATGGGAGTTGTTGTATAACTCCAAACTGGCGCCTGGTCAGCTATTGGTAACGAGAATATGAAACGTGCTCCTCCCTGGGGTGCGTTTTCGGCTCTGATCGTACCACCATGCGCTTCTACAATTGCACGTACGATTGTGAGTCCCAGACCACTGCCTCCTGTTCTGACCTGACGGGAGGTATCAACACGATAGAAGCGATCAAATACCCGTGCTAAAGCCTCTGGTGGAATACCTTTGCCAGAATCGGTAACGGCAACTTCGAGTACTTTTCCTTGCTGTCTGGCTTCAATGACCACGGTTCCACCTGTTGGAGTGTGGCGCAGTGCATTATCGCAGAGATTCGAGAAGACGCGCATCAGCATATCGGGATCGGCCCACGCAGGTGGAAGATCAAAGGCTACATTGTTGAGCGGTTCCACGTTTGACCGCTCGAATTCCGGAGCCAGTACAGCCAGTGTCTCGTCAACTATAGCGGCTAGACGTAACACCTTTGGTTGAGGTTGCATTGCCCCTGCCTCTACTTTCGCCATAAGATGCAGGTCTTGAACCAGGCGACGCAGGCGCAATGTCTCGCGCACAATGATGCGCCCTGTGGCTTCAAAATCTTCCCGGTCCTGATTTACACCGTCGACAAGTGATTCGCCTAACCCGGCAATGGCTGTTAATGGGGTTGCGAGATCATGGGTAATATTCATGATCAGTTCGCGGCGCCAAAATTCCTGTTTACGCAGTTCATCCACATCTTTCTCGAGCCGCGTCGCCATTTCGTTAAATGTAGTGGCAAGCTCGCCCAGTTCGCTTTGTGAATGTGTTGTCACTCGCGCGCTGTAGTCGCCAGATGCGAGCACATGAGCCGTGCTGGTTAACCTGGCGAGAGGGCGTGTAATGGTACGTGAGAAGAGTATAGCTACGAGGGCAGCCAGAGCTATAATACAGGCTGAAACGATCAAGATAGTAAGGCGTACCGTCTTCAAAAATGGAGGCACCGTATTATCTGCGGCTGATCGTGGAGTAATGATCATCACACCAACTACGGTGTTGCCACTTTGACCCCCATTGAAGATTGGCTCCACTATAGCTGGGCGTGGGGTACTGCCAGGAGAACTGCTTCCAATATCAACTACAGTTTGTCGTCCATATCTACGTGCATCTACTACAGCTTTGAGTATCTTGGCAAAGTCGCCTTTCTGAACAGATGGCTCAGCGATTGCAACCAGAAGTGCGGTTAAGGCTGGTTTAGAATTTGCAAGACCAAAACGCGGGTAGACGAGTCGCGGAGGGTTATTCATATTGAGTATAAGCAGCAAATAGTCCTGATTTTGAACATTCTGGGATGGAGTAGCGGGTAGCACACTATTTACAGCGGCTGTGAGGGAGCCATTTTGCGCATAGCTTACGCCAATTCGTTGAGATGTATTATCGGCAACATCTGTCAGCCGTTGGCTGACATCCACACCATAATAATAGTTAATCGCTGCTATCATACTCACCGCTAGAAGCGCGGTTGCGAGCAGCACAAGCAACATCGATACCAGCGCAAATCGCCAGCGAATACTCTGCCACCAACGGACTCGCACTTTTGGCATTGATAAGTTCGGTGGAGTGTACTGGCTAATCATGATTCATGCCGTTTCCTGTGAATGAGATTCCCATTGTTTCTACGCAGTGTTAGTAAGCGCTCCAACTTCAAATTTATAACCAACGCGCCACACTGTTTTAATGTAGCGATACTCCGAATTTGCCTCAATTTTCTTGCGCAGGGCGCTGATATGTACGTCAATGATATGCCCATCACCATAATAATCATAGCCCCAGATTTTGTTCATCAGTATCTCGCGAGTATAGACACGATCAGGTGATTGTGCCATCAGTGCTAGCAGATCAAATTCGGTTGGTGTTAGTGTGGCTTCAGTGTTATGAACCTCAACGCGACGTGCTAACAAGTCGATAGTGAGATCTGGAAATTGTAGCACTGATCTGGATGCGCCTGCCTGTGAAGCACTGGAAGATTGCGATTCGCTTTGACTTTCAACTCGTCGTAAAATTGCTCGTACACGACTTACCAACTCGCGAGGGCTAAACGGCTTCACGAGATAGTCATCAGCCCCCAGATCAAACCCCTGGATACGATCTTCCTCGTCCCCACGCGCTGTCAGCATCAAGATCGGTGTTTTCGACCATGCACGAATTCTGCGGCAAACTTCAAAGCCATCAAGAGTTGGTAGCATTATGTCTAAGATCACGAGATCAGGATGTGTTCGAGCATGCAATGCCAATCCATCTGCACCGTCTTTAGCAATAAAGACGTCATAGCCAGCATCTTTAAGATACAGGTTGAGCAAGTGAATGATGCCTTCTTCATCTTCGATAATCAAAATCTTCTGGGACATCTTTGGTCTTCCAACAATTCTTTTATCCTATGCTCAAAACACTTTCTGATTCTGAAGCAGGAGTGCTTTGCTTAGGAACAAGGTTCATCCAGATGATATAGTATCATACCAATTTGGTGAAATCATTCAACTTAAAGCTGCTACAGGCATATTTTCATCGATCTTGAGCAAATCTTGAACTTTAGCTTACACATTATTGATCTTTTAGGAATATGATTGGACTGTCACACAATTGTTGTGGCAATATGACGATGAAGCGACTTGAAAAGCTTTCTTTTGAAAGGATTTCCAAATTTATATGAAAAAAATTCTCTATATTGGTGGTGGCTCTGCGTTGCTGCTGCTCTGTATTCTCTTTGGTGCGATCTTTGCTGGTCCTCTGCTCGCATCTGCAAGAGGTGGCCAGACTACTGCTACTACTGCTACTACACCTGCAGCAACGAATCCATACTGCCAGCAATACCTGCAGGACCTGGCAAATCGTCTGGGCGTCTCGGTGAGTACTTTACAGCAGTATAAACTGGCATCGGCAGAGGATGTACTTGCTCAGCTCGTGAAAGATGGAAAACTGACACAGAATCAGGCGAATCAGATTAAACAGCGTATGGAATCGCACCAGGCATGTTCAGGTAAAGGGAAAGGTTTGTGGGGCCGTGGTGTAATGATGCAATCGCTGAAACAATACCTGCCCGGTGTCGCTACGCAGGTAGCACAGGGTTTGCATATGAATACTACCCAACTCATGTCCCAGTTGCAGTCAGGTAAGAGTTTGAGCGATATCGCAACGGCACAGGGTGTTTCATCTACCCAGTTGCAAACGCTTGTAACTAACACAATTCAGAGTGTGGTGAATAAGGCTGTGAGCGATGGCAATCTGACACAACAACAGGCCACGAATATCATGCAGATGTTGCAAAAGAATCCAGGAGCTTTAAATCATCTCTTGAACGGGCATTTTGGTAAGAATTTCAATCTCACCAATAACTAGCCTGAATTGAACGTTCATCCGGGAGAAAAGTGACAAGACTACTTCCGTCTCTCCCCCGTCAAATAGAGAGGGCTGGTATAGCTAAGGCTGTACCGGCCCTTTCTATTATTTCGAATACAAGTTGAAACAACACAAACCCTGTTTTCCAGGTTAAGATTTCTCCACCACAGCACTGGGACATTCTGGCTAATTACGGTAATCCTAAGCACAACCTGAAACACGTCGATATACAATGGATAGGTATCGTTATATACCAGTATCTGACAAGAACATGTGGGGGTTATTTGAAAGACGAAGAAGCACAGTTCAGGTCGTCTATTTTTCCTCGAATTGCTGCAGCTATTTTTGTCTGCTTACTTATCGGCAGTATATCGTTGACCTGTGTGGGATCGGTTGCGCTGATCGGTCCTATGTTCTCGCATGGAGATAATGTAGTGCATGCAGACGGCAAAATCGTATCGATTGGGCCTGGTAGGGATTTTGTTTTGCAGACGGCAGGCGGACATCGCTTTGATTTCCAGTGTACAGATCAATGTCGTGCGTCTTTGGGGCATATGCAGCGTCACTTGCGCGAACACGCTCACACCGATGTCTACTTTGTCCAGGGCCCGAATAATAGCTTGATGGCATTGAATGTGGACTGAATACACCGGTTCGAATACTCTTACGCTATTAATAACTCAACTGGAGAGCAAATCAATAGAATGAGTAGTGGAATGACAAGACAAGTCAAAATAAATAATGTTGATAACGCTGAAATCGTGATTGTCGGCAATGGCATTGCAGGCTTGACCGCTGCTGTTGAGGCTCGCAAACTTGCACCCGACAAGCGAATTGTCGTGATAACCTATCAAAATCATCCCACTATCAATACGCCTGCGCTCAAACAATTTGCTATTGGCAAACTCACTCGCGAACAATTGCTGGCATATCCAGCCGGAACTGAACGCACTCAACGAATTCATGTTATCAATGCTCGAGTTGAAGAAATACAGGCTCAGAAGAAATACGTCTGTCTTACAGGCGGGCGAGGCTTCGGATATGAGTCACTACTCATCGCGACGGGTAGCGTAGCAACTGGTCTTCCACAAAACTTGCCTGGACGAGATTTTGATGGTGTGCTTACACTCCATCGTCTCAATGACTACCTCGATATGCGTCGCCGTCTCAGTGAGATTGAGGATGCTGTTGTGGTGGGAGGGGGGTCACATGCCATTGAAACGGTTGTGAGCTTATTATACTGGGGTATTCGTGTCCACTGGCTGATCCGTAGCGATACGTTCATCCCACACATGCTTGATCGCCCCGCCTCTGACATGGTCCTGGAACGTATAAGACGTGCTGGAGCCAAAGTATATACACAAACCGAAGTTGTTGGTATTGTTGGTAGAGTCGGCTCAGTCAATGGTGTTGTTACCAATCAGCATCAGTTTCTTCCCTGCCAGTTAGTATTAGTCTGTACAGGTACAACTCCAGTTACTGCGTTGGCAATACATTGCGATCTTCCTATGAAATCGAAGCGTGGCATTCTGGTAGATGATCAACTTCGTACAAGCGTGCGGAATATTTATGCCGCAGGGGATGTTGCGGCGCTGAAGGACCCGCAAACTGGTGAGTATGCTCCCCGCGCGCAGTGGTATGCAGCGGTTCTACAGGGACGTATAGCTGCAGCCGCGATGACGGGATCAGCCGCGAGCGAAGAGGGTTTTGGTGTTCCGTGGCATGCAACGCGTCTGGGTGAGCTTTCATTGCTTACCGTAGGTAATCCACTCCAGTTGCATGACACAGCCACGACTTTAACAGATAACAGTAAGGGGAGTTACCGGCGGCTATCAATTGTGGATGACAGGCTTGTTGGTTACCTCTCGCTTGGCCCTTTGCAACCTGACGGCCTTGCAATCAAAAGATTAATCGATGAGGGACACTCAATAAGCCATATCAACAAGGCCCTGCTAAAAGGTAATTTCGATGGGCGCAAATATTTTTCGCACCAGCGCACACATGCGGCACATCATATGGTGCATACCGGCACGCTACCTGCGTCTGGCGCGCTGGAATCTCCACTTAAGACACAACCACTTGCGCGTACATTACGTGAAACGGGTCCTTTAGGGACCCCGCAAGAAGTTGTAACGCAGAGCAGTCCTAAGAGTGGGATAAACACTCATCCTTTATACGATACGCATGTTCTTGATGATTTTATCCAACAAAAGACGCTTGTCTTCTTTGAACAGAACGAATCGCTTTTCTTTGAAGGAGGCTTTGCTCCCGATCTAGCAAAGCAACAACGAGTGGATAAGCCATGTGTTGTCGAGTCAACGCTCGTTGCGCTGCCATCAACTACGTCACGACACAATTCAGGCAGCCTGTGGTCGTATAGCGATAAATTGCCTGCTGTACAAGTAAAGCCTGGATATGGCCAGTTCATCGTATTTCACCGACCTGATAAAGTAGAAATTGAGCATACTCAAGAGAAAACTCACCCTTCAAGCAGTCTCTGGTCCTATACCAACAGACGTGTGACAGTCAAGAAAGGTCATTAAATGCTGAAGTCAGGTTTCAAGTCAGGAGCTGACAACGTCGTGATGCTACACAAAACGGTACCTCAAGTAGCGCAAGAGCTTCATGCCTGTATTGGTTGTAATGAATGCCTTCTCGCCTGTCCTGCTGCTACTGAATCAATCACTATCGATGTGCTGAATCGTGAAACGCTTTCAGGCCCTATCTCTGTTCCGGTGGCTCGATTTGCTCGTTCTTGCTATCAATGTGGTGCATGTGTTGCTCCTTGTCCTGTGGGATTGCACCGCGACGCTATGATGATGTGGCTCAAAGTGCGTATGTTACGCTCTGGATGGAGTGAATAGTGGCTGCAATCAATCAACGAGAACGTAACAACGGCGAAACAGGCTATAACTGGCCTTTCTTTGTAAGCGGAGAAGGATGGTATAAGCGTTTTCTGGTTATATTCCTGGGTGTTTCGGTTGGTGGTGTTTTTTTTGTATGGTACATCCAGCATAGTAATGACGTTTCCCCAGACAGCATTGCCGGGTATACGTATGCCATCATTGGCACGCTCTTCTTGCTCCTGGCTGCAGTTAGCTATAGCTTAAAACGTCGTTCGCATAAGAAAAAAACTGTTGGTCAACTGCATTCGTCTCTTAACTGGCATATTTGTTTTGGAGTACTTGGCCTGGTGTTTCTCTTTCTTCACTCGTTCGGCAACTTTAATCCCCGCACCGGCACGTATGCGCTGTATGGCATGATTGCTCTTGCTCTCAGTGGCATGATTGGACGATTCCTGGATAGACTGGTTCCACGTTTGATTACAGGTGAGGTCCACAAAGCCTTGACGGTAATGGGTGACGATCGTATAGAGACTATTTCGCAGAAGCTCCAGGCCATTGTAGTACATAATACTCAAGATTTGCATAGCTTTGCCGTGGTGCCTGGGGAAAAATCTCAAGATGCCTCTACGTCGATGGTGTCATTATCTGGCCCTGTTTCAAGCGACTTCTCTTTTATCCACAAAGATCAGGCCTTACAAACACCATGGGATTTAGCCTACATTTCACTTGAAGCAACACCTCAGGAACTTAGTCTCGAAGCAAATCACTACCGTTTCATTCCTGATAAGAAAAGCGCGCTCGTGCATCCAGGAGCCCTCATGCCTGGTGCGCAAGAGCATATCTCTGAGCTTCAGGAGGTTGAGCAAGCAATGCAGCGAGAGCTATTTTATCGCTATATCATTCGTTACTGGAGGAAATTCCATATATTGCTCGCTTTGCTGACGCTTGCTCTCACCATCTGGCATCTTGTGTATGCAGGCCAGTTGCTTTTACCGGTGCTCTTACACAGATAAATTAATGGCAGGCAGTAAACTTGGTGCCGTTGTTGCAGAAGTGTACCTCTTTATCTTGAATATGAACAATCATATCCACGTTTTTGTCTCCATTGACGTCACTGAATGTAAGCGTAATCGGTATCTTCTCATCGCCTACTGCTATCAGCGCAGGTCCAATATAATCGATCGACTTTGTAGGATCGCCTGCAGGTAATTCGATGATAATGACCTGCCCATGCAGATTGAGGGCGATAAAATGACTTGGGTGAGCCTTGCTATCATGGTTGTGGCCGACAACAAAGTCGGTTTGAAATATGCGTGGATTGCCATAAATAATATCGTTGTATTTTTCAGTTCCCCAGGCAAGCAGTGTGGCAGCGGTTACCCACAGCGCAAGCGCCGCGATCATACCAACACCTACATATAACAACCAATGTACCTTTTTCGGCTCCACATTCCGTGCTGGCAAAGGAGGCGGGGCTGATTCGAATACTGTGTTACGTCTATACCGAGCCTGAACTGGACCAGTTGTTGGATAATTTAAATCAATTGTTCGACGCGTTGGGACCGAAATTTGCTGGCGCGTCGTTTCAATAGAGACATCGCGCGATCCTGTGGCTCGCCGCCCTGTTGAGGTGGTGTTCCAACGCAGTGCGCTGGTTGGTGGGCGCGGAGGATTCGAAGCCAGGGGATCGTCCTCAGCGAGCAGCTCATCCTCTACCCAGTCTTCATTACGCCTGCTGCGCGAAGGTGAAAAAATAAGAGGAGAAAGATCATTGTTGTTTGTCTCGTCCAACTTCTTTGGTTGAAATTGCCTGTTGTTGCCGGTCATTCACTCTCCCTTTCTAATGGGTCCATGGAGTACAAAGAATCCGCATATTCTCGGCTCTCGACTGTAGTTGTCTGAATTGACTGGGCATTATCCTCGAAAGTAAAATAAATAGTAATCATAACAAAATGGGCGCAACGGTGGCGCCCTTAAAATACCGTTGTCATATCATATCATAACGCGTCAAAATGTATAATTTCGTATTAATATAGGACAATCGGTTACCTTATTCTCATGTTTGTATTTTTCCAATCGATACGAAATACCGACTATATCATATGACTCCTAACCCCCGTTCTGCAAGGAGAGATTTCATTTTTTGCAATCCCAGGCGCATACGACCTTTTACAGTGCCCAAAGGAATCTGGCATTGCTCTGAAATTTCTGCGTGAGTTAAGCCGCCAAAGTAAGCGAGTTCTATAACTATGCGTTGTTCGCCTGGGATTTGTTCCATAACTTCGCGAATGATTCTATGCTGTTCGCTTTGCCAGACCTGTTCCCATACATCAGGCTGCTCACTTGGCGGATCTTGCTCATTGTCGGCCTGTAATGGTGTCCATTGGTAGTCGCGATGGGCGGAAGCGCGTATTTTATCAATTGCTCTATTTCGAACAATTGCTTGAATCCAGCTTTGCACACTTCCATTTTGCACCTGATACGAGGATGCTTTGCGCCAGATGGAGAGAAATGCATCTTGCACGATATCTTCCGAGGCTACTGGATCGCGCAAAATTCGGTAGGCCAGAGCATAAGCGTAACGATGATAACGTTCGTAGAGCGTTTCAATTGCGGATTCCACACCCCGGCAAATTGCTGAAATAAGCTGTTCATCTGTTGGTTGGGGTTTTACCAAAACCTTTGCAGCGACTTCTTGCTTCGTTGTTG
>Ga0209048_10002767_pt1 | contig 17233 bp, 13 predicted proteins | sample FrelakmetCRP12CR_FD_187146 | JGI IMG/M metagenome (GOLD analysis project Ga0209048, IMG submission 187146) | Freshwater lake sediment microbial communities from the University of Notre Dame, USA, for methane emissions studies - CRP12 CR (SPAdes)... | ecosystem: Environmental > Aquatic >... | reverse complement strand
TGGAAGACGGCCATCTACTTTCTGGTTGCCTTGCTGATCCATTATCTGGAGCACCTCATCGACTTCTGGCGAGAAGCCGGTGGTTTTGTTGCTGGCAACGAGAAGTTGCTCGCGGAAATCGTCTGGCCGCACTTTTGGGCCATTCAGATCATATTGTTGGTGCTGATTCTGAACTACTGCTCAATCCGTGAACTCATCCGCGTCCTCGGGGCGGACAAGGCCCGAGCGATGTTCTTCGGATCACGCCCAGGCACCCGGACTTGAGCAAGACTGGACTGCTGAGAAGACCCCGGTCGGGTCTGCATCGACAGTACGAGGAGGTGCGCCATCGAGGGTCCGGGGCTTGTGCCAGCGACCGCCTCGTGGCCGTTCGGGTGGTTACGGTGACCGACGGCTCATGGCCGGGGGCAGTCTTTCGAGTTCAACACGTGAACCCTTCACTGCGAGTCGCGTGAACCAAGGCGCATCCGTTGATATGACGCAGTCTGCAGCAGCTCCTTCGAGCAGTCCCTCGCGCGTCGCGCTGCGCGCCGACCTGCTCGACTTCACCGCGACTCCGGGCTGGGCCGACGCCGGCCTGCACGGCGTTCGCTTCCGTCCCGACCACTGGCTGCTGATCGAGGGCGGCCGCATCGCCGGCGTGCAGCCGGGCGCGCAGGTGCCCGACGCCGGCTGGGCATGCCATGACCACCGCGGACGGCTGATCATGCCTGGCTTCATCGACACCCACGTACACAGTTCGCAACTCGACGTTGTCGCAAGCTACGGCGCCGAATTGCTGGACTGGCTCAATACCTACACCTTCCCCGCCGAGCTGCGCTACGCCGACCCTGCCCACGCCGAGGCAGGCGCCGCGCTGTTCCTCGACGCGCTGCTCGAACATGGCACGACCTCGGCGGTAGTGTTCCCGACCGTGCACAAGACTTCGGCGGAGGCGCTGTTCGCGGCCGCGCAGCGGCGCGGGATGCGCCTCGTCGCGGGCAAGGTCCTGATGGACCGCAATGCGCCGGACGGCCTGCGCGACGATGCGCGGCGGGCCGAGCGCGACTGCGTCGATCTGATCGAGCGCTGGCACGGCCGCGACCGCCTGGCTTACGCGGTGACGGTGCGCTTTGCGCCGACGAGCACGCCAGCGCAACTGACGATGGCGGGCCGGTTGTGCCAGGCCTGGCCGGGTGTCTACATGCAGACCCATGTCGCCGAGAGCCGCGCCGAGGTGCGCTGGGTGCGCGAGCTCTTCCCCGAAGCGCGCAGCTACCTCGACGTCTATGCGCGCGCCGGCCTGCTTCATTCGCGCAGCGTGCTTGCGCACGGCATCTGGCTCGACGACGACGATCGCGCACTGCTGCGCGAGCGCGGCGCACAGATCGCGCACAGCCCATCGTCGAACCTCTTCCTGGGCAGTGGCCTGTTCGGCTGGCGCGCGGCCGAAGAGGCCGGCGCGGCAGTGACGCTCGCTAGCGACGTCGGCGGCGGCACGAGCCTGGCGATGCTGCGCACGATGACCGACGCCTACAAGGTGCAAGCGATGGCCGGCGAGCGGCTCACCGCGTGGAAGGCGCTGCACGCGGCGACGCTCGGCGCGGCCAGGGCCCTGGGTCTGGCCGACGAGATCGGCAGCCTCGAGGTGGGGCGGATGGCCGACGTGTGCGTCTGGGACTGGGCCGTCGGCGCCGTGGCCGAGCGCCGGATGGAGATGGCGCGCGAATTGCATGAGCGAGCCTTCGCGTGGATGACGCTGGCCGACGAACACAACCTCGCAGTCACGTTCGTCGGCGGTGTCGAGCGCTATTCGCGCCCGGCCGTCGCGGTCGAGCGCGCGTAGCTCCGGCGTCAGGCGCGGGTCCGCAAGACAACAACGCCGCGCGGCAGCACAATCGCGAGCTTGCCGCGGGCACAGGAGACCAGGCGTGCTTCGACTCCAGTTGATCGACATCAGCAAGCAGTACCCGGCCGTCAAGGCCAACGACCGGGTGAACTTGCGCGTCAAGCCGGGCGAGATCCATGCCGTGCTCGGCGAGAACGGCGCCGGCAAGTCGACGCTGATGAAGATGATCTACGGCGCCGTGCGCCCCGACGAGGGCGAGATACGCTGGAACGGGCACGCAGTGCAGGTCGCAAGCCCGGCGCAGGCGCGCCAGCTCGGAATCAGCATGGTCTACCAGCACTTCTCGCTTTTTGACACGCTCACCGCGGCCGAGAACGTCTGGCTCGGCCTGGCCAGGTCGCTCTCGCTGGCCGACGTCACGCAGCGCATCACGAAGGTTGCGCAGGAGTACGGGCTCGATGTCGAGCCACTGCGCCCGGTGCATACGCTGTCGGTCGGAGAGCGGCAGCGGGTCGAGATCGTTCGCGCGCTGTTGACCGATCCGAAGCTGCTGATCCTCGACGAGCCGACCTCGGTGCTTACGCCGCAGGCGGTGGAGAGGCTCTTCGTCACGCTGCGCAAGCTCGCGTCCGAGGGCTGCAGCATCCTCTACATCAGCCACAAGCTCGACGAGATCCGCGCGCTGTGCCACGCCTGCACCGTTCTGCGCGGCGGCAAGGTCACAGGCGAGGTTGACCCGAGCAAGGAAAGCAACGCCAGCCTGTCGCGCCTGATGATCGGCGCCGAGCCGCCGCAGTTGCAGCACCATAAGGCCAGGCTTGGCGCGGCGGTGCTGAAAGTCGAGGGCCTGGACCTGTCCAAACGCGACCCGTTCGGCATGACACTCAGCGGCATCGGCTTTGAGGTGTGCGCCGGCGAGATCGTCGGCATCGCCGGCGTATCGGGCAACGGCCAGCAGGAGCTGATGGCGGCGCTGTCGGGCGAGGACGTGCGCGCCTCGCCCGGCGCTATCCGGCTGTTCGACAATCCGATCGGCAACCACTCGCCGCGCCGGCGGCGCAAGGCGGGGCTGCACTTCGTTCCCGAGGAACGCCTGGGGCGCGGCGCGGTGCCAACGCTTTCGCTGGCGCAGAACACCTTGCTCACGCGCACCGAGACGGTGTCGGCATCGGGCTGGATCGACGTCGACGCAGTGCACCTGCTGGCGTCCAACCTGATCAGCCGGTTCAACGTGCGCGCGGCAGGCGCAGGGGCCGCCGCGACCTCGCTCTCAGGCGGAAACCTGCAGAAGTTCCTCGTCGGGCGCGAGATCGCCGCCGCACCGAAGCTGTTGATCGTTTCGCAGCCGACCTGGGGTGTCGACGTGGGCGCCGCGGCGCAGATCCGCGGCGAGCTGCTCAAGCTTCGCGACGAAGGCTGCGCGCTGCTCGTCGTCAGCGAGGAGCTCGACGAGCTGTTCGAGATCTGCGATCGGCTCGTGGTGATGGCGCAGGGCAGGCTGTCGCCGTCGGTGCCGACGGCGCAGGCGACGGTCGTGATGATCGGCGAGTGGATGTCGGGGCTGTGGCCGGGGGCCGGCCGCGCGGCGTCGCCGAAGGAGGTCGTCCATGCTTAAGTTCGAGCCGCGCCCCGAGCCTTCGCGCTTGATGTCGATCGCGTCGCCACTGCTGGCGCTGGCGATCACGGTCGTGCTCGGCACTTGCTTGTTCATGATCCTCGGCAAGGATCCGCTCAAGTGCCTGGCCGTGTTCTTCGTCGAGCCGGTCAGGAGCCTGTATGCCTTGTCGGAACTGGCGATGAAGGCGACGCCGCTGCTGCTGATCGCGCTCGGGCTCGCGGTCTGCTTTCGCTCCAACGTGTGGAACATCGGCGCCGAGGGGCAGTTCATCCTCGGTGCGATCTTTGCCGGAGGCGTCGCGATGCAGGCCGGCCCCGCGACCAGCCGCTGGATCGTCGTGGCCATCCTTCTCGCCGGCGTGCTCGGCGGCATGTGCTGGGCCGGCATCGTCGCGCTGCTCAGAGACCGCTTCCACGCGAACGAGATCCTCGTGAGCCTGATGCTCGTCTACGTCGCCGACATGCTGCTGAACTACCTGGTCTACGGGCCGTGGAAGGATCCGGCGGGCTACAACTTCCCGCAGACCGTCACCTTCGCCGCGGCGACGAAGATACCTCGATTGGTCGACGGCTTTCGCACCCACATCGGCCTGCTCATCGCGCTCGCTGCGGCGGCCGGGTTCTGGGTGATGCTGTTTCGCACCTACCTCGGCTTTCAGTTGCAGGTCGGCGGCCTGGCGCCCGCCGCGGCGCGCTATGCGGGCTTCTCGTCGCGCCGCGCGCTGTGGACGGCGCTGCTGCTGTCGGGCGGCATGGCCGGGCTCGCCGGTGCACTCGACGTCGCCGGGCCGCTCGGACAACTCACGCCACACGTGCCCGCGGGCTATGGCTTCGCCGCGATCATCGTCGCCTATGTCGGGCGGCTCCATCCGGTGGGCACGATCTTCTCGGCCGCGCTGATGAGCATGTTCTACATCGGCGGCGAGCTTGCGCAGTCGCGGCTGGGGCTGCCCAAGTCGCTCACCGGCGTGTTCCAGGGCCTGCTGCTGTTCACGCTGCTCGCGTGCGACACGCTGATCTACTACCGCGTTCGGCGGGCCAGTTCGAGGCCCGCGCCGCGCCGCGGCGGCACAGCGCCCGCGGCCATCAAGGAGGCATGATGGAATCGCTCGCATTGCTGCTTGCAGCCACGCTCAATGCGGGCACACTGCTCGCGCTGGCGGCACTTGGCCTGCTGATCAACGAGCGCGCCGGCATCGTCAACCTGGGCGCCGAGGGAATGATGCTCGTGGCCGCCGTGGCCGGATTCGCCACCGCATTCCACACCGGCAGCGACTGGATGGCCTTTGCCGCCGGGGCCTGTGCGGGCGCGCTGATGGCGGCGGCGTTCGGCGCGCTCGTGATCTGGTTCAACACCAACCAGTACGCCACCGGGCTCGCTCTGAGCCTGTTCGGCGCCGGCTTCTCGGCCTTCGTCGGCATCGGCTACGCGCCGGAGAAGCTCAGCGAGCGAGTGCGCTTCCAGATCCCCTGGCTGACGGACATCCCGTTCCTCGGCCCGGCACTGTTCAGGCAGCACCCGATGGTGTACCTCACCGTCGCGCTGACAGTGGCGTTGACCTGGTTTCTCTACCGCTCGCGCGCCGGGCTGGTGCTGCGCGCCGTCGGCGAGTCGCCCGAGTCGGCGCACGCGCTCGGCTACCCGGTGCGGCGCATCCGCATGGCCGCGGTGATGGCCGGTGGCGCGCTGTGCGGTGTTGCTGGGGCCTACGTGTCGGTGATCTACACGCCGCTGTGGGTCGAAGGCATGGTCGCGGGCAAGGGCTGGATCGCGCTCGCGCTTACCACCTTCGCCACCTGGCGCCCGATCCGGGTGCTGCTTGGCGCGTATCTGTTCGGTGGCGTGACGATGTTGCAGTTCCACCTGCAGGGCGAAGGCGTGCAACTGCCGAGCCAGTTCCTGACCATGCTGCCCTATCTGGCCACGATCGTTGTGCTGGTGCTGATCTCGCGCAACGAGGGTTTCATCCGCGCCAACATGCCGGCGTCGATCGGCAAGCCGTTCTTTCCCGGAAGTTGACGCTCCGAACCTGTCGGATAATCTGCGGGCGCGCCAGTACCGGGCGTCCGAACTCGCAACACGCTGGACCCATCAACCTGGAGAGACCATGACCCCAATCTCGAAACGCTCGTTCGTCAAGGCTGCCGGCTGGATCGCGCTGGCCGCCGCCGCGGCGCTGGCCGGTTGCGGCAAGAAGGAAGAGGCAGCGCCCGCTGCGGCGCCAGCACCCTCGGCCCCGGCCTCGGCGGCCTCGGTCGCTGCGGCCAAGCCCGAACCCTTGAAGGTCGCGTTCATCTACATCGGCCCGGTCGGCGACGGTGGCTGGACGTTTGCCCACGACAACGGTCGCAAGGCGGTGGAGAAGGAGTTCGGCGACAAGATCGCGACGACCTTCGTCGAGAAGGTGCCCGAGTCGGCCGACGCCGAGCGCGTGTTTCGCGATGTCGCGAGCCAGGGCAACAAGCTGATCTTCGGCAGCACCTTCGGCTACATGGAGCCAATGCTCAAGGTCGCGGCCGACCTGAAGGACGTGAAGTTCGAGCATGCGACCGGCTACAAGACGGCCGAGAACATGCGCACCTACGACAGCCGCACCTACGAGGGCGCGTACATGGCCGGCGTCGTCGCCGGTGGCATGACCAAGACCAACGTGCTCGGCGTCGTCGGCTCCATCCCGATTCCCGAGGTGATCCGCAACATCAACAGCTTCACGCTTGGCGCGCAGTCGGTGAACCCGAAGGTCAAGACCAAGGTCGTGTGGGTCAACGAGTGGTTCAATCCGCCCAAGGAGACCGAGGCCGCGCAGTCGCTGATCAACGGTGGTGCCGACGTGCTGATGCAGAACACCGATTCGTCGGCGGTACTGCAGACGGCCGAGAAGGCCGGCAAGTATGCGTTCGGCTGGGACAGCGACATGAAGGCCTACGCACCGAACGCGCACCTCGCGTCGGCGGTGATCAACTGGGGCCCGTACTACATCAAGGCCGTCGGCGACGTGCTCGACAACAAGTGGACGAGCGGCCAGAGCTGGTGGGGCGTCAAGGAAGGGGCGATCGACCTGGTGTCGATCTCGGACAAGGTGCCGGCCGAACTCAAGGCCAAGGTCGACGCGGTCAAGGCCGGCCTGAAGGACGGCAGTTACGTCATCTGGAAGGGCCCGATCGTCGGCTCCGATGGCAAGGTCGTGCTGGCCAAGGACGCCGTTGCCGACGACAAGTTCCTCGGCGGCATCAAGTTCTATGTCAAGGGCGTGGAAGGCAAGGTGCCGGGCGAGAAGTGATACTCGCTTGACGTCATGAAACGAAGCCGCCGCGGTGTGAAGAACACCCGGCGGCTTCGTCGTTCAAGTCCGACAATCGTCTGAAGTGACACGACCATGCGCATGCCTGCCGCTGCCGACGCTATCCCCCGCGAACGCCTGCCCGCGCTGCTGTGCGCGATGCCCAAGGCCGAACTGCACATCCACATCGAGGGCTCGCTCGAGCCGGAGCTGATTTTCAAGCTCGCCCGGCGCAACGCTGTCGCGCTGCCGTATGCGAGCGTCGAAGCCTTGCGTGCCGCCTACGCGTTCACCGACCTGCAGAGCTTCCTCGACATCTACTACGCCGGTGCCAGTGTGCTGCTGAAGGAACAGGATTTCTTCGAGATGGCTTGGGCCTACCTCGAGCGTGCCGCGGCCGACAACGTCGTGCACGCCGAGATCTTCTTCGACCCGCAGTCGCACACCTCGCGCGGCGTACCGTTCGAGACGGTGATCAAGGGGCTCGATCATGCCTGCCGCCGTGCGCACAGCGAACTGGGCCTGAGCGCAAAGCTGATCCTGTGTTTTCTGCGCCACTTGAGCGAAGACGATGCGCTGGCGACGCTGGCTGAAGCGATGCCCTGGCGCCACCATTTCATCGGCGTCGGGCTCGACAGCAGCGAGCGCGGCCATCCGCCGGAGAAGTTCGCTCGCGTCTTTGCGAAGGCGCGCGCGGCCGGGCTGCACCTCGTCGCGCATGCCGGCGAGGAAGGGCCACCCGAGTACATCCGCAGCGCGCTCGACGAGTTGATGGTCGAGCGCATCGATCACGGCGTGCGCTGCGTGGAAGACGCGGAACTGCTGGAGCGACTGGCGCTCGAACGCATGCCGCTGACGGTGTGCCCGTTGTCCAACGTCAAGCTGCGCATCTTCACCTCGCTGGCAGAGCACAACCTGGCGACCCTGCTCGACGCCGGGCTGTGCGCCACCGTCAACTCCGACGACCCGGCGTACTTCGGCGGCTACCTGAACGCGAACTTCACCCAGATCTTCGCCGCGCTACCCGTGCTGACCGCACGCCACGCGTATCGGCTGGCCAGCAACAGCTTCGAGGCCAGCTTCGCGAGCGATGCCGACAAGCGCCGCTGGACGGCTGCGCTCGAGGTCGTCTTCGCTAGCGCGTGAACCGCCGCGGAGCCGCGACGGCGTTCTACGCGCTTCTTACTTGGCGTAAGACTTCAGCGCCGCCTGCAACGGCGCCGCGCCGGGGTTGCTGACGCTCTGTTTGACGAGGATATCCACCGGTGTCACCGGCTTGCCGTAGTACGCTGCGTTCAGGCTGTCGCGAACGGCCAGGACCTGACCATTGAGCGACGCGTTGGCATACGCGCCCTTGCTCTTGGAGTAGGAAACGAAGTCCTCGACGAAGGTCGAGGTCGCGCCGGCGCCCTTCGGGCCGGCGACGATGGAGGCGTCTCCACCGAGCTTCATCTTGGTCGACAGCAGCGAGTCGAGCGCCTTCTGCGTGTTGACGACCAACATCGTTTCGGCCGCCGCTCCGCCGGCCAGGAAGCCGAGGCTCATGCCGCCCATCGAGTAGAACGCCGGCGCGCTGAAGTTGCCTGTCTTCTCGTCGCGCACCAGCAGCACGCCCGTGCCGCCCGACCCGCCGATGATGAAGCCGCCTTCGACGATCAGCGGATAGACGAGGACGCCCTTGGCCTTCTTCAGCAGCGCCGGCAGCGTGACGAAGTCCTTGTCGGCGGCAAACGCATTGACGGTGGCGACGGCCTTGTCGACGACGCCCTTGGCGTCGCTAGCGTCATCGGCGCGCGCTGGCAGGCTGATAAATGCAGCGGCGACCGCGATGGCCGCACCAGTGAGGGTGAAATTGCGGCGAGTTGTGTTCATAAGGGTTCCTCTGTCGAAAGTTGTTCCGTGGGGTGTTGTCGTTGCGGTCGGGTCGTGTCGGCACGGCCTCAAAGCGGGAGCATTCTAGTCGTTTGGCGTGCGCGCGTTGTTGCGCTGCGTCAGTTGCCCGGATTGCGCTGCTTGCGCGATCCTGGCCCGAGACCGCACCTGACCTGGCCGCGACGCGCGCCAGCGCGGTGCCCCCCAGTAGCCGAACGAAGGCCGACTTCTACAATCGCCCTCCTTGCTGCCTTGGCGTGCCACCGCTCGGGCGAGACGTGAACCCGTGGCCATGTAGAGGAACACCATGCACAAAAACCTCGCCCGCGGGCTGCTGCCCGCGATGCTTGCCGCCGCGCTCTCCGCGGCCGCCCTGGCCGATGACCGGCCGCCGCTGAAGGTCGGCTTCGTCTACGTTACGCCGATCGGAGAGGCCGGCTGGACCTACCAGCACGATCAGGGACGGCTCGCGATGGAGAGGGCCCTCGGCCCACGCGTGCGCAGTACCGTCGTCGAAGCGGTGGCCGAGGGTCCCGACGCCGAGCGCGTGATGCGCGACCTCGCGAGTCAGGGCCACAAGCTCATCTTCGCCACCAGCTTCGGTTACCTTGAACCCGCGCTGCGCGTTGCGGCCGAGTTTCCCGACGTCGCATTCGAGCAGACCGGCGGCTACAAGACCGCGCGCAACGTCAACACCTACAACGGGCGCTTTTACGAAGGCCGTTACCTCGCCGGGCTGCTGGCGGGCAAGGTCAGCCGCAGCGGCGTCGCGGGCTACGTGGCGGGATTCCCGGTGCCCGAGGTGATCCAGGGCATCAACGCGTTCGCGCTAGGCATGCGCGCCGCGAACCCGAAGGCGAGTGTGAAGGTACTCTGGCTCGACACCTGGTTCGACCCGGTGCGCGAGCGCGAAGCGGCGGCGAGCCTCGTCGACCAGGGTGCCGACGTGCTCACCAACCACAGCGGCTCGACGGCGGTGGCGCAGTTCGCCGAGGAGAAGCGCGTCGGCCTCATCGCCTATCAGAGCGACATGCGCCGCATCGCGCCGCACGCCCAACTCACCGCCGTCACCCACCAGTGGGGCGGCTACTACTCGCAAGTAGCGCGGCAGGTGCTCGACGGCAGCTGGCGCGTGAACCCGGTCTGGGGCGGCCTGAAGGACGGCTTCGTGCAACTCGCGCCGCTGAGCGCGAACGTGCCGAAGGACGTGGCCGCACTCGTTGCCGCGCGCAAGGCGGACATCGTCGCCGGCCGATTCAACCCGTTCTCGGGCCGCCTTGTCGATCGTGACGGAGTCGTGCGGCAGGCGGGCGGCGCGATGCCCGACGCGCAGATCGCGACGATGAACTACTTCGTCGAAGGCGTCATCGGGAGTCTGGCCAAGCCGTGATGCGTTGCGGGTTCAGCGTCACGACGCTCAACCGGTGTTGCGCAGCCCCGCGGCGATGCCGTTGATCGAGATGTGGATGCCTCGCTTGACGCGCTCGGTCGCTGGGTCGCCGTCGCTGCGATGCCGGTAGCGGCGCATGAGTTCGACCTGCAGGTGGTTCAGCGGGTCGATGTACGGGAAGCGGTGCTCGATCGAGCGCGCGAGCGACGGGTTCGACGCGAGGCGCTGCGCTTGGCCGGTGATCAGCGAGAGCGCCTCCCAGGTCTTGCGCCACTCGGCCTCGATCGCGGCGAAGATGCGCCTGCCGGCCTTTCTGTCCTCGACGAGCTCAACGTAGCGCGCGGCGATCGCAAGGTCGCTCTTGGCGAGCACCATGTCCAGGTTCGACAGCAATGTGCGCAGGAAAGGCCACTGCCTGTGCATCTGCTGCAGCAGCGCGAGCCGCTTCGCGCGCAGTCCCGGCTCGGCGCCGAGGTAGCTCTCGACACCCGAGCCGAAGCCGCACCAGCCCGGCAGGGCGACGCGGCACTGGCCCCAGCTGAAGCCCCACGGAATCGCGCGCAGATCCTCGATCGCGCGCGTGGCCCCGCGCGAAGCGGGGCGCGAGCCGATGTTGAGCTCGGCGATCTCGCGGATCGGCGTCGTGTCGTAGAAGTAATCGGTGAAGCCGGGGGTCTCGTAGACGAGCCGGCGGTAAGCCGCCGTGCTTGCCGCCGACAGCGCTGCCGCGGCGTCGAGGAAGCTCCGCGGTGCGCTGTGCGTCGGGTGCAGCAGCGTCGCCTCGAGCGTTGCCGCAACCAGCGTCTCGAGGTTGCGGCGGCCGATCTCCGGGTGCGCGTACTTCGAACCTATGACTTCGCCCTGCTCAGTCAGGCGGATCTGCCCGTTCACCGTGCCCGGTGGCTGCGCCAGGATGGCCTGGAAGCTCGGGCCGCCGCCGCGCCCAACCGTGCCGCCGCGGCCGTGGAACAGGCGCAGCGTGATGCCGTGGCTGCGGCCGAGCTCGCCGAACAACTCGACCAGTTCGATCTCGGCGCGGTAGAGCTCCCAGTTGCTGGTGAAGAAGCCACCGTCCTTGTTGCTGTCGCTGTAGCCGAGCATCACGTCCTGCTCGCCGCCCGATCGGCTGACGAGCGCCGCGATTCCGGGGCACGCATAGAAGGCGCGCATGATTGCTGCCGCGTTGCGCAGGTCGGCGATGGTCTCGAACAGCGGCGAGACGATCAGGTCGGCCACCGCATCGCCCGACTCCAGTGTGCCGCGCAGGAGTCCCACCTCCTTCTGCAGCAAGAGCACCTCGAGCAGATCGCTCACGTCCTCGGTGTGCGAGACGATGGTGTGGCGCAGCGCAGCGTCGCCGTAGCGCCGGCGCAGCGTGAGCGCAGCCTCGAAGATCGCGAGTTCGGACAGCGTCAGCTCCGAATACCGGGCCGCGCGCACGCGCAGCGGTCGCGCGTCGTTCAGCATCCGCAACAGCAGCGCACGCCGCTCGGCTTCACCGAGGCCCGTGTAGTCGGGCGCGATCTGTGCGACGCGCAGCAGTTCGGCAAGCACCGCTTCGTGCTTGTCCGAGCTTTGCCGTAGGTCCACCGTCGCGAGGTGAAAGCCGAACACCTGCACCGCGCGCAGCAGCGGTGCAAGCCGCGGCGCGATCAGCGCCTGCGCCTGGTGCGACTTCAGCGACGCCTCGATCACGCGCAGGTCGGCGAGCAGTTCGCCCGCTCCGGCGTAGGGCCGCTGCGGCGCCACCGCGTGGCGAAGCGCCTCGGTGCCGGTCAGCTCGTGCAGCGTCGCCGCGAGCCGCGCGTACATGCCGACCAACGCGCGCCGGTACGGCTCGTCCTCGCGGTGCGGATTGACATCGGGCGAGCTCGCCGCGAGGGCCTGCATCTCGGCCGTCACCGGCGAGAGCATGGCCGAGATCGACAACTCGGAACCGAGCTCGTGCAGTTCGGTCAGGTAAAAGCGCAGCGCGGTCTCCGCCTGGCGCTCGAGCGCCATCTTCAGCGTTTCGGCGCCGACGCTGGGGTTGCCGTCGCGGTCGCCGCCGATCCAGTTGCCCATGCGGAAAAACGGTGCGACCTCGTGCCCGGGCAGTGCGTCCTCGATCTCGCGGTACAGGCGCGGGATCTGGCGCAGGAACGTCGTCTGGTAGTACGACAGCGCGTTCTCGATCTCGTCGGCGACGCTGAGCTTGGAGGTGCGCAGCATCCGTGTCTGCCACAGTTGCGTGATGCGGGCACGCAGCAGCGCTTCATTGGCGGCGCGCTCGGGCTCGCTGCGCAGCGTGTCGCGCCGGCCCAGCAGCTCCGCGATGGCGCGTTCGGCGTCGAGGATGCTCTTGCGCTGCACCTCGGTCGGGTGCGCCGTCAGCACCGGCGAGATATAGGCGCGCTGCAGTACGCGGGCCACGTCGTCGGCGCGGATGTCGCGCTTGGCGAGGCGCTCCAGCGTCAGCGCGAGCGACCCTTCCTGCAGGTGACCGAGGCGGTCGTGATGCTCGCGGCGCCGCACGTGGTGGCGGTCTTCGGCGATGTTCGCCAGGTGCGAGAAGTAGCTGAAAGCGCGGATCACGCTCACGGTCTGGTCGGAGCTGAGGTTCTTCAGCAGCCGGTCCAGCCCGTGGCCGGCGCGCGTGTCGCGCTTGAGCCGGTACGCGACCGAGAGCTGGCGCACGCGCTCGACCAGCTCGAAGGCGGCGCGCCCCTCGCGTTCGCGGATCACGTCGCCGAGGATGCGCCCGAGCAGGCGGATGTCGTCGACCAGCGGGCGATTCTTCAGTGCGGCGTCGCCGCGCGCAACGGCACCGGCGGACGCCGGCGCGGTGGCCGGCCGGCGGGGCGCAGGGCTGGTTCGGGCGTGCGGCATGAGGACCTCGCTGGCGTGTTGTCACGCGTTGGCCGGGGGCACCAGTATCAACCGGCGACGGGCTGCATCGCAGCCATGCAGGTTGCGTGCCTGCTAGCATCGCGGCCATGCCTCCACCCACCCTCATCGCCACCCGCGAAAGCCGCCTCGCACTGTGGCAGGCCGAACACGTGCGAGCGCTGCTTTCCGAACGTTTTGGCATGACGGTTGAACTGCTGGGCATGACGACGCGCGGCGACCAGATTCTCGATCGCGCGCTGTCCAAGGTCGGCGGCAAGGGGCTGTTCGTCAAGGAGCTCGAGACCGCGCTGGCGGAAGGCAGGGCGCACCTGGCCGTGCATTCGCTGAAGGACGTGCCGATGGAGTTGCCCGAAGGCTTCGAGCTCGCTGCAGTGCTCGAACGCGAAGACCCGCGCGATGCCTTCGTATCGAGCGGCTTCGGGTCGCTGGCCGAACTTCCCCTGGGTGCGCGGGTGGGCACGTCGAGCCTGCGGCGGGTCGTGCAATTGCTCGCCCTGCGCCCCGACGTGCAGATCGAACCGCTGCGAGGCAACCTCGACACCCGGCTGCGCAAGCTCGACGACGGCGGCTACGACGCCATCATCCTCGCGGCCGCAGGGCTCAAGCGCCTCGGGCTGGCGGCGCGCATCCGAAGCGTGCTTGAGCCTGCGCAGATGCTCCCCGCCGCAGGGCAGGGTGCGCTGGGGATCGAGGTGCGCCGCGATGCGCATGCATTGCGCGAGCGCCTGGGCGAGCTCACCCACCGCCCGACCTGGCTGGCGGTGCATGCCGAGCGCGCCGTCTCGCGCTCGCTCGGCGGCAGTTGCAGCATGCCGCTGGCCGCGCACGCGATCTGGCATGGCGATGTGCTTCGCATCGACGCGCTGCTCGGCCATCCCGAGCGCACTGCGCTGCCGCCGCTGCGCGCGAGCGCGAGCGGCGTGGCGCCCGACACGCATGCTGCGGATGCGCTCGGTCGACATGCGGCGGCGCTGCTGCGCGAGCGTGGCGCGGCGGACTACCTGCCAGCGCCATCCGCATAGCAATGCGTGTGCTTGTGACGCGCCCAGCGCCGCAGGCGGGCGAGTGGGTGACGCGGCTGCGCGAGGGCGGCATCGATGCGATGGCGTTGCCGCTGATCTGTATCGAGCCGGCGGCTGACACGGCATTCGTGCGCGCCGCCTGGTCGACGCTTGCGTCGCAGCGTCTGGTGGTGTTCGTGAGCCCCAACGCAGCGGAGCAGTTCCTCGGCGCGAGGCCTTCCGACGCGGCCTGGCCGGCCGGCGTGCTCGCGGGATCGACCGGTCCTGGCACGACGCGCGCGCTGCTCCGCCTGGGCGTGCCTGCCGGGCAGATCGTCGAGCCGGCGGCAGATGCGGCGCAGTTCGACTCTGAGGCCTTGTGGCGGCAACTGCGGCACAGTGACTGGCGCAGCGCAGGGGTGCTGATCGTACGAGGCGAAGGCGGGCGCGAGTGGCTGGCCGACATGCTGCGCGAGAACGGCGCGCAGGTCGCGCTGCTCGCCGCGTACCGCCGCAGCGTGCCGGTGCTCGACGCCGACAGCCAGGCGTTGCTGCGGGCGGCGCGCGCTGCGCCGCGCTCACATCTGTGGCTGTTCAGCAGTTCGGAGGCGATCGCCAACCTGGCTGCGCTCGCCGGTGCGGCTGCGGACTGGTCGCAAGCGCGCGCGCTCGTGACGCACCCGCGCATTGCAGCCCGGGCGCAACAGTTGGGGTTGACGCAGGTCACGCTGGCGCAGCCGACGCTGGCCGCGGTGAGCGCCTGCATACAATCGATGCCACCGTGAATGAAGCCGACCCCTTGCCCGAGAACGCAGTGCCGCCGGCGGCCGCACCGGCGCGGGAGGCGGAGAAGTCGGCGGCGCTGAAGCCGCAGCATGTGTGGGCCGCGTTCGCAGCGCTGGGCGTCGTGTGCGCTGGCAGCCTGCTCCTCGTTTGGCAGACGCAGCAGCGCGTTCACAACCTCGAGCAGGAGCTGGTGCGCCGCCAGCAGGAGACGCAGGTCCAGTCGGCCGAGGCGCAGATGCTCGCCAAGCAGGCACAGGATGGCGCGCGCGAGACTGCCGCCAAGCTCGCGCTGCTCGAAGCCCGCGTCAGCGAGGTGGCCGTGCAGCGGGGGCAGATCGAGGAGCTGATCCAGAGCCTTTCGCGCTCGCGCGACGAGAACATCGTGCTCGACATCGATTCGTCGCTCCGCGTCGCGATGCAGCAGTCGGCGCTCACCGGCAGCGCCGAGCCGCTGGTGGCGGCGCTCAAACAGGCCGACGAACGCCTGGCGCGATACAAGGAGCCGCGCCTAGAGACCATACGGCGAGCCATTGCGCGCGACCTCGACCGCGTCAAGGCGATGGGCGTGATCGACGTCGGCGCGCTGGCGATCAAGCTCGACGAGGCGGTGCGCATGGTGGACGAACTGCCGCTGCTATCGCAGGCCGACTCGCGTCGTGACGCGCTGCGGCCTGCAGCGGCGCCGGCCAGCGCGCCAACGCAGGCCCAGCGTGGCACCGCGAATGCGGTGGCGGTGCCGGTCTGGCTGCAGCCCTGGCTCGAACGATGGGATGCGCTGACCGAGCGCGTCTGGGGCGAGGCCAAGTCGCTCGTGCGCGTGACGCGCATCGACCATCCCGAGGCCATGCTGCTGGTTCCGGAGCAGGCCTACTTCCTGCGCGAGAACCTGAAGCTGCGCCTGCTTAACGCTCGCCTGGCGCTGCTATCGCGCCAGTTCGATACCGCGCAGAACGATCTGCAGGGCGCGCAGAGCGCGCTCGAACGCTACTTCGACCGCGCGTCGCGGCGGACGCAGCTTGCGGCCGAGCTGATCCGCCAGGTTGCTTCGCAGGCACGCCAGACGGGGCTGCCGCGGCCCGAAAGCACGCTGGCGGCGCTGACGGCTGCCGCTGCCGGCCGCTAGCGCGCGGGAGCGTCTCGCCGATGCGCGCCGTCATCTGGTTCACGCTGCTTTTCGCGGTGGCCGTCGTCGCAGCGACGACGCTCGGCACCAACGACGGGCTGGTCAGCTTCTACTGGAACGGCTGGCGGATGGACGTGTCGCTCAACCTCTTCCTGCTCGCTCTCGTCGGTGCCTGCTTTGCGCTGGTGACGATGATCCAGGCCGTCAATGCGCTCGTCGGCCTGCCGCGGCGGGCGCTCGAATGGCGCGTCGCGCGGCGCGACCGCAGCGCTCAGGCCTGGTTGCGCGATGCGCTGGCGCAGTACTTCGGCGGCCGCTACAGTCGCGCCCACCGCTCGGCGCAGCGTGCTCTGGAGATCCAGGCCGACACGCCCGAGCTGGCGCAGGACAACGAATTCACCGTGCTCGGCCACCTGCTTTGCGCAGGCAGCCTGCACCGCCTGCAGGACCGGCCTCAGCGCGACGCGCAGCTGGAACGCGCGCTCGACCTGGCACGCCGCAGCGCAGCGGCCCGCTCGGCCGAGGAAGGCGCGCACATGCTGGCTGCGGAGTGGGCGCTCGACGACCGCGACGCGACGCGCGCGCTCGAACTCCTGGCCGAACTGCCGCCCGGTGTCGGGCGGCGCACGCACGCACTGCGCCTGAAGTTGCACGCGACCCGCCTGGCACGTCAGCCGCTGGAGGCGCTGAAGACCGCGCGGCTGCTCGCCAAGCATCAGGGCTTCTCGAAGGAGGCCGCGCTCGGCCTGCTGCGCTCGCTCGCCTTTGAAGCGCTCGAGGCCGGCCGTGATGCCGACCAGGTGCGCCGGGCCTGGCAGCAGCTCGACGCGGCCGACCGGCGTGACGCCTTCGTCGCTGCACGCGCAGCGACATGCATGGCCAGGCTGGGCGCGGGGCAAGACGGTCGTGCTTGGTTGAGCCCGTTCTGGGACGCGCTCGGCGACTGCAGCGCCGAGGACCGCGACGTGATTGCGCATGGCCTCGTCGCCTGCGTCGGCGGCATCGGGGTCGACTGGTTGCCGCGGCTGGAAGCCGCATGGCAGGCCTACCCGCGCGACGGCGCGATCGCATTTGCGGTGGGCTGCGCGATGGCCGAGTACCGGCTCTGGGGCAAGGCCAGGCTGGCGTTGCAGCAGGCGGCCGATGACGAGACCTTGCCGAAGGCATCGCGCCGCCGCGCCTGGCGGCAGCTCGCGGAACTGGCCGAAGAACAAGCCGATCATGAACGAGCTGCCCAGTGCTACGCCGCGGCAGCGCAGATCGGTTGAGCGTGAGTGATCGTGTAAAATCCGCCCCGTTGCGGCTGTAGCTCAGTTGGATAGAGTACTTGGCTACGAACCAAGGGGTCGTGGGTTCGATTCCTGCCAGCCGCACCACAACAGACGAGGGTTCACAGGTAAGCGAAAGCTAACTTGTGAACCCTTTTGTCTTTCTATTTGTTCTGTG
>Ga0209048_10002766_pt1 | contig 17233 bp, 15 predicted proteins | sample FrelakmetCRP12CR_FD_187146 | JGI IMG/M metagenome (GOLD analysis project Ga0209048, IMG submission 187146) | Freshwater lake sediment microbial communities from the University of Notre Dame, USA, for methane emissions studies - CRP12 CR (SPAdes)... | ecosystem: Environmental > Aquatic >... | reverse complement strand
GCCCTCCAAAAGCCGACCACCCATGAGTCACAGAAAAACTGATTTGGGAATCCCTGACCGCCTATCCCTGGTCAGAATCTGCCAAAGTAGTGCTAGGCAGTCTGCAGAAATCTCTTTGATCTGGTTGGGATCGGCCTGGCGATGTGTTCTTATTGCTGTTGTTTTCGGGCAATTGTTAACGAGGCGTCGGCTTCTTATATTTGATCTTGGGCCAACGGGGCTGACATGAGAATTGCCGTCCAATCATCAACTTCAAAAATTAAGAAGCCGCGACCGCGCGTGCCCGAGGGTGTTCGCATCTATGCGATCGGCGATATTCACGGCCGCGCGGACCTTCTCGCCGGGGCGCTCAAACGCATCGACACGGATTTGGCAACAAATCCGGTTTCTCATGGCATTGAGGTCTTTCTTGGTGATTACATCGATCGCGGACCGGCTTCGCGGGAGGTGCTCGACCGACTGGTAGAGCGCAGCCGCACACATCGGACGGTTTTTCTCAAAGGCAACCACGAGAGCTATTTGACCGGCTTTCTGACCGACCCGCCTATCCTTGAGCACTGGCAACGCTATGGGGGTCTCGAGACACTGATGTCTTATGGGCTTACACCAACGATCAACGCGAACGCGGCCACGCAAGCGCAACTCGCGGCTACTCTTGACCAAGCATTGCCCGAAAGCCATCGCCAATTTATCGGCAATTTGAAATCATCATTCACATGTGGCGATTTCTTTTTCGTCCATGCGGGGATACGGCCTGGCATTCCGCTGACTAAACAGCGCGAAGAGGACTTGCTGTGGATTCGGCAGGATTTTCTCCTTTGCGAAGAGGACTTCAGCAAAATCATCGTTCACGGGCACACGCCCGTGCCAAAGCCTGACATTCGCCCGAACCGGATCAACATCGACACCGGAGCCTATGCGACCGGGCAGCTGACCTGTCTAATGTTAGAAGGCAACAAGATGAATTTAATTTCAGCAGCTTTCCGGCCACAGGGCACGGTTGAAGATGTTTGCGCAACCGACATTCATTCCGGCGACAATCCACATCTGGTCTCAGGCGGACGATAACCCGTGAGCAGCCTTTCCACCACCACGCAAAACCACGGCTTATTCCGCGGCACCGTCCTCGTGTTCGCGCTTGTGCTCGGCTGCCAAGCACTGTGGATCCTAGCGGCAGAAAGTTTTCGTCCCGCCCTCCCCGGCTTTCCCGTCAATGCACAAGCGGCCGCAACCGCAGCGGCCAATCGAAATGAGGCGGCTTTGGCTGCTTCGTTCGGCTTCATCCGCGGCGATCTGTGGGCCGAGGTTGCGCTCACCTACCCAGATATGTTTTGGAGCGGTGATCTAGACAGCGGGAGTGCACAAGTTTCCAAAACGATCGAGCAAGCCCGCGAAGTTGCTGTTCGGGCACTGGCCTTTGCCCCCCACGATGCTCGAATTTGGCTAGTCCTCGCTGGCATCGACTCGCGGTTCGACTGGATCAGCCGCAACATGGCTGCCGATCTGCGAATGTCGTATTACACAGGGGCGAACGAGACCGATCTTATTCCCTTGCGCCTGCTCCTAGCGGTCCGCTCCGACGCGCTTTCCGAGAGGGACTTTCAGCAACTGGTGCGCCACGATGTCAACACCATCGTTACCCGCAAACCGGAGCTGAAACCTGCGATTCTGGCTGCTTATCGGGATGCGTTGCCGATCGGTCAACAATTCCTCGAGGAAACGCTTGCGGAAATTGATCCAGTTCTGCTCGCCAGGCTCCGGTCGAAAGGATAGGTCGCTGGTTGGAACGTTGCCCTATCTCTGCATACCCCGCGGGGGCACGAAGGTGTCGATATAGGCAATGATCGCATCCGTCTCCCCAGAAGATAAGTTAAACGGCGGCATATTATCGTGCATCGAGGTTATCGCTCGTTCGATTGATGTTCTCAGCACGAGGTTTGATTGGCGTCGGTAAAAATTTCGGAATTCCGTGGCATTCTTGTCCCGACTAACATCATTGGCTCCCACTGCGTGACAGCTGCCGCAGCTTTTCTCGGCCACTTGCTTGCCCAGGCGAATGCGCCGCTCACTTTCACTGCGGGCCGTTCCTGCAGCATTAATCCGTTTTAACGCATCCATCGCCTCAACCAGAGACGGGTCGAGCCGAAGGGCATGTCGTAAATCGTCAATGGCATCTTTCTTTCTGTCCTGGGCCGCGTAAAGATAGCCGCGATTGGCGTAAAAAACGGCCACAAATGGATTGGACTTGATGGCAGCGGTGTAATCCTCTTGCGCCCGAACGAAATCGTTCTTCTTGAAATATGCGAAGCCACGCGTGTTGAATGCATTCGCGCTCTTAGGATCCAACCGTAGGGCCTCCGTAAGATCACGGATGGCGTCATCCACTTTCTCGGCTACGATGTAAATGTGACCACGCTCGACGTATAGTTCGGCGGAAGCGGGTGAGAGGCGAATCGCTTCGCTATAATCGGCGATTGATCCCACCAGGTCTCTAGCAGTAAATTTCACCCAACCGCGATCTGCGAAAGCGGGCGCATTCTCCTGTTTGAGACGAATGGATTCGGTGAAGTCGGCAATCGCCGGTTGGACGGCGCCTGCACGCATGTGCACCTCACCACGGTATCTGTACGCAAGCGCTTTTTGATCGGATCCGAAGCTCGGGCCATCTATGATCTCGGTACAGGCTTGATGAATGACTTTGGATGGGCTGCCCGGATTGCATTCACCAACCACATCTGCGACTGCCGCTCCGCAAGTCACTGCCAATACAAAGCAAGCGATCGTCAATTTGGCTGTCATTTTTGACCTCTTCCGATCCGAAGCCGACATCAGGAATTTCTGATTATCGATCACGGCTCTGATGCATGTGATTTCCAAGCCAACTTCAATTGCGGCCAGCGCAATCACGATCTGACGACAGGCCCATGACCTACGGTCAGCGAAAGAAAAGATTGCAAAAAAAACTAGATCGCACCAGCGATCGGATCATTGAGCTAGATCAATGGCCGGTCGCGAAAGGGGCCGATATTTGGCGCCTTTAATACTGTTCGAGGACATGGCGGGACAGAGGAAGTAAGTCCACTTTTGGCCCCACATCAGACCTTTTGGCCCACAGCCGACATTGACTGGCCCCTACCGAACAGGCAGTACACGCCCTAAAACAATGCTGGACAGGCTTCCCGGGTCAAATAAACTGGGATTTACGGGACTTGACCGTCAGGAGGTTGCGATGTGCCGACCCCTTCTTTTTGTGGCTGGAATAATAGCAATTTATTCCGTTGCCTTGCTGGTTGCGAGCCCGGGGCAGGCCGCCGATCTCAACGGTTACAATCGCCATGTCTCCCGTTCGGATTACCGAGTGCATCGTAGAGCTAGCAGCTGTCCCGACCAGCTATCGTGCTACCCGTTATACGGCGCCTATGGTCCGTATGGTGGAGCGGGTTATTGGGGTGCGTACTCGTACAACAGCTACTACAGCTACTACCGCTGAATTGTTCTGCGAGGGCTGCATTCAGAAACGAAGCTGAGGCCGGGGTCGACCTCAACGAGCGCTTTCGCGCCGATGCTGATCAAGTCATAAAAATGCAGCTGTTCTCGCCCGTCGCCGTGTTTGCACAGCCGGGTCAACCTTTACGAAATTATTTCCGTTTAAACCGCGCTGGGAGATCTTGCGTTTAGTCGGCAGAAATCGACTGAGCCGGGTCGCGGTGCGTTACTTTGGGCCCCTCTTAAGCCACGCCGCGTTCCAGCAGCCGCCTGTTGTTCTCTCCAAACCGTCTCAGGCAATTCCAAGATCGCGCAATCCGAAATGCCCCGCAAGGTTATCTCGGCACATGCGTATTTGCCACATTGCGCAATGTGTAAACGTTCGTGGCGGCTACGATTGGGTCGTTCACAGTAGCCACGACCAGTCTGAAGTACTCCAGGGCTTTTGCAACCTGTACAGACGTCGCGTTGGATACGTAAAGGACGTCTTTGTTCCGCATCTGGAACCGCGTAGCCAAGAAATAGCCCGCTGGATCCCGGAAGTTGACATTGTAGATAACTGGTATGATTGGCCCTGCAAATTTTGACAAATCTATGCCAAGTTGCTCGGCAACTTCGCGCGTTTCACCGCGATACAGAAAGACATTCGCCGGCTCTGCGAGTATATCGCTCAAACCGCCAGCTTTGCCGACAGCTTCGGCAAGCGAAATCCGCCAAGCATCAAAATTGTATTGTCCCTGTGATCCAGTGGTTGTATTTGCCAGTGAAGTCGCCCCAAACGCGACAAATGTCTGCGGTTCCCGGTAAAGAAAAATGGTATCGTTTGGATGCGCCCAAATATTATTGGCAGCAGGTTCGTAAAGAAGTGCCCCTAAGGGTACAGTATCGCGTCGACCTTCTCGTTCGAGCATAACCCAACTATCGTAACCCTGGCTCTTTGGCCCTCCCGCTCGAGTGATCGTATCCAGAATATGCTCAGCATTAGAATTGGCTGGGAATCGTGCCGGCTGGTTCACATCCCCCAACACGCTGATCAAAGAAGAATTCTGAACAACAGTAGAAACGACCACTTGCGGCTCAATTGCCCTATTTTTGAGTGCGTCAACAATGTCCTGTTGGACCTGCACCTGGGTTCGCCCCGCCGCGCGAACTGTGCCTGCATACGGGACACTAATGTTGCCCGCAGTATCGACGCTTTGATTGGGTAGAGCGACGAAATTACCCGGACGAACGCCCGCTTCGCTCGGAATGAATAGACCGCCTGCCGCGGCTTCAAATATTGTAACGCTGACGACGTCGCCAACCCCGAAAGTTATGGGTTTAGCGGGCCGGCTATCCCTAAACATCGCACCAAGCCGCGGCGCATTGGCCGCCAGCACCCTTTCCACTTCCGGAGTGACCTTAACCAGGGCATACGGGAGGCCTTCTGGGTCCCGCTGACCAGCGCGCACGTCTTCACCGGCTGGCCCGTTAGCGGGCATCCACGCGCAGCCGGCGACAATCGCACCGGTGGCCATAAGGGCCAACAAAGCTAAAACGCGAAAATGACGCATACCCCAACCTTCCCCGCCTTGATCTTAGCTGAAAACTAAAGCCGCATGGCTAAACTGCTTAAATTGAAGTTAATTAACAGCAGATTCGAAAAAATGGTTGCATTTATGCAACATTAACGCTTTGTCGCCTTAGGCATTGATTTTACAATGGAATTCGTTCCCTCATTGCACGAAGGCGGTGCCGTCACATGCAGACGCCTGAACTTGCCCGATCTGATCGGAATTCGCCGCGAAACGCTCCCGTGTTCCCGGGGTAAGTTGCAAATCATCTGGGCCTTTACGCAATTGCTTCCGCCACCCTTGTTTCCCGGCAGACGCAGCCCGAGCTTTACCGTTATTTGACGCAATTCATTCAAAATGTTGCGTCGCAATTTATTTGTGTGTGCGTAATTCGATGAGCCCGAATACCCACTTTGCGCGAATGCGTCAGATACTGCGCGATTTTTACTCGGCACGTCGCGTCAACTTCGCGGTTACCCTCGCGATGGCGACCCTGACAATTATTGGCGCCGGTTGCACCGACGTCCAATATAACCAGGCCAAATCTGGCAATGCGGCAATGCAGATGAATCCTAACTCTGCTCCGGCGAAGCTTCTGCCAAAATCGGCGACAGCTACCGACAGCCAGTTACAGACTAGTGCGTTGCAATCATTCCAGCCGGAGGCCAAAGACGCCACGAACAGCGCTATCCATTCGAGCAGCGGCGAATCAAGCGCGGCCATCAATGGCTGGCAATACTGCCTTGCTCCATCACATGCAGAGCACAAGATCTATATATCGCCGCTGTTTCCAAAAAGCGCGGCATTGAGTAATACCGAGACCGCGTTTGCTCAAATGCTATTGCAATCCGATGCGCCACACGACGACGTCCAGTGTCCGAATAGCAATGATGAGCATTCAATTTCGAGCATGCGACAACGCGCGATTAACTTCAACCGCAAGGCGGGAAATATGATTGTCACGTTGAATTGGGAACCGTTAAAATTTTCCCAGCCGGATGCTGCGAATGATAATATCTATACCGGCAATGGCGGCCCGAGCACAGACATCAATGGCTCCGTCTGGCAATATTGCCTTGCTCCATCACAGGCAGAGCACAAGATCTATATATCGCCGCTATTTCCAAAAAGCGCAGCACTGAGTAATACCGAAACGGCGTTCAATCAAATGCTAGTCAAATCCAAGATTCGACACGACGACGTCCAATGCCCGAATGGCAATGACGAGGATTCAATATCGAGCATGCGACAAACTGCGATTAGCTTTAATCACAAGGTTGGAAACACAATTATCACTTTGGATTGGAACCCATAAAGCCAGTGAAAATCAGAATTCGTGCTCTGCTTCTCAAAGCAATTCTCGCTCGTAATTTCTCGCCAAGTAGGGCGGCCATGGTTCTTCCCGGGCCGCGATTGCACCGATCATCAATCTAATTCCATAGCCCACCGTTGAACGCGAGGACACAGCTGTATCCTCCGAGCCCGCCACGGCTGGATTATTAAGTATCTACTTTGTAAAAATCCGCGCAGAAGCATGGTGCGCGCGGTATATAGGCCTCGCGATCGCTGGCCTATGATAACGGGCGAGTAGAAGCCGGCCTAGTGTGCACTAGTCGATCCTGAAGACCCACCAGAACTCGTCGTGCCACTCGTCGTCGTGAAACCTGTAATGGTGCCGCCACCCGTTGTTCCAGTTCTATTTTCACCCCCAGAGTTGTTCCCTCCACTGGGTATCTGACCCGTACTACCCGCACCGCCGCCGACACCGGCACCGCCAATGCTGCCCGTGGTTTGCGGGCCGCTGTCGGCGCTAGCGAAAGTAGTAAGGTTGCCTTGTTGGTTTGACGTCGAGACAATCCCACTTCCTGAGACAGACACCGTCGTGCCCGGCGCCACGTTTACAACTTCGCCACTGTTTGTGGTGACCGTTACGTCTTCGCCCGGGCTCGCACTCACTTTGAGACCACACTCATCCGGTCGCAGTTGCGGGGTACAGGGTATGATCACCCATTCGACAGCCATGGAGGCCGTTGACGGCAAAGCCAACAAAACCGCCAAGACAAATGCTTTGGTCCAGTTGTGGCTGTACATGACTGGGTACTCCCTATGCCGCATCATTGATGCATTCCACAGAGCCAACGAATGACTCGTGGAAACTATCCGCGCACACCAAGCGTCCCATACGGCGTCTTGATCTGGTAGACTTTCTTGTCTTGGCCGCCGGTCACAAATCGGAACGCGCCGCGCGTCGCCTCAATAACAACGCTGCCGGTTGTGCCAGTAGGATCGTAGACAAACTTATCCAGCCGGATCTCCGATACGGGCCCAACGCTTAAATTCGTATCGTCGAGGAACTTTAGATCCGCGACGCCAGCATCTCCGGTCCGGATGGTTTCGTTGGTATAAACTTCGCTGCCTTTTGCAAGGGGCTGAGTACTGCCGCCAATAACGCCTTCAACTTTGTTTTTGGTGGCGGTAGCGTTGCCGATCTTAGGGTCGGCAGCCAAAGATGCTGTTGCTTGCAGTGCGAATAAAATCGCCAGTGCGCACGCTGGAGTCCATCTGTGGCTATGCATCGCTCGGCGCTCCTTTAACTTTCTGTTAAGAAAGCTATATTTTTTCGAAGGGCATATCAAGCAGACGCCTGCAATTAACGTTTACCGCTAACGTTTGCCCTGGCGCCCAGACTAACCGGGTACCGGCATTATTGTTCCCAGAGACGCTGTAATCCCGCACTACCGAGGGCCTTCGTGCGGCAGCAGCCGCCCCGCGTCCAGAGAGGGTCAGGTAATCAGGTATGACGGGACCGCTGATGATTGGCGCTTGCTATGCCGACGGCTCCAACACTCATAGGTTGCAATCTAGAATTTAAACAACCTATTGGTGACCGTCTTATGGCTGCTTCGGCGGCGTCGGCTGTTTAGCAGCATTGGCTCTCGCCTCGGCAATCTTTGCTTGCAGAAGCGTCACCAGCGGATCTGCGCCAGTTAACGGGATTGCCAGAGGCTCCAGCGGGCCGGATCGGCCGCGCGGGGTGAGGATCACGGCTAGTCCCTTAACATCGGCCTCGACACTCATGCCGTATACGAGGGTCGCAACCTTTTGGCGTTGGCCTCCTGCAATCGCAGGCTTGCTCAGTCCGTCGGCAAGTTTTGTAGCCTCGGCCGGCGAGATTTCATACGAGACCCGCTTGCCCCCCCGAAGCTGAAGATCGATTCGGTACGCTTTTCCGTCCGGCTCAGGATTAGCATCCAGCACCTTTTCAATAGGCGTCGCCTTGACGGCTGCGCCCTTGGTGCCCTGCTGGGCGAACGCAACGCCGCCGAGACTAACTAACGCAGCCACAGTGAGTGTCAGTGTGAGTGGGCGCATCAAGAACCTCTCGCGCATGCATGGATTTCAATGGACACTAACTTACTTGCAAGTCGTTGAGTTCTGCAATCCAATCTTCCCTAAGCGCGTTGCTGATGCGGGCGGGCCGTGATTGCCCTTAGTTTTAAGCGAAAAAGCAAAGGATTGCTCAAACTGTTACCGCCGAGCATAATATTATTCTTCTCCTGATCCTTTCTTTTGAAAGGCGCTGCTATGGAGCCAAGTAAGATGGGGCTGGAAGAGGCCCGTCACCTGCTGAGCAACTGCTTTCTTTTCCGTGGTTTGAAGGCAGAAGAGCGTGATGCGATTGTCAGCCGCGCGCGCACTCGCACCCTTAAGGCCGGCGAGACGGTATTTGCGATGGGGTCTCCCGGCGACAATATGATGGCTGTGTTGAGCGGAGCCATACGAATTAGCGTACCAGCGCCGGATGGCAGAGAACTCCTGCTGGCAATTCTTCAGTCTGGCGAGGTATTCGGCGAACTCGCCGTTTTGGATGGCAAGGAACGATCAGCTGATGCGGTTGCAGATGGCCCGTGCACGCTGGCGATTTTGGAGCGGCGCGATATTCTATCGTTCCTTGAGCACAATCCGGCAGTCTGGCTGAAACTTATCACGGTGTTATGTGAGCGCTTACGTCGCGCTGATCAACTGCTCGCTGAAGTGGCATTGCTGCAGCTGCCTGTGCGGCTTGCAAAAACAATGCTCCGCTTAACAAGCGATGAGCCGAAATCAAAAACGGCTGCAAAGAATTCCACAATTCGCTTTAGCCAGCGGGAATTGGCAAACATGGTAGGAGGAACGCGGGAAAGCGTAAACAAATGTCTTGCCACGTGGCAGCGCCAGGGCATTGTTCAAATCAGTGAAGGGAAAATTATAATTTTGAATAAGACGACCCTTGAACATATTTCGGGACTGGAATGATCAGATTGCGACGATCCCAATTGCCGCGATCAATCAAAAAACCCGGATGGACCTCGGGTCATTTTGCAGGCCGGGCGCCTCGGCCATTTTAGTGTGTTCGAAATGCTAGCCAATCAATGCAAAACACTTTGATAAAGCTATCTAAATATTGAACCGGATCTAGACTTACGTCACAATTATCGAACGTTCAATCAAATGGTCCAAAATGAAGCGACGCTGGGCTTACATTTCACTGGTGTCCGTACTCATCGCGGCCGCTGTTTTTCTTCGTTACATTGATCCGTTCTTCGTTCGAGCGTTACGCCTGATCGCATTCGATCATTACCAACAGCTTGATCCCGAGAAGTACGACCCAAGCCTACCGATCCGCATCGTTGATATCGATGAAAACTCCCTGTCCAAGATCGGTCAGTGGCCCTGGCCAAGAACAACAATACGAGATCTCATCCTGGAACTCGCATCGAAGGGGGCATCAGTTATCGCCTTCGACGTCTTATTCGCGGAACCGGATCGCACGTCTATTGAGGAGATCGCTAGGCGGCTGCCGACGTTACAAGCAAATTTAATTATAGCTGCCACCGCCGGGCAACCCACCAACGATCAAGCATTTGCGGTCGCACTCAAACAGACACCGAGTGTGCTGTCGGTCTCTCTGGGTCCAGACGCAAGTATTGGTTTCCCGGTAAAGGCTGGGTTTGGCATAGCCGGCCAAGATCCGCGGCCGTTCATTACTGCATTTGTCGGTGCTTCGCAGAATCTGCCGGCGCTCGAGGAAGCCGCACATGGCATTGGCGCATTTAACTGGATGCCAGATCGCGACCAGATCGTTCGGCGTGTGGCACTTATTTTCCGGATTGGCGAAACTCTTGTACCATCGCTTGCGGCCGAAGCGCTTCGCGTCGCCCAGGGAGCCAGTACATACCTATTAAAGGCATCGAACGCGAGCGGTGAATCTGCTTTCGGGCAATCCACCGGGCTCAATCATATCCGCATCGGACAGGTCGAAGTGCCGACGGATAGTTCTGGGGCGCTCTACCTCAAATACCGGCATTTCGATAAGGCCGCCTATATTCCAGTCTGGAAGGTACTGTCGGGAGAAGTGTCGAAGGACGACATCGACGGGCGGATCATACTCATTGGGACCAGCGCGCCCGGCCTGCTCGATCTACGGGCCACTCCCCTCGATGCCGCAATCCCAGGGATCGAGATTCATGCGCAGGTGATTGAGCAATTGTTGACCGGGCGATTTCTTACCCGCCCGGATTATGCCCTTGCGCTGGAACAGTTTGTATTTGTTGCACTCGGGATAGGGCTTGCTTTGCTTTTGCCTCGGGTAACAGCCAAGACCGCCGTAGCGGCCGGCTTGCTCACGATTGGACTTGTTCTGATCGGCGGGTGGATAGCTTTCCGCTATGCGAGCCTCTTGTTCGATCCGACTTATCCCGCGGTCGTCCTAGGCTGCATGACCGCCGCCATCACCTCCTATATTTACCACGGCGTCGAGGCTCAACGCGGCCAGATACGCCACGCATTTGGCAGATATCTCGCTCCTGCCGTGGTTCAGGAGATCATCGCTCATCCTGACAGGCTCAAATTAGGTGGCGAAGAGCGAGAGCTCACGTTGATGTTCTGCGATGTAAGAAATTTTACCTCGATTTCACAGAACCTCTCGGCCATCGAGCTCACGCATTTTATCAATGAACTCCTGAGCCCACTCAGTGAAATCATTTTGGAACAACGCGGCACCATCGATAAGTACTTAGGTGACGCGATCATGGCATTCTGGAATGCGCCGGTTGACGATCCCGATCACAAGACCCATGCCTGCCGTGCAGCGCTCCAGATGGCCAGAAAAATGGATGAGCTTAATGAGATATGGCGTCAGCGTGCCGAGGCGGCACAGCGCCCATATCAACGGGTTAACATTGGGATGGGTCTCAATACCGGCCAATGCTGCGTGGGCAATCTTGGTTCCACCTATCGCTTCGATTATTCGGCGATTGGAGACGACGTAAATGTTACCTCGCGATTCGAGGGGCTCACGAAAATCTACGGTGTGCCGGCTATCGTAGGCCAGCGGGCGCTCGCGCCGGGCTTTGCTACCCTCGAATTAGATACAGTTGCGGTGAAGGGCCGTACGCGTCCCGAAAAGATATTCACCCTCGTCGAATTACTTGGAGCGGAAAAGAGCCAGCTTGATTCCCTGGCACAGAAATACGGAGCTTTTCTGACGGCGTATCGTAAGCAGGAGTGGGATGCTGCCGAGCGTCTGATTAATGATTGTCGCGAAATCGGCGTGTCTCAGCTTGCGACATGCTATTCGTTATTCGCAGCGCGCATCGGTTTGCTTCGGAAAACGTCTTTGCCTTCCAATTGGGACGGCTCTTTCAGCATGACAGAGAAGTAGGCAATTCCCGCCGCTAGGCGACATGAAGCGCGCCTCAAATGGTGGTGTGGCGTTTTGGCCAACGGCTCGATCAGAATAGCCGGGAACGATTTCCCCCTGACGGCATTATTTGGGAATGAACGCCAACCAGCATCCTATTCGTGTAATCGTTACAAAGGCTTAGCCAGCCTGGGCGCTCCCATCGCGGCATAGGATTACCGCAAATGCCATATTCGCCGCCGGGGCCAGGCACCTGTGACGAATTTCACAGGTAGGCAGCAATCTTTACTGATAGCTTTTTGAAAATACACGCGAAAGGTCAACACGAGAGAATCCCGGAGCGTGTGCAATCGGAACAGCTGAACAAGGGTTGTGCAAAATTATGATTACGGTGCCGGAATTAGCGGCCGAATCGTTGGGCTCATTCTTGTCCTCGGACATGGCACGCGCGTTTGGCTCCTCGAACGCGCGCTTGACCGAGTTGATCCCGTCCATCGCTCGGATTTCACTTGAGTGCATCGGGAATAGCGACGCGCTTTACCATAATGTCGAGCACACAATGCTGGTGACGCTGGTTGGGCGAGACATCCTGCGCGGGCGCGCGCTATTGAAGCGCACGACGGCTTCGGATTGGGCACACTTACTGGTCGCATGCCTAATGCACGACATCGGATACGTTCGCGGCATTCTCGCAGGAGATCGAGAGGACGGCTACGTAATCGACGCGAGCAGTCGAATGATTACCCTACCACGCGGATCGTCTGATGCCGCTCTAACGGCGTATCATGTCGATCGATCTAAACTGTTCGTGCTGGACCGTGTGGCTGAAGTCGAACTGCTCGACGAGCAACGCATTGCACGCGCTATCGAGTTCACTCGTTTTCCCGTCTCGGCGCACGAAGATGAGAATAATGAGGAGGGCTTGCTGTTACGGGCTGCGGATCTTATTGGGCAGCTCGGTGATCCTCGCTATCTTTATAAAGCGAATGCACTGTATTGCGAGTTTGAAGAAATCGGTATGAACCGACAGCTAGGTTATGGGTCACCGGCAGACCTCATCGATCTGTATCCTCAGTTCTATTGGAATAGCGTTTCGTGTCATGTCCAAACTGCCATCCGCTATTTAAGCGTAACCGAAAGTGGCCGCCAGTGGATTGCAAACCTGTACAGCAATGTTTATCGCGCAGAGCGCGCGATCGGTCAGGCATTGCCAAGTGCGGCGCCGACCCTGCAGTTAGTTGCGGGGAAGTAAGTTTCATTGAAATCGCTGATATTGCGCCCGCGCTGGTGATGGTTTCAATTGTCACTTGCTAATGGGTCTCAAGCTGTTGGTTAAATCAATATATGGGAGCCGGCTGTGGTGTTTTTTTGCCGCGTGATTTAGAATACAGTTGCCATAAAGCGACGAGTCAGCATTTGAATTTGTCATAAGGATTGCTGCGCCGACCATTGTGCCATCGGAAATGGACAATCGATCGGATTATAAATCGATGATCTGACCCTCGCGTGCCGTAATTGTGCCGGGACGCGCATCATTAGCCTCCGCAGCGAGAGCATCCATGAAATCGTCGTCGTGCGAGGGATCGTGATGAAATAGGCAGAGTTGTTTGGCGCCCGCTTCATTAGCCAAGCGAATGCCGCGTTCCCATGTGGAATGGCCCCATCCGGACCGGGAGATAATTTCGTTCTCGGTGAACGTAGCATCATAAACGATTAAATCGGCCCCTCGGGCGAGCGACACAAGTTCACGATCGCACTTACCAGGAAAACCTTCAGTGTCACTGAGCAAGGCGAACGCGCGTCCCCCATATTCTAAGCGATAGCCGCTGGCGCCGTCCGGATGATCAAGCGCCGCCGTCTTCAGTATCACGTCATCGTAGGGGCGCAGACTGTCGCCGGAGTGAAAATCGTGAAACTCGATCGCTGCTTTGAAAATTTCGACCTGCACAGGAAACAACGGTGAGCTCATCAGCTTACGCATGACCTGTTCGACACTGTCCGCGGGCAAAAGATTTCCCGCCCAGAGACGGATGCGATAACCGTCGGCAAAGAACGGCGCGAAAAATGGCAGGCCGGTGACATGGTCGAGATGGCAGTGCGTAAGAAAAATGTCGGCATCGCGACATCTTTTGTCCTTGATAAGCGCATTGCCGAGCGCTCGTAGTCCTGTTCCGGCATCGAAGATAAGGACGCGTTCGCCGCAGCGCACTTCTATGCAGGGCGTGTTGCCGCCATAGCGGATTGTTTCGGCTCCGGGGCAGGCGATGCTTCCTCGGACACCCCAGAACCGAATCCTCATGGAGGTTTGCCGCACGTCCTACGCCCCAATAACTCTTGCGCCCAAAAACATTTCCCGCCGAGCAGCTTATTCAGAATACTCGACAAAGACGCGAAACAATATCAGCTCAGTTTTTGTCCAACGCAATAGCACTTGTGATCACCGAAGCTGGCATTAACACCCGGACCATTCATCCCGCGGTTATCCACATGCTGCAGTGCCGGTCGATCATTTTCCCTCCGATGATCAGTGATTTTTGACCGCACGGCGCGTGGCCTCCGCCTCGACAAGTTTCGCAACATCCGGATGATGCGCCGTGAACTCACGAAAATCGGAAACTTCCAGGAGCAGCAACGTTGAGGGAACTGTTGTCACAACCGTCGCCGTGCGCTGGCCACCTTCGAGCAACGCTATCTCGCCAAAAAACGATCCCGGGCCAAGACGAATGGGCCGCGGGTCGAGCTCTACCTCCACTTCACCTGAAACGATGAAATACATGCAATCGCCCGGTCGTCCGCGCCGCACCACGACAGTCTCCTCTGCCAGGTCAACCCGTCGTAGCATGTGCGTAAGCTCGATGATGGCGGGCGGGTCGAGATTGCGGAGAAAAGGAACACGCGTCACGAGATCCCAGTTCTGAATGAAATCACGACGACGATGTTCGGCGGCGAAGCCGGTGGCGAGAATGCCGGCCCACAACCCGAACACACCGAGGCCGCAGATCATCACGATGCCTGCAATCACGCGGCCCATGAATGTTTGCGGCACTGAATCGCCGTAGCCGGTAGTGGTAAGCGTCGTCACCGCCCACCACAACGACAGCGGCAAGCTGCCAAACCGTTCCGGCTGACCCGCGCGCTCGAGTATATAGAGCGCCACGCTGGCCAGCAGGAGAACGATCAGAAAAATAACGAACACGCTCGCCAACGGCCGGGCTTCCAGCGAGATGACGCGCCCGAGCAGCGAAAGGCCGGGGACGAAAGCGGTAAGCTTGAGCAGCCATAGCGATGCCAGCAACCAAGCGCTGTCGCCCGGAACTCCGATGAGCAAGGCGACCGGAATCGGCAGAACCGCCAGTACATCAATCGCGCCAGAGCTGGATAGCAGATAGTCCGACGCGGGTTCGGAACGCGATCTCAGCCAGCACTTAATGGCCAATTCGCCAGCGAAAAAACCGAGGCAGCACCAAAGGCTAACTGCGAGCCAGGTCCGCAACGCGGAAGGGAGCTCGGGGACCGTTGTCGCAGTCATAGCCGCCAGCCCGGCCGCCAGAACGAAATATTGCAAAGCCCGGTAAGCGCCGCTTCTAAACGGCTCGAAACGAGAAAGCGACTTTTCGAGGCGATGCTGTGACATGATGGGGCATTAATCTTTAAAATAATGGATGTGTAAAAAAGCGTGAATAATACACTTCGAGGATACGTTCGCGACCCTGCGCTTTTCCGAAATCATATCGGCGCAGGCCTCCTCTAGAGGCATTACTTAAGATGCACCACTTGCCAGCCGAGTTTCTGTAACTCACTCGAGGCCATCGGCGTTACTGCGCCGTTAGTCGCTAGAATCCGTTTGCGCTCAACAGCACCATCGCGTCGCAAATCATTTGTCATAGCGTTTGCCGCTGTTTCAGCGATTGCCGTCCAAGCAATGTCGTCGAAAGGAAACAACGCGATTATATTGCCAGCCCGAGTCCGGTTTAGCGGAAAATCTCCGACCGCTATGAAATCCGTTATCCCACCGAGTTCCTTGCTCCGTTCGGACAGAAGTTCAGCCCGACGACGCTGGAAAAATGCGACACTACGAGAATTGGCCTCAGCCGCCCGATCAATAAAGGCCTGAGTATTATTGGCATTCAGTCGTCCCAGCGCCCTTGAGGTCAAGAGCAGGTCTGCGGGTGTATAGGCCTTGTTGGTAACGAAACGGGCCACCGTGTCAGGGGGCACATTGAGCTGCAGCAGCGTCGATTTGACCTCCTGCACGATTTGCGCTGAGGTTTTGTCACGAAGCGTGTCGCTAGCGGATTGGACAGTCGATACCGAGGAAACTGCTAACACAGCGCCGCCGGGAATGACTGCCAAGGCCGCCTTAATCGAAAGACCTCCGGCCGCGGTAGCGCTCGCGACTTCTGTCAGCTTTTTGGCCAAGGGCGGGAAATCCGTATAGGGATCTACGCCAAGCCCGACCGCAAGCTCACGGCGCGCATCGTCGACACCCAATAGGCTATCAGTTGCCGTTGCGCGATCTGCATTCGGGTCCGCAAGACTCGCAGTCGCGCGGTCAAACATATTGGTGACACCCGCGAGTGAGTCCCCTAATGTGCCCACTGGGTTAACGATGAGATTGGCGCCGAAGCGGATCGGTGCAGTTGCTGCGCGTCCGAGCGATATCCCAAAAGTATCAAATTGCGAAATCTTCTCGAGGGCATCGAGTGCCTTGAGCTCTTGGATAAATACCTTTGTGAGTTCGACACCTTCAACTTGGAATTGGCCGTAATTCGTATCGATTATAAAAATGCGCATATGACCGTCGCTGCGCACTTTTGCAGCAACCCGATAGTTATTCCCTTCAGTAAGCGCGCCAAGATAAGTCGCCGCAGTTCCTACCTGAGGAACCTCAAACGCAACCAAGGGAGCCAACGCACCGCCTGCGCACAAGCCCCCCAAGGCAACTGCAACGTGAATGCTTATTCGCGTCAAGAATTTCCCGGTTAGAATGATAGGCATTTATCCAACATTCCCCAGATGCATTCTGGAACGGCGTGGAGAATAGCAGACGGCGGAGTAGCCAGGAAGCCAAATTCGCCTGGCTAATTCCCGCGGTTAGCCCATCTATTGCTTGCCACCGCTGCCAAACAGGATGCGTTGCGGGTTTTTCGCCAGATCCGTCACCGCCTTGTCGATATGGGTTATGGCGCGATGCGCGTCGCCCCCGACGATCTCGATCTGCTTGGTCGCAGTATCCGTCAACTTGTTGATGCCCGTGGTGATATCGGCAGTGCGCGTGTCGAGGTTGTCCGACAGTTGACGAAACGACGCCATCGCTTCCGTGCCGTTTGATATCAACTGATCGACCTTGTCGCTGTTACGCTTCAGAGAATCCGTGAAAACCTCAATATTCTCGATCGACTTGTGCAGCGATTCCCGGTTCTCGGCGATGACCGCGTCGACCTTGTTCAGCGAGTCGCGGACGGCCTGCATCAGATCCTGGCTGGCGCTCGCGTCGGCCTTCAGGGTTGGC
>Ga0209048_10002765_pt1 | contig 17234 bp, 15 predicted proteins | sample FrelakmetCRP12CR_FD_187146 | JGI IMG/M metagenome (GOLD analysis project Ga0209048, IMG submission 187146) | Freshwater lake sediment microbial communities from the University of Notre Dame, USA, for methane emissions studies - CRP12 CR (SPAdes)... | ecosystem: Environmental > Aquatic >... | reverse complement strand
GCGCGCGCTGCCCGAGGGCGAAGCGGGCGAACTCGTGATCACGACGCTGACCAAGCAGGCGCTGCCGATGCTGCGCTACCGCACGCGCGACATCACGCGCCTCACCAGCGAGCGCTGCGACTGCGGCCGAACCCACGTGCGCATCCTGCGCATCACCGGCCGCAACGACGACATGCTGATCATCCGCGGCGTCAACGTCTACCCGTCGCAGATCGAGGCGGTGCTGATCGGGCGGCCTGCCATCGCGCCGCACTACCAGATCGTCGTGCAACGCCACGGCAGCCTCGACGAGGTGAGCGTCGAGGTCGAGGCCTTGCCGGGTGTGCCCGTTGCCAGCTTCGAAGCGGTCGCGCAGGAAGTGGCGCACTACATCAAGTCGATGATAGGCATCAGTACCGAGGTGACGGTCAAGGAGCCCGGCGCGATCCCGCGCTCGCAGGGCAAGGCGGTGCGCGTGCGCGACCTGCGGCCGAAAGAGGCGCTGGGATGAGAGCTGTGCCCGAGTCGACACCCGCTGACACTTCTGCATCCCTGAGATCAGCCGCTTCTTCGAATCGAACCCTTGGGGTAACCAACATGCTGCCAGTAGTCATTCAAGCTCGCCACGTCGCTGGCCACACGATCTGGCTTCGCTTCAGCGACGGAGCCGAAGGCGAAATCGATCTTTCAAGCGAAATCCATGGAGAGGTGTTTGAACCCCTCAAGGACGTGGATTGCTTCTGCAGGCTCCGGGTCGACCCCGAGCTTCGAACGGTGGTCTGGCCAAACGGCGCCGACTTTGCACCCGAGTTCCTGCGCTCATCACTTCGAATCGCCGCGTGACACGATGAGCAAGGGTCTGCTGAAACTGAACGTCAACGGTCGCGAGCGCGAAGACGCAGTCGCGGGCAACACACTGCTGCTCGACTACCTGCGCGACACGGCCGGCCTCACCGGCACCAAGCAGGGTTGCGACGGCGGCGAGTGCGGCGCCTGCACGGTGCTCATCGACGGCGAGCCGCGACTCGCGTGCATCACGCTCGCGGCGAGCTGCGAGGGCCGGGCGGTCGAGACGATAGAGAGCCTCGCCGCCGAAGGCCGCATGAGCCGGCTGCAGCAGGCCTTCCACGAGAAGCTCGGCACGCAGTGCGGGTTTTGCACGCCGGGAATGATCATGGCTGCCGAGGCGCTGCTGCGGCGCAACCCGAACCCGAGCGAGGCCGAGATCCGCGAGGCTCTGTCGGGCAACCTGTGCCGCTGCACCGGCTACGTCAAGATCATCGAATCAGTACAGGCTGCCGCCGGGGGTTGCGCATGAAGCTCGATCAAGTCTCCCTGCGCCATGGTGCTGCGCCAGCCACGCGCTCGGTCGGCGAGCGAACGCCGCTGGTCGACGGCATCGACAAGGTCACGGGCCGTGCGCGCTACACCGCCGACCTTCCGCTCGGCCCGACGCTGGTCGGCAAGATCCTGCGCTCACCCGTCGCCCACGGCATCATCCGCTCGATCGATGCCCACAAGGCGCGCGCGATGGCCGGCGTGCGCGCGGTCGTCACGGGCCAGGACTTCGTCGCACCCTACGGCGTGATTCCGATCGCGCAGAACGAATGGCCGCTGGCGCGCGACAAGGTGCGGTACCGGGGCGAGCCGCTGGTGGCGGTGGCGGCTGTCGACGAGGCGACAGCCGAAGCGGCGCTGCGTGCGATCACCTACGACATCGAAATCCTGCCGGCGTATTTCACGACCGCCGACGCGCGCGCCGAGGGCGCGACGCCCTTGCACGAGAGCAAGCCGGGCAACGTCGAGCGCAAGGTCGAGCAGGACTTCGGCGACGTCGATGCCGAGTTTGCCGCGGCTGACCTGGTGCTCGAGCGCCGCTACGAAGGCAACGAGGTCTACCACGGCCAGATCGAGCTCGACGCCAGCATCGCCGAGTGGGAGCCCGAACGCGAGCGCCTGACCGTGCACACGGTGACGCAGGTGCCGTATTACCTGCACCTGATGCTGGCGCAGACATTGGGCCTGGACGAGGCGCAGATCCGTGTGGTCAAGCCCTTCATCGGCGGCGGCTTCGGGCACCGCGTCGAGCCGCTCAATTTCGAGATGATCACCGCGTTGCTGGCGCGCGCCGCGAACGGCCGCGTCAAGCTCGAGCTGACCCGCGAGGAGACCTTCATCACCCACCGCGGCCGCCCGGCCACCGAGATGCGGATGAAGATCGGCTTGAAGGCCAACGGCCAGATCACGGGCATCGATGCCGAGGTCGTGCAGCGCGGCGGCGCGTACGCTGGCTACGGCCTGGTCACGATCCTGTATGCCGGTGCGCTGCTGCATGCGATCTACAAGGTCGGCGCGTCGCGCTTTCGCGGCTATCGCGTCTACACCAACCTGCCGCCCTGCGGTGCGATGCGCGGCCACGGCGCGGTGCAGGTGCGCTTCGCGTTCGAGGCACTGCTCGATGAGATGGCCGAGACGCTCGGACTGGACCCGATCGCGGTCCGGCGCGCGAACTTGCTCACCGAGATCCCCTATCGCACGCTGAACGACCTGCAGGTCAACTCCTACGGCTTGCCGGCGTGTATAGCCGCGGTCGAAAAGGCCTCGGGCTGGAACGAGCGACGCGGCAAGCTGCCGCACCGGCCGGGGCTGCGGCGCGGGCTCGGCATGGCCTGCTCACACTACGTCAGCGGCTCGGCCAAGCCGGTGCACTGGAGCGGCGAGCCCCACGCGGTGATCAACCTGAAGCTCGACTTCGACGGTGGCATCACCGTGCTCACCGGTGCCTCGGACATCGGCCAGGGCTCTTCGACCCTGATCACGCAGATCGTCGCCGAGGTGCTGCTGGTGCCGATGCAGCGCATCCGCCTGGTGTCCACCGACAGTGCGCTGACCCCCAAGGACAACGGCTCGTACTCGTCGCGCGTCTCGTTCATGGTCGGCAACGCCGCCCTGAATGCGTCGAAGGCGTTGAAGCGTTTGCTGATCGAGGCCGCGGCGCGGCGGCTGAAGGTCACCGCCGACGAAATCGAATGGGCCGGCGAGAGCTGCGGCGTGATCGGCACCGATCAGATGCTCGACTGGGCGCAAGTCGTGCAGGAGGCGCTGGTCGACTCCGGCACGCTGACCGTGAAAGGGACCTGGTCGACGCCGCCCGAGACGCAGGGCGGCAAATTCCGCGGCGCCGCGGTGGGCTCTTCGGCTGGTTTCAGTTACGGCGCGCAGGTGGTCGAGGTCGAGGTCGACGAGGACACTGGCCGGGTAGCGGTGCAGAAGGTGTGGGTCGCCCACGACTGCGGGCGCGCCATCAACCCGCTGGCCGTCGAGGGTCAGGTGCAGGGTGCGATCTGGATGGGCATGGGGCAGGCCTTGTCGGAAGAGACGCAGTACCACGAAGGCTTGCCGCTGCGACCGAACATGCTCGACTGCCGAATCCCGACGATCGTCGAGTCGCCGCCGATCGAGGTGTTCCTGATCGAGAGCATGGACCCGCTCGGACCCTTCGGTGCGAAGGAAGCGAGCGAGGGCGGGCTGCACGGCTTCCCGCCGGCGCTTTGCAACGCGATCTTCGACGCCATCGGCATTCGCCTGACCGAACTTCCGGCCACCCCTGATCGAGTGCTCGAGGCAATCCAGGCCCGAAGACGCGATGAGCGACTGCGCGCGCGCCGCGCCGCCACAGCGGCGCCAGCCGCAGCCACCGTCGAGGTGCAATGACCATGGAGCGCATGCCCGATTTCGAGCTCAAGCGAGCGGCGACCCTGGCTGAAGCGGTGACGTGGCTCGCTGCCGACCCGCGCGCAAAGCTGTTCGCCGGCGGCACCGACCTGGTGCCGAACCTGCGGCGCGGCATCGAGCGCGCCGCCGTCCTTATCGACCTGGGCGCTGTGCACGGCCTGTCCGACATCGCGCTCACCGACACCGGCCTGAGCCTGGGTGCGAGGGTGACGCTGGCCCGGCTCGCCAGCGACGTGACCATCGCGCAGCAGGCCCCGGCACTCGCGGAGGCTGCGCGCGCGGTTGCCGGTCCGGGCCATCGCAGCGCCGCCACGCTCGGCGGCAACTTGTGCCTGGACACGCGCTGTGTGTTCTACAACCAGAGCGAGTGGTGGCGTGCGGCGAACCGGTACTGCCTCAAGCGCGGCGGCGACACCTGCCATGTCGCGCCGCAAGGGCAGCGCTGCCATGCAGCGTTCAGCGGCGACCTGGCGCCCGCACTGCTCGTGCTGGGCGCCGAAGTCCAGCTCGTTTCGGCCCGCGGCACGCGGCGCATCCCGCTGGCGGAGCTCTACCGAGACGACGGCGCAGCGCACCTGACGCTGTCCCGCGACGAGGTGCTGAGCGGCGTACGAATACCAGCTGCGTCGCCAGGACTGCGCAGCGGCTATCGCAAGGCACGCACGCGCGGCGCAATGGACTTTCCGCTCGCCGGCGCGGCCTGCGCGTTAACCCTGCGCGATGGGGTGCTCGCCGAGTTGCGCATCGCGATCACCGGAACGAATTCGAATCCCTTCCTGCTCGCCGGGTGCGACGAATTCATCGGCCGGCCCGCCGACGCCGAGGTGTTGGCGCAGTTGGGCAAGCGGGTGCAGAAGCAGGTCAGCCCGATGCGCAGCACCGTGACGCCCTCCAACTACCGGCGCCTGGTCGCGGCGGTGCTGGCGCAACGGCTGGTGAGCGAGCTGTCCGCCACCGCGTGAGCGGCAAGTTGCGGGCGCCACGAACGATGCGCGCGACCACGATACTCTGAGGACGACGCCATGCTGTGCCCGAAATGCCACCGGCCGCTCGCCAACGAAGACGAGGGCGAATACATCTGCTGCGCCGAGGCCAGCCTGCAGTGGCACTGTACGCAATGCGGCAAGCTCAGCGAGGGCTTTGCCTTTCCCTACGGCCGCTGTCCGCATTGCGGAGGCAGACTCGAAGTGCAGGATGCGCGCCGCGCGAGCCAGGCAGCGGCGCTGGCGGGCATCCGCACGGCGTTCGAAATCGAACTTGGAGGGCGCGCCTTCTATCAGCGCGCCGCCGCGGACAGCGACGATCCGGCGCTGCGCACTCTGTTCGGCCGCTTTGCCCTGATGGAGGGCGAGCACATGGAAACACTCTCGCGCCGCTACCACATCGACGTGCCGATGCCGTCCCAGGCCTTCAGGGTCGAACTCGCGGCGATCTTCGCCGACATAGAGAGTCGCCCGCAGGATCCGGCGAACCTCTTTCGGATCGCAATCGGGCTCGAGAAGCGAGCTGCCGACTTTTTCACCGAGCGCTCGTCCCGCGCCGCGCAGGGATCGGCCGAGCAGCAGCTCTACCTCGAATTGGCCGCCGAAGAGCGCGAGCACGCCGACACGCTGAACACCGAGTACGCACGCTGGCGCGCCGGCAAGCCGGGCCTGTTCGCGAGCGACCTGCTGCACCCCGCAGCGCAGCCGGGCGCGCAGCCGTCGAGCATGATCAACGCCGCGGCGCTGCTGCTGGCCGATCACGACGCGCAGCGCACCGCACTGTGCTGCGGCGACGAGACCATGACCTACGGCGAGCTGCGCGACGGCGTGGCGCGCGCCGCATCGGTGTGGCGATCGCGCGGCGTCGGGCCGGGCGACCGCGTGGCGATCAAGCTGCCCGACGGCTGCGACTGGATCAGCGCCTTCCTCGGAGCGATCTGGGCCGGAGGCGTCGCGGTGGCCGTCAACCCGCGCATTCCCGAGGCCGAGTGGCACTACATTCTCGACGAGGCCGGGTTCGGCGCGATCCTCGCCGAGTCGCCGGCCGAAACGCCGTCGCCTTGGCGCGAACGCGTGCTGCTGCAGGTCGACTGGCGGCGTGCGGTGGCCGAAGCGTCCCCGCTCGAGCCCGAGACCATGGACCCCGAGGCGCCGGCGTTCTGGTGCCATTCGTCGGGAACCTCGGGCAAGCCCAAGGCGGTGGTGCATGCGCAGCGCGCTGCGCGACGCATCGAACAGGTGTCGCGCGAGGGATTGGGCGTGCGCGCCGACGACCGGCTGTTCGCCAGCTCGAAACTGTTCTTTGCCTATCCGCAGACGAACGTCCTGTTGGCCGGACTCAAGCTCGGCGCCACGCTGATCCTCGACCCGCAGTGGCCGACGGCGGCGAGCGTGGCCGCCACCGTCGAGGCGCAGCGCCCGACGGTGCTGTTCAGCGTGCCCTCGCTCTACCGCAACCTGCTGCACGAAGGGCTGGCGCCGCGCATCGCGCGCGCCGGCGTGCGCCAGTGCGTGTCGGCCGGCGAAGCGCTGCCCGCGAGCCTGCGCGACGAGTGGCGCAAGCAGACGGGGCTTTCGATCATCAATGGCTACGGCGCGTCCGAAACGCTGATCCTCGTGATGCTCGATCGCGGCGACGAGCGGGGATTCACACCGTCTCCGGGGGTCGACATCAGGCCGCTGGCCGAGGTCGATGTCGGTTCGCCGACGCGCATCTGCATCCGCGCAACGACGCTCGCGCTCGGGTATCTCGACCGGCCGCAGGCGCAGGCCGAGGCCTTCGGCGACGGCGCGTTCTGCCCGGCCGATCTGTTCGTGCGCAACGAGGCCGGCGGCTGGCGATTCGCGGGCCGCGAGGATTCGCTGGTCAAGATCCGCGGTCGCTGGGTGAACCTGGTCGAACTCGAGGAGCGGCTCTCGGCAGGCGCGTCGGGCATCGCCGAGGCGGCGGCGGTGTGCGTGCCCGACAGCGACGGCGTCGACGCGGTGGCGTTGTTCTACGTTGCCGGAAACGAGGCCGCGGCGAACGCCGCATTGCGCGCCTGCGCCGACACCCTGCCGCACTACCAGCGACCACGCTGGATGCACGCCGTGGACGCCTTGCCGCGCACGCCGACCGGCAAGCTGCTGCGGCGCAAGCTGCAGGAACTTCACCGCACGCTGGATTGACAGCATGACCCAGTTCGTCGGCACCGAACGCATCGGCCACGTGCTCGTCGCGACGCTGTCGCGCCCGCCCGTCAACGCCCTCGACGACGCCCTGATCGCGCAGTTGCATGCGGTGCTCGACTGCGCGATTGCCGACGACGGCGTGGCGGTGCTGCACATTCGCAGCGACCAGCGCGTCTTCTGCGCGGGTGCCGACCTGGCGCTGATCCGCCACTGCTTCGCGACGCCGCAGGGGCCGGACGAGATGACCGACGTGGTGCGCAGCATGCAGCGGCTGTACGAGCGTCTCGAGGCGGCGCCGCTGGCGACGCTGGCCGAAATCGGCGCAGCGGCGCTCGGCGGCGGGCTGGAGCTCGCGCTCGCCTGCGATCTGCGCGTCGCCGCGCTGGACGCCACGCTGGGGCTGCCCGAGGCGTCGCTCGGCCTGCTGCCCGGCGCGGGCGGCACACAGCGGCTTACGCGCCTGTGCGGGCCGGGTGTGGCCAAGCGGCTGATCCTCGGCGCCGAAGTGATCGACGGCGCACAGGCGCAGCAACTCGGCATCGTGCAGTGGGCCCTGCCGCGCGACGAGCTCGCGTCGTGGACACGCGCGCTTGCGGCGCGACTCGGCGTGATCCCGAAGGCCGCGCTGGCCGCCAACAAGCGTTGCATCGCCGCGCAGGGCGACCCGCGGCGCGACGGATACGCCGAAGAGATCGCGGAAACGCGCAGCCTGTACGACAACCCCGAGACGCGTCGCAAGGTCGTGAAATTCCTCGCCCGCGGTGCCTCTCGCAAACAGAAGGAGAAGACATGAGCATGAAGGACAAGATCGCCGTCGTGACCGGGGCCGCCTCGGGCATCGGCCGTGCCACCGCGCAACTGCTGGCCGAGGCAGGAGCGAAGGTCGTGGTCGCCGACATCGACCCGCTCAAAGGCGAGGCCGCGGCGGCGGAATTGCGCAAGGCAGGCTGGAGTGCCGTGTTCCTGCCCGTCGACATGACGAAGGGCGCATCGATCGCCGGCTTCGCCCAGGCCGTTGCGGCCCAGGTCGGCGCGGTCGACATCCTGATCAACGGGGCAGGGTGGGGACAGACCAAGCCGTTCTGGGAAGGCACGCCGGACCTGTGGGACAAGCTCATCGCATTGAACTTCGTCGGGCCGATGCAACTGACCAAGGCACTGCTGCCGGCGATGATGGAGCGCGGCAGCGGCAGGATCGTCAACATCGCCAGCGACGCGGGGCGCGTGGGCAGCCTCGGCGAGACCGTCTACTCGGCCGCCAAGGGAGGCCTCATCGCATTCACCAAGTCGCTCGCGCGCGAGACAGCGCGCCACGGCATCAACGTCAACTGCGTCTGCCCGGGGCCGACCGACACGCCGTTGCTCGCCGCGGTGCCCGAGAAGCACCTCGAGGCGTTCAAGAAGGCGATTCCGATGCGGCGTTTCGCCAAGCCCTCCGAGGTCGCCGACGCGGTGGCCTTCTTCGCCAGCGACCGCGCCAGCTACATCACCGGGCAGGTGCTCAGCGTCAGCGGCGGCCTGACGATGGTCGGATGATCCAGATTCACCAACACTCAGGAGAGAACCGATGAAACGCATCCAGCTTGCCGGCTATCGCGCGGCGCACTTCGGCTACACGGTGTCGGGCAAGGTCGCCACGATCACGCTGAACCGGCCCGAGCGCAAGAACCCTCTGACTTTCGACTCCTACGGCGAGTTGCGGGACCTGTTCCGCGAGATGGTCTACGCGACCGACATCAAGGCCGTCGTCTTCACCGGCGAGGGCGGCAACTTCTGCTCGGGCGGCGACGTGCACGAGATCATCGGCCCGCTGGTGGCGATGAAGATGCCCGAGCTGCTCGAATTCACGCGCATGACGGGCGACATGGTCAAGGCGATGCGCGCCTGCCCGCAGCCGATCATCGCCGCGATCGACGGCGTGTGCACCGGCGCCGGCGCGATGATCGCGTGCGGCTCCGACCTGCGCCTGGCCACCGCGCGCAGCAAGCTCGCCTTCCTGTTCGTTCGGGTCGGCCTCGCGGGCGCCGACATGGGCGCGTGCACGCTGCTGCCGCGGCTGATCGGCCTGTCGCGCGCCGCCGACCTGCTCTACACGGGGCGCGTCGTCGGCGGCGAGGAAGCCGAGCGCTTCGGCTTCTACAACCGCCTGGTCGAGCCCGAGCAGTTGCTCGCCGAAGCGCAGGCGCTCGCCGCGAGCCTGGCCGACGGGCCGAACTTCGGCCATGCGATGACCAAGACGATGCTGTGGCAGGAGTGGAGTTCGGGCCTGGGCGAGTCGATCGAGGCCGAGGCACAGGCGCAGGCGATCTGCATGCAGACGCAGGACTTCGAGCGTGCCTATCGCGCGTTCGCGGCCAAGCAAAAGCCCGTGTTCGAGGGCAACTGAAGCGCGCCGCGCCGTGCATATCGGCGCAGCGCGCGGCCGGCACGAGACGAGCGAAGTTGCTCAATGTATTGAGTAAAATTACTCAATATGGTGAGCAGAAACCCGAAAGCTTCGTTCCAGCGCGAATACGCCGCCGTGCTTGCCGGGCGCCTCGCGGAGCCGCGGCGCTTCCTGCAGGTGGTGGCCGGCCCACGCCAGGTCGGCAAGACCACGGTGGTCGAGCAGGTGCTGGCGGCGATCGACCGCGCGAGCGTCTTCGTCTCCGCCGACGAACCCGCGCTGCGCGACAAGGCCTGGCTGGCCGCGCAATGGCAGCGCGCCCGCCTGCTGGCCAAGGATGCCGGCAAGCGCGGCGCCGTGCTCGCGCTGGACGAAGTGCAGAAGATTCCCGGCTGGTCCGAGGTGGTCAAGCGCCTTTGGGACGAAGACAGCCGCGCGCGCCTGCCGCTGCGCGTCGTGCTGCTCGGCTCGGCGCCGCTGCTCGTGCAGCGCGGGTTGGCCGAAAGCCTTGCCGGACGCTTCGAATTCCTGCACCTGCCGCACTGGTCGTTCGCCGAGATGCGCGCCGCCTTTGGCTGCTCGCTCGATCAGTACCTGTACTTCGGCGGCTATCCCGGCGCCGCGCCGCTGATGGACGACGCGCAGCGCTGGCGGCGCTACCTGCTGGACGCGCTCATCGAGACGACGATCTCGCGCGACGTGCTGCTGCTCACGCGCGTCGACAAGCCCGCGCTGCTGCGCCGGCTTTTCGAACTGGGATGCCGCTATTCGGGGCAGGTGCTGTCGTACACGAAGATGCTCGGCCAGCTTCACGATGCCGGCAACACGACGACGCTGGCGCACTATCTGGAACTGCTGGCCGGCGCGGGCATGCTCGCCGGCGTGCCCAAGTTCGCCGGTGCCGCGGTGCGCAGCCGCGGCTCGAGCCCGAAACTGCAAGTCTTCAACACGGCGCTGCTCACCGCGCAGTCGGGGCTCACGTCCATCGAGGCGCGTGCCGACCACGAGTTCTGGGGGCGGCTCACCGAATCCGCAGTCGGCGCGCATCTGGCCAACGCGGCGGCGTGCGGCTCGTGCGAGCTGTTCTACTGGCGCGACGGCAACCGTGAAGTCGACTTCGTGCTGCGCGCGGGACGCAGGCTCGTCGCGATCGAAGTCAAGAGCGCGCACGCGCCGGCAGAGTTGCCCGGCCTCGCCGCGTTCGGCGCGGCGTTCAAGCCCACGCGCAGCTTGCTCGTCGGTGGTGACGGCATCGCGCTTGAAGAGTTCCTTTCACGACCGGTGACTGACTGGTTGCAACCATGATGCAAATCCGATCAGCCGCCGTGGAATATCCGGCAGACCCAGGCGCAGGAGCCGGTACGACCAGCCCATGTGCGGCGCCAGGCACCGCGAGCGGAGACCTTCGATCGCCGCCGGGCAAGCGCTGGCGCGACGCCGACGGCGAGCACATCGACGTGCGTGGCCTCGCGCCGCCCGGGCCGCTGGTGGCCATCGTCAGGCTGATCGAATCCGTCGCCGACGCGACGCCCGTGATCGTGCATCACGACCGCGATCCGGTGCTGCTCTACCCCGAGCTCGCCGAGCGCGGCTGGGTCGCCGAGACGATTGCGGGTGAAGCCGGCGAAGTTCGGCTCAAGCTGCAGAAGGGGTGATGATGGCGGCCGGTGCGTTCCTCGGTGGGGCGACGAGCCGCCTGCTGCCTGCATCGATCCCGTTTCGCTTCTTCGGCGCCGCCGTCGCGTATCACCTGCTCGCCTGGCTCGCGCTGCTGGCGGGAGCGCAGTGGTTTCCGCGGTTCGAAGCCGGCCTCGGGTGGCCGCTGGCGGCGCTGCATCTGGTGACGCTGGGCGTGCTGGTGATGACGGCGATCGGCGCCAGCCTGCAGCTGCTGCCGGTGGCCACGCGCCAGGCGGTGCGATCGACGCGCTGGCCGGCGGCGATCTGGTGGCTGTACACGCCCGGCGTCGCTGCAGTCGCCCTCGGCATGGGTGCAGTCTTGCCCTGGCTGATGGCGGTGGGTGCCGCAGCCGTGGTGCTGGCCCTGCTCGCCTATGCGGCCCTGCTCGCGGGCAACCTGCGCGGCGCGCGCGGCATGCCCGGTGTCGTGGTGCACGGCTGGGCGGCATGGGTCTGCCTGCTCGTCGTGCTGGCGACGGCGCTCGCGCTCGCGCTCTTCTGGCTCGGCGTGCCACTGCTCGACCGCGCGACAGCCCTGGCGCTTCACGTCGCCTTCGCGGCATATGGCTTCATGGGCCTCCTGGCGCTCGGCTTGTCGTACATCCTGGTGCCGATGTTCGCGCTGTCGGCTGCGCCCGACGAACGGCTGGCGATCGCGTCGTGCGGGCTCGCCGTGGCGGCGCTCGCGCTCGCGGCGCTGGCCGCGTTCGGGGTCGCGCCGCAGGCATTGCGCGTCTTCGTGATCGCGGTCGCCGGTGCCGCGGTGGCGCTGCATCTGTGGCAGATGCGCGAGGCCTTGCGCAAGGGCATGCGGCGCGAGCTGGGGCGCTCGTTCACGCTGGTGCGCGTCGGCTGGACGATGCTCGCCTGCAGCCTGGTCGCCGCGCTCGGCGTCGTGCTCGATGCACCGCTGGGCGGGCTCGTGACGCTCTTCGGGCTCCTGCTGATCGTCGGCTGGCTGCTGACCTTTCTACTCGGCATCCTGCAGCGCATCCTGCCGTTTCTGGCGTCCATGCACCTCGCCCGCGGCAGCAAGAGGCCACCCACGCCTTCGTCGCTGAGCGCGGAACGGCCGCTCGTCGTCCATTTCTCCTGTCATCTCGCGGCGGTGGCGGGTCTCGCGCTCGCTGTCGTGGCTGAGAGTCCACCGATCGCGGCACTGGCGGCCGGCGTCGGTGCGCTCGGCGCGGCCGCGTTCGGTGTCTTCTTCGTCACGTTGCAGCGCCGGATGCGCGCGAGCGCACGACCCCGACAAACCGCTGCGCCGCCCGTGGCTTGAACTGCATCAAGGCAGTCGCTGGCGCATTCGGTACGCTGTGATTCCTTCACCCGAACGGGATTCCCGATGAACTTCATGCGCCAGGTCAGTCAGGTGCTCGACACCGAACATCGCGCCAGCCTCGATCTGCTCGGGCGCGTCGAACAGGTCTTCGCGCGCGCGCCGCGTGCCGGCGCGGCACGAGACCCCGAATTCGCCAGCCTCGCAGCTGCGTTCGGCCGCCTGATCGAGCAGGACATCGCGCGCCATTTCGACTTCGAGGAAACCGAGCTGTTCACGCGTCTGAGCGAGGCCGGCGAGGGCAACATCGCGGCTCTGCTGAGGGAGGAGCACGACACGATGCGCGAGGTGGCCGGCGAGATCCTGCCGCTGGCGCGCGCCGCGGCAGCGGGAACACTGGCCGACAGCGGGTACGACGAGCTCAGGCGCGGCGCACTCGAGATGGTCGAGCGCCAGGTCTCGCACATCCAGAAGGAGACCATGGCACTGCTGCCCATGCTCGACGATCTGCTCGACGACCAAACGGATCGCGAACTCGCATTCGCCTATGCTTCGGCCTGACGCAGAACGCAGGAGAAGGAATCGACATCATGAACAGCGCCCTAGCGGTCACCATCCGTGCTCTCACCCAGCAGGATCTCGATACCGTCGTCACGATCGACGCGGCCACCGAAGGGCGCGTGCGCCGCGCCTACTTCCAGCGCCGCGTCACGGCCGCGCTGAAGCAGCCCGAGTTGCACGTGCAGTTGGCCGCAGTGGACGGCGGCGAGCTGGTCGGCTACATCCTGGCCCGCCGCACCATCGGCGAGTTCGGCCGCCCTCAACCCGGGCTGCGGCTCGAGATCGTCGGTGTGCGTGCAGATCGGCGCCAGCATGGCATCGGCAAGATGCTGGTCGACGCGCTGGCCAGCTATGCACGGCGGCATGGCGTGGGCGATCTGCGTACCACGGCCGCCTGGAACCAGCACCGCATGCTCGCCTGGCTGGAGTCCAACGGCTTCACGCTGGCGCCGGACCGGATCGTGGACTGCGCCGTCGGCGAGGGCTACCGGGCCGAGCGCGACGACGCGCTCGGCCTGCCAGACGCCGAGACCCCGGGCCATGAAGTCGACTACGGCGCACCGGAGGACAACGACTACGAGCGCGTCGAGCGCGCGCGGTGCGACGTGCGTGCGATGCGGCCCGAGGATCTGCCGCAGATCGTGCGCATCGATCGCGAGATCACCGGCCGCGACCGCAAGGCCTACATCGCCGGCAAGCTCGACGAGGCGATGGACGACTCAGCCATCCGCGTCTCGCTCGCCGCGCGCGTGGACGACGCGATCGTCGGCTACCTGATGGCGCGAGCCGACCTCGGGGACTTCGGGCGCACCGAGCCGGTGGCCGTGCTCGACACGATCGGCGTCGATCCCGCCTACGAGCACCGTGGCATCGGCCACGCGCTCGTGTCGCAGTTGTTCGTCAACCTCGGTGCCCTGAAAATCGATCGCGTCGAGACCGTCGTCGCGCCCGCTGACCTGGCACTGCTGGGCTTTCTCTACAACTGCGGCTTCAGGCCGTCGCAGCGGCTGGCTTTCATGCGGCGCCTCTGATGGCTGGGCTGCCCGACGACAGCGCGGTGCTCGATGCATTGCGGGAGGTCGACGATCCCGAAGCAGGGATGAACATCGTCGAGCTCGGGCTCGTCTACCGCGTCGAGGCCGTCGACGGAAGAGTCGAGATCGACATGACGATGACCACGCCGGCCTGCCCAGTGGCGGAAACGCTCGTCGAACAGGCCAGGCTGGCCGCGCAACGCGTGTGCCCTGCCGGCACCGACGTGCGCGTGCAGCTGGTCTGGGAGCCGATCTGGAACCCGTCGATGATGAGCGGCGCAGCCCGCGAGTTCTTCGGCTGGCCCGGGTAGCCGTGAAGAGCGCCGCGCGAGCATGAACCTCGCGCCCTGGCAGCGCGCGCCGTTGCTCGTGCTGGGTTTCGTGGCCCTGTTCGCCGGCACGGCGGCGGGGCTGGCGCGGCTGGGATGGCAGCTGCCCGACGCCGCCACGTCCCGCGTCGCGTTGCACGGCCCGCTGATGATCTGCGGCTTCTTCGGTTGCGTGATCGCGCTCGAGCGCGCGGTCGCGATCGGCCGGCTGTGGGCCTATGCCGGCCCGCTGGCCACCGGCCTGGGCACGTTGGCACTGCTCGGCGGGTTGCAGCGCGAGGCGCCCTGGTTCTATGTCGCCGGCGCCGTCGTGCTGACCGTGGCGTCGGTCGACGTGGCGCGGCGCCAGCCTGCGTTGTTCACGGTCACGCTCGTGCTGGGTGCCTTCGCCTGGCTGGCCGGCAGCACGCGCTGGGCGCTCGGGTTCGCGGTGCAGGAGGTCGTGCCGTGGTGGATCGCATTCCTGGTGCTGACGATCGCCGGCGAGCGGCTCGAACTGTCTCGCCTGCTGCCGCCGTCACCGGTGGCGGTGCGTGTCTTCGCCGCGCTGCTCGCGGCGTCCATGGCCGGCCTGGCCGGCGGCACGCACGGCATGGCGTGGGGCGGGCCGCTGTTCGCGGCGGCGCTGCTCGGGCTGGCGGCCTGGCTGGTGCGCCAGGACGTTGCGCGGCGCACCGTCCATGGCAAGGGGCTGACGCGCTTCATCGCAGTCGCGCTGCTCGCGGGCTACCTGTGGCTCGCCGTTGGGGCTGCGATCGCGCTCGCTGCAGGCGGCTTCAACACGGGCACACGTGGCTACGACGCGGCGCTGCATGCGGTGCTGATCGGCTTCGTGTTCTCGATGGTGTTCGGCCACGCGCCGATCATCTTCCCGGCCGTGCTGCGCGTCACCGTGCCTTATCACCCGGGCTTCTACGTACCGCTGGCACTGCTCCATCTGTCGCTGCTGATCCGGATCGTCGGCGACGCGACCGGACGCGTGGAGATCCTGCGCACCGGCGGCGCGTTGAACGCGCTCGCGCTGGCGGCCTTCATCGTCGGCATGGCAACCGCGGTGGTGCGCGGCAGGAGCGCTTCGAAGGCACCCGCATAGGCCGGACCCGCGGTGCCCTCCGCTTGCCGCAATCAGGTCGTCTAGAACGGCTGGCAAGCCCGGCCGAACGCTCTCGGCCGTCCTGGCTACTCGTGCGTCCCACTCACCGCTACCGACGGGGAGGATCAAGCACCGGCGTCAGGCGCCGCGGATGCAGGCGATCGGCCCGGTTCGTCCTATGCCAGGTCAAGCGGCCTGCCTTCTGGGTGCCGGCGCTTTCTTTGCTGTCGGCTTTTTGGCGCCGACCGTAGCGTTCTTCAGCATCTTCTGGAACTCACGGTTGAACTCGCCCGTGATGACTTCGGGGTCGGGCACCAGATGGGCGTCGCCGATCACGGTCAGCGAGGCCATGCCGCGGTAGCTCAGAATGGTGACCGCCATGCCGAGCTGCTTGCCCGGGTGTGGAGCCCAAGGCAGGATGCGATCGATCGGAACGCCCGCGAGGTAGAGCACCTCGGGCGGGCCAACGACATTGGACATGACCACGCTGCACTTGCGGCCGAACAAGTCGTTGGAGAAGTCCTCCAGAACCTTGGGTCCGCGTCCGAGCAGGTTGAGCAACGCCTTGGTGGCCAGCGGCTCGGGCGAGTGCTTGAGCGCGTCCATGCGGGCCTTGGTCAGCGCCAGCCGATGATCGGCGCGGGCCTTGGTCACGGCCAGGTCGAGGAGCACCAAGCCGAACTCGTTGCCCAACTGCCCGATGCGCTCGGGCGGGCGCAGATCGACCGGAACCATCGCCCGCACCGTCGTGTGGTTCACGTCGACGCCAAGCCCCTTCAGGTACGTGCGCAGCGCACCGGTCATGGCGGCCACCAGCACGTCGTTGACCTTCGCGTCGTAGCGCTTGCCGATCGCCTTGATGTCGCGAATGGCGACCGGCTTCGACCAGGCCACGCGCTTGCCCAGCGCGAATTCGCCTTTCAGCGGCGACGGCGGGTCGTCGGCCCTCAGTAGTTCGCCCACCAGCATGCCCGCCCCGCCGGCCAGCGCAATGGCGTCGCGGGCCGCGCCGGTGATCAGGTCGATCGCGGGCGCGAACATGCCCTTGCCTGCCCCGTTGCCGATACTGGCCCCCCGGGCGCGCGGGGGCGGCAGGGGTTTTGCCCCGGGTGCGGGGTCGAACAGACGCAGGGTCACCGTCTGCATGGCCGTGCCGTCGGCCATGCAGTGGTGGCAGCGCGTGATCAGTGCGCTGCCGCCCTCGACGTCGTCCACCACGTAGGCCTGCCAGAGCGGCAGGGAATGGTCCAAGGGCATGCTGGCGAGGTCGTTGACCAGCCGGATCAGCGCGGCCTGGTCGTGCGGTGCCGCCAGCGCGATGTGGTGCAGGTGCTGGTCGATGTCGAAGTGCGGCATGTCCTGCCAGTGCGGCGTGGCCATCGGAAAGCCGGTTTCGACCACGCGCTGGCGGAAGCGGTCGAAGGTCATCAACCGCTCGCTGTAGACCTTGCGCACCCGCAAGAAGTCGAGCGGCTTCTTCGTCAGGACGAGGCCCATCACGATGGCCAGATTCGCCGGGCCGTCGTTGTGGAACCAAGCTGCATCCGCAGCCGACATGGGGTAAGTCTTCATCGTTGCCTCTCGATCCCGTCTCGTCTTGCGGCCCGCAAGGGCGGGGCGCCATCGACGGGCGTTTGCATGAAATCGATGCTAGTGCGCGCGCGGGCACTTTCATTGACCGGCGTCATCACTTCGGACAGACCCGATGGAACAGGTCCCTCGAAGGCCACTTCGTCAGAAGAGCACCTTGCCCAAGATCGGAGGGGTCACCTCAACCTCGGCAGGGGCGGCTGGTCGGCTGCTTCAGACCAGTCGTGCGCAGCCCCAACTGTCACGACCTCAACGGCATCGCTGTCGTCGTGAGATGCCGCAAAGGGAGCGTTGACTTTCGCGTTCCGACCCGTCAGCGACAGTCGCATCTACCGATGCGCAGCCCCAAAGCTGACTGTCACCGAGGTAAGCCTCGAGCTCTCCAACCTTCTGGAAGGCATCGGCCGACATGC
>Ga0209048_10002764_pt1 | contig 17237 bp, 10 predicted proteins | sample FrelakmetCRP12CR_FD_187146 | JGI IMG/M metagenome (GOLD analysis project Ga0209048, IMG submission 187146) | Freshwater lake sediment microbial communities from the University of Notre Dame, USA, for methane emissions studies - CRP12 CR (SPAdes)... | ecosystem: Environmental > Aquatic >... | reverse complement strand
CGGGAACGCAACCAATCAACCCGATCAGATCTACGTCAATGACACGACCCTCATCGGTATCTCTGATAATGCGACAAAGACAGCAAAGAACCTGGTAAAGATGGTTGATAGCAACTGTGCTGCTTGTAGGCGCTACACCGGTACGGATGGGAATGGGACTTTGGATATCGACGGAGATGGCATCAATGACTTCGCAAGCATACCCACACTGGTGTGGACTACCGGGGGCAATTCCACCATCAGAAGAACAACTTCAGGCGGCAGTTTGACTGCAGCAGTGCCTGCCGGATCATTGGTGACTCCTGCATTCCACTATTGCGTGGATGATGGAGCCGGCGCTTACGGATGTCCTTCCACAGCTTCGGGCGAGCAGTGGGTATTGCGCAGGGAAGGAAGGGATACGGTTGGAGCTCTTCAGCCCATGGCCGAGAATGTGGTGGACCTGCAGGTTGTCTACGGAGACGGCGCCAACACCTATGGGGCAGCCGGATGCACCGGCACGACCCCTCAGCGATGCCAAATGAGTCCCTTTGACGCAAGCAAGATCAAATGGGTTGAGCTGACGGTTATCACTCGTAGCATAGATCGGGTCCGATCCCCCAATGACGTCAACTCATGCCGCCCTGCCGCAGGAAATCACCGAGGCTCCACCGCCACGGCTGACTGCGGATATGAGTATCGGACCTACACAAGGAGGATAACACCCTTCAACGGCATTAAATAAAGGAGATTTCCAACCCATGACAACACGGGGCAGTTTGAGGAGATATTGCGTTCAGGATACTGTTCTCTCTGCGATCCCTATAGACGCCAAAGCAAAAGGGCCAAGTCGATGAACAAAGACAAGGTAGCCGTCATTAGAAATGAGAGAGGGCTTGCCATGCTGCTTGCCCTCATGATCATTGCACTCCTCGCCTGTTTGGGCATCTGGCTCATTTCTCAGAGCGGCAGCGCCTTGAAGATTACAAGCGCTTATCAACGTATCGAGGAAACCTTTCACCTGGCGGAAGGAGCCTGTTGGCTAGCCGTTCGGGCCATAGATAACGAGAGCATTTCCCTGCCGGCAACCTTCGCGATGACGGATGTTACTCCAAGCGCAAGCGACGCCCCCTTTCTCCACGACAACCAGCCCTTCCCTCCGGACGACAGGCATCGCATCACTCCTCAGATCCAGTCAAGCCGTGACTTCTACAATACGACTCCCCCCCCCGGTTGGATGCTGAACTGGCAGGGAGCCTACGGGTTCTACAAAAGTTTTTATCTCGGCATAGGTCAAGCTGACATTAAAATGCCCAGTTCCAAGGGTAACGCCCGATCGGTTTTGTATAATTTGGTGGAAAAAGCCACACGCTAGAGGACGACGGATCATGTTGACCAGGTTCAGAAGGGGTTTTTTGATAGGGGTGCTGATCGTTTTTTTAAGTGCGACCTTATCCTTCGCAATGACTTCAATTGCCACTGAAGGAAAGACGGACAAGGATCAGGGTAAGCTTGACTCGTCTCTGCCCAGAGTGGAAACAGGGAGCGCGAATTTCCGAGTGATCAACATCATTCTGGTGAAAATTGATGACCAGTTTGTTTACGCACAAGACGGAAGGAAATTCCAACTTTCTCCAAGAACAAGAATTATCAGGAACCTTGGGAGCAGCAAGATGAGGATCGCAGAACTGGCTTTCCACGGCGACACCCTTGTTCGCGTCGTCATCAAATGAATACGAAGGGGGCTCGAATGAAAGCTTTTGCTCTTTTCCTGGCAGCGGCCCTGTTGAGCATTTCTTTGCCTCAGCCTACAGCCAACTCTGCCTCCTGTTCCGTACCGCCTTTCATAAAGTCAGGAGTAAAACCGAATGTTCTGATCATCCTGGATAATTCCAACAGTATGGATGAAGATTTCTATGGCGAGGCGGTCGGATCTTTCTCGCCGGCAAGCAAGTCCGTAGTGGCAAAGAATGCCTTGAAGAGCATCCTCGACCAATACCAAGACAGCCTGAGGTTGGGTTTAATGACCTATCAGCTCAGCGGCGTTTCAGCCTACTACCTCCACAATTCCCCCTATTTTGCTTCATATGATCCCCGATCCTACTGCCCGACCTCGTCATCGGCGTGCGTTGATTACTGCAAAACCGGCAACGCGGCGTCGAAGACCAACTGTGAGACCAGTTGCCAAGCGGGGAACAATTCGTTCGACGCAACCTATTTTGATGAGATCATTTCCAATAACTCCATAGGAAGTGCTGTCAGAAACCACTATTGCGATCTGGTTTATCCAAAAACGAAGATGCTACATTACGATTTTCCTTCCTATGGCGGCACTGATGTCTATTTTAAGGGAGCCTATCCCTATTACAACTCAAGTGCAGATCCCCCGAATCCTGATGTAACTGGTTTCTGTTATGCAACATCTTATAGTTATGCAGATGGTGCTTCAAATTCGTACAAATGCTATACAAAGAAAAAGGATAACATTGTAGGAAGTGCTGATACATATCCTGATAATTATTATAACAACTATGCAAACTACACTTTTGGACCAACTGATTCAGATTATGCATTGGGTTTCGGCAACTTTGGCAGGCGCATGAGCTACTACCACGTGGGGAGGACCTGGTTTTCAAATTCTTCGCCCACTTCGAACCAGGGTTTCCGGCACGTCAGTGTAAACGATCTTGCGATCAACGGTTCCCAAACGAATACCTATCTCACAATCATGAATAGACTAGACCCCAAAGAAGACGATGAAGCGGGTTACATGAATGCGAGTTGTATGACGCCTCCTGCTGTGGACACATACACCAATACCTGTCATCTCATCAACGCAGGGCTCACTCCCACTGCCGGTACGCTGGCAAGCGCCATCACGTACCTCTCTGGCGCCAGCACCCCCATTATCGATCAGTGCCAGCAAACTTTCATCGTGTATGTTACCGACGGTCTCCCAAGTGTGAACGAGAGCGGTGGAAGCGATGTGTTAAACCCGGACAACTTGATGCCTGCCGTTACGACCAGGATCACGCAACTGAGAAATCTCACCGTTGGCGGTAAAGCCCGAGACATTAGAACGTACGTCCTGGGTGTCGCGCTTTCCGATCAGGCAAAGCCAAAGCTTGACACAATGGCTCAGGCCGGCGGAACTGCGAGGCCTGCCGGATCTTCAGACTGCTCCAACGCTTCAGGTTGCGCCTATTACGGCGACGACCCCACGCAGTTGAATGATTCTCTCATCCAGATCTTTTCACAAGTCGGTGATATGCTCGCCGCGGGAGGATCGGTGGCGACGGTTTCTCAGGAAATCAAGACGGGGGATGTCGTTATCCGGGGGGCTTTCAAAACTTATGATGCCAGTGACCCCCAGACTTTCGTCTGGCAGGGCCATTTGGAGAGCTACTGGCCCTATGATGGATGTAATCCGGGCGATGGAAATCAAACAAAATGCCAGTCGATCGTGGGTTGTCAGTATAGCGGAAGCGCCTGCCACGGGGCAACATACAGTTTCCAGATTTCTGACAATCTGGGGAAATTCTGCTCGGACGACGATCATGAAGGCGGCCACTGTATGGATAGTGCACAAGTGCTTAGGAGCTCACAGAAGACCAACCGCAGCATTTTTACGTGGATTGGCAGCCCCCCCAGCAAGACCGACTTTACGAGCGCTGGGTCCTATCTGAATAATCAACTGGATCTCAACAAGGACTCAATTGTCAACAGCGCGGACACCGACATCCTCAGAAACTGGATTATCGGCGGCAATGCAACCAACACCAGGAATCGGCATGGCTGGCTCATGGGAGACATCGTCTATTCCACTCCGGTATCCGTAGGAGAGCCGGCTCGCGCTTCCGTGCCAAGGAAGGTTGCCGACCAGAATTGTACCAGTACCTCCACAGACAGCTGCTTTCATGACTACCGCGCTTTTAGAGAGCACAGGGATCAAATGGTCTATGTGGGCGCCAACGACGGAATGCTCCACGGATTCAACCTCGGCAAGTGGAACAACAGTGTCAGCCGGTGGATCTTCGATCCAAATGACGGCAATGCAACCGACCTGGGCAAGGAGAGGTGGGCGTACATCCCAAGCAACCTTCTCTCAGAGCTCCAGAACCTGGCAAACCCAACCTACGGCACTATGAGCGGCTGTAGACATCGTTATATGGTTGACCTTTCCCCTCAAGCCTGGGAAGCAAAGATTGGTTCCAGTGGATCAAAGCAATGGCGCACAGTGCTTCTCGGCGGCGAGAAAGAAGGGGGAGACCTGTATTTCGCTCTCAACATAACCGACCCGAGCAATCCGGATGTCCTCTGGGAGTACTCCATACTAAAGAATTATCCCGGACCGTCGAGCAATCCGAGCGTTGCGGCAGGCTTTGCCAGCCACTATGACTATCTCAAGACAATGAACATCTCGGGGGCTCAACCTTATATGGGCAGGCTGATGGCCCCGTCATACTCCAATCCCAACCCTTATGTTGCCATTGTCGGCGGCGGCACACGCGAACCCACGCCGGACATAATTGATGCAAACGGTACGTCCAAGCTGACGAATTTGCAGGGGTGGGAATATCTGTATTACCCAACCTTCCACGCAGTTGACATCGACACTGCCACAGACCTTTGGAAGGACACCTGGTCCCATCTGGTCGACCAGGCAAGCTATAGGGCGTACTTCCCCGTGCCTTCCCAGAGACTGCAAAATGCGGGCTTTGAAACAAATACCGGCACATCTACAAATCCTATCTGGCCCAACTGGACTCTAACCAAAGGGACCGGAAGCATTAATGATGTGACGGGCACCTACGCCCACACCGGCAGTCATGCTGCAAAACTGGTATCCAGCTCAGGCACCAACACCAACATAACCAACACCTTGACAGTTGTGCCCGGAACAACCTACAAACTCTCTTTTTGGACCAGAGGAGACGGGAACTCGGCCAGCGCCGGGCGCTACCAGGTGATAGACGCTACTCATTCCAGCAACATAATAAGTATAACCTCTACCGCTGTAACAGCCTCTACCTACCAAGCTAAATCCGCCTTCTTCACTGTCCCGGCAGGCTGCATAGCGATTACCGTGCAACTCTGGTGCCCGGGCACGAGCGGTAGAACATCCTATTTCGATGATGTCGCGGTCTCCCCTTTCGTGGTTCCGTATGCCGTATCCAACGTGGCAGCTTTTGATCTGTTCGACGAAAACGGGGTCAGCATCTCACGCGGCGGCACTCCGGACGGCTACACGGACGTTGTCTTCGGAGGCGACTATAACGGAATTCTTTACACGCTACCCACAAATACGTCCGGCGCGAACGTTGCTCCCTCTTGTCTCATTACAAGGAAGACCAAGAGCATTACGAATGCGAAATGGAATCCGTTCCGAGGAAGTCGCCAACCCATTTCTGTAACCCCTGTTGCTGCCCTTGACGAGGATGGGGCTCTTCGCGTCTTTTTTGGAACCGGTAAGTTCTACGACATTTCTGAGGTCAATAATGACAGAACGGACAATGCCACCATGACGTTCTACTGCATGGTCCAGGACATCACGTCCCGCATTGGTAACGACGGCAATATGAACGCGACGATCACCACCTCACCCATTGGGGTCTATGAGAAATGCTCGGCGGGGACCGGACCATATCGTTGGGTAAAGTTTAAGGCTGATAATGTAAGCACGATGCCTGACGGAGACAGCTGTTTCCCCTGTCAGTTTGATTTTGACAGAGCCGGAGAGAGGGTGATTGACTCGGCCTTGGTGGCAGCCGGCTATGTATTTTTCACAACCTTCATCCCCAGTACCGATCCATGCAATGCGGGCGGCACGGCAACTTTATATGTCCTTGATTATATGTGCCGACCCCTGCCGAGCATTCCCATAGTCAGAGGAGGCTCCCTTTCTTACCGTGCCGTCGGCCCGGCGACATCTTGGTCTTCCACAAAGCCGAACAAGGTTGCTGTTGCCAAGGTCGATCTGGGGGCAGGAATGCCAAGCCGTCCCGTCATCGATTCTCAAGGCACGAACATCATCATACAAACGAGCGATACACGCCTCATCCGGTTGGAAACCAACCTCGGCCAGAGTGGTAAAGCCAAGATAGATGGCTGGACACGCGAGAGCGACTGATCATGAGGTGGTTGGGAATCACACTGGAAGTAATCTGAGCATTCCATACCTTTAGGGGAACGGAGTTTTACAACTCTAACATTCTTCTAATTCTGCCTCGCCAAAAAAAGGATCTCTTCATAGACTTTCCGGATTGGCATCTGATGATCTTCAGCAATGCGCCGGCACGTTTCATATTCAGGGACCACGCGCTGTTCGCCATCGGGCAGGGTAACTCTCTTCACCTGGCACGGCCCATAGGGTGTTTGAATCGTCTCTATCTTGCGGCTCAATTCCGCACGCTTGACCTCATGAATGCGTACCCCCAGGGTCGTGGTCTCTTTGAAGAGGAGTTCGAGCACGCCCGTTTGTAGTGCCGGCTCAATCAGAACACCGAGCAACACTCCCGGACGGTTCTTTTTCATCTGAATTGGCGTTAGGGTGGCGTCTAATGCTCCGAGCGCAAACAATTTCTCCAGCACATAACTGTAGAATTCAGGATTCATGTCATCAATATTTGTTTCCAACACCAGGAGATGCTTGTATTCAAAAGAACGCATCGGAGTTCCGACAAGCATTCTCAGGAGGTTTGGAGGATCTGAAGCCGGATCACTGCCGACGCCATACCCTGAGGAAATCAGCGTCATTTCAGGAACCGGACCGTAGGCCTCAGAAAGTGAAGCAAGAATTGCCGCTCCGGTGGGGGTCACCAACTCACGCTCTATGTTGTTCCCATATATCGGAACTCCCTCTAAAAGCAGGACAGTTGCAGGGGCTGGAAGTGGCAGTATGCCATGGTGACTCTTCACGAAACCCCGTCCAATGGGAACAGGTGATGAGTATACTCTGCCGATATCGAGATAATGGAGGCCAATTACCGTCCCCGCCACATCCAAAATAGAATCAACCGCTCCCACTTCGTGAAAATGAACCTCCGAAATTGGCAGGTTATGAACACGGGATTCGGCCCGAGCGAGATTATCGAAGATTGTCAGAATTCTCTCCTGAACTCTGTCTTCCAGTTTACTCCGATGAATCAACTGTTTTATATCTTCGAAAGAGCGGCTGGGCTGGTGCTCGATTTCTATGAGCACACGAGTTCCCGTAATGAGTCCCCGCTGCTCCTTAACTACCCGCATTGAATATCCCTCGACGGGGACCTTCTTCAGCTCTTCCCGAAGCACCTCAAAGGGCACCCCCACGTCCAACAAAGCCCCCAAGACCATATCCCCACTGATTCCGGAGAAACAATCGAAATAAGCTATTTTAGTCACATTCCCCTCCTGGCGGCGATCAGGTAGTAGTGAAGCTGCCTGATGTCTTCATTTTCCTTGATAAAGCTCACAGCCCCTACCCTCCAAAACTTCGATAAGCTCAGTAGGCTCTCTGATCAACACTCGTGCACCACCACTGACAAGTTCACCTTCAGATCGAAACCCCCAAAGCGCTCCCACCGGAAACATTCCTGCTGCTAATGCCGTCTCCATATCCACAGCACTGTCGCCAAGATAAACAAACTCAGCGGGTTCAATATGCAACCGCTCGGCAATCTCCAAGGCAGCGGTTGGGTCGGGCTTCACCGGAATACCCTCCTGCTGACCGACAACCGCATCAAATGTCCATTTCGACAGCAGTTCTCTCACAGACTTTTTTGTGATCTCGTCCCTCTTATTTGACAGGATGGCCATTCTGAGACCGCGCTTCGTCAGCGCATCCAACATTACAGCCACGCCCTTATATGGTCTCGTCTCTACCATCCAGTTCTCTCCGTATTCCCGGAGAAATGCGTTAAGACACGAGCGGACCAGGTCGTCGTCGCGTCTGTTTTCGGGCAACGCACGCTTCACCAGCATCAATGCCCCATTGCCCACAAAATAGCGATAAGCATCTTTGCTGTGCAGGGGGAAACCCATTCCCTCCAAAACGTGGTTCATAGCGTCGGAAAGATCACCAAGAGTGTCAAGCAATGTGCCGTCGAGATCAAAGAGAATTCCTTTCCAAAACACGGTTTCATTCCTACTGGTCAAACCAAGTTAGCGTTGCAGGTTACGGGTTACGAGTTCTTATCAGCCGGAAACATGATACTTTCCGGTTGATAAGTTGTTCACAATTTGTTCATAACTGGGTCTGTGCCCATCGACCTGTGAGGTCCATCATGTTTGTGTGTGGAAATTGTTACAATTTATCCATAGTAAAAACAGATGCTTGACATTCTTTTTGACATTTGAACAATGCTTTATTACTATTTTTAACCTTATATATAGAATGGTTTTAATCAATTATTACCTTTTCACAACCAGGGATCCCAACCATGAAAATGAAAATCGAGACCACTGTGCTCAACGGAGTCCTGCAAAAGATACTGAACATTACTGACAAAAGGACCAATATACCCATCTTGTCCCACACCCTGATTAGGGCAACCGACCGCAACTCTATTGAAATCTCGGCAACTGATCTGGAGATCAGCTTTCGAACGGAAATTGGGGCGCAGGTGGAGTCTCCAGGCATCACTACCGTCTCTGCCCGAAAGCTTTTGGAAATCGTCCGTGAGCTCCCCTATGAGCACATCATCCTGGAAGATCTTCCGGCTAGCAGGTTGCTGGTCCATGCCGGTCGGGCAAGATTTGAGCTGCAAACAATTCCAGCCGAAGATTTTCCCCATTTGAATTTTCACGCAGAAGCAGAGTTCTCCAGATGTGACGCATCATTGCTGAGGAAGTCCTTGAGCAAAACCCTCTATGGTGTTCCCGCGGAAGAAGATCATTTCAGCGTTGCCGGTCTCTATTGGCATTCTGTTGAACCCGGTTTCCTGCGTTTTGTATCATGCGACGGGCACCGGTTAGCCATTTGCCAGGTTCCCGAGGAGTCGTTTCCTAATCTGGGAATCGAGCAGGGCATAATTATTCCGCGGAAGGGAGCACAGGAAATAATCCGTGTTCTGGAGAAGGAAAACGAAGCCTCGCTTTCAATCGATGAAAACTGCCTGATCCTTAAGACTCCCGGGACCATCTTGAGCATTCAGTTGTTGGATGCTCAGTTTCCAGAGTATCAAGTAATCATACCCGAAGAAAGGCCTTTTTCCATCGAGCTCAGTTGGGAGGGCTTTTTTTCTGCGCTCAAACGTATGGCTGTTTTGACCAATCAGCGCTGGCGCCATGTAAGATTTACTGTCAGGGAAAACATGCTGGAACTTGAAGCGGGAAATCCTGAAATCGGCAATGCTGACGATGTCCTGGATGTAGAATACCAGGGAGAAGAGTTCACCATTGCTTTCAATGTGAGGTACGTCATGGATACCATGCAGAGCATTGAAAGCGAGATAATCCGTTTCGAGTGGTTGGATGCGTTTCACGGAGGGGTGTTTGTCGGATCTGAAGATCCGGACTACTTTAGCTTGGTTATGCCGATGATTGTTTCGTGAATTTTTTGGAGGGGATGGAAAAATCCACCGCGGGGACGCAGAGTAAAATACTTTTGTATAGAAAATTTTGTAATTAGAAATTCCTTGTTCGTTATTCAATATTCGTTCTTTTCAGTGAGACAAGTCTGTTTTTTTCCTGCCTATCGAGTGTCGTTGCGAGGGAACTCGCCAAGTCACCTGAAAATCCATTGCAAAGCGCTTCTAAATAGGCTATACTTGCGTTTTAAAAGAGAAATTTGGAAATCGGCCTAACCGAAGAGTCTCTCTGATTCATAATAGAAAACAGAGATATGTGAGCTCATCCTAGCGAGGAACAGGTTTTCTTATGACCGATTTGAATACTGCCGAAGGCAGTCAGGAAAATCAGTACACAGCACAGCAAATCACCGTTCTGGAAGGGCTGAGTGCGGTTCAAAAACGTCCTTCAATGTATATCGGGAATGTTTCGACCGAGGGCCTTCATCACCTCGTTTATGAGGTGGTTGATAACAGCATCGATGAGGCCCTGGCCGGTTTTTGCGATCACATTAAGATCCAGATTCATATTGACGGATCGGTGACCGTTGAGGACAACGGACGTGGGATCCCCGTGGACCTTCACGAAAAGGAAAACCTTCCGGCGGTTGAAGTGGTGATGACCAAACTCCATTCCGGAGGAAAGTTCGATGATTCCAGTTATAAGGTTTCCGGCGGACTGCATGGGGTGGGGGTGTCGGTAGTCAACGCACTGAGCGAATCGCTCCAGGTAGAAATTCGTCGCGATGGAAAGGTTTACTATCAAAGGTATGAGCGGGGGGAACCGAAGACCCCTGTCGTGGTAAAGGGAGAGACAACACGGCGTGGCACCAAAATAATCTTCAAGCCGGACACGCTGATTTTTGCCGACACGGAGATTAGTTTTGAACTCCTGGCTCAGCGCTTGCGTGAGTTGGCTTTCTTGAATCGCGGCGTGCGCATTGATCTGTCCGATGATCGCGTTCCCAAGGAGAGAAGTTTCTGCTACGAGGGCGGCCTGGTCTCTTTCATAGAGTATTTAAACAAGAACAAGGAGCCCTTGCATCCGGAGGTCATTTACATTACCGGGGAAAGGCAAAACGTCAGCATTGAGACAGCTATTCAGTATAACAACACCTACATTGAGAAGATTTTTACCTTCGCCAACAACATCAATACGAAAGAAGGAGGGACCCACCTATTTGGTTTTAAAGCCGGGCTGACCCGTTCCATCAAGCAATATGCAGTGCAAAACAAGATGCCCAAGAGTGATCTCGATAAGCTGACCGGTGACGATGTGCGTGAAGGGTTGACCGGCGTTGTGAGCGTGAAACTGTCCCAGCCGCAGTTTGAAGGCCAGACCAAGACCAAGCTCGGGAACAGCGACGTGAAAGGGCTCGTCGAGAACCTGGTTTACGAGAAACTCTCCTCGTTTTTTGAAGAGAATCCGCGGGTAACCAAGATCATCCTGGATAAGGTGCTGGAAGCTGCAAGAGCGCGAGAAGCCGCTCGCCGCGCCAAGGAATTGACTCGGCGGAAAGGCATTCTGAGCGAGCATTCTCTGCCGGGGAAGCTGGCTGACTGCCAGGAGCGCGATCCGGCAAAGAGCGAGATCTTTATTGTTGAAGGGGATTCTGCCGGAGGGTCAGCGAAACAGGGCCGTGACCGTCGCTTTCAGGCGATTCTTCCTTTGCGGGGCAAAATCCTCAACGTGGAAAAGTCGCGTTTCGATAAGATGCTGGAAAATCAGGAAATACGCAACATGATATCAGCCCTGGGAACCGGCATTGGCAAGGACGAATACAATCCTGATCGGCTGCGCTATCATAAAACAATTATCATGACTGATGCCGATGTGGATGGGGCTCACATTCGGACTCTGCTGCTCACGTTTTTCTTTAGAATGATGCCGGAGTTGATTGAAAGGGGTCATCTTTTCATTGCTCAGCCGCCGCTTTACAGGGTTGCGGTCGGGAAACAGGAACAGTATGTGAAAGATGCTGAGGGCCTCAATGCTCATCTATTGGCCAGGGCCGCGGAGAAAAAGGAAGTGTACCTCGGTGGATCGGATCAGCCGCTTCCCAAGACGCAATTGGTCCAACTGCTGAAAACCTACTCGCGCTACGAAGAATGGCTGGACCGCCAGAGTACGAAGGGTATCCCGAAGCCACTTATTGAAAAACTGGTGAACCTTTACACCACCCGCAAGCTGGCTTTGATGGAACCTGACCAGCGCGCTGAGGTGATAAGGGAAGAGTTGGACAAGTCTGAAGAATATGAGGTTGCATCCGTCGAGGTGAGAGAAGAAACAGGGGAGCAAGACTTCATCTTATCATCCACGGCAACTACCGATGGTCCCGGGAGTATTGTAATCAGGCATGATTTTCTCGAATCCATCGCCTTTCGTAAGCTTGTCGAGCTCAATAATGCCTTGGAAATCCTTCATCAGACGCCCTGTATCGTGAGGAGCGGCCAAACTGAGCAGAGCTTTGATCATCCACGAGGTTTTTTTCAGTCGCTGATGGAGGACGGGAAAAGGGGACTCACCATCCAGCGTTATAAAGGGCTAGGAGAAATGAATCCCGGCCAACTCTGGGAAACCACTATGAATCCCGAGAAACGGACGCTCCTGCAAGTGCGCATTGAAGACCAATATCTGGCAGATGAGCTCTTCACCACATTGATGGGTGATCGAGTGGAGCCGCGTCGAGAATTTATTCAAGTCAACGCCTTGGATTTTCGAGAACTCGATATCTAAACTCAGGGGAACATCGCAATGGACCTGAAAACGATCAATATCGAAGATGAGATCAAGCTGTCTTATCTCGACTACGCAATGAGTGTCATTATCGGGCGGGCCATTCCCGACGTGCGGGATGGTTTGAAACCGGTCCACCGGCGCATCCTGTTTGCCATGCACGAACTGCGCAACGACTTCAACAAGCCTTACAAGAAGTCAGCGCGTATTGTCGGAGATGTCATTGGTAAGTATCACCCTCACGGCGATGCTGCCGTTTATGATGCTCTGGTCCGGATGGCCCAGAGTTTTTCGATGCGCTATCCTCTGATTGACGGCCAGGGCAACTTCGGTTCGGTGGACGGAGATCCCCCGGCGGCAATGCGTTACACTGAAATCCGCATGCATCGGCTTGGACACGAATTCATGCGGGACATTGAAAAGGATACGGTTTCCTTTCAGCCCAATTATGACAATACCATCCTAGAGCCTTTAGTGCTGCCAACAAGGGTTCCCAACCTTCTCTTGAACGGATCTTCGGGAATCGCGGTAGGCATGGCAACGAACATCCCCCCTCACAACCTTCGTGAACTGTGCGAAGGTCTGCTCGCCATGCTTGACGACCCGGAAATCAGCATAAACGGGCTCACGCGCTACATTTTAGGACCAGACTTTCCCACTGCCGGCTTCATTTGCGGATGTGAAGGAATCAAGGAGGCCTACCAAACGGGCCGGGGCACCATTAAGATGAGGGCTCGCGTGGAAGTCGAGGAATCGGGGCGGAGAAGCCACCTCATTGTAACCGAGCTCCCCTACCAGGTGAATAAAGCAAGGCTTCTCGAACGTATCGCCGAACTGGTAAAGCAAAAGAAGATCGAAGGAATCCAGGATATTCGCGACGAATCCGACCGTGAGGGCATGAGGATCGTACTCACTCTTCGTCAGGGAGACGAGCCCAAGGTCATCGAGAACCAGCTCTACAAGCATACCCCGCTGGAGAGTAGCTTCGGGGTTATCATGCTGGCCGTGGTGGACAACAGACCCGAGGTTCTCAATCTCAAGGATGTGCTTCAGAAGTTCCTGGACTTCAGGCGTCAGGTGGTGGTCAAGCGCACCCAGTATGAATTGAGCCAGGCGGAAAAACGGGCCCACATCTTGGAGGGCCTAAAGCGGGCACTGGATCATCTGGACGAAGTGATCCAGTTGATCCGTTCCGCGGCAAGTCCTCAGGAAGCTAAAAGCCAACTGATCCAGCGGTTCGAGTTCTCCGACGAGCAAGCGCAGGCAATTCTGGAGATGCGTTTGCAGCGTTTAACAGGGCTTGAGCGGGAAAAGATTGTTGAGGAATATTACCAGATCCTGAAAGAGATCGAACGTCTGCGCCAAATTCTTTCATCTTCCGCCCTGGTGGATCAGGTTATTCGTGATGAGATCCAGGAGTTGGTGGCTCAGTTCGGCGATTTGCGCAAGACCGAGATCATTGCTGAAGCGGGAGATATCTGTATTGAAGACCTGATTGCCAACGAAGAGATGGTTGTGACCATCTCGCAGGCAGGCTACGTCAAGCGGACCCCTCTCGTCATCTATCGCAGTCAGAAAAGGGGCGGCAGGGGAAGAAGCGGCATGAGCACTCGGGAAGAGGATGTTGTCACCACGGTTTTTACCGCTTCCGCCCATGATTACCTGCTCGTTTTCACCAATCGGGGACAGGTCTTCTGGCTGAAAGTCTACGAAATTCCCGAGGTGGGCCCGTCGGCTCTGGGGAAGGCGATTGTCAACTTGCTTGCCCTCCAGCCGGGAGAGAAGATTCAGGCCATCCTTCCTGTAAAAGAGTTCAAAGTTGGGGAGTACGTGGTCATGGCCACGAGAAACGGAATCGTCAAGAAAACGGAACTCGCTGCTTACGCTAATCCGCGATCAACGGGCATCAAGGCCATTGTGCTCGACGAAGACGACGAACTGATTGCGGTGCGCATCACGGATGGCAGCAAGGACCTTTTCCTGATGAGCAAATCGGGCAAGTCCATCCGTGCTGCGGAACTGCAATTCCGACCACTGGGAAGGGTTAGTCGCGGCGTCCGGGGGATGAATCTTGATGGCAGCGCACTGGTGGGGATGGACGTCATCGATGCAGGTAAGTCCATTCTGGTGATTACCGAAAAAGGTTTTGGCAAACGCACTCCCGAAGATGCTTACCGTTGCCAGAGCCGTGGCGGAAAAGGGGTGTTGAATATTCGTGTTACGGAGAGGAATGGTGAAGTTGTGGGGTTCCGGCAGGTTGGTGAAGATGAAGAGATCTTGATCATTACCAACCGCGGTCGCCTGATCCGAATGCCGGTGGTGCAGGTGAGGAAAATCGGGCGCGTCACCCAGGGTGTGAAGTTGATGGTTCTGGACGAAGACGAACAGGTAGTGGATCTGGCGGTCTCGGCGGAACCGGATGAAGGGAAAGAGGAAACGGAGAGTTAATGGAAGCGGTCACTCGTATAGGCGTGGTGGGAGCGGGAAGTTGGGGAAGTACGTTGAGTCAGCTCTTGGCTGCGAAAGGCTATCCGGTTGACTTGTGGGTTTACGAGGAGGAGCTCTGCCAGACTATTCGAAAAACCCGTGAGAATACCTACTATTTGCAGGGATTTCTGCTCCATGAAAACATCGTCGCGCATCACGAGCTTGAAAAAGTGGTGGAAGGCCATGACTTGATCGTGATGGTGGTTCCCTCCCACGTGTATCGGCAGACTGCTTTGCAGATGGTTCCCTATTTGAAGCAGAAAGCCGTCATCGTAAGTGCGACCAAGGGGATTGAAAACGGCACTTTGCTTTTGATGTCGGACATATGGGAAGAGACTTTACCGTCTCCGGATTTTGCTCACGTTCTTTCGCTATCCGGACCCTCGTTTGCTCGCGAGGTAATCCGCAACATTCCGACAGCAATTGTGGTTGCCGGTGAGGACCTGGAAGTTACCAGGCGGATTCAGCGGATATTTTCGACAACCTATTTTCGAGTCTACACGAACTTCGATAAGAAAGGCGTCGAGCTGGCGGGGGCGCTAAAAAACGTCGTTGCCATCGCTGCCGGTATCAGTGACGGTTTGGGTTTCGGGCATAATACTCGGGCTGCCCTGATTACCAGGGGGCTTGCCGAAATGTCCCGTTTGGGAGCGAAAATGGGGGCAAATGTTCTGACCTTTTCCGGATTGTCGGGTATCGGGGATTTGCTCTTGACCTGCACCGGGGATTTGAGCCGCAATCGGCAGGTGGGCCTGCAGTTGGGCCAAGGAAGGAGGATCGAAGAGATTTTGCGGGAAATGCGCATGGTCGCCGAGGGAGTAAAAACGGCCGAATCGGTACATTTCCTGGCTCAGCGTATGCAGGTTGAAATGCCCATTTGCGAACAGGTCTACCAGGTGCTGCACGCAGGCAAGCAGCCTCAAGATGCCGTCCACGGACTAATGGAAAGAAGTCTTAAGCATGAACTGGAAATGTCCTGAGAAGCAGAGCGTGAGAAAATCATGGCTGCTACTATGATGGCAAACATCCTTGAAAGGGTCAGAGAGAAGAAGGAAAGCTACAAGCGCTACAACTTCGAACGGCTCCAAGAGGAGGCGTTTGCCGCATTTTTTGATCTGGCTCAAGAGCATACCACGGTCGACTATCTCTATCAGATTAGCGTAGCGGTCCCGAAGGAGTTCTTTGAACTCGAAAGTGAACTCCATGTAATCGATCCGAAAACGTCGCGACTGGAAAAGGTATGCACCAGCGAGAGCGGTTTGATTCCGGTTGAAGAACGGTCGCATTCACCCTTGCGCCTTGCCGACAGCCCTTATGAAACCGAAGATCTGTTGGTTTTTCCCATCCCAGGGAACAAGGCGCTCACGAAGTGGATTCCCTTTCTTGATCAAAATCAAATTCTGGGGCTCTTTGGAATCTATCCCAAAGGAAAAGTGGATGAAAAGGGACACTTCTTCCTGGAAAAGCTCACCAATCGGATAGGTTACAATCTTCATCAGAAGCTGCTGATCCAGCAGAATATCAACCACATCAAATTCATCAACCAGCTCGTTTCGGATATAGAGCATAATGTCATCTCTCCCAATTTGTACTACAAGCTCTTCCTGATCCGCTTGAAAAAGCTCATCTCCGAGTACCATCGAATCGAAGGGGAGATGCGGGACCTCATCCGTTTTCTTCAAAACGGCAACAAGGCATTATCCCAGGAACTGTGTGAAATCTATCATGCCGTGAGCCAGAACAGCGACAGTCTGGATGAAGAAGCCAGGGCCCTGGCGAAGCACTACGAACATACGAGCCTCTTTCTTGAGACTCTGCTCCGACGAGACCATTTTGTGAAGGGCACGTATGTACTGAGAAAACAGCCCTGCAACTTCAGAACAGAGATCATCCAACCGCTTCTGGAGCGGTACTTGCCGCTGTTCGAAAAGAAGGGAATTGTCGTCGACAACAGCCTCGAAGACGTGCCTGATGAACAGGTAACCCTGTTTGTTGACAAAGGACTCATCTCGCAGGTCTTTGACAACCTCTTTTCGAATGCCTTGAAGTATACGGCGACGGTGGAAGATCAGCTCGGCAACCAGATCAAACTGGTCTCCTATAATCGCCAGATCCTGAAGGAATTTTTTGGAGAAGGCATTGACGGAGTAAGATTCAATTTCTTTACCACCGGGCTACCGATTTCTGAGAAAGAAGCCGGCAAAGTTTTTGAAGAAGGATACCGGAGTTCTTCGGCTCGATCAGAACGGGGTACGGGACACGGGCTGCACTTCGTTCGGAATGTTGTGGAAATCCATGGGGGCATAGTAGGGTTCGAACCCCAGCGGTATGGCAACCTCATTTACTTTGTTCTGCCAGTAAAAGACCACGAGACCGTCACTGTGTGATGACGAGCACCAGAGTTCGCAGAGATAAAGCAGAATAGGGTTTTTATCGCTTCCGCATACCCATCACTCACCGTGAGTTGATCCCCTCCCACCCCTTTT
>Ga0209048_10002763_pt1 | contig 17237 bp, 9 predicted proteins | sample FrelakmetCRP12CR_FD_187146 | JGI IMG/M metagenome (GOLD analysis project Ga0209048, IMG submission 187146) | Freshwater lake sediment microbial communities from the University of Notre Dame, USA, for methane emissions studies - CRP12 CR (SPAdes)... | ecosystem: Environmental > Aquatic >... | reverse complement strand
TTTTCTGGGCTTTTGTTGACAAAAGTCTCCGTGACAGAGACCTCCAGTGGTGCTCGTCTTGAGATTCGGAGAAGGTCCCATGCGCACAGCAGGCAGGATTGTGTTGGCACTGACAGCCGTTCTTCTGGCTATCCAGGTCCGCCCGCTCGCCCAGAGCCAGCCGGCCCCTATCCTGCTGGTGGTCAACAGCACCGCGCCTAACCCGTTCGGCCGCTATCTGGGGGAGATCCTGCGGACGGAGGGGATTAACGCGTTCTCAACCGTCGAGCTTTCGAGCCTGAGCGGCACGACGCTGAACGCGGCGCGACTGGTGGTGCTCGCGGAGACGCCGCTGACCGCCAGTCAGGCAACGCTCCTGTCGAGCTACGTCGCGGGAGGGGGCCGCTTGGTCGCAATGCGTCCCGACGCGCAGCTGGGACCAGCGCTCGGAGTCACGGATCTCGGTTCGAGCAGCAGCGAGCGCTACCTGTCAATCAGCGCGGGCACGTCGGTCGGGAGCGGGTTCCCGGCAACCACGTTGCCGATGGTCGGACCTTCGCGCCACTACGGACTCGCTTCGGGTGCCATTGCGCAGGCCACCCTGTACACCGACAGGACAACATCGACGCCGTATCCGGCTGTCGTTCAGTACGGCCGGACCGCCACGTGGGCGTTCGACCTCGGGCGGAGCATCGTCTACACGCGCCAGGGGAATCCAGCCAATGCAGGCACGGTGCGCGATGGGATCCCGCCGGTCCGGACGACGTCGCTGTTCTACGGGGCAATTGATCTTGACCGGGTCGGCGTGCCGTATGCCGATCTCCACATGCGGCTGTTCGCCCGCCTGGTCACTGACCTGCTTGCCGACGCGTTGCCGCTGCCGCGGCTCTGGTACTTCCCTGCGTCAACGCGGTCCATGCTGATTCCAACGGCAGACACGCATGTGGACGACGACCTGTCGACACGCCAGCAGTTCGCGAGCGTCGAAGCTCACGGCGGCCGCCTGTCCCAGTACATCTCCCGGTGGGTGGAGTACCCCAACGCGTCCGAAGCCAGCGCGTGGCGGGCGAACGGCCACGAGTTCGGCCTGCATCCGTACGGCAGTATGGACGGTGTGTCGCTGGACACGGGTTTCCAGACCGGATTGGACTGGTTCACGACACACGGGCTTGGCGCTCCGAGCCGCACCATACGATTCCACCAGATCGAGTGGCCTTCGTGGGTGGGGCCGGCACAGCTCGAAGCCACCAATGGAATCGGTCTCGACACCACGTTTTACACCTGGGGGCCGGCGGTCACGTACCCTGATGGTCACCAGGCGCATGGATTCATCAACGGCAGCGGCCTGCCGATGCGATTCGTCGATCAGGCAGGGATAGTCATTCCGGTCTACCAGCAGGTCACGTCCATTATCGACGAGCAGCTCATCGTATCTGGGTACTCGGAGCAGCTTTCCAGCAGCGCTGCTCTCGACGTGTCGCGGCAGCTCATCGACGACAGCCAGGCAGGCGGCTACTCGGCGCTTGTCACCCAATTCCACACTGACTATTACACATGGGGCCAGGTGCAACCCTGGGCCGAAGGTACGATGGACTACGCTCGAAGTCTGGGAATTCCAATCTGGACGGCCGAGCGTTGGCTGAAATACGTCGAGTCGAGGGCCGCGACGCAGGTCAGCAACGTCGTCTGGTCGGCACCGTCGGTGAACTTCTCGGTGACGGTCCCGGCTGGCGCCGAACCTCAGACCGTGCTTCTGCCGGCCTTGTATGCGGGGCTCGGCCTGACGTCCATGACCGTCGATGGCGCGTCGGTCACACCGACTACACAGACGATCACTGGCAGGAACACGCTGTTCTTCAGCGTGGGGCCCGGGACGCATGCGGTCACGGCCACCTTCAACAGGGTGGTGCCGCCGGTCAACCACCCGCCAGCCGCGGTCAACGACACGGCCTCGGTGACGCAGGGCGGTTCGGTGACGATTCCGGTCCTGGCCAACGACAGCGACCCCGATGGGGACCCGCTGGTGGTCACGGCGGCTACGCAGGGCAGCCGGGGCACGGCGACCATCAACGCTGACAGCACGGTGACCTATACATCCGGTGCGACATGCGGGACCGACAGCTTCTCGTACACCATCAGCGACGGACGCGGAGGGACATCGAACGCCGTCGTGAGTGTGAGTATCGCGTGCACGGGCGGACAGGTGACCCAGACGACGGTGGCCGACTTCAATGGTTGCGGCCCGTTCAACAATACGATGCTGACCGCCGTGGGCGACGGGGAGATACGCCTGGCAGCGACCTTCGGGGACGAGTACAGCACCGCTGTGCTGAACCCGGCCCGGTGGGTGTCAGGGGCCTGGGGCGGCGGCGCATACTCGCCTACCGTCTCTGGCGGCGTGCTTTCGATTGCCGGCGCCAACGGTGTCTTTGTCCGCTCGGCGACCCCGCTTCCGGTGACCACGCTCGAAACGACAGCCCAGTTCAGTGCCGTGGCGTTCGAGCACATCGGCTGGGCCGACCTGGACTTTGCGGGCGGCCGTTACCTGATCTTCAGTACCTACAACGGGACGACGCATCTCTACGCCCGGAGCGCGGACGGCAGCGGTGAGCAGCGCGCGGATCTCGGGCTGATTCCCGTGGGGTTCCACACGTACCGCATCGAGCGCGCAGCGCAGACGGGGACGACGGACCTGATCAGCTACTACATCGACGGGGTGCTCCGAACGCAGCACACGGTGACGACTGTCCCGGCCCAGTACGTGTATCAGTCAATTGGCCCCGGCGGCGCCTCGCCGACGCTGGATGTGGACCGGCTGTCGGTCTACCCGGCATATGTGCCGAGCGGCACATTCCAGAGCTGCATGATCGACGCGGGAAGCCCCGCATCGTGGGACGCCGTGGTCTGGAGCGCGTTGGTGCCGGCAGGGACGACCCTGGCAGTAGCAACCCGGACGTCCGCGGACGCGACCACGTGGAGCGACTGGTCGGCGCCAACGACCGCCAGCGGCAGCCCCATCACCAGCCTGCCAGGCCGCTACCTCCAATATCAGCTCAGCATGAGCAGTGGCTCGCCGCAGCAGAGTCCGGTCGTGGATTCCGTCACGTTGACCAACAAGTTCTCGACCGACACGACGACGCCGACGATCACCGCTGTAGCTGTGAACGGACTGACCTGGTCGACGGCTGTCGTTTCGTGGGCGACGACTGACAAGGCCGCCACCTCGCAGGTGCAGTACGGAACAACGGCGGCCTACGGCCTGGCGACCGCCCTCGACCCGACGCTGGCAATCGTCCACGCCCAGACACTCGGCGGCCTGGCGCCGGGAACGCTCTACCACTTCAGGGTCCTGAGTCGCGACGCCTCCGGCAACCAGGCGACCTCGGGGGACCTCACGTTCAATACCCTGGCAGCGCCGCCGAACAACCCGCCGACAGCGGCCAACGACACGGCGTCGGTGGCCCAGGGCGGGTCGGTGACGATTCCCGTCCTGGCGAATGACAGCGATCCGGACGGCGATCCGCTGGCCGTGACGGCTGTCACCCAGGGCACGCTCGGCGCGGTCGTCATCAACGCCGACAACACGGTGACTTACACGGCGGCGGCGACCTGCGCGCCGGATAGTTTCACCTACACGATCGCTGACGGCCGCGGCGGTGTGGCGACCGCGACGGTGACGGTCACCTGCTCCGGCGGACAGATCACCCAGACGACCGCTGCAGACTTTTCCGCCTGTGGGACCTTCAGCAGCACGATGCTGACGGCCGTCGGGAACGGCGAGGTACGCCTGGCCGGGACATTCGGCGACGAGTACACCGCCTCGACGCTCGACCCGACCCGGTGGATCGCCGGGACCTGGAGCGGCGGCGCGTTCACGCCGGCACCGACCGGCGGCGTGCTGTCGCTGGCCGGTGCCAACGGCGCCTTCGTCCGGTCGGCCGCATCGCTCGGCGTGACGACGCTGGAGGCGACAGCCCGGTTCAGCGGCGCGCCCTGGGAGCACGTGGGTTGGGGAGCGCTGGACTTCAATGGCCCGTATCTCCTGTTCAGTACGGCCGGCAATACGACGAACCTCTACGCACGAAGTGCTGACAACAGTGGCGAGCAGCGGACGGACCTGGGGCCGATCCCTGCGGGCTTCCACGTCTACCGGATCGAGCGCGCCACCCAGACACCCACGACGGACCAGATCAGCTATTACGTTGACGGTACGCTGCGGGCCCAGCACACCGTGGCCACGGTAGCGGCGCTCTACGTGTACCAGTCGCACAACGGAGGCGCCTCGCCGTCGTTGGACGTTGACCGTCTGTGGGTCTACCCAACGTTCTTGCCGAACGGGACTTTCCAGAGCTGCGCGCTCGACGCGGGCAGTTCCGTGACCTGGGCGACGGCAACCTGGAGCGCCACAGTGCCGGCTGGAGGGACGCTGTCGCTCACCACGCGCACATCCGCCGACGGTCTGAACTGGAGCGACTGGTCTGCGCCCTACTCGTCGAGCGGAGGGGCGATTACGAATCCGGCAGGCCGGTACCTCCAGTACCTGGTCAGTCTCGCCAGCGGGTCCGGGCAGGACAGCCCGTCATTTGAGTCGATCGCGCTGGCCTTCAGCGGCGCTGCCGACACGACGCCTCCAACGATCTCGGCAGTGACGGTCACAGGCCTGACATCGACGACCGCGACCATCACATGGGCGACGAACAAAGCCGCCACTTCGCAGGTGAACTACGGGACGACGGCAAGCTACGGCCTGTCAACACCGCTCGATTCAGCGCTGGTCGCCGCACACGCTCAGGCCCTCGCCAACCTCACACCCAACACGCTGTATCACTATCAGGTGCTGAGCCGTGACGCCGCCGGCAACGCGGCTGCACTCGGCGACTTCACCTTCACGACGCCGGCGTGCGACTACCAGATTTCGCCGGCAACCCAGTCGTTTGGTGTGGGAGGAGGGACCGGCAGCGTTGCGGTGTTCACGAGTGCCGGCTGCGCGTGGACGGCAACGACGGGCGACCCGTGGATTACCTTCACATCGAGTGCCACCGGCACCGGAAACGGCTCGGTCAGCTACGCCGCGGCGCCGAACACCACGACGGCGGCCAGGAACGGCGGTGTGTCCATTGCCGGTCAACTGCTGTCGGTGAGCGAAGCCGCGCCGCCAGCGATCTCGATTTCTGACGTGTCGGTGACCGAGGGGAACACGGGCACGACCAACGCGACGTTCACCGTGACGCTGTCGGCGGCGAGCAGCCAGGCGGCGACCGTGGTCTTCGCCACGGCGGACGGGACGGCGACGGCGGGGAGCGACTACGTGAGCACGTCGGGGGTGCTGACCTTCGCGCCCGGCGTGACGACGCAGACGATCGCGGTGCCGGTGGTTGGCGACACCCTCTTCGAAGCGGACGAGTCGTTTGTCGTGAACCTGAGCGGCCCCAGCTACGCCACGATTGCCGACAGCCAGGGCGTCGGGACGATTCTGAACGATGACACAGCGCCAGCGCTCCGCATCAATGACGTGTCGGTGACGGAGGGGAACACGGGCACGACCAACGCGACGTTCACCGTGACGCTGTCGGGGGCGAGCGCCCTGCCGGCGACCGTGGCCTACGCCACGGCGAATGGGACGGCAACGGCGGGGAGCGACTACCTGAGCACCTCGGGGACGCTGACATTCGCGCCCGGGGTGACGACCCAGACGGTCGTGGTGCCGGTCGTGGGCGACACCCTCAACGAAGCCAACGAGACGTTCTTCGTGAACCTGAGCGGTGCCGGCAACGCGACTATCGCCGACAGCCAGGGCGTCGGAACGGTTGTGAACGACGATCCGGTGCCCTCGCTCGGCATCAATGACGTGTCGGTGACCGAGGGGAACACGGGCACGCTCAATGCGGTGTTCACGGTGACGCTGTCACCCACCAGTGGTCAGACCGTTACCGTGCCCTACTCCACGGCGAACGGGACCGCGACCGCGGGGAGCGACTACAACAGCGCGTCCGGAACGCTGACGTTCGCGGCAGGGTCGACGTCGCAGACGGTTACTGTCGTGATCAGGGGGGACACGACGCCGGAGGCGGATGAGACCTACTTCGTCAATCTGGGCACGCCGACCAACGCAACGATTGCGAAGAGTCAGGGACTCGGCACGATCCTCAACAACGATGGGACGGTGACCGTCACATCTCCGAACACGGCAGTGAGCTGGGCCGTCGGTTCGACGCACGCGATCACCTGGAACCACACTCTCGGCAGCGGTTCGACGATGCGGCTGGAGTTGAGCCGGAACGGCGGGACGAGCTGGGAGTTGATCAACGCGTCGGTCTCGAACGCCGGAGGCACAACAGGCAGTTACAACTGGGTGGTCACGGCGCCGACGACGACCACCGCGCGCGTCAGAGCGACGTGGACGGGCAACAGCCGAGTGACCGACATCAGCAACGTGAACTTCACGATTCGGTAGGTTTCACGGGACTGGCCTACTCCTGAACCGCCGGCGTCGGCCAGCGCTGACGACGGTGGCGCCTCGCATCCGGGGTAAGTCCCCGGCCTGCCGCCCGACGCGGCATTGCCGTGCCTGCGGGCGATGCCTGTTGGCCAGCGAGGTTCAAGCCGAAACTCTGCTTAGCGATACGTGTGGACCGGCGCGGGTCGCGTGAGCCCTGCAGCCGGGAGAGAGGCAGTTCGATGTGCGGCATTGTGGGCGTCATCAACCGGGACCGGCGGCCAGTGGACCCGCACGTGCTCGGCGACATGGCATCGGTCCTGGCGCATCGCGGCCCGGATGAAGAAGGCCATCTCGTCGAGGGTCCGGTCGGGTTCTATCACAAGCGCCTGTCGATCATCGACCTGACGACCGGCCACCAGCCGATGTCGTGCGACGGCCTCACCATCGTCTTCAACGGCGAGATCTACAACTACGTTGAGTTGCGGGACGAATTGAAGCGGAGAGGCCACGTGTTCAGGACGACCTCCGACACCGAGGTCATCCTCCGGCTGTACGCGGAGCACGGGCTCGACGCGATCCCGATGCTGAACGGCCTGTTCGCGTTCCTTCTCTACGACCGGCCGCATGGAATCGTCATCGCCGCCCGCGATCATTTCGGCATCAAGCCGCTCTACGTGCGCGCAACCGACGTGCATTTCCTGTTCGCCTCGGAGATAAAGGCGATCCTGCGCCACCCGGATGTCAAGGCGGAGGTCGACCGCGAGGGACTGAACGACTACCTGGCGCTGCAGTACATCCTCGGCGAAGCGACGCTGTTCAAAGATATTCGCAAACTCATGCCGGGGCACTACATGGTGGTGGATGTGGTGACGGGGAAGTCCCGCACCACCTGCTACTGGGAGCCGAACTTCCAGGTCGATGTCTACCACACGGAGGAGTACTTCATCGACGAACTCCGGAGACTCCTGGAGGATGCCGTTCGCCTCCAGATGCGCAGCGACGTGCCCGTCGGCGCCTATCTCAGTGGGGGGATGGACTCGAGCCTCGTGGTACGGCTGGCGTCTCGCCTCGCCGCTGGTTCACTGAAGACGTTCACCGGGGCCTTCCGCGAGGGACCGCAGTTCGACGAGTCGCGCTACGCGCGGGATGTTGCCGAGGCGTGCGGCGCAGAGGCTCACACGGTATATCCGACCGAGGACGAGTTCATCGACCTGATGCCGATGCTGGTCTACCACATGGACGAGCCCGCGGCCGGCCCAGGCCTTTTCCCGCAGTACATTGTCTCGCGGCGCGCGGCGGCGGATGTCAAGGTGTGCCTTGGCGGGCAGGGCGGGGACGAGATCTTCGGAGGGTACGCACGCTACGTCATCGCGTACCTCGAGCAGGCCGTCAAGGGGGCAATCTTCCAGACCAACGAGGAAGGCGAGCACATCGTTTCGCTCCAGTCGATCCTGCCGAACCTCCCGTACCTGCGCGCCTACATCCCGATGCTGACCCGCTTCCAGGAGGAGGGCGCGTACGAGGCGATGGACCGCCGCTATTTCCGCCTCATCGACCGGAGTGAGGGCACGAACGAGATGTTCAGCGGCGACTTCAGGGCGTCGTACAGCCCCGAAGCCGTGTTCTGCCGTTTTCAGAGCGTCTTCAACCACACCGATACCATGTCGTACTTCAACAAGATGACGCGCTATGACATGGTCACCGGCCTGCCCGCACTCCTTCACGTCGAGGACCGGGTGAGCATGGCCGTCTCGCTCGAGTCCAGGGTGCCACTGCTGGATCACCGCATCGCCGACCTGGTGGCATGCATCCCCCCGGCCCTGAAGTTCAAAGGGGCCGAGATGAAGTACATTCTCAAGAAGGCGGCGGGCGATCTGCTGCCGCAATCGGTGGCGGCGCGCAAGGACAAGATGGGATTCCCCGTCCCGCTGCACATCTGGGCGAAGAACCGCGCCAGGGACTTCTTCTCAGACGTCCTCCTGTCCTCCGCCTGCCGCGAACGCGGCCTGTTCGAGCCGACCGTCGTGGAGCGGCTGATGCAGCAGGAGAGCGCGTTCAGCCGTCGGCTCTGGGGGATGTTGAACGTCGAGCTATGGTATCGCACGTTCATTGACAGTCACTGACACTCTGCCGTTGAGGTCTGCATGCCGCTGTCGTTCCGCAACGCCGACGACTTTGCCTGGAAGGTCGAGAAAATCGCCGTGATCGGCCCGGGCATCGTCGGGATGCCCATGGCTGCCATGCTTGCCCACGCGCGGATCACGGAGGGAACGGACCGACCGGCCAGAGTCCTCGTCGTTCAACGCGATTCGCCGACATCGGGCTGGAAGGTGGAGGCGATCAACAAGGGTCGTTCGCCGATCGGCGGGATCGAGCCAGATCTCGACAGGGTCGTGGCGGAGAGCGTGGCAGCTGGAGTCCTCGGCGCGACTCACGACGTCGGCGCCGTCGCCGACGCGGACGTCATCCTGGTGTGCGTGCAGACCGACAAGAAGGGCTTCGGCCCCGATTACGGTCCGCTGATGGCTTCGCTCGAGGGGGTCGCCGCCGCGCTGAAGCGCAAACCGGCGGGCAACGTCCCGCTGATCGTCTTCGAGTCGACGCTGGCGCCGTCCAGCATGTCGACCATCATAAAGGCGCACTTCGCGAAACGCGGTCTCGTCGAGGGCCGGGACATCCTGTTGGGCAACAGCCCAAATCGGGTGATGCCCGGGCGCCTCGTCGAGCGCGTCGCGGCCTCCGACAAGATCGTCGCTGGCCTCCACCCACTCACTCCACGGCTCATCAAACGCCTCTATTCGCGGATTGTGACGGGCGGGACGTTGCTCGAGACCAACAGCATGACCGGCGAGGTGGTGAAGACGCTGGAGAACGCCTATCGCGACGTGCGCGTCGCGTACTCGGCAGAGATCGTGCGGTTCTGCGACGAGCACGACCTCGATTTCTACAAGGTGCGCGACGCGGTCAATGGGCTCCTGGAACAGCGCGACGAGGCATCGAGCGACCCGAACGCGGTGCCGAGCGGCGGCCTACTGGTTCCGACCGTCGGTGTGGGCGGGCACTGCCTGCCGAAAGACGGGATCCTCCTGTGGTGGCGCGCGATCGAGAGCGGCCGGGACACCTCGCGGAGCCTCATCCTCGCTTCGCGCGGGATCAACGACGCTTCTCCGGCGGCGACGATTGCGCTCGCCGAACGGCACTTTGGTCCGCTCGCGGGCGAACCGGTCGCCGTGATGGGCGCTGCCTACCGGTTCAACTCCGAGGATACCCGGAACTCGCCCTCCCTCGTGCTCGCGCGGCTGCTCATCGAGCGAGGGTGCACCGTAACCATCCATGATCCATTCGTCAAGCCGGACGACCAGAACCTCCTCAAGTTCGGTCTCGAATCACGCTTCGCAAGTGATCTCGCCGCGGCTGTCTCAGGCGCGCGCTACCTGTTCTTTTGCACCGCGCACCGCGGGTATGCCGACGGCCGAGCCAAGGTGCTCAGCCTGGCACCCCGACTGCGCGCGGTCGTCGATGGCTGCAACCTTTACCGGCGTGAGGATTTTGCCGGCGGCCAAATTGGCTACGCCGGGATCGGCCGCGGCGTGCGGCCCGCGCCGGAGGGATTCGTCGAGTTCGTTGTCGCGGGCTTCCGGACCGTCGAGCGCGGTGTCGCAAACGAGCTTCTGGGGCTCCTCGAATTCCTGAACACGAACTTCGCTGGTGAGGCCTTCAACCGGGTGGACCTCGCCGACGTCCGGCGCATAGCCGGCACCTGCGTGACTGGCTGCGACATTGCGGTCCCCGGGGTTGTGGAGGTCGCGCCCGCTTGGCAAGGCTTCACGCCGCGCCTGGTTGCCGTCGCCGCAGGAGTGTAAGCGTTCCCTACGCAGTGCCGCCCCACCCGCCGATAGCTGCGGCGATCCGCTCGCCAGAGGTGCCATCGCCGTAGGGATTCACGGCCGGCGGCTGCGGGGCGGGCAGGTCGAGCGAAGCGACCGCCCTCTCGACATCGGTGCCCACGACGACGTTCCACCCAAGATCGACGGTTTCCACCCACTCCGTCTCGCTGCGCAGCGTGGTGCACGGGACCCCAAGGTAGAAGGCCTCCTTCTGGAGGCCGCCCGAGTCGGTGAAAACCCGTCGCGCCGACGCGGCCAGCGTCATGGTCTCGACGTAGGTGAGCGGCTTGACTGCGCGCAGGCCGCCGCGGTCCAGCCACTCCCCGAGCCCGGCATCCGCAATCGCGTTGCGCGTCCGCGGGTGCACGGGAAACACCACGGGAACCGGCAGCCGCGTCAGGATATCGAGCACAGCTTTCAACGCGGACGCGTCGTCGGTGTTCGCCGCCCTGTGAATGGTGGCCAGCACGTACTGCCCAGGCACCACGTCGAAGCGACGCAGCACGGCGTGGTGAGTGGTCGTCGACCTCATCACCGACTTGACGACGTCGTACATGACGTCGCCGACGAACACGCTGCCCGGAATCCCCTCGGCCCTCAGGTTGTTGTCGGCCACTGGGCTCGGCGTGAGGAGCAGGCTGGAGAGGTGGTCCACGACGACACGGTTCAGTTCCTCCGGCATGCGACGGTTGAACGAACGCATCCCCGCCTCCACGTGCGCGACCGGCACGTGGGCGTAGGCGGAGGCCAGCCCCGCTGCGAGCGTCGAGCTCGTGTCCCCGAAGACGATCGTCATCGAAGGCCTGACGCGGTCGAGGACTTCCGCGATGGCTGGAACCATGGCCCCGACCTGGCGCGCGGGTGATTCCCCCGTGATGCCGAGGTTGGTATCCGGGGCGGGAAGTGACAGTTCACTGAAGAACGACTCGGACATCTCGAAGTCGTAGTGCTGGCCAGTGTGGAGGACGTATTCCTCGATCCCGCGCGCTCGCAGGGCGCGGCTGACCGGACCGAGCTTCACGAATTGGGGCCTCGCCCCGACGACTGAGATGACCTTCACGTGCGTCTCCCGGCGTCAATCCTGCCAGCCCTGGTTCTCGAGGAGTTGTTCGGGCGGCACGGGCCTGAGGTCGTGGGCCGGGACGCCGGCGACGATCCGCCGAGCCGGCGCGTCCCGCGTGAGCACGGCGCCGGCGGCCACGAGCGCGTCTTCACCCACGACCTTGCCCGGCAGCACGGTGACACCGGCGCCCAGGCGACCTCCGCGACGGACCGTCACGCCTTTGAAGTGGGCGAACCGCTCCTTCGTCCGGCCGACGAAGTTGTCGTTGGTCGTCACCACGCCGGGCGCCACGAACACGCGGTCCTCGAGCGTCGAGTACGCCGTGATGTAGCTCTCCGTTTCGAGCTTGCAGTACCGCCCGATCGTGCAGCGGTTCTCGACCGCCACGCCCCGCCCGACGATGGTGTAGTCGCCGATGGCGACCTCCTCGCGAATCGTGGCGAGATCGGCGACGAGCACCTTCTGGCCGAGCACCGCCCCGGCGTAGATGACGGCCCCGGTGCCGACGATGCAGCCGTCGCCCACCTTCGCTGGCGGCTGCCGAGCGTCTCTTGTCACCGCGCTCGCCGCCGCGCGCATCGGTTGCTTGCCGAGTACCACGTGGTCGTCGATGCGCACGCCGTCACCGATCTGGACTCCGTCGTGTATCACAACGTGGTGGCCGATGACGCATCCCCGCCCGATACTGACGTCGTCCCCAACCACAGCGTAATGCCCGACCGTGGTGCCTTCGCCAATGGATGCCGAGGGTGACACCTGGTTCAAGACGTCCTCCTTCGCCGAGCGCCGCCCCCGTCAGCGGCGGAGCAGAAACGGATGGGCATCGGCCGGCGCGGCGATCACGGGCGCCGTTCGGATGCGGTGCGCGAGCTCCACGGAAGGCCGGGCGACGTCCGTTCCGAAGCCGCGGCCGGCAATCGTCTCCTCGTAGATTCGCGTGTGGAGGTCCCCGAATCCCTCGCTGAACTCCACCTCCGTCCCGTCAACTGTCAGCGAGCGATGCGTGAGGCGCTTCCCGGACTCCGGCTGGAACGGAAGGTCTGCCGTGTCCACCGAGAGGAACCACTTGACGCTCGCGCGGCGCAGTACGAGCGTGCCGCCCATCCTCTTCGGCTCGTTGCAGTGAACCATGCACGCTTCGACGTCCCCGAACAGCCATACCAGCAGGTCGAAGAAGTGAATGCCGATGTTCGTTCCGAGGCCGCCGGACCGCTCGACAGAGCCCTTCCAGGTCATGTGGTACCAAGGGCCGCGGCCGGTGACGTAGGTCAGGACCACCTGGTGCCAGGTGCCCGGCGGCTGGGAATCGATCTGTCGCTTCAGCTCCAGAAGCGACGGGTGAAGCCTGAGCTGAAGCACCGTGTAAACCCGGCAGCCCGACTCCGCTTCGAGGGCCTGGATCTGGTCCAGGTTCCAGGGGTTGATCACCAGCGGCTTCTCGCAAATCGCCGTGGCTCCCAGCCGCAGGGCGAGGCGGACGTGCGCGTCGTGCATGTAGTTGGGGGAGCAGACGCTGACGTAGTGGACCCGATTCTCGAATGGCCCGCGGCGGAGCTTCTCGATGTGCCGGTCGAACCGTTCAATCTCCGGGAAGAAGCGCGCATCGAGCGAGTACTGATCGAGCACGCCCACCGAGTCGTGCGGGTCCGTCGCGGCCGCCAGGCGGTTGCCAGTATCCCGAATCGCCTTGAGGTGCCGAGGTGCCACGAAACCAGCCACACCAATCACAGCGAAATTCAATGACATCTAAGGGCCCTCCTCAATCGCCGACAGCCCGGATGACCTTACTAGAAGGCCTTGACTTCCGCCTGGATCCCCCACGTCCGTGAGACGAAACTGCCAGACAAGTGGCCTGACCCCACCAAAGCGGCCAGTGACCAACTCACCCGCACCGCCCGAACTTCACGGCAACCGGTTGCGCTCAACGTTTGCGGCCGATAATGACATAGTTTGGACGGAAGAAGAGATAGAGTCCCTGGAGCCTCAGTTTGAGAATCAACGCCTTCAGTAGATTCTTGAACCGCGCGTCAGGGGTCACCCTCAAAGCATCCGGCACGAACTCGACGGCCATGCCATTCTGCCGCAGCAGCTGCTTCCACTCTGCCTTTGTGCAGAGGTTTTCCGTTACACCGTAACTTCTTTCATGGCGACCGAACACGCTCTTCTTGAGAGCGCTGAAAACGGGAATGGGAGCAACAAACGGTTCCCCGATGGCTATGAATGCGCCACTGTCTTTCATAACCCTCAGAATCTCGCGCACGACGGCGCCGAAGTTCTTCGTCGGTACGTGATGCAGGGCCTGATCCATCAGAACGTAATCAAATGTCGAGTCCTCAAAATGCAGCTCATTGAAATCCGCAACAACGAGGGTCATTTTCTCTGACCTGGCGCCAAGATGGCTGATGACCTGAGGGGCAATCGCCGACAGGATATGGTGCGAAATGTCGGCACAAAAGACCTCGTTCACATCTTGGATCTTGGACAGCGACGCGCCAAGCCAGCAACTGCCGGCTCCGAGTTCGAGGATTCGCCCGTGAAAGGGAACCAGAGAAGTGAGAAACGGGATGACCCCGAGGTGCTCGCCAAGTCGCGAGATCCACTTCGCAGGGTCATCGTACGACGCTTCGGTCGGTTGTATCTCTTCCCTGTAGCGGAGCTCACCAGTGTTCACTCGACCTGACAACGGGTGAACGACAGTCCTGACCGCCGCAACAGCCGAGCGCTCCATGCTGACCATCGAAGGCGTACCACCGTCTGTCTGGCGTCCTGTGTCGATGTCTCTTTCTCTCATATCAATTCATCAACCCCTCAGTGGCAGCACTCAATTGGTGACGATGGCGACAAGGCCCGTTTGCCGCGGTCCTCCATTCCAGTTCGAAACGATGATGAAGACTCTGGGCGGGTTCATGCGGTTACTGAACGGTCCACACGTCGATAGAGCGCCACCAACTCATCTATTTCCTGAGAAGCCCCTTTAATCGGGGCGATCCCCGTCCTTAGTTTGTCGAGCAGATGTTCTTCATCGAGTAGGCGCTCGATCTGCTCTGCGAGGCTCGCTGCCTCGCCGGGATTGAAGAGCAGGCCATTCTGCCCGTGCTGCACCAGTTCGGCCATTCCACCCAGATTCGACGCAATGACAGGGGTGCGGTGGGCAAAGGCCTCGAGGACTACATTCGGGCTGTTTTCATACCACAGGGAAGGTACTACGATCACATCCACATTGCGCAGAACTTCGCTGAGCTGACTGGGGCCGCAGACGCCGCAGAACTCAACCCTGTCAGCCACGCGGTTGGCTTGCCGACGCAGCGCGGCCGCATAACGGGGATAGGGGCTCGGGTCGCCGTATATCTTCAGAGTCAGGGCCCGCTGCCTCAGGCGGCTGACGGCCTCAACGAGCACGTGGACACCCTTCAAATGGACGATCTGCCCGAAATAGCCGACACGCAATTGGTTGGCGGGGGACTTTTCTAGCATCTCCAGCGAGAGGTTGGGGAAGTCGCGCCCCTGACGTGAAAATACAATCCGTTCGCTGTCGATTCCCGCTGCGACGTGAAAGTCTCGCAGGAATCGCGATGGGCTGATAATGGCGCTGGATTGGTTCAGTGTCTGGCGCAGGATGTGCTGGCGCTGGGCTAACCGGGCGGTGTGACCTGTGTGCAGGCCCCAGAAGGCCCTCGACACCCCTGGCGCCAAGCGGGTTAGCAGGCGGTAGCGACGTTTTTCTTCGCCCAGGCACCGCGCACAGCGGTTGGGATCGATAGGCAGGGTGGAGAGGGTGCTGTCGCTGCGCAGCATTTGAATGCGCGGGCACAGCCACCAAAAATCCGTAAGGGTGACCACGCTGGGGACGCCCTGGGCTCGAGCGGCTCGCAAGACGCTAGCGGTCATCAAGTAGCCGCTGATCAGGTGAAAGATGTTCGGTTTCCAGCTGGCAATCAGCTCTCGCACGTGGTCGCCCAGCCATGGGTTGTCGTACTCCCATTGGAAAGGAGCGGGAGCAGCGCTGACGTTCATCGAAACGCGGCGGATCTGCACCCCCTCGTAGAACTCATCGTGGTATTCCACGCCATTCGCCGGACCCGCATCGATCTGTTCGATCGCAATGGTGCGCACGGTGTGCCCGCGTGCCTGCAGGGCGGCTGCCGTGCGATAGGCCCGTTGTTCGGCTCCGCCAGTGTAGAGAGGCGGAAAGTGGTGGACGGCGATGAGAATGCGCATCTCGCCTCATGGGTGATCACTTAAGCAGCCCCGCAGCGGCCAGGCCCGGGCCGGTTCGGTATTCGCGCCGGATACTCGCACGGCGGGCGTTCGCGAGCGCGTAGGCGAGCCCTCGTCGGAGCGTGACGAGCAGCCCAGCCCCCGACAAACTCCCGGAGGATGTAGTACGCACACGTGGCCACCCGGCGCGTCGACAGCTTGGTCCGGCGGCCGACGCGCTCCGCAGCGTGGGTGAGAACCCACTTGTCGTATCACGGTGTGGCAGCATGACGACGCGGAAGCCGACTACACGAGGCCCGCGGACATTCTCCGCGTCACGATCCGCGTGGTGTCCCGCGTGTTGGGCGAGAACACCCGACACCCGCAGCCGAGTCGGAACTTTGGAACGACGACCGTCGGGCCGCGCCGCGCGAAACCAGGGGCCGTCACTGCGCGTGCGGCGCGCGATGAACACGTCGCCGTGCCTGTCAACGGCTTCGAAGTAAGCCACGCTGGAGTAGCCGCCGTCAGCCGGCAGCAAGCGCCCCTGGAGGGCCGCGGGATTGGGAAGGAACTGGCGTTCGACTCGGCAGTCCCGGGCGAGGTGGACGGTGATGCCCTCGTCAGCCCGGTGGCGGCAGGTGGCGGGCACCTCCGCAGCCGCGGGCTCAATCGCGGTGATCCGGTCGATAGCCGCCTCGCTTTCGAGCGCAACGGTTCTCACGCGCACGTACTCAATGAGCCGCGTGTGCATCCCGCGCATGAACGCCTCGAAGTCCGCCCGGGTGACGCAATCGTCGAAGGCTCGCTCAGCCACCTGAATGCGGTTCTGGTTGATGAATGTCCGGCGCGAGTCCGCGAACGACTTTCGGTGTGCGTTGCCGAGCGCCGAGACCACCGCAGGGAGCATTCGGCGGGTTCCTTTGCTGGTCGGAGTGTCAACCACAGCACGGAGATTGTCGTAGTCGCTCTCGATCCCGCCGAGACTCGGCCACCGTTGCTCGGGCCCGTCCGTGGGCCTGGCCAGCCTCTCACATCCTACCCAAGTGGCCGCATCAACTGAAGCGCCCTGCGGCGGCTGTCGTCGCAATACCTGACTCCGTGACCACTCGCAATGGCCGGTCGACGCCCGCCAGATAGGGTGCCATTAACCCGCGGCTTGAATTACGGCATGCTCCATTTAATGCCGGTTCCGAGCGTCGCCTCTATCCTCTTTCAGTCAAACTTCACCGGGAGCGTCGCGCGAGCAGATGATCCGCGAGGCGTGATCGCACACGTTGGCCCCGTCGATCAAGTCATTATACCCTGGCACCCCTACGGACCTGGCGCGGTGCCATCAGGGGTTTCCTGATACCCACGACGCCACGCGCGTCGAGGACTACACCGTATCCTGACCAACGAGCGACATCTCGCGTCGAAATCGGTTAGCGCAGCACTCTTCCCAGTTCGCTTCTTCCTCACACTGGCGTCGAAATGGCCAGAGACGGCGACAACTGTCCGCCACGCCGCAAGCCCCGGACGCGGTCGGACATTTCTCGTGTCGAGGAGGTCGAGCCGGTTGCGCTCAGCCTCAGCTGTATGCCAAGTATCCACCGCGGTCTGGCACTCCAACCGCCCGCGGGCCCCTGACGTACTCTGGAGCGTTCGACCCTGCGCCGGATGATGGCGGGTG
>Ga0209048_10002762_pt1 | contig 17244 bp, 15 predicted proteins | sample FrelakmetCRP12CR_FD_187146 | JGI IMG/M metagenome (GOLD analysis project Ga0209048, IMG submission 187146) | Freshwater lake sediment microbial communities from the University of Notre Dame, USA, for methane emissions studies - CRP12 CR (SPAdes)... | ecosystem: Environmental > Aquatic >... | reverse complement strand
CCGGCGGGGCTCTGGCTCGAGGACCAGCCGATCCCGGACATCTTCGCGATGCTGCCCTTCGAGTTCCCCCAGTACCTGTTCCACGACCCCGAGGCCGGCGCCGCCCTCATGACCGGCGGGCTCGACTTCGACGACCTCGAGGTCATCAAGGCCTTCCTGATCGCCAACAGCCGCCGCCTCGGCACCGCCGGCAAGATCATGTTCCCCATCCCGAACCGCCGGCTCTCGAAGCGCCTGTACCGGGTGACGAACCCCGTCCTGCTGGTCTGGGGAGAGAGCGACCGGCTCATCCCCCCGTCCTACGCCCGGGCCTGGCAGTCGCTCCTGGCCCAGGCCGAGCTGGCCGTCGTGGACGAGGCCGGCCACATGGCTCCCTACGAGCGGCCCGACGAGGTGGCCGCGGCCATCGCAGCGTTTCTCACCAAGGAGGCGTGACATGACCCTCGACCCGCAGGCGCGAGCCGTGATCGAGCTGGTCGGCTCGCTCGGACTCGAGCAGCTCTCGGACCTGCCCTACGACCAGCTCCGTGCCGTCACGTTGGAGATGAGCCGCCAACAGGTCGGGGACCCGGTCGCGGAGGTGCGCGACCTCGTGGTGGCGGGGCCGGCGGGGGAGATCCCGGTCCGCCTCTACCGGCCGGCCGGGTCCGCGCCGTCGGACACGTTGGGCGTACTGGTGTGGTTCCACGGCGGGGGCTGGGTGATCGGCAGCGTCGAGGGCTCCGACGGCACGTGCCGGTCCCTGGCCAACCGCTCCGGCGCCGCCGTGGTGAGCGTCGAGTACCGGCTGGCACCGGAGCACCGGTTCCCGGCCGCGGTCGAGGACTGCTGGGCGGCCACCGGGTGGGTGGCGGACCATGCCGGCCAGCTCGGCGTGGATCCGTCGCGCGTCGCCGTCGGCGGCGACTCGGCGGGCGGGAACCTGGCCGCCGTCGTGGCCCTGATGGCCCGCGACGCCGGCGGCCCGGCCCTGGCCCACCAGGTACTGGTCTACCCGGCCGTCGACGCCCGCATGGGTACCGCCTCGATCGTCGAGAACGCCGAGGGTTACCTGCTGACCAGAGCCGACATGGCCTGGTTCTACGACCACTACCTCGGTGGGCGGACCGACGCGGTCGCCGACTGGCGCCTGTCGCCGATCCTCCACGAGCGCCACGACGGGCTGCCGGCGGCGATCGTGATCACCGCGGGCTACGACCCGCTGCGCGACGAAGGCGAGGCCTACGCGGAGAAGCTGCGTCAGGCCGGAGTCGCCGTCCGCCACACTCGCTACGACGGCGAGATCCACGGGTTCTTCGGCATGCTCGGCCAGATCGACGCGGCCGAGCAGGCCAACGACGAGGTGGCCGCCGCCCTGACCGACGCGTTCACGATGGGAGCCACACGATGAACGACACCTATCCCGTGATCTCGGCCGATTCCCACGTCACCGAGCCGCCCGAGGCCTACGTCGACTTCATCGACCCGGCGTGGCGCGACCGGGCGCCCCGGCTCGTCGACGCCGGTCCCGAGACCGGAGACGTCTTCGAGGTCTACGGCATGGACCGCCGCATCGCCCTCGGCACGGTGGCCGCGGCGGGCAAAAAGCCCGAGGAGATCCGCCTGAAGGGCTCACGCTTCGCCGATCTGCACCGCAGCGGTTGGGACCCGCAGGCCCGTCTGGCCGACCAGGACCGCGACGGGGTGTCGGCCGAGATCATCTACCCGACGATCGGCATGTTGCTGTGCAACCACCCCGACCTCGACTACAAGAAGGCCTGCTTCGACGCCTACAACCGCTGGATGGCGAGCTACTGCGAGCCGTTCCCCGACCGCCTCCTCGGACTCGGTCAGACGGCGATGCGGACCCCCGAGGAGGGCATCGCCGACCTCGAGTCGGTCAAGGCACTCGGGCTGCGGGGCGTGATGATGCCCGGCCAACCCGGCGTCGCCGACTACGACTCGCCGGTCTACGACGAGTTCTGGGAAGCGTCCATCGCCCTCGAACTGCCCTTGTCGTTCCACATCCTGACGACCCGGGCCGAGCACACCCGCGGGCCCCGGATGAACGGCTTCCTGTCCATCGTCCGCGGCTGCCAGGACATCATGGGCATGCTCGTGCTCGGCGGCGTGTTCGAGCGCCATCCCGACCTGCGCATCGTGTGCGCCGAGGCCGATGCCGGGTGGGTGCCCCACTTCATGTACCGGATGGACCACGCCTTCAAGCGCCACCGCAACTGGCTCCCGCCCGGCCAGGCGCTGTCCCGGCTCCCGTCGGAGTACTTCGCCTCTTGCATCTACGTGACGTTCCAGGACGACTGGACCGCGTTCAGCCACGCCGACGACATGAACTGGCACCGCCTCATGTGGGCCAACGACTTCCCGCACAGCGATTCGACCTGGCCGTGGTCGCAGGAGATGCTGGCCACGCAGACGGCGTCGCTGTCCGACGAGCAGCGTCGGGCCATCCTGTGCGACAACGTGGCCCAGCTCTACCGCGTGGATCTGCCCGCTCTCGCCGCTTCCTCGTCACCCGGTGCGCCATGACCGCCTTCGATCTCGTTGTCCGCGGAGGTTCGCTCCTCGACGGCACCGGCGCGCCGGCCCGGCCGGCCGACGTCGCCGTCCGGGACGGCCTCGTCGTGGAGGTCGGCCGGGTCGAGGGAACCGCGGCCAGGGTCGTCGATGCCGACGGCGCCCTCGTGACGCCGGGCTTCGTCGACATCCACACCCACTACGACGGTCAGGCGACCTGGGACGAGCGCCTGCTGCCCTCGGCCTGGCACGGGGTCACCACCGTGGTCATGGGGAACTGCGGCGTGGGGTTCGCCCCGGTGCGTCCCGGTGACCACGACCGCCTCATCGAGTTGATGGAAGGCGTCGAGGACATCCCCGGGGCCGCCCTGCACGAGGGGCTCCCGTGGACCTGGCAGAGCTTCGCCGAGTACCTCGACGCCCTCGAGTCCCGGCCCCACGACATCGACTTCGCCACCCAGGTGCCCCACGGCGCGCTGCGGCTGTTCGTGATGGGCGACCGGGGCGCGGCCCGCGATCCGGCCACCGGGGCCGAGATCGCCGAGATGGGCCGCCTGGCCGCCGACGCCGTGCGTGCCGGTGCGCTCGGCTTCACCACGTCGCGGACCCTGAACCACCGCACGAGCCGGGGTGAGCCCACGCCGACGTTGACCGCGTCGCGCGAGGAGCTCGTCGGCATCGCCCGGGCCATCGGCGCGACCGGCGCCGGGGTGCTCCAGGTCGTGACCGACTTCCTCGATGCCGACAGCGAGCTGGCCACGTTCCGGGCCATGGTCGCCGAGTCGGGCCGGCCGTTGTCGGTCTCGCTGGCCCAGGGCGACCGCGGGGCGCCGTTCCGCCGGATCCTCGATGCCGTCGAGCAGGCCAACGCCGACGGTCTCGAGATGCGGGTCCAGGTGGCGGCCCGCGGCATCGGGGTCCTGATCGGTCTCCAGGCGACGTTGCACCCGTTCGTGCGCTGCCCGAGCTACCGGGCCCTGGCCGAGCTGGCCCTGCCGGCGCGGGTGGCCCGGCTGGCCGACCCGACGGTCAAGGCCGCCATCCTGGCCGAGTACCCCGAGCGTGTCGTGGCCAACCTGCGCCACTTCGAGCGGATGTTCCCGCTGGCCGACCCGCCCGACTACGAGCCGGCCCCCGACACGAGCGTGGCCGCAGCGGCCGCCCGGGCCGGCCGGGAGCCCCAGGACGTGGCCTACGACCTGCTCCTGGCCGACGGGGGACGCTCCCTGCTCTACGTCCCCGTCCTGAACTACGTCCGAGGCGACCTCGACGACGTCCGCGAGATGCTCGTGCACCGCTACAGCGTCCCGGGCCTGAGCGACGGTGGCGCCCACGTCGGCACGATCTGCGACGCCAGCTTCCCGACGACGCTGCTCGCCTTCTGGGGCCGCGATCGCGTGCGGGGACCGGGGATCGACGTGGCCGAGCTCGTGCATCGTCAGGCCCGGCGCACCGCCCTGGCCGTCGGGCTGGCCGACCGGGGGCTCCTCGCTCCCGGCCACCAGGGCGACCTCAACGTGATCGACCCCGACCACGTCGAGGCCCGACGCCCCGAGATGGTCTTCGACCTGCCGGCCGGGGGGAAGCGGCTCCTGCAGCGGGCCACCGGCTACCGGCACACCTTCGTGCGGGGGGTCGAGACCTACGGCGACGGCGAGGCGACCGGCGCTCTCCCCGGCCGTCTGCTGCGTGGGCCTCGGGCCGCCTCGCGCTGACGGCCCGCCGCCGGGGGCGGTCGGGCGATCCCCCCTGATCCGCCCGGACGCGGACCCCCGGGTCGCCGGCCGGACCCACCACTAGGGTGGCCCGATGAGCAGCGCCGAAGCCCCCGTGGACCCCCTCGCCCTGTTCCGCCTCGACGGCCAGGTCGCCGTCGTGACCGGTGCCAGCTCGGGGATCGGCGCCCGGATCGCCAAGGTGCTCGATGCACTCGGCGCGACGGTCGTGGCCTCGGCCCGACGCCAGGACCGCATCGACGCCCTCGCCGGCTCGCTCAGCCGGGGCGACGCCATCGCCTGCGACGTCAGCCGTCCGGGCGCCTCGGCCGCCCTGATCGACGCGGTCGTCGAGCGCCACGGCCGGGTCGACGTCGTGGTGGCCAACGCCGGGATCACCGCTGTCCTGCCCGCCCTGCGTGAACCGGTCGGCGGGTTCGCCGAAGTCGTCAACGTCGACCTCGTGGCCCCGTTCGAGCTCGCCCAGGCCGCCGCCCGCCACCTGCGCTCCGCCGGCCGGGGCGGGAGCATCGTCAACGTCGCCTCGGCCGCCGCGTTCTCCTCGACCCAGCTCCTGCCCCAGGCCGGCTACGTCGCCGCCAAGACCGGCCTCGTGGGCCTGACCCGCGAGCTGGCCCTCCAGTGGGCCCGCTACGGCGTCAGGGTCAACGCGCTGTGCCCGGGGATGTTCCCGAGCGAGATGACGGTCGATCTCGTCGAGACCGCCCACCTGCGGTCGGCGTTCGAGGCGTCGGTGCCCCTCGGGCGCATCGGGATGCCCCACGAGCTCGACGGTGCCGTGGCCTTCCTGGCCAGCGCGGCCGGGAGCTACGTCACCGGCCAGGCCCTCGTCGTCGACGGGGGCGGCAAGATCTGAGCCGAAGCAACGGCACTGACCCCCGAGGACCTTCTCTCGGGCCGCGACGTCATGGGCCGCCCGTCGTTGCGGCTCGGGCGAGGTTCGCGATCATCGACCCGAACACGATGTTGTGGAACGGGCTGACCACCCACCAGTACAGGTGCCCGGTGAGCCCGTGGGGGATGAAGAGGGCCTTCTGGTGGAGCACCCGCCGGTGGTCCTCCTCGGTGATGGAGAACTCGAGCCAGGCCTCGCCCGGGAGCTTCATCTCGGCGCGCAGGCGGAGCAGGGCGGGCCGTTCGAGTGCCTCGACCCGCCAGAAGTCGACGGCGTCACCGACGATGAGGCGGTCGGGGTCGCGGCGCCCCCTTCGCAGCCCGACCCCACCGACGAGGCGGTCGAGCATCCCCCGGACCGCCCAGGCCAAGGGGAACGAGTACCAGCCCCGGTCACCGCCGATGCCCTCCACCGCTCGCCACAGCCCGTCGAGGGGGGCGTCGACGGTGACCGACCGTTCGTCTCGGTAGGCGGTCCCGCCGCTCCAGGTCGGATCGGTGGGCATCGGGTCGCTCGGCGCCCCGGGCCACGGCGCGCCGGACCATCGCGTGGCCACGTCGGCGTGACGGATCCGCTCCAGGGCCAGCCGGACCGCCTCGTCGAAGGGGCAGAGCTCGAAGGGGATGAGCGCCTCGATGTCGTGCTCGCGGGCGACCACGTTGTTGCGCAGCGACTCGATCAGGGGCTGGGCGATGGCCTTGGGGACCGGCGTGACGACGTTGACCCACTGGCTCGACAGCCACGGCGAGAGCACGGGCACCGGGATGATGACACGATGCTTGAGCCCTGCGACCCGGGCGTAGCGCTGCATCATCTCGCGGTAGGTGAGGACGTCGGGACCGGCGATGTCGAAGCGGCGGTTCGTGCCGGGGGCCAGCTCCAGGGCGCCGACGAGGTACGACAGGACGTCACTGACCGCGATCGGCTGCACCAGCGAACGCACCCACTTGGGGGTCACCATCACCGGGAGCCGTTCGGTCAGGTAGCGCAACATCTCGAACGACGCCGAGCCGCTCCCGATGATCACCCCGGCCTGCAGGACCACCGCCGGAACGGGACCGTCGAGGAAGATCTGGCCGACCTCGGCCCGCGAGGCCAGGTGCGGCGACGCTGTCTCGCCCGACGGCACCAGACCGCCCAGGTAGACGATCCGGCCGACCCCGGCCGCGGCTGCGGCTGCCGCGGTGTGCCCGGCCGCTGACCGGTCCGCCTCCTCGAAGCTCGCGCCGGTGCCGATGGAGTGCACGAGGTAGAAGACCACGTCGACGCCGTCCATCGGCGCGTCGAGGCTGGCCCGGTCGAGGGCGTCGCCTCGCACGATCTCGACCGAGTCGGCCCAGGACACCCCGGCCAACTGCTCAGGCCGCCGGGTCAGGCACCGCACCTCGTGGCCCGCCTCGGCGAGACGCGGCGCCAGGCGCCCACCGATGTAGCCGGTCGCACCCATCACCAGGATCCTCACGTCGCGACCCCGACGCCACGTGCCCGACGCACCACTACCCCTCGCCGAAGGAAGGCGGGAGCGGGTCGCGCCCGTCGAGCATGCCGTGGGCCCGCTCCACGGCCGACTGGACCATCTCGGGATGGGGGAAGATCCAGAACCGGTTGCCCCGCACGGCGTCGCGCACGCTGTCGGCGACCTGGGCCGGCGCCATGCCCTCGGCGACGAGCTGCTCGCCGATCTCCCGGGTGAGGAGACCGACCTCGTCCCCCACCGGGAGCGGGCCGAGCTGCGCCGGCCAGTTGCGGTCGCTGCGCATGATCTGGGTGCGCACGAACCCGGGGCACAGCACCGACACCCCGACGCCGGTGCCCCGCAGGAGCTGGTCGATGAACAGCCCCTCGGACAGGGCGACCACGGCGTGCTTGGTGGCGCTGTAGGCACCGAGGACCCCGGTGGTGACGCCGGCCATCGAGGCCGTGTTGACGATGTGGCCCTCGCCCTGGGCCTCCAGCGCCGGCAGGAAGGCGTGGATGCCGTGCACGACGCCCATGAGGTTGACCCCGACGATCCACTCCCACGCGCTGAGCGGGCCCCGCCACGGGTCGCCCGCGCCCCCGACCCCGGCGTTGTTGCAGACCACGTGGGCGGTGCCGAAACGCTCGAACGTCGCGCGGGCCAAGGCCTCGACGCTCGCCGGATCGCTCACGTCGGTGACGACGGTGAGGACGTCGGCGCCGGTGGCCGAGACCACGGACGCCGCCCCTTCCAGGGCGCCGCTCTCGATGTCGGCCAGCACCACGTGCATGCCGTCCTGGGCGAAGCGCGTGGCCAGGGCCAGCCCGATCCCGCTCGCCGCTCCCGTGACGACCGCGACCTTGCGCTCCAGCCGATCCATGCCCACCATCCTGTTCGCCGGACCCCTGTCACCCTAGGCCGTCGCCGGCCGAGCCGGGGACGGGGCTCAACGGTCGAGGGAGCGCAGCACGACCAGGGAATGGGCCTTGACCGGGACGGGTGCACCCGAGTGGCGCCGCCCGGCATGGGGCGCCCCCGAGCTGTCGAGGAGGCGCTCCCAGCGCCGCCCCCACTGCGGACCGGGGAGCCGCCAGGCCAGGCGCTCCGGGGTCGGGTTCAACAGCAGCAGGAAGTTGTCGTCGGCACGCCACGGCGCGTCCCCGGTGTGCCAGCGCGCGCCTCCATCCGGCGCCGCCTGGGGGAGGTCGGCGCCGTTCAGCGCGATCCCCAGCGCGTCCGTGGTCGGGGCCTGCCAGTCGTCGGGGCCCATCTCGCGCCCGTCCGGCGTGAACCACCCGATGTCGCCCGGCCCCGCGGAGCCGTCGTGGCGTCCGGTGAAGAAGCGCCTCCGGCGAAAGACCGGGTGCTCGCGCCGCAAGCGGATGACGAACCGGGTGTACTCGACGAGGGCCCGGTCGAGCTCGTCCCAGTTCACCCAGGAGATCTCGTTGTCCTGGCAGTAGGCGTTGGAGTTGCCCTGCTGCGTGCGCCCCATCTCGTCGCCGGCGAGCAGCATCGGGACGCCGAGGGCGAGCAGCGTCGTGGTGAGCAGGTTGCGGCGCTGGTGCGCCCGCAGGCTGACCACCCCCCTTGCGTCGCTTCGCCCTTCGGCCCCGCAGTTCCAGGAGCGCTGGTCGCCCAAGCCGTCCTCGCCGTTGGCCTCGTTGTGGGGGTGGTCGTAGGAGACGAGGTCGGCCACGGTGAAGCCGTCGTGGCTCGTCACGTAGTTCACCGAGGCGGCCGGCCCGCGGTGGCGCACGTGGTACACCGAGGCGCTCCCGGCGAAGCAGTCCGCCATGGCCGCCACCTTGTGGCCCGTGGCCCGCCAGTAGTCGCGGCTGGTGTCCCGGAACCGGTCGTTCCACTCGGCCCACGGCGTGGAGAAGCGGCCGAGCTGGTAGCCGTTGGGTCCGATGTCCCACGGTTCGGCGATCAGCTTCACCCGGGCCAGGACCGGGTCCTGGTGCACGGCGGCCAGGAACGCCGAGCGGGCGTCGAAGTCGTGGGAGTTGCGGGCCAGGGCCGGGGCGAGGTCGAAGCGGAAACCGTCCACGTGCATCTCGGTGACCCAGTAGCGGAGGCTGTCCATGATCAGGCGCAGCGTGTTGGGGTGGGCGGCGTCGACGGTGTTCCCGGTGCCGGTGAGGTTCGTGTAGCGCGCCGGGTCGTCGGGGTCGAGTCGGTAGAAGGCCCGGTTGTCCAGGCCCTTGAAGCACAGCATCGGGCCCAGGTGGTCGCCCTCGCCCGTGTGGTTGTAGACGACGTCCAGGACCACTTCGAGGTCCGCGGCGTGGAGCGTGCGCACCATCTCCTTGAACTCCGCCACCACCGAGCGTTGGCCCCGCCACGCCGAATAGGCGTTGTGGGGAGCGAAGAACCCGACGGTGTTGTAGCCCCAGTAGTTGCTCAGCCCCCGGCGTACGAGGGCGTGCTCGTGGACGAACTGGTGGATGGGCATCAGCTCCACGGCGGTGACGCCCAGCCCGCGCAGGTAGTCCACGACCGCGGGGTGGGCCAGTCCCGCGTAGGTCCCGCGCAGCTCCGGGGGGACGTCGGGGTGGCGGGCGGTGAAGCCCTTCACGTGGAGCTCGTAGATCACCGAGTCGGCCAGGGGCGTGTCGGGCGACCGGTCGTTGCCCCAGTCGAACCACGTGGTGGCCACGACGCTGCGGGGCACGAACCTCGCGCTGTCGCGGTCGTCGGCCGTCTCGGGGTCACCGCCGTAGATGTAGGGGAAGACGGCCGGATCCCAGGTGAGGTCCCCGGAGATCTCGAGGGCATAGGGATCGAGGAGCAGCTTGGAGGGGTTGGACCGGAGCCCGGCCTCGGGGCGCCAGGGACCGTGGACGCGGTAGCCGTACAGCGCGCCGGGGCCGACACCGGGAAGGTAGCCGTGGAAGCTCGACCCGGTCGTGGCCGGCAGCGGCACGCGGGTCTCGGACCCGTCGGGGTCGAACAGGCACAGCTCGATGGCCTCGGCCACCTCCGAGCACACCGCGAAGTTCGTCCCGGCGCCGTCGAAGCGGGCACCGAGCGGGAAGGCGCCGCCGGCACGGGTCCGCATCACGGCCACGCTAGCGAAGCCGCCACCAGCCAGGACAGGTGACCGGCGCCCGGCTGCTCAGGCGACGGCTCAGGCCCAGCCCAGCTCGGCGAGGCGACGGTCGTCGATCCCGAAGTGGTGGGCGACCTCGTGGATGACCGTGACCCGCACGTTGTGGGTCAGGTCGGCCTCGTCCCGGCTGATCGTGCACAGCGCCTCGCGGAACACCGTGATCCGATCGGGCAGCACCGACGTGTACGACAGCGGCGAGCGTCGCGTGAGGTCGACCCCCTCGTAGAGGCCGAGCAGCAGGCCGCGCTCGCCTCGTCGCCGGGCCTGCTGGGCCGCGCTCGGGTGATCCTCGACGATCACGGCCACGTTCTCCATGAGCCGGCCGAGGCGCTCGGGGATGGAGTCGAGGGCTTCGGCGACGAGCTCCTCGAAGCGCTCCGGGTCGACCTCGAAGCGCGCTGCGGGGTCGCCGGGGGCCATGGCGGTGACGGTACCGGCCCGTGCCCGCTCAGTGGACGGCGCGGTCCTGGCTCTCCCAGTAGGGCGCCCGCAGCTCCCGCTTCAGCGGCTTCAGCGCGCCCGACAGCGGGAGGGGGTCGGTGCGGAACTCGACCGACTTCGGTACCTTGTAACCGGCGATCGTCTGGCGGGCGTGGGCCTTGATGTCGTCCTCGGTCGCCGTCGCTGCCGGGTGGAGCACGACGATGGCGTGGACCTGCTCACCCCAGATCTCGTGGGGTATCCCGATCACCGCGACCTGACTCACCGCCGGGTGCGTCGAGATCGCGTTCTCGACCTCGATCGAGTACACGTTCTCGCCCCCGGTGACGATCATGTCCTTCACCCGGTCCATGAGGTACAGGTACCCCTCGGCGTCGAGGTGGCCGGCGTCGCCGGTGCGGTACCAGCCCTCCCGGAACACGGCCTCGGTCTGCTCGGGCCGGTTCCAGTACTCGCGCATGAGGTTGCCGGCGCGCGCGCACACCTCGCCCTCCTGCCGGGGTCCCAGCACGCGGCCCCTGTCGTCCTGGATGCTGATCTGGACGCCGAGCACGGGCCGCCCGGCCGAGCTCAACCGGGGGCCGCCCTCGCGGTGGTCGCGGTCGGTCAGCATCGTCAGGACCGACGACGATTCGGTCATGCCGTAGCCCTGCCACACGCCGAGGTCGGGGAACAGCGACAGGATCCTTTCGAGCAGCGCCGTCGGCATGGGCGACGCGCCGTACACCAGGTCGCGCAGCGACGCGAGGCGCTCGGCCCGGAACTCGGGGTGGTTCAGCACCATGGCGATCATGGTGGGGACCATCACCGTCCAGTTGACCGCGTAGCGCTCGATGAGCCCCATCACCGGAGCGGGATCGAACATCGGCATCGACACCGACACGCCGCCGCTGGCCGGCATGCCCAGGATCCCGCCCATGGACGCCGCGTGGAACATCGGGGTCTGGTGCAGGTAGATGCGGTCCTCGCTGAAGCCGACCGCGGCGGCGATGTGGTAGAGGTTGAGCATCTCGGCCCGCTGGTCGAGCAGCACGCCCTTGGGCAGGCCCGTCGTGCCCCCCGTGTACATCAGCACCACCGGGTCGTCCTCGTCGGGCTCGTCGGGCACCGCCGGGAAGCCGCCGTTGACGAGGTCCTCGTAGGCCAGGTCGTGGGGGACGTCACCTTCGCCGATGAGCACCACGTGGCGAAGGGGCAGCTCGCTGCGCACCGGGGCGATGGCCCGGTGGAAGTGGTCCGCGAACAACGCGTCGACGAACACCACCTCGGTGCCCGAGTCGGCCAGGATGAACTGCAGCTCCTGGCCGGCCAGGCGCAGGTTCAGCGGGTTGGCGATCCCGGCGCCGAGGAACCCCGCGTGCATCAGCTCCATGTACTCGTGGCTGTTGGTGGCCATGATGGCGAACCGGTCGTCGCGTCGGAGCCCGAGCGTGCGGTGCATGCTGTCGGCGAGGCGCAGGACCCGGTCGCCGTGACCTTCGAAGGTGCCGTGGTAGTCGCCGTCGTGGAAGCCCACCTTCGTGGCCCACCGCTCGATGGCCGGGAACAGCAGCCGGGGGAAGACGAGCTCCTTCATCGCGCCACGCCGACCGGTCGGGTCCCCTTCACGCTGGTACGGAACATCTCCCGGCGGTGACCCTGGTAGTCGTTCAGGGCGTTGTGCAGGGTGCAGCGGTTGTCCCAGATGGCCAGCATGTGGGGGCGCCAGCGCAGCCGGCACGTGAAGTTCTCGTTCACGCTGTGGTGGTGGAGGTGGCCGAGCAGGGCCTGGGACTCCTGGGCCGTCCAGCCCTCGAACCGCACCGTGTAGACGGGGTTGAGGTACAACGTGCGGCGCCCGGTCTCGGGGTGGACGGTCACGACGGGATGGACCTCCTGGCGGTAGGCATCGGGCGACGGTTCGATGGCCATCGAGGTCCGGTCCTTCACCCGCTCGAGGTACCCGCCGGTTCCGTAGGCCGCCCCCGCCGAGTGCACGGCCCGGAGCGTGCCCACGGTGGATCGCAGGCCCGGCGACAGGGCCTCGTACGCGAGGTACTGGTTGCTCCACACCGTGTCGCCCCCGAACGGGGGGACCTCCCAGGCGTGCAACAACGTGAAGCTCGGCGGCTCGGCCAGGTAGGAGAGGTCGGTGTGCCAGGCGTTGGCGAAGTTGAGCTCGTCGTCGGGCTCCTTGATCACGCGGATCACGAAGGGCCGACCGTCGACCGGCTTCACGAACGGCGTCACGTCGCGCCCACCGAGGGCATCGGTCAACCGCTCGAGGTCGTCGAGCGACATCGACTGATCGGGCAGGAATACGACGAGGTGGTCGAGGATCGCCTGGCGCAGCTCCGCCGTTCGAGCTGCGTCGAGGGGCGCGGTGAGGTCGATGCCGGTGACGAAGGCGCCGAGTGCGCCGGCGCAGCGTTCGATCGTGAGCGAGCGGTGCACGGTGGCGGTCACGGCCCCATCGTCGCGCGTCACCGCGTCGCCCGTCGCGACGGCCCCGGCGGTGTCGTCAACCTGGTCATCACGTCGATGATGACGGATGTTCACCTTGGCCGGATCGCGCCCGGCCGCGGCCTGTTCGATCGTGAGCTCCCGGACGGCGGGGCGTCTAGCTTCCGGGGGTGCTGTTGTTGACCGAGGAGCTGGGCCAGCAGGTCCTCACCGCCGACGGCGACAGCCTCGGGAGGGCGGTCGAGCTTGTGGTCCCGACGGGGGACGCCACGCCAGCGGTGATCCGACTCGGGATCGGGCGGGGGCGCCGCGTCCGGTCGTGGGTCTCGTGGTCGGACGTCGCCACGTTCGAGCGCTCCGGCGTCACGCTGCGTCCTGGGGCGCTGGTCACCGACGCGGGAGCGGTCACGATCCGCGACCAGGACGAGCTCTGGCTCCACCGCGACGTGCTCGACGCCCAGATCCTCGACGCCGACGGGGCCCAGGTGGTGCGGGTCGGCGACATCGTGCTGGCCCGGGCCGGCGACGTGTTGCGCGTCGTCGCCGTCGAGATCGGCACGGGTCCCGTCCTTCGTCGTCTCGGCTTCCACCGCTGGGGGAGCCGCCGGCCGTCGCACGCCATCACCTGGCGCGACCTCCATCTCGCCTCGGGGCACGGGCTCGCGGTCCAGCTGGCCGCGAAGGCCCCGCGGTTGCGCACGCTGGAACCGTCCGAGCTCGCGGCGATGATCGCCGACATCACGACGCAGAGCGCGATCGAGGTGCTCGACGCCGTGGGTCCGACGGAGGCGGCCGAGGCGCTGAGCGTCCTGCACTCGGACGCCAGCGCCCGGCTGGTCCAGGCCCTGCCAGAGCCGTTGGCCGCGGCCGTCGTCGAGCACATGGCGGCCGATGACGCCGCGGCGATGCTCCGCAGCGTCCCGAGCGAGCACCTCGACCGCCTCCTGGTCCAGGTCGGGTCGGTTCGGGCCCGCGCCCTGCGCCAGCTGCTCGCCGCTCGGCCCGACACCGCCGGCGGACTCATGTCGACCGATGTGCGCACCGCCCGTCCGGGGGACTCGCTCGAGGAGATCCGAGCCCGCATGGCCGCCGACCCCCCGCCGGTCGACGGCCTGGCCACGGTGTTCGTGGTCGACGACGACGGACGCCCGATCGGGGTCATCGACATCGTCGCGCTGATCACGGGGCGCGCCGTGCGGGGGGAGGTGTCCCCGATCCCGGTCGACATGCCGGTCGACGAGGTCATCGACGAGTTCGCCGGCCGTGACGACCTGGCCCTCCCGGTCGTCGACGGCGACGGCCGCCTCGTCGGTGCGATCGCCGTCGACGACGTCTTGGGGGAGCTGCTCGCGGAGCGCCTCCCCGGCCGGCACCGCTTCCGCGACCACCTCGGCCGGCTCGGCGGACCGCGGTCCCGGCGCCGGACGCCACGGCGGCCATGACCGATGACGGTGCGACCGTCGTGAGCGCCCCCGACGCGGCGCGCCGGTTGCGCCAGGCGAGGCGGGCCCGCCTCGTGGTCATCGCCGCGGTGATCGGGCCGGGGCTGCTCGCGGGGCTCTCCGACGACGACCCCGCGGGCATCACGACCTACTCGGTGCTCGGCGCCGACTACGGCTACAAGCTGCTCTGGGTCCTGCTCGTCTCGACGATCGCCCTCGTGTTGTTCCAGGACCTCGGCGTGCGGATGGGCGTGGTGACGGGCCAGGGCCTCGCCGGCCTCATCCGCCAGCGCTACGGCATGCGCCTCGCGGCCATGGCCATCATCGTCCTCGTCGTGGCCAACATCGGGACCACCTGCGCCGAATTCGCGGGGATCGCCGCCGGCTTCGAGCTGTTCGGCGTGTCGCGCTACGCGAGCGTCCCGCTCGCCGCCGTCGTGGTGTCGACGCTGGTCGTGCGGTCGGGCTTCCGTCGCGTGCAGCACGTGCTGCTCGGCCTCAGCGCCATCTTCGTCGCCTACGTGGCCGCCGGGATCCTCGCCCGCCCCGACTGGGGTGCGGCCCTGCGCGGGCTCGTCGTGCCCCGGATGCCCTTGACCCGTGACGCGATCGTGATCGCCACCGCCACGCTCGGCACCACGCTGGCCCCCTGGGGGCTGGCCTTCATCCAGTCCTACGCCGTGGACAAGCGGCTCACGCCCGATGATCTGAAGTACTCGCGCTACGACGTGGTCACCGGCTCGATGCTCACCGGCATCATCGGGTTCTTCGTCGTCATCGCCTGTGCCGCCACCCTCCACGTCAGCGGACGCAAGATCAACGACGCCGCCGACGCGGCCGTCGCTCTGCGACCTCTGGCCGGCAGCACGGCTTCCACGCTGTTCGCTCTGGGACTGATCGGCGCTGCTCTGCTCGCCGCATCCATCCTCCCGTTGTCGACCTCGTACTCGGTGAGCGAGGTGGTCGGTCGGCCCGGAGCGCTCAACGACGGCGTCCGTGAGGCCCCGTTGTTCTACGGCACCTTCGCCGTCGTCACCGTGCTGGGCGCGGGGCTCGTGCTCGTTCCCGGGGCGCCGCTGATCCCGATCCTGGTGCTGAGCCAGGTCCTGAACGCCGTGCTGCTGCTCCCGATCCTCGCGTTGATGTACGGGATCGCCCGGGACCGCACGCTCATGGGCGAGTACCAGGCCAGCCGGATCGCGGCCACCCGCTACCTCGTCACGATCGCGCTCATCGCCGTCTGCATCGCAGCCCTCGGCGTGCTCTCGCTCACCTGATCGCCGGCGCCACGACGGCGGCCGTCGTTCGCGCGCGGGAGGGTCGGGTCCGTCCGGCCCGCAGCTGCGCGAGAGCGATCGCCCCGGCGATCGCGGGGAGCAGCGTGGCCAGCGCCCGGTAGGCGAGGACGCCGGCGAGTGCCGTCGTCACCGGCACGTGGGCCCGGCGCAACATGGCCGGGACGATCGTCTCGACCAGCCCGATGCCGGCGGGCAGGAACGGCACCATCGCCGCGACCATCGACACCCCGTAGGCGAGCAGGATCGCCGGCGGGCGGACGTGCACCCCGCTGGCCATCAGCGCGAACTGGAAGCAGAGGGCGTCGGCGACGCAGGCGCCGAGGCCGAGCGCGGTCAGGCGGAGCTGGTGGCGTCGTGGCCCCACGAGCTCGGTGATCTCGGCGTGCCAGGCGGTCCCGACGGCCCGGTGCACCTCGGCCGCCATCGGCCGTCGCCAGGAGCGCACGCGACCGACCGTCACGGCCGCGCCCTCGATCAGCCGGCGGCTGGTCATGAGCTGTGCCGTCGCCGCCAGCAGGACCAGCACGAAGGCGCCACCGGCACCCATCGCGACCAGCCTCGTCGAGGCCGACAGGCCCCGCAGCTCGACGATCGCGCTCACCGTCAGGGCATCGACGGCCACCAGGCCGAACAAGGCCCGGGTCGTGTACCACTGCACCAGCCCGAGTGTGAGCGCCGTGCGCGACGTCGGAACGCGCCGCCCGCGCAGCTCGGTCGATGCCAGGGCGAGGCCACCGGCCGGAGCGGCAGGGAGGACGCCGCCGAGCCCGGAGGTCACGAGGCCGACGCGGATGGCGGTCCGCCGGTCGATGGCCCGGGTGCCGGCCAGGCGACGTACGAGCAGACCCAACAGGACGTAGCTCGCCACCTCGAACACGCCGGCCAGGGCCACGCCACCGGGGTGGTCGTGGACGACGGCCTCGGCCGCTTCGCGCAGGTTGCCGGCCGACCGGGCGATCGCGTAGGCGGCGCCGAGCACCAGCGCGGCGGCACCCGCCACCCGCCAGCGCGGGCGGTGGGGCGGCGGGCCTTGGCGTGTCGCGCTCATGGCGGGGCGTGTCGCGATCATGGCGGGGCGTGTCGCGGTCATGCCGGGGCCGCCGACGAGGTGGGGGCCAGCGCCCGACCGGTGACCACGCCGGTCGTGGCCGCGACCAGTGCGAGCGCCCCCCAGGCGACCACCGGGTTGCGCAGGTCGGTGCCGGTCGTGGCCGCATGGAGGCAGACCGTCCAGGCCATCACGTAGGACAGGAGGTGGAAGCGGCGCCAGGTGGGGCGGGAGAGCCGTCGGCGGGCGATGGACGTCGCCTCCACGGCCAGGAGCGACCACAGGGCCACGACGCCCAGGCTCACGCCGGTTCGGTTCCACCCCGACGTGAACGGCACGACGATGTCGATCCAGCGGAGCTGGACGAAGGTGTCGGCCACGGCGCCCACGACGTGCAGGACGAGCGCGCCGAGGCCGATGCCACCGAGGTAGGGGTGCAGGTCGAGCAGCCAGCGTCTGGCCCCACGACGCTGGACGAGGCGGCCCGACGCGATGGCCCCCCACAGCACGGTCAAGGTCAGGAAGACCCAGGCCGTCAGCCCGCTGGCCCGGGTGAGGTACCACCAGGTGCTGTTGGTCATGACCCGAGGGCAACGTCGGCGCCCGCGGCGAGGAGCTCATCGGCCACCAGGTCGGCGGCCGATCCCTTGCCGACCACGAGGAGGTGACCGTGGGAGCCCATGACGAGGAAGCGGCGCTCGGTGACGGTGGCCATGTCAGCTCCCGTGGCTGTGCGACACGGCGGCGCGGGTGGTCGCCTGGGTGGTGGTCGCCTGGGTCGCCGCGCTCGGCGCCGCCGTGGCGGCCGTCGAGGACAGCGCGGTGGCCCCCCCGGTGTCCGCGCCGGCGGCCGT